>Ga0265318_10002208_pt1 | contig 10511 bp, 14 predicted proteins | sample 4821metaG_FD_192431 | JGI IMG/M metagenome (GOLD analysis project Ga0265318, IMG submission 192431) | Rhizosphere microbial communities from Carex aquatilis grown in University of Washington, Seatle, WA, United States - 4-8-21 metaG | ecosystem: Host-associated > Plants > Roots > Rhizosphere >... | reverse complement strand
ACGCCGTACAAAGTTTATTCTGGCACGCCGAATCAAATTTGCGAGCAAATAATTAAAAATTGCTGGAACGGCGTTTATTTTCAAGTCAGTACTGGACACTTCACGGCATTTTATTGTCGAGACTTTGGAATGTGCGCAGAATCTCTGATGAATTTAGGTTACAAACGAGAAGTGCGAGCAACACTTAAGTGGGCGCTAGACATTTTCTCACACAACAATAAAATCACAACAACGATCACAAAACGCGCACAACCAATAGATTGCTTTGAATTCGGCGCAGACAGTCTTCCGTTTTTTCTTCATGCGCTAAAAGTCAGTGACGACAAACAACTAATAGAAAAATACCGTCCATTCCTCGAAAAACAAGCAATCATATACATCGACACAGTTTTTGATAAGCGAACAAACCTCGTCAAAGAGAAAGGCGCTTTCTCGTCAATAAAAGACCACTACGTACGCAAAAGTTCGTGCTACGACAATTGCATGGTCGGTTGGCTTCTAAAAACAATGGATGAGCTTGGTTACGACGCTCCAATAAATGTAACAGCGAGAGATATGCGCAAACAAATTTTCACGCGCTTTTGGAATGGAAAAGACCAATACTTTAAGGACGATTTATACAGTGACGTTGCAAGTTCAGACGCCCAATTCTTCCCATTCTACACAAAACTCTTTGACGCAAAAAAAAGTAAAAGCGACAAAAAACTCTGGCAACTTGCACACAAACAAATAATCACCCAACAACTGGCATATCCATTTCCAATAAAATACACAAAAGTTCGCGACAAGAAAAAAGAACTCAAAATTCCATCACTACTCGCGCCGAATTACGAAGGAACAACACTTTGGATTCATCTAGGACTTTGTTACCTTGAAGTACTCGCCACCGTCGACAAAAAAGAAACGGCACGACACATAAGCACATATACTCGTCTCATCGAAAAAAATAAAAATTTCCTCGAACTATTCAACGAAGACGGCACACCGTACAAATCAAAGTTGTATCAAGCCGACGAATCAATGCTTTGGGCAAGTATGTATCTAAATCTAAAAAATCAATTGCACATAAAAAAAGAGCAAGACCAATTGCCATAATAATACTCAGCTTTCTCTAGAACCTAAATTTATCGCCTTACATCACTCGACATATTCACATAGTTCTCGGAATACTTTTATAAACAAAAACGTTATCGAGAATACTGTGAATGCTATGAAAGAAACATTTCCAGCTAAGTCAATAATCTTTGGCAGAATGCCACGAAAAAGACCTGAAGAGTTCAAAACGGCTTTCATTAAGTCATTTGACTCACTTGATCCTTTTACTGCAGAATTCCCCTCAAAAGAATTAGAATACCCAAATACTGAAAAAATTGTTGTTGTCAACAGCGATTCTAACGTTCAATATTTCCTCGAGGGAAACGACATTGTGTTCTCAGGAATTTCGCAATTTTCCATTGAAAAGAAAGGAACAATCGTTGAACTTTCGGTTAAGAAGTAAATTCTTATTTTTTCTTTTCTATTTTTTCGATAAATGCCCCATCATCTATTAATTAACTCTTATTCATTTTCTCTATATGGGAAACGGAACATTAGAAAAAATAGTCGACGGAGGATTTCGTGCATTACTTATTTGCAGCGCAATTTATTTTGGCGCGAAATATTCTCCCTATGTTATGAAAATTGCTGATAAAGTGAAAGAGAGAATAATTCACGGATCAAGTCGCGGTGAGCAAATCGCAAAAGAACAAATTGAGCGTTATCGTGATCCGCCAGAATCACTACGCCACAGCGATCCAAGATTATACAACGCAATTCTCATCGACAATATGATTCAACAACGTGCAGAACAAAGCGCAGATTTTTCAAAATATCAAAATGACTTACGGAGGTAAATAAAAAAATGGCAAATCACTTTGACACAAACAATTCTAATGGGAGTTTAGTTCCATATTTAATTTGCGCAGGAATCGCATTCGCTGCTGGTTTTTACGTCGCAAAAAAACAATATGTTCGCGAAGATTTGCAAATCGTCGAGAATCAAAACGATCATACGCTGACGGTTGCATACAAACAATCAAGCCCGCGCCAATTGTTCAACGAGCGTGGAATTGCAAAACTTGGAACAGTGCAACAGCGTCTTGATGATTTACTAAACGAGGATCCGCAACAAATTCATTTTTTGACAAAAGAATTAATTGGCCATCCTAATTATTCAACTTTGCGTCCTTAACGCCGGGTAATTTTTTAATTAATTCAACAACAGCAAAAAGTCCGTCGCGTTTCGCAATTTTGATTGACAAATATACCACTGTGTTTGCATCTTTATTTTCAACTTCGCGAATTACGATTTTGTGCTCAAGCAATAAATCTAAAATGTCAACAAATGCCCCAGGCGTATCGTCGATAAGAATATCTATATGCGTCGACGTTTGTTGCTTTTGCACCGGAGCACTCAAAATAACTTTAAGTCGCTGATCAAGCGCATATTGATTTGGACAATCTATCTTGTGCACGGTAATTAGCTTTTTTCCTTTTGTGTAAAACGCAACAATTGGATCTTCAAATCCAGGTTTACAACATTGTGAAACTTTGATTGGAGTTTTTTTGGACAAACTTTGAAATTGTTCAAGTGTTTGATATGCGTTTGTCAATCCGACGCTTTGTTCGAGCTTTCTTTTTTTCTTTCTTGGCGCAACCTGTTCTCCTTCAATGCCAAGCGCACGTCTAATTTTTTGTTGTGTACTCGTATGGTTCGCCATTTGCAGCCAGTTATTAGAAACTGTTTTTTCTTTTCCAGTTTCAATTGCAACAATATCGCCGCTGTGTAATTTAGTATCAAAAGTAACCGGCGTTCCATTAATTTTCGCAACTTTCATTTTGTCGCCAATGTCTGAGTGAATCATATATGCGAAATCAATTGGAGTTGCACCATCTCCGAGAATAATTGGATCTCCCATTGGTGTGATGCAAATAATTTCATCTTTAAAGAGCGAAAATTGCATTTGCGGAGATTCTCCACCCGATCTTTGTTTCCACGACAATAATTGACGAATCCACGAAATCTTTCGCTCAAGTTTTCTATCTCTGCCGGTGTTTTTATATTTCCAATGCGTTGCAATTCCAAGTTCCGCAATTGCATCCATTTCTTTTGTGCGAATCTGAACTTCAACAACTTTGTCGTCGACAATAAAGTTCTGGTGTATTGATTGATAGCCGTTTGCTTTTGGAGATTTAATATAATCTTTTAATCTGTTCGGAACAATTTCCCACGCTGATTCAAGCACACTTAGAGCCTGGTAACATTCTCCAGTTGTCTTGACCGTTATTCGCAAACCATAAAGATCGTAAATTTGTGCAATGGTTTTATTTTCGCTTACCATTTTTTTATAAATGGAATAAAAGTGTTTCGCTCGTCCTTTTATTAGCGAGCTAATTTTATTTTCATGCAGAATTTTCTCTGCAGATTTTGTAATATCTTTTGTATTTTGGTCTCTTTCTTCTTTACTTGCACTGACTTTACTTTTGATAAATTCGAAAAGTGTTGGCTCAATATTTTCAAGAGCCAAATCTTCAAGTTCTGCCTTTATTCCATACAAACCAATTTTCTCTGCAAGCGGTGCATAAACGTTAAGCGTCTCCTCAGAGTTTCTTTTTCTGCTTTCTTCAGACATAACGCTAATTGTTCTCATATTATCGAGTCGGTCCGCGAGTTTAATTATGAGAACACGAATATCTTTGACCATTGCAAGAATAATTTTTCGTAAATTCTGAGCCTTTCGCTCCTCCATTGAAACTTGTTTTGTGTCAAGAACCGTCAAACTGTCGACGATATTTGCAACTTCTGCGCCAAATTCAAGAGCGAGCTGTTGTTTTGGAATTGTCGATTCTTCTAAAACGTCGTGCATAAACGCGGCGCAAATAGTTTGCTCATCACAAAAATGCAAATCAATGAGTGTAGAAACAATTCGTAGAGGATGAATAACATATGGCTCGCCAGTTTTTCGCACAGCGTTTCCGTGAGCAACCATTGCGATTGTGAATGCCTTTTTGATAAGTGCTTCATTAATAGATTCATTCTCTTTTCTGAGTCTATCCATGAGCTGCGCAAATATTGCCTGTGGCGTTTGCATATCTGAGATAGTAAGTCAGAACCATTTAAATATAGTGCGTTCAAATTATGCGACTCTTATCGAGAAACACGATATTCTAATGTTGATGAAAATCTTTCTTTATTGCGATTAGATTCAGCGTATGGCTCAGTATATTGCTCAAAGAATTCAATTCGCGTTGGTACATGTGGTTTTTGCTTTTCAACTAACTGTGCACCGTTAACATCGTGAGCGTTTGCCGCCGATTCGCTTTCAGTTGCTGAATTTTTAGTGCTACAACTAGAGCAAGAACCAAGGTATAGACCAACTCCTGCACAAACAACACCGAATACTGCATAATGTTTCAATGATTTAGTAAATTCACTTACTGCGTACAATGTCATATGTTTGTTTTGGAATAATGATAATTCAAAGCTTGCGCAATAAAATCCGCAAATTTTAATTATAATTAGTTAGAAATTTCAAAAGACACGAAAATATTAAAGCATTATTTGCGCCAAGTAACTTCTATTTGATCAGTTCGCAAGTACGGGTCAATCGTTGCCTTTGCAATCGGCGTGCTGATTCCTGCACGGTATTCGAGAACGCCAAGCCAAGCAATCATTGCGGCGTTGTCAACATAGTACTGATTTTCTTGGAAGTATGCCTTTGCTCCGCGAGCTTTACACATTATCTGAATCATTTGTTGTAGACGTTTGTTGCAAGCAACTCCGCCACCAAGAACGATTTCTCTTTTGCCGCAATGTGCAAGCGCGCGTTCAGAAATTTCGCTTACCATTGCAAAAACTGTTTCTTGAATAGAAAAACAAAGATCACGAATATCATATTTTTTACTTTCTAATTTCTGTGTGACGTTTGTCAGAAGTCCGCCAAAACTCATATCCATTCCTTTGACGACGTATGGAAGTTCGATATAATTTGGAACACGTCCGTTTGCAACGGCTTCGTCGGCAAGTGCTGCAATCTTTGGTCCGCCGGGAAATCCTAGACCTGCAACGCGTCCAAAACTGTCGAGAAAATTTCCAATTCCCATATCGAGTGTTTCGCCAAAAATTCTATATCGTTTTCCGAGATATGCAATGATTTGCGTATTTGCTCCACTCACGTAAACTAAAATTGGATCTTTTGCTTTTGTCAAAAGTCTGCCGATTTCTAAATGTGCGATTGAATGATTTACGCCGACGAGTGGAATATTATGTCTGATTGCAAGTGCGCGCGCACATGCCGCACCGACGCGCAGCATATTTCCAATTCCCGGAGATTGACTATAAGAAATAAGTGTGACGTCACTGATCGACATCTTCGCATCAGCGAGAGCTTTAGAAATAATTGCATCGCAATTCTCGACGTGATGTTCAGCGACTTGATTTGGAATCATTCCGCCGGTTTTTGTTGTGAATCCTTTGATTACGTTAGAGAGAATTTTATTTTTAGCAGAAGGTGAACTGCCGTTACTAACAATCACTGACGCAGAGAAAGTGTGAGCGGTTGATTCAATTCCTAGACAAACTATCTTTGACTGCAACATATTCTTATTAATTTAGATTAATTTAAAAATATAGGGGTGCACACAGCAGATATGGCATCAAGAAGAACGGGAGCTCCCAAAGTTTCATCGGAATTTGCTAAATTACAGTTATCTGCTACTGCAGTTGACCTTCTTTTATTGAGAATTGTTGGTTCCAGATTACAGGTTTTTTTATTGCAACGAACAGTTGAACCTTGCAAGAATATGTATGCAGTTCCTGGTCGATTTGTTAGATATGACGAAACATTAACGCAAACGGCTGACATGGTGCTTAAACAAAAATGTGAAACAGGCACCACGCAGGTAAGTTATGAGCAATTGCATACCTTTGGAAATGATCTATGGCGTGATGAGAGAATACGAACCATTAGTGTGGTATATATTGCAAAAATTCTTCCAACAGTAGAATGTAAGGCAACTCTTGGAAAATGGTTTGCTGTTGATGCTGTTCCAAACTTAGCATTTGATCACAATAAACTCTTAGATTTTGCTGTCGTTCATTTACAAAAACAAATACGACTTGGCGTCTTGCCATTTGAGTTTCTTCCCTCTGAATTTACACTGACTCAAATGCAGGAATCAGTCGAGGCGATCTTACAGAAATCGCACGATAAACGTAATTTTAGAAAAAGAATCCTTGCAGATGGCGTACTTAAAAAAACATCAAAACGTGTTGTGTTAGGCGTTGCTCGTCCTGCTTATTTATATTCTAAGAAATAGATATCGCTATATGTATTTTAAAAAAGCAAATTCTTTATATAATATAGTGTACTTTCTACACTAATTAGAAGAGGGGACAAGGTACAATGGTAATTGACACAAAGGGATTTATGGTAAAAAGCGAAACATTGGATGCAAAGCTAGAGAAACATTTAGATCATGAATTAATGGACAACATACAAACATACAAAATATCTATGCTCGTCGAGTTACCGACAAGATATGGATTTTATACGCCGCAAGTACAGAGAGTGCTGACAAGTTACAGACAAGCTGGTTGGGATGTTGCACTTGTACCTTGGGAAATGTCATTTGATGCATCAAAAACAAAATATGGGAATGATACGTTAGAGTTTACAAGAAATGTTTTGATAAGTACTCATTATGCAGAGCAAGGGCAACAACTCAAATTTCCATTTACAGAACTGTAGCTACAGTTATAATTGGCTTTTGAAGTGATATCGAGAAAAAAGAAAAAATTAATTGTAGAATTAAATCTACTTTCGGCCTCGAGCCATTTTGACTCGTGAAATGTCGCCCTTTTTGTCGAGGAAGTAAAGGTATCCGCCTTGCTTCTTAACGCCAACTTTAGCAACTTTCTTTGAACCGCGCTTCTTTGATGCGCCACGTGCCATAATTGCTCGTGATACATCGCCATCCTTGTCGATGAAATAGAGATAGCCAGATTCTCGGCTAACGCCAACTTTTGCTACTTTTTCTGCTGCCATTTTGGTATATACCTCAAATGTTTATTTTTTTGCTTAGGCAAAACAAGACGAGCTTATTTTGTCGTGTTATTTTTTTTGGTTCCCCTCTTTATATACTTTACGATTTGTGCGTTTTTTCTCCGTCGGAGTAGTTGCCCTTTCTCGTCAAGAAAATGCACGCCGAAGTAGCGACAACACTCATCGACGAGAAAATTTGCTGCAATTATTATCAATTAGACGAGAATATGAAAAACTAAACTAAAATATGGATAAAAATATTGCCGACAAAGACCGTAAGTATAAATCCGAGGAGAAACGCCGGAATAAATGGTATTCCAATTTTGACGACGACCGATTTAACTCCATATTTTTTCAAAAGCTTAATTTGTTTTTCAGTTACACCAAGATCCTTTGGTCCGCAAATATATTTTCCTTTGACGCGAACATTTTTTTCAATCCATTCGCCTTCAGTCAAATCGCTAACTTTCATTACGCGAATCATACAAGCTTTCTCGACGGCAGAAACTGCGAGCTGTAGAGCGAATCCAAGCAATGCGATTACTGCAAGCCCAAACAAAAGAAAACGAAGCAGTTGTTGTTGCATTGTCGTCGCAAGAATACATAATCCAATAAAACATATTATTGTCGCTAAACCAAGAACTTTCATTTTAGTTTCAGTCAAAGATTTTTTTACAGCAAGCCACCACGCTTTTCGGTGACGAATTGCAAGCGATAATGACCAAAATACTCCATAAACTGCGCCAGCAATTAATATGTTAACGATTAGATATATGATGAACATCAAATTATAATTTAGAAGAAATTGAATTGCTCCCTCAGGCAACCACGCAAAGAAAATTGCTGGAACTGTGTATTGCGCAAACAGCGTTAGCGGTTGAAACGTTGCAAAGAGTGCGCCAAGCGCGACTAACATTTTTGCATCGCCACCGCCCCACTGACCAGAATAAAAAAATATACACGCAATTCCAAAACAAACAAATGCGCCGACGATTGAAAACAATAATTGCCACCAATCATTTACGAGAATCGCATTAATTAAACGAATTCCAATTGCCGCTGCAATTAATCCATAATTAATGTAGTCAGGAACTTCTCGTCGCTCTAAATCTGTGACAGAGCCAATCAGTAGACCAACAAGACCTAGCAGAAACAAAATAATATCAATCATATTATTTGTAATGTCTCCATTGAGGTAAAACAAATGAGAGCGTAACTGCAATTGGTATTAAAGATAATGCGAGCGACCACAAAATATCTGCGTGCCAATAAATGTTAAGCAATAAACTAAGAAGTGTAATTAGGAAAGTTCCATACAAGCCAAATTTTCTGAACTGTAACAAACGAATCATGAAAAATATATCGATTAGACCGAGAACAATAAAAACAATTCCTTCGTCAAGTGGTAATATTGCGCGAATTGTTGGATTGGCATTTGTTAATGCGTTGAGTGCAAGCATAACGAATCCAATATTACTTCCAATTAGAATTCCAATCCATAATCTAAACCAGAATGATTGTTTAGCAGGAGAATGATTGTTTAAAGATGATTTATGTTTTTTTGAAGCTGATTTTTTCTTCATAACGATACTCTTGACGTGAAGTGTTTATAATAATAATGGTTTTACCAATATTTATGCTGCTAAAATTGATGTTTAGAATATTTTGTATGAAATCATGAATAATTATTGATAGATTCGCAAATCTCTTTTCGGATATCTTTCAATAACTAATTTAACATGTTCAGGAGTTAAAATAAGCGCGTCAACTCTTTCTTGTGCGATACATGAATCAATATGTTGCCAACGCATTCTTGCGTAGTTATTTATATGTGCAGAAATACACGTTCTTGATAATTTCTGTTGTCTGTAATCTCCAGCAGTTCGCACTATTTCCTGCCATTTTCTGTACATCTTAGCTTCAGCAACTTCTCCGGTATGTGCTTTTGACGCAGAAACTAAATCAGAATTAAGTGATGCGCGTGACGCCATTCTGTAAAAATCAATATTGTTCATTTCTCCGTAAGCTAATTTTGAAACAATTCCAAGCGCAGCACTTCTATCCCACAATTCTTGATTTTCAAGTGCAAGTAAATTGTAATCACATCTTGATAGAGCGCTTACAATTCTGTCTATCATTGTGTGTGTAGGTTCAAACTCATAATGTTCAATATACGGTAAGACTGCTGGTATTTGTACGCCAATAGTTTTATTCTCGAGGTTTGCATCTTTTATGTCAGAAATTATTCGTGGAAATCTATCTTGAGAATCAATACAATAACTAGGATGTATAACAAAAATGTGTGAAGGGAGTTTCATTTATTCACTATTTGCCCACCACTTATTTTTTAAGAAAAATGAATTTGAAAAATTACTTAATCAAAATGCCTGACATTGAACCATTCTGGCCTGGTCGTGATGTAATCTTAACCATACCTAAATCTGTTTCAACAACAGCGCCTTTGTTCATAATGTTTCGAATGATGAAGTTGATGTTTGCTTCGTTCTTCTTAACAGTCTTAATTGTTGCAAGTTTAACAGTTTTTGACTTTGGATCTGCAACATTGATTTTGTTGATTGAAAGAAGTTTGACTTTGTGTCCGCCACCGGCTGTTCGGTGTTCAGATGCTTTGTAATCGCCCATCTTAGTGAGTGTTGGTTCAGAGACTCGTGAGAATTGTCTAGACTTTCGATATGGAATATATCTTCCGCCAGTAGCTTTTCTCGTGCTTCGTGATCGTTCAATTGCCATAGAAACAAAGAAAAAAGGGCGGTTTATAAATCTTTTCGTCGCACGGTCAAGAAAATTATTGGCAAGTATTATATTTTAGATTCAACGGAGTAGACAGCAATCTTTATAAATCGACCACTGTTCCAAAGAAATATGGAATCAAGACCACTCGACGCACTTAACTTGGCTCGAAATAAAAGAGTTATTGTCGAATTAAAGAATAATAGACAATATGTCGGCGTGCTCAAAGCCTTTGACATTCATATAAATATTTCACTTGAAGAAGTCGAAGAGAGAGTAGATGGTCAAGTTACAAGAAAGCTTGGAACAACATTTGTTCGAGGCGACACAATTATTTTCATATCACTTGCATAAGTGAATATTGCCTAAATTAAGATTTTAAGATTATAATAAAAACTAAAGGAATGATACTATGAAAGGAACAGCAGCAGCAGGCCGACACGGACGATCAAGTAATCACATGCCATGTCGACGATGCGGAAAACATGCATATCATAAAGCAACAGGAATTTGTGCATCATGCGGATTTGGCAGAACAGCACGATTACGATCATACGCTTGGATGAAAAAGTAATTTTTTTTTAAATTCTCAATTATTTTACTTGAGGCTTAAATGACAAACCTTGAAACACTTGCGAAAGATGATGATAAGGTTGTTCAATTTACTTTACCAGTTTC
>Ga0265318_10002206_pt1 | contig 10519 bp, 9 predicted proteins | sample 4821metaG_FD_192431 | JGI IMG/M metagenome (GOLD analysis project Ga0265318, IMG submission 192431) | Rhizosphere microbial communities from Carex aquatilis grown in University of Washington, Seatle, WA, United States - 4-8-21 metaG | ecosystem: Host-associated > Plants > Roots > Rhizosphere >... | reverse complement strand
GACGGGCGACGCGACCGCACCGCACCTGCACTTCGAGATCTGGGTCGGGGGCTGGCAGGCGGCCGGCGGGCACCCGATCGATCCACTGCCGTATCTCGAAGCCTGGGAACGCGGCTGAGGCTCGGCCGATCGCGGCTCAGCCGGTAGGATCGGGTCTGCGGCGAGATAGCTCAGCTGGTAGAGCACACGACTGAAAATCGTGGTGTCCCGGGTTCGAGTCCCGGTCTCGCCATTTCCTGTTTTGCCTGCTAACAGTTAGGTTTTTGTTGTGCTTACGGTCAGCCTATCGGGCGCGTTTTGGGGCCATTTTCGTGCCCGTGGTCCAATTCGTGGTCCAAAACCCCCGGTTCAAGGTCCAATGAGCGCTCTGTTTTGCGTGGAGGGATGCAGCTGCGAGGCTTGGAATTGGCTTGGTTGTGCGGTTTCTGCGCACATGCCCTTCGATTGGGCGTAAAGGAAACATGTCGGCGAATCGTGGTGTTCCCAGTTCGATTGTGATTGCGCGTTGACAAGGCTAGGCCGCACGAAGGCGGTAGCGGCCTGAACGTCCACCGATGGGCTCGACTTGCTCGGCGCGGTTGATCTGAGCCAGGAAGCTGGCCAGCGGGTCCTTCCCACGGGCGCGGTAGCCAGCGGCGCAAAGCAGCGCATACCAGTCGCGGTAGTGGACTGCTTGACCCGGTTGTATCTCGCGCTCGAGAACGGCGATCGCGATCTCTTGTAGCCGCTTTCCCCCCAGCTCACGATCTAGCTGTTCGATCTGCAGCTGTGCTGCTAGCCCGAGAGTGCCTTCGAGGTCGTGGAGCATGTGCTCGTCCCGACTGACCTGCTCGTCCAGATGCTCGGCGAGCGTTCGCAGTCGATCGGCTCTTGTGCGGGCCTCCTCGATCCGTTCCTTCAGGCTTAGGTACTCCTGGGCAACGGCAATCTCGGCAGGATCAGCGAGCTGAAGATCAGGGTCCACGCGTGGCAAACCTACAGCGAGTCCCGGACACGCTTAAGGGACCGCTACGCACCCAACCCCGCTCTTTGCGAAACGTCTGTCCGAGCGCCCTGCAACGCTGTATATACGCAGCTACGTGACCTATAAAGGCTCGCCGCCAGAGAGGGTCCCTCGATGGTGCCCGACATTTACATATCCGCTGATATTGAGGCCGACGGCCCGATCCCGGGAGAATTCTCGATGCTCGCCTTCGGACTAGCGGTTGCCGCCACCTTCGACGGAGAGGCGTTCACGAGCCATGCTCCGAGCAAACAGACCCTCTATCGAGAGCTGAAGCCGATTGCCGCACGTTTCGAGCCGGCGGCGCTGAAGGCGGCACGCCTCGATCGCGCGGCGCTTGCACGAGACGGAGCCGAGCCCGAAGCCGCAATGCGTGACGCAGTCGACTGGGTCACTGCCCAGGCCGAGCGGGCGGGGGGTGCACGGCCGGTCCTCGTCGGCTACCCAGTGGTGTTCGACTGGATGTTTCTGCACTGGTACTTCGTACGGTTCGTAGGAGAGTCGCCGTTTGGCTTCTCAGGCGCGCTGGACATCAAGACGATGTACCACCAGAAGGCGCACGTGATCATGGACGACGCCGGGCGCAACGACCTGCCCGCTGAGTTGCAGGCTTCGCATCCGCACACCCACAACGCGCTCGACGATGCAATCGAGCAGGCCGAAATCTTCAACCGACTGTGGCAGTGGCCCGGTGGTGATCAGCAATCAAGCTAACGGACAAACAACTGGGCGACTACGTAGCCGGCAAGCTCGCCCTCCCAGGCGATCAGCGCAACGAGCTCCGCAAGCAGATTGGACGGCTGCTAGAGAAGCTCGAAGCGAAGGTACACGAGGACGGCGCTTACAGAATCAAGAAGTTCCGCCGTGCCGGATCGCTGGAGAAGGGCACAAGCAACCGCCCGCGCGCGGGCAAACCCGTTGACGGAGACGTCGGCGTCTACTTCGAGGTCGACGATCCCGAGAACTTCGACGTCGCGGACCTCCAGAAACTGATCAAGCAGCTCCTCGAAGCCGCGTATCCCCAGAAGAGCCCCGACGACTTCGACGACTCCGGCGACCGCATCTTCGAGGTCGTCTTCAAGGGCACCGGTCTAGAGGTCGATCTAGTCCCGATCGTCTCACTCGACGACGACGCGAACTACGGCTACCAATACTCTCGCACCGGCGACCGCGTGAAGACCAGCGTCAAGGTCCATCTCGAGCACTTCCGCAGCCACTCCGCAAAGGACGTATTCCTAGCTCCAACCCTGCGCATGGCTAAGCGTTGGCGCCACTGGAAGGAGCTCGCTGGCGTCCAGTCGTTTCATCTTGAGCTGCTTTGCAGCTACCTGATCGACCGCGACGGCGCGGCAAGCGGACTCGAAGAGGGACTTCGCCGCCTGCTTCTGTTCATTGTGCGCGATCTCACCAATGGAGTGACCTGGGGAGAGGGCAATCTAGAGGCCTTCGACGACCCGGTGGTGATCCTCGACCCCGCGAACGCCGAGAACAATGTTGCCGCGCGCATCACGAGGCGGGAGCTTGATGCGCTCGTCGCGGCTGCGCGCACCGGCTACGAGACGCTGACTCTCGCTCAGGGGCTTCAGTTCAAAGGGGAGACCGAGAAGCTCTGGAAGGAGCTCTTCGGTCCGGGCTTCGCGATCGAGTGACCGGAGCGATGGCGACGGACAGCAACACCCATACCTACAACCGCGAAGATATTCAGCGCGTGTTCGCTTCCTGGGTTGCGGATTTCAGAATCGTGAGTGAGTGGACCGGGCTGCGGACTGGGCAGGACGTGGAGGAAACGGCGGCGCAGGTCAAAGTCATCGCCGAGCAGGAGTACCTCGGCGCCGTGCACATTCAGCTTGCATCCGCGCTGGGTAAGGTGAAGAAAGCAGCCGTGTACCGCGTTTCTACGAGCGCGGGAGCATGGTCCGCCGATCGGCCCGGAGACATGTATTGGGACCACGAGGACGGCGACGTACTGAAGCTCTACGTCGAATACAACGCGCGTTGGGATCAGCTGTCGACTACCACGCAGACGAAGTTCGAGGAAGATCACCTCAAGGGGTGGGGCCATCGCAACTTCGAGGGCTACGGCGCTCTCAACGGGTCCATTGACCGTCGGTACCCTAGCCGTGCCTACGGCCTCGAGCGGACGAGCTACCAATGAGTCCAGGAGAGGGGCAGGGCGCGCTTGAGTTGAAACTCGAGATACCGGACGAGACTCTTGCCGACCGCGCCGGCCGGCTCGTTGGCTTCGACGCTCGCTTTCGTCGTCTCGGCGCCCAGCTTCGCTTGCTCGCCGACGCAGATGGGCTGCGGGCGTGGGCTCGGCGTTACCACGATGGAGCTCCTGGGCTGCTCGGTGCGATCGCCGACCGCTATCCCCTCGCGATTTTTCACGGTGACGTTGGCACTGGTAAGACCGCGAGCGCTGAAGCAGCAGCGGACGGTCTTGCCCGAATGCTCGGTTCCGATGGTTTCCTACTGAAGCTCTCGACGCGCGTTCGCGGCGTCGGTCATGTGGGCGAGATGAGCACGCTGATCGGCGACGCCTTCGCCGAGGCGGTTGAGCTGGCGGGCCGAACCCGGTTCGTCACGCTGATCATTGACGAGGGCGATGCGCTCGCGTTCAACCGCGGCGCGGAGCGGGCTCACCACGAGGACCGTGTCGGCGTCAACACTGTGATCCAGAAGATCGACGACGCCCGCCGACTGAATGGGCGTCTACTGATCGTGCTCTGCACGAACCGATTCGGAGCGCTCGACCCTGCGGTCATCCGGCGCGCGGCCTTGATCGAGGAGTTCGATCGCCCGTCTGAGCAGGAGCGCCGCGAACTGTTTCGTGCCACCCTGCGGGGCGTCGACATAGCCGATCATGCGCTCGACGACCTCGTTGCGGCGACGGGTCCACGCGACGGGCGGCCCGGCTACACGTATTCCGACGTCCAGACACGCCTTGTCCCGGCGGCAGTAGCCCGGGCATTCGCCGAGCGAGCGCTGACTGCGGAGGATCTGCTCGCGGCGTGCGCGGAACTCGAGCCCTCGCCGGCGATGGACGAAGGCAAAGCGTGAGCCTCGCCGGACGACGCGTGCACCTCACGGGCAGCGCAGCGGCGACATGCGATGCCGCGCTTCTCACACGGGCGCACGCGTTCGTCAGCAGCCTCGCCACCGGACTCGCCGCCCGGGGAGCTGGTCTCGTGCTGGGTGCCGGCGGCGAGCCGCTTTCCGAGTCCGGCTTGCCGGCCACATTCGACTGGACTGCGCTCGCGAGTGTCGCGGCGCTGCCCGACCCAGCCGAAGGGTGGCCGCCACGTCGACCGCGTCGGTTCGTCGGCGTCGCCAGCCAGCGCGGGCTCGACAGGATCCCTGCAGGCCGGCGCGAGCTCTGGGAGGGTTGTTGTGCGCGGAGCGACTTCGAGCTCGTCACGACTCCGCCGGGGTGGCGTATGGCGGGCATCATCCGCGAGCGCCAGCTCTCCCATGGCGACATCCTGGTCGTGCTCGGCGGCGGGGCTGGCGTGGAGCATCTCGCCGAGCTCTACTGGCGCGACGGCAAGCCGGTGGTTCCCGTGTGGGCGCAGCTGGGCGCCTTCAACGACGATGGCTCTGGAGGTAGCCGAGCGCTACATGAGAAGGCTCTAGGCGATCCGGGCGCACTATTCAGGCTGGCGCCAGGCGCCGGTGGCGACACTGCTCGTCTACAGGCTCTCCGGCTAGAAGCCGAGTCGGACCCGAGTTCGCTCGCCGAAGCGACCGTGCGGATGCTCGAAGACCTGATGCCGCCGAGCGCGTTTTACGTCCGACTGCTCGACCCGAGCAATCACGACCACGCTGCGGTCGAGTGGTTCTTCTCGGAGGTCGTGACCCCAGCTATCTCCGAGCGCGGCTACGCGCCGGTGCAGATGGGTCTAGGCACGCCAGAGAGCATGTTCATGAACGTCGAGATCTTCCGGCGGCTGCATCGCGCCGGCGTGGTTCTCGTCGACCTCACTGGCATGCGCCCCAACTGCACAATGGAGCTCGGCTACGCTCTCGGCCGCCCACGCCGAGTGGTGATCTCCGCGCAGGAGGGCACGAAGCTGATCTTCGACAGCGACAAGCTTCCGACGCATTTCTGGGCCCGCTCTGAGGATGTCGCGGCGTGTGTAGCTGACTACCTCGACTGGTTCGACCGCTATGTAGAGGTGGGACCACTTGTGACCTAAGTGGATCGCTGAGGGACAGACCGTGCTGTCGGGAGTGGTGGGCCGGTAGTTTCCTTCAAGATGAAGTTTCTGGTGCAATGGTATCGGTCGTCGGTTATCATGTAGCCGCTAGATCCGATGTCGAATGAACTATTGGCTTTCTGATGACGCAAGATGGTCGTGGAATCTCAGGCGCTGGACGTGCCGAATTGTCGGCGGTGCTTGTCGATCGCAGGTTTGTCTCTCCAGAGATCGCCGCACGCGTGCTAGGTGTGGACGCGAGGGTCGCGGCGCGAAAGCTCGCGCATTGGGCGGAACAGGGGTGGCTGCGTAGGGTGCGGCGGGGCCTGTATATCGCCGTGCCAGTCGAGGCTCCTCCGCGAAGCTGGTCACAGGACACGTTGGTGTTGGCGAGCGCGGTGTGGTCGCCGTGCTACTTCAGCGGGTTCACGGCAGCGCGCCACTGGGGTCTGACCGAGCAGGTGTTCCGCACCACGGTCGTGAAGACCGCACAGCGTGTGCGCGCCGCGACGGCGAGCCTGCTGGACGCCGAGTACCTACTAATGCACGTAGCAGAGGACACGCTCGAGTGGGGCTTGGAGACAGCGTGGCAGGAGGAGGTGCGGATGCTGTTCGCCGACCCCGCACGGACGGTAGTGGAGATCCTCGACGCACCGCGAATCGGCGGTGGTATCCGCCACGCCGCAGAGATCTTGCGGGCGTATCTGGATGAGCACGAGGGTGAGCGCCTGGTGGAGTACGCGCTGCGGCTCGGCAACCGCGCGGTGCTTAAGCGCCTGGGTTTCCTGCTGGAGTCGCAGGGCTGGGGCGCCCCCGAGCTGATCGCGGCGTGCCGTGCGGAGCTCTCCAGCGGCATCTCGCTGCTTGACCCCGACGGGCCCCGTATGGGGCCGCGCGTGCCTGCATGGCGGCTGCGCGCCAACGTGGTGCTCGAGCCGCAGGAGCCGTCGTGATCGCCAAGCAGGAGCTGATGCGACTCCGTGGCGAGTGGCAACTCGACATCGGCGTGATCGAGAAGGACTACGTGCTCGGCTGGGTGCTTGCTGCGATCTCTGCAGAGTCCGCGCTCGCCGACACCTGGATCTTCAAGGGCGGTACCTGCCTGCGCAAGTGCTACTACGAGACCTACCGATTCTCTGAGGATCTCGACTTCACCGTCGTCGACGGCGGCCCGGAGGAGCTCGACGAGATGATCGAGATCTTCAAGAGAGTCTCGGACTGGCTCGTGCGCGAAACGGGCATCGAGTTGGAGATCGACCAGCGCACATTCGCGCGGCGACGCAACCTACGCGGCCAGCCCACCACACAGGCGCGGATCGCCTACCGCGGACCGAACGCCCCGCGTGGGACTCTCCCAAAGCTTAAGTTCGATCTGACCAGCGATGAGGTGCTCATCGAACGGCCGCACCGCCGCATAATTGTGCACTCATACAGCGACCAGCCACTCCCCGGCGTCGGCGTCCTGTGCTACTCACCGACGGAGTTGCTAGCTGAGAAGACGCGCGCGCTCGCTACTCGCTGTCGCCCGCGCGATCTCTACGACGTCGTACACATGCACCGCCACCCCGACCTGATCGGCCGAGCCGAGCGCGTACGCACGGTCCTCGCTGCCAAGTGTGCCCACGCCGGCGTGAATGTCCCCGACGCCGACTCGATCCGCACCTCGCCCTACGCCCAGGAGATCGAGCGCGAGTGGGAGAACATGCTCGGCCACCAGCTACCGCGGCCGCTCCCCCCATTCGAGATGTTCTGGGAGGCGCTGGAGGAAGTGTTCGCCTGGCTCGCAGGCACGCAGACGCGTCGCAGGCTTCGCCGCGCGCCCTCCAGAGACCAACTCGATACGTGGCGCCCTCCACACGCGATCGCCTCCTGGCGACAGGGCGCACCCCTGGAGCTGATCCGCTATGCCGGCACCAACCGCCTGAAGGTAGAGATCGACTACCGCCCCGCCGAGGGATACCCAGGACGCCGCCTAGTCGAGCCCTATGAACTCCGGCGCACTCGCGCTGGCAACCTCGTGCTGCTCGCCGTCAACGGCCAGGGCGAAACTCGCACTTACCGGATCGACCGCGTTGCCGCCGCACGTCCCACCAACCGTCCCTTCACCCCCAGATACATTGTCGCCTTCTGAGGCATGGCAACCCAGAAAGAGCACTCGCCACGCATCCGGGCGTGGTCCGGGTAGATTCCACGACGCCTGCTCTGCGAGTTAGAGGTTTACGCGATCACGATAAACCTCGTATAACTCTGTATACCTCCGCGAGTCCAGCCATAGGCCTTGATGGGCTGTTCTCCGACAGGGCCATCCAAGGTTATGGACCACGACCCTCATCCGTGGTCCAAAACCCCCGGTAAACCACCGGAACCAAGCGGCAACTGGCTTGTGTTGACATTCACAAACACCCTGCAAATATACAGTTTTCAGGGCTAGTTCCGGTACGACTGAAAATCGTGGTGTCCCGGGTTCGAGTCCCGGTCTCGCCATCTGAAGTCGCTGCAAGTCGGCATCTTCTTAGAGAGCACCTGCTAGCTGGAACTCGCATTGGGCACGGAACCCTGATCTTGCGACCCAATTGCGGCTGATTTCCATCGCGCTGGGCTGAATCCACGCCGGGAACGCTTAGCTCCTCGCCGCTGGGTTACGCGTCTGGGTTGAGCTCCACTTCTTCTTCGTCGACCATGATCGTGTTCGCAGACAGGCCGGTTGTTTCCGGTGCGGGGCCTGCGGTCGACGCGATCAGCACGTCTTCGGGCTCGCCTTCGAGCTGTCGGATGCCCTGCACGCCGTGGGAGGCTTTGTATTTGAGGGTTTCCGACACCTGCATCTTGCCCGTCTTCAGCCCTACCAGCACCGAGCCGCTCACGATGACCGTTGCTTCCGCTCCGCAGCGGTATTCGAGGATGGTGCCTTTGTTCCCGGCTGGATAGAGGTCGAGTGCCACAGTCTTCGCCGCGCGCGAGATCCATCCCAGGCTGCCTTCCAGCGGGGAGCTTTCCACGTCGCCTTCCACGAACCCAACGGTCGAGCAGTTTTGTCCCTGCGATGCGCACTTCGTGAACCGCAGCGTTACGTCGGCCACTTCCTTGCTGCCGAGGTAGTCGCCGCCACCGCTCTCGGTGGCGCACGTGACCGAGCGCCCGGATGGTGTGGAGAGCGCAAGCGCGCCAGCTTTGAGGATGAAGGCTGAGTTCACGACGCCGGCTTCCCATTCGTACTTGCCAGCCTTCTTCACGCTCGTCACAGTGCATTTGGGCGTCGTAAACTCGCCGTGGTAAACGGTTTTGGCACCGATCTTTTCTGCCACCACCGCGACGCAGCGCCCGAAGTCCGGGGGCCCTAGCGTGGTGAGTCGGGCATCGAGTCCTTCGCCCGAGCCTGCGCTGTTGCTCGCCACGACCCTAAAGTGGTACGTGGTGTTCGGCGCGAGGCTCGTGATCTCGGCACTCACTGGAAGGGGGGATTCACCCGACCCAGGTGCCGTAGCGCACGGAATCCGCGACCCGTAGCTGGTGCTCGTACCGTATTCGAATTCGCAGGACGTTACTTCAACGCCGTTCGGGTTGACAGTCGCCGAGATCATCGCCGTAGTCGTCGAGCTTGCCACACCCGTGCCGGTGAGTACGCTCGGCGTGGTATCAAAACGGAACTTCTCCACTCGGTTGTTGCCCTGGTCGACCACATATACGTCTGCCGCCGGGTCGACCGCCAGGCCGAGCGAGTTGGCGAACTGGCCTTGGTGAGCGCCGTATTCGCCCCATTCTGTGAGCGGGGTCCCCGTCGTGCCGAACTCCTCGATCACGTCGTTGGGAGTATCGACATAGCTTTGCCCGCTCGCGCTCACTGCGAGGCCGTTTGCGAACGTGATGCCGCCTTTGGCGGGATCCCAGCGGCTCAGGTAATGTCCAGTCGAGGTGAACTTCTGGATCCCAAATGTGGCGTAGCTCGTGACATACACGTTTTCTTGGGCGTCAGTCGCGACCGACACTGGACTACTGAGGTCTCCCGCAGCTTCGCCTTTCTGCCCCCACTCGCCAAGGTACACTCCGTTGGCACTGAACTTCTCCACACGGTTGTCTCCTTTGTCGGCGGCGTAGATGTCGCCGGATGGGCCCGCAGCGAGCCCAAGAACTCCCTCAAACTGGCCTGGGCCTTCTCCGTATTCGCCCCACTCGCTAATGAATGCTCCGTTGTGACTAAACCTCTCGATCCGAGAGGTGTCGATGTCGCCCACGTACACATCACCCGAAGGGCCTATGGCTATTCCCGCTGGGTAGGTGAATTGCCCGGGTCCTTCCCCGCGCGTTCCCCATGCGGTGACGAAGTGTCCGTCAGGGTCGAACTCCTCGACTCGGTAGTTGTCTGTGTCCGTGACGTATACGCTTCCGTTCGGCGCAAGCGCGATGAAGGTGGGCAAATTGAACTGCCCTTCACCAGATCCCAGCGAGCCCCATTCGGTTACAAACGCGGGGGGCGCAATCGCGGTCGCCGACGCGGGCAGCAGCAGGCAGGCGAGCACGGCGAGCGCCGCGGCTAGGAGGGTGTGCATCGAGGCGAGAGGAGCTGGTGCGCGCGATGGCCCATGGGGGTGCAGCTCGAGCGTGAAGGGCATCCGAAGTTCCTTCCCATCGCTTATCCGGGTATGTGCAGCGCGGCGGACATAGGGCCGAGTAGTCTCGGCACTCAAGAGGCCCAGTCGCACTCGACCCTACCGCGCCAGGCAGAACAAGTCCAGATACCACCGCGGCTGCTCGGTGCGTAACTGCTGGCAGCAGCTCCTCCGCTGATGACCGCGCCTCTTGCGCGGATTAGCTCAAGATCGACTTTGCGGGGGTTCATGCCACGCTCGGAAACGTGCGGGGTGATCCGAGGCGGGACGAGACATGGCACCGCTTCGAAAGTGGACGCACGGCCAGTGCTGAGGCGTAGGGGCCGGGGTTGCGTTAGCGACGGGCCTTGAAAGTCAGAAACTCGACTTGCGCGGAGCGGGTAGCATACGTATAGTAGAAATCATGGGGCACTATTGCATCAAAAGGCGCACTTAGCGATGACGACGCTGACGGAAGTCGCGGAATAGCTTTAGCGTCCCTCGCTGAGGCCCCCGCGGTTGTTTGCGAGAGTATCTTGAGTCTAACTGTAAGCCAACAAGAGTCTTAATGAGACTAGTTGGTATCTAACTAGTAATAGTACAACCGGTTAACACCAAAACAAGCAAGACTAAGACTAGTTAGTTAGCTTCACTTAACTAGTAATAGTACAACCGGTTAACACCAAAACAAGCAAGACTAAGACTAGTTAGTTAGCTTCACTTAACTAGTAATA
>Ga0265318_10002204_pt1 | contig 10527 bp, 10 predicted proteins | sample 4821metaG_FD_192431 | JGI IMG/M metagenome (GOLD analysis project Ga0265318, IMG submission 192431) | Rhizosphere microbial communities from Carex aquatilis grown in University of Washington, Seatle, WA, United States - 4-8-21 metaG | ecosystem: Host-associated > Plants > Roots > Rhizosphere >... | reverse complement strand
GTTGGCATTATAACTGACCACAAAGAAAGGCGTGCCGCTAAGACCGGCCTTTACGGCATCCTGCAGGTCCTGATCGGCCTGGGTCGCATATTTTGAGCTGGAGAAACAGGAATTGTAGGCATTCATATCAAGACCGACATTTTGTGCAATGGCCTGCAAACGGCGGGGCGTAAAGGAAATGCCATCGGCCTCTCCCAAAACATTGGTGAACAGCGCATCATGCATTTGCCAAAATTTATTTTGATCGGCTGCACAGTACGCCGCCTCTGCAGAATCCCGTGATTCAGTATCAGTCCCTCCTGTGGCATTATCGCTCACAAAATTGCCTGCCGAGCGTGCGGTAAAGTACACCTTGCCGGTTTTTACATAGGCATTGAGAACCTGGGATTCAGTGTCATGCCAAAAATTCTTGCAGTAGGGACACTGATAATCGGAAAACTCGACCAGCTTGACGGGCGCATTCGGATCGCCGCTATTATTACGATCCGCGCTTGGGATTGTAACGAGCGTGGCCGGCTGGACGGCAGCCAGGGGTTTGAGCTGCGGATAAATCAAAAAGAATGCAACCACTATAGCGAGCACGGTAATCGATCCAATCCAGATCCAACGATTGCGCTGTTCCGCGCGGCGGCGTTTTTCACGGAACTCCTCGCGTTTGCTCATTCCTTCTCTATCCTTCTTACTCATTCAGTCACCTCATTAATTTATGTGTTGGGTCGAAATTTTCTCATGGTCAGGAAGATTTGTCCAGCACGCGCAGAAAAGACTTATTTCTTTTTCAGGCGTTGATCCACCCAGTCTACCATCGCTTTGAGCACTTTTGCTTTTTCAGGTTCGTTATGGATCTCATGATACCAGCCCTCCCAGGCGCGCCAGGTGGCCAATTTTCCCGCGCGCTCGGCAAACTCACGGTTTGCCTGACCCGATGTCAGGCGGTCACCCGTACCATGCATAAGCAGAAGAGGAACAGGAAACTCAGGGGCATGCTCGATCGCCCATAACCCGGACTCGTATATGCTCACAAAAAACCGCGCAGTGATCTTTTCATGCACAAGTGGATCGTTGACATAGGCTTTCACAACCTCCGGATCGCGCGAAATCGCGGCCGTCTCCAACCCTGAGTTTTGTGTAAACCCGGGAGCGATCTTATTCATAACCCTGGCCAGAATAAGTCGAAATGCAGGAATATCAAAGGCCAGTTTCAGCCAGGGGTCCGTCGCAATGACGCCAACCACATCCGGCTTGCGGCGTAACGTAAAATTCAGGACCAGATTGCCGCCTGTGCTGTGTCCGTATAAGAATACGGGGAGGTCTGGAAAACGCGCTGTGGCCAATGCAAGGAAGTCCGCTATGTCGTCCATCAAGGCTTCATAATTGGGTGTGTGGCCGCGCGGGCCGCCCGATCTACCGTGACCGCGCAGGTCAAAACCAGTCAACGCATAGCCTGCTTCTGTAAAAGCTTCACCCACATGATCATAACGACCAATATGCTCGCCATGCCCATGGACCAAAACTACAATGGCTTTCGGATTTTTATCAGGCACCCAGGTGCGAATGTAAAACTTTAGGTTCTCTTTGTTTTCCCAACCTGATTCATAGGTCTTCATCATACGCCTCCGACAGCGACCTTGACTTCGTTATCGCGTTCTCCCTCATGCTCTACAATGAAACAAGTATCATTAACTACCGCCAGGGCAGAGTCACGAAGCAGGATTCACTTGATACGTATAAACCGGAAATTGTTCCCCTGTAAGATGAAAGCCGAGTTTGTGATATAACGCGAGCGAGGCCGCATTGTCCGCCTGGGTGTTAACCGTCAGGCGCGAGCCCCCGCTATTCAGGATTCGGTCAATGAGGTCCCCAACCAGTGTCGCGCCCAGACCGCGTCCCTGTGCTTCGGGTAGGACAGCCAGGCGTGCCAGGTGAGCCCCAAGCGGAGATCCCGTGGAAAGCTCATACCCGAGCAACCCCGAAGGATCTTCCACAACAAAGGCATGAGATGACTGTGAATAAGCCTTCCTCAAGGCAGGCAGTGAATTGCGCCAGAGCGGTTCAAATGCAGCATTATCCACTTCAACGACACGGGGCAAGTCATCAATGGTCATGGCGCGCAAGTTAATATTCGATGGAAGAGGAGCCCGTTTTGGAGATTGATAGTTCCACTCGAGCAAGGTAATGTGCCCGTTGAGATCGAACCCGCTTTCGACCAGGATCGAATCAAACCAGCGCTGCGTTGCAATAACGGCAACCGTCGCACCACCGGTTTCAATCAATTGGTCCCGCGCCGCATTCCAAAGGGGCGGCCAAACCGACGGACTGGCCGGATGCGAACTAAAAACAAACAGACGAATCCAGGCTATCGAGTCCGGATCAGGGGGGCAGGCCAGGGCGCCAAGAAGGTGACCGCCCTCTTCCAACACCCAATAAGGCGAGAAGCCGATCCACTCCAACGGGGTCCGCCAATCAAGGTGCCGGTGGACATGTGCCTCAAATAATATGAGATCGGCAATCTTTTCCCGGTCCAAAGGGACTGCCGGACGAACCTTTAAACCCGCCCTTATGGTTACCGAAGGCTCATCCACACTCACCGCTGTACGAAACGGAGGAGGAACTTGAGAATGCGATCAAAGAGCGATGGTTTTTCCTTCGCTTCGAGTGAGCCGATCATTTTGATCGCCGAATCAGTGACCTTGCCGCGTTTTAGCTTGATACCTGCAGCGGCTTTGAGCACCATCGAGCGTAAATCCCCCTCCCCCGCTTCCGCAAACAGCCCGGCAGATTTTTCATAGGCCGCCAGGGCTTCATCGTAACGTTTGAGAGCCTCCAGCGCGGCGGCTTGATTGCCGACGGCCATTCCCTGACGTTTGAGATCGCCGGCATGCGCAAAAATCTCCGGGGTGCCGAGCGCGGCATTCAGCGAGTCCTGTGCCTTCCCCATTTTCAAAAGGGCGACACTTTTATTATTCTTCAATTCAGCCGAGTTGACTTGATCGTTCAGGGAAGCATATCCCTGCGCGGATGTTTCAAACATCTCCGCGGCAGACTCATAATTCCCGGCTTCAAAAGCCAGCTTGCCATCCTGTGTTAATTTCTGAAGTTCTGATTCAGTTGCCATATTATCCAATATCCCGCCGCCCGATGAAATTTAGAGTGTGATATCGAGCAGGCCTTCGGCCACCGAGCGTAATTTATCGGTGGACATGGAACTTAACTTCATCGCCAGCTCAAGATACGGGCGGTTTACAGGCTGGCAGACAAAGGTCTGCAGTTCCTTGGGCAAGCCAAGGAACTGCTGCATGGATTTCTGGTCGGTCATCCATTGACCGATTGGCCCGCTCTGGTCGAAGAAAGTTTCGATACGGCCGCCAAGTGCGGTAAGCAATGCTTCCAATTCAGGCAGGGGAATCGCACGCTCGCCGAGTTCATAGGCCTTGATACGACCCGCTGGAATTCCGGTCTCCTGGGTTAGGGCTTTGATGGAAAGACTGGCCGTGTTGCGCTCCTGGCGAAGCAAAGCGCCGATCATCCGCTGGCGTAGTTCCATGAGCTGCGGCAAGTCAAGCGGCTCTGCCACCAAATGTTCGTTGGAAATTGATGCTTTGCCCCAGAAATGGTCTATGGACAACCTGAGGTAATAAACGAGGACCTCAAGTTCAGGAAGGGATGGCGCACGCCTTCCTTCTTCGTAGGCGCGGAAGACGCCTTTGGTCACACCCACGGCTTTGGCACATTCATCGATGTTCCGGCGCGCAGCCAGTCGGACATCACGAATTAAAACGCCCAATTTTTTGGTACGGAGGGTAGTTTGGGTACGAATATCCATATGCAAGATTGAAACGGATACGATATCTACACTAACACCAGATCAAACCATGTATATTATAGCAGAGAACATTTCATATCCACTCTTGGGGAACCCACCCCAGTCGCCCTCCGCACCGAAAAGTACATTCGGCATCTTCGACTGCTCTTCGGGACCACCCTTAAGGAAGAACGGGGATGCTGTGTTCCACGATCATCTAAAGGGGGGAAGGGAAATTCAAAATTTTAAGGGTCCTGTAAAAGACGTGAATAGATACTACGGCCGATCAGCGCCGCTGCCGGTTGGCAATCATCTCGGAAATCGAAGCGCCGAAGATATCACCGCTCAGCTTGAAGCCCGCTGCTTCCAGCCTCGGCGAAAATTGCGGACGGATGCCTGTGGGCTTTAATGATCCGAGTATTTTATTGTTTTCCCCGATGCCGGTTTGCTCAAACTTAAAAATATCGGTGAGGACGATGATGTCGCCCTCCATACCTGCCACCTCGGTGATGGCAGTGACTTTTCGGGTACCATCTTTCAAGCGCGATTGCTGGATGATCAGGTCAACGGCGGACGAGATCTGCTGGCGAACGACCTTGAGAGGCAATTCCACACCGGCCATCAGCACCATCGTTTCGAGGCGCGAGAGAGCATCGCGGGGAGAATTGGCATGCAGCGTGGTGAGCGAACCATCATGACCGGTATTCATCGCCTGGAGCATATCCAGCGCTTCACCGCCGCGACACTCGCCCACCACAATACGGTCGGGCCGCATGCGCAATGAATTGCGCACCAAATCGCGGACCGTTGTTTGGCCGCTGCCATCGACATTGGCAGTTTTGGTCTCCAGCCGAAGGACATGCTGCTGCTGAAGCTGCAGCTCGGCCGCATCTTCAATGGTGAGGATGCGCTCATTCTCAGGGATAAAGCCTGACAGTACGTTCAGCAATGTTGTTTTGCCTGAACCGGTACCTCCCGAAATAATGGTATTTAAACGCGCCACCACACACGCTTTTAGAAATTCAACCGTCGCGGGTGTAAGGGTACCGAACCCAACCAGTTGTTCGGGGGTAAGCTTATCTTTAAGGAATTTACGTATCGTGATCGAAGGGCCGTCGAGGGCTATCGGCCGGACCACCGCGTTGACACGGGAGCCATCGGGGAGACGGGCATCAACAGTAGGGCTGTCGGGGTCCACCCTTCGCCCGAGGGGCAGGATAATACGATCGATGATCTGCATGACGTGTGCATCGTCGTCGAACGTCACGCTGGTACGTACCAGTTGTCCGCCCTTTTCGACATAAACGTTTTTTGGGCCATTCACCATGACTTCACTGACATCCGGATCATCCAGCAATGGCTGGATCGGACCGAAGCCCATCATATCGTTCTGTACATCCTGAAAGATCAGGTGCTGAACATCTTCTGAAAGGTTAAGGTGTGCCTGGTCATAAACATCTTTCATGTGTTGTTGTATAAATTCCGAACGATGTTCCGCCAAAACGCCTTCGCTCTCAATCCCACGCGAAAGAGAATCGATCAAATATCCTTTGAGTTTTATCAGGTCGGTGCCGGATAACCGCGATGTATTAGATGAAATGGGTTGGGTCATATTTTTTACTCATACTTGCCCGTTAGATAGGTTCGCCAAAAGTTCCAATAAATTCTTTGAAGTTAACAAAATCCTGATCAGGATGTTTTCGGAGCAGCCTGTGTTTCTCCCCCATCCGGGAATACCCACACAATATGCGAACGCCTGACGGCCAAAAACGGAACCTGGAATAATATCTGACCCTCTGTTCCAAGAATGGCTGCGTCGGTGACAGCAAGGAAAAGGTCATTCTCGTCCAGTTCATCCTTCAAGCGTTCTCCCTGCCTTACATGGATATTGCCTCGTACCAACTGAGTCGTGGTTTGAATGACAGAATGTACAGCGAACTTCGGTACAATATCGGTAAAAAACTTGCCCTTTTCATCGAATTCGATTGTCATAATAAATCTCCGGTCATACAGAGTAAGGGTTGAAGGTTTACAGTTTAAGGTTGGATGGTTGAAAACGGATTGTTCGCCAATCCGGGATTTTGCAAAAGGGACAGTAGATGTTTCGGACGTTATCCAGCGCGCAAACTTTTTGCGAGGCCTACCATTTGCTGCGCTGTATCTCTCAGCACGATCGAAGCCGTATCTCTTGGGAATTTGACGGAATATGGCCGATGCTGATCGTTTGCCATTGCGAAGTTTCCTCCGAGGAAAGGTAAAACCGATTTGATCGGAATACCGATTATTTTTTCCGCTTCCGGTTTTGTCACCCCTTCTAACCCGATCGAACGATTGAAGATCGCGTAAACAGATGCAGCTTTTACGTCCCTGGCTTGCAAATAATCCCAAACGGTTTTTGTCAGATTGACGGTGCTCTGGTCGGAACCAACGATCATGGCAATCAGGTCGGCATGTTCAATCAACGGCAGGCTGATACGCGAGAGCGCACGGCCCAAGTCCAGAAGGACAAAATCGTAAGTCCCTTGTAATGTAGATACGATATCCCCGACCCGGTCGATAACAAGCTCGTTACTGCGCTCCGGATCCGGGGAACCAGCTAATAGATGAAAACGCCAGTCACCGATCTCGGTGAGTGAAGTACGAAAATATTCAGGCGTTGTTACAGCAGCAGGCTGCTCCGAAACCGTAACAAGGTTCTGATCACTCACATAACCAACGATCCCTGCAATCGATCCGATTGGAAGGACCATATCCACAACGGCGACTTGCGCCTCGGGCTGAGTATTTGCGATATTCATGGCAATATTCGCACATAAAGACGAGGTGCCTGTGCCGCCTTTTGCGCTCAGAAAAGCGATTAAATAGCCCCCCTCCTTCACAACCTCCACTTCACCACCCAGAAGGCGAGTTACCGTATCGATCAGAGAAGGGATGACTTGCGCGTTCTTGACCAGATATTCATTGAAGCCTGCCTCTTTGCACAAACGGGCACGACCAGGAGAAGAATCACTGCTCAATGCAACCAGCGGGACTTTGGCAGTGCGTGCGTCTGAACGTAGACGGGTGGCAAACTGCTCCGCAGTCAAATCAGGCATCACGGGATCGGCAATGATGAGGTCGGGGCGGTCGCGCCAAGCCGAGATCAGCCCCTCCCTGCCGGAACCAGCCTGCAAAATATGAAGACCCTGATTCTGTAAAGCCAGGGCAAGGTAATTGCGGCTGATGAGATCTCCGTCGATAACAAGGATTTTGCTCCCGGCCATCATCATTCCTTACGTTTCGATGGGAGGCATAAAATATCCCAACCCCGAGCGCGTGACGACATGACGAGGGGAATGAGCGTCATCTTCCAGTTTCTGCCGAAGGCGGGCAATGCTTACCCACAGAATCTCTTTGTCTGCTTTATATTCCGGTCCCCAAACGCTGGTCAGCAAGTCTTCGGATGTGAGGATCTTACCGATATTATGGGCAAATTGGAGCAATAGGCGATATTCCGTGGCGGAAAGCGAGACAGGCTGGTCATCACGCCAAACCTCAGCGCGGGCAAAATCTATCTTCAGGTTCTCATGAGTGAAAAACCGTTCCTGGCCATGTTCTGTGGGAATTTGGGCGCGGCGCAGGACAGCGCGGACCCGTGCGAGAAGCTCGGTGGCTGAAAAAGGCTTGACCAGGTAGTCATCTGCCCCAAGATCGAGGCCTTTCACCCGGTCTTGTTCTTCGCCTTTGGCGGTAAGCATAATGATCGGCACATTCGAGAACTCGCGAATACGCTGGCAGGTAGCAAACCCATCGAGACGCGGCATCATTATGTCCAGAAGGATCAAATCGACAGGCTGAGCCGAAAAGACTTCAATGGCCTGCAAGCCGTCTGCCGCAGTAACAACGGTATAACCCTCTGTTTTCAGGTTAACCTCCAGCAGGCGCAGGTAGCGAGGTTCATCATCAACGATGAGAATGCATTTTGGCATTTATTCCTCCTTTGGGTACAAAACCACAAATAACCGGAGTAGCTATGTGACTACAATGAAAAAACATTTTTAAACACAAACGAATTCTTTCCATTGACCCTGAAATCTTAAACTTCTGCCTAGGAGGCTTTGAAGAATCCTGGCACCGTTAGCAAACTTTGCAATGAAAAACCCCTTTTGCATTCAACTTGTTATGTGTTCTCAATAAATTTCTCCGCAGTTAAATCAGATGGATTGTACACATCAGACCAGGTCACGACTTCGACTCAAGAGGCAGTTCGATGAAGAAGGCGGTCCCTTCATCCAGGACGGACTCTGACCAAATCTTACCATGATGCGCCAAAATTATTTGCTTGCATATATACAGGCCGAGGCCGGTACCGGTCACCGTTCTTTCCCCCGGCACCCTGTAAAAACGTTCGAATATAAAAGGTATATACTCATCGGGAATGCCGGGGCCATGATCTGCAAAGCTCACCCGCAAGCTATTTTCAACCTGGTGCAAATCAATCATCAGGGCAGAACCAGGTGCGTATTTTATTGCATTCCCGAACAGGTTTTCGAAGACTTGCGAAAGCTGCACCGTATCACCGAGAATGGGGGGAACCACATCAAAATTCAGGTTAACCAAAAGTCCGGGATTATGAGCGCGTACATGCGTGGTCACATCGCGTACAAGAGCATCGAGTCGCAGAGGCTGGAATTTGAATTTTACGGTCCTGCTATGCAAACGCGCCGATTCGAGCATATTCTCGATGAGCTGGGTCAAACGATCGGTCTCCTCATCAATAATAGAGAGGAATTCGTGCTGGGTTTTTTCATCCCAATGAGTGTCCTCGCGCAGTAAGCTGGTGCTGTAGCCTTTGATGAAACCAAGCGGGGTGCGAAGTTCGTGCGAGATGGTCGATACAAAATCATCCTGCAGGCGCATCTGGCGCTGGACCGATTCGAGGCTGGCGCGCGCTTCCTTCAGGGCGTTCGATTCGAGCAGCGAGGCCGCCAACATGGAGATCAACTTAGCGTTACTCAGATGAGCTTGCGAATAAGCAGGCCCACCGAAGCGGACGAAGAGTAATGCTCCCCCCAACCGACCCGCCATAAAAAGCGGCAACCCAACCAAATAAGGCAAATCAAGGCGATCTCTACGTGGACGAAGGCTGGGCTCCTGAACGATCATCTCTTTCTTCGCGATCACTTTTCCAGCAAGCCCTTCCCCCCAACTTACATCGGCCTCGGATTGTTTGCCTCGACCGACAGCACGCGCATATCCCACATCGAGGCTTTTGCCTTCAGGATCGAGCAGATATAAAGCCACGTTGTCAAAAACAAACTCCTTACGCATAGAGGCAAGGAGGCTGCCGAACGCAGTTTTCCAGTCTGCCTTGAGGCTCATCGCCTGCAGAATGGAATAAATGTATTCCAAAGTTTGGGAATCAACGGGCATAAGCTATATGCGGTGTTTCTTCTTACTTTCCTCGGCACTCACAAGTAGAGGAAACTTGAAGGTGGTGCCTTTCCCTTCCACTGAATTTACGTCGAGCAATGAGCCATGTGCTTCCACGATCTGACGTACAAGCGAGAGACCCAGGCCCGTGCCCCCGGCTTTGCGAGTCGAAGAGGCATCCAGCTGATGGAACGGCTCGAAGATTTCCTTTAAGCGGTTCGCAGGGATACCTATGCCAGTATCCGTTATGGAAACCATCACCAAATTGGTACTCTCTTCCTTCAAACTGACCACCACCCGCCCTCCGGAGGGCGTAAATTTGACGGCATTATCGAGCAATTGATTTAAAACCCACATGATCTTTTCCGAATCACCCTGGACAAAGGGCAGATGTTCGTTCGCCACAATATGCACATCCACACCGCGTTCTTCCGCCTTTTGGGTGGCATTCTTGGCAGCCAGGTTTGCCATGCGGCGAATATCCACCGGTTCCTGCCTGACGCTCATTTCACCGCGCGAAGCAAGCGAGAACATGATCAAATCTTCGAGCAGGTTTTCCAGCCGTTCCGAGGCTTTCTGGCTGACCTGCAATGCATGCCGCTGTTCATCTGTAAGCGGGCCAAGCGAATCGGTCACCATCAATTCCAGGTAACCTTTTATATGAGTCAGGGGCGTGCGCAGCTCGTGGGATATATTAGCTACAAAATTCGCCTTCATCTGGCTCAATTCTGAAAGCCGTTCCAGAGCCTGTCGCAATTCGTCAGTCCGTTCCAGGACACGCTGTTCCAGAGTCCGGTTGGCAGCCTGCAGCGCCGAACGCAACTGGATGATCTGCTCCGTCACAGCCTGGTCAAGCGAAGGTTGGTCAATTAAATGCAAATCCAGAAGAGCCTGACCCAACAGAATGGTTTTGCCTTCCGCGATCTGCTCTTGTTGATAGGCCAGAGCCTTTTTTAAATCCACATCCGTGATATGTTCAGATCGAACCAGGGCCTCCCCCAATCTAGGCACAAGCATTTCAGGCGTCAGCTGGGTTTTTTCATTTGCCATAAACACCTTCTTGAAATAAATGAGGCGTTGAAAGATCACGCCAGAGATTCAGGATGTCTACATTAATTCGCCAGGAAAGAGAAGCCTTCCAAATGGTTCCCGAAGTCATCCCTGGAAATTACGGTTGGAGCACCCACTCACCACCAACCATTGTAGCAGAAGATTGCAGGTCTTTCACTTCATCAGGATCGCAGGTGAACGGATCGTTTTTCAGGACGATCAAATCGGCGAGCATGCCCACAGCCAGTCTGCCCTGCCGGTTT
>Ga0265318_10002202_pt1 | contig 10533 bp, 10 predicted proteins | sample 4821metaG_FD_192431 | JGI IMG/M metagenome (GOLD analysis project Ga0265318, IMG submission 192431) | Rhizosphere microbial communities from Carex aquatilis grown in University of Washington, Seatle, WA, United States - 4-8-21 metaG | ecosystem: Host-associated > Plants > Roots > Rhizosphere >... | reverse complement strand
AGGCAGCGCGCCTCGCCATGATAGCTGGCCGCCGGAAAGGCTGCCAGCACCTCGTGGGCCTTATTCGCGGCCAGCCGGGTCACCAGGATATTGGTCCCCTTGTCGGCCATGGCCCCCATGATGCGCACGATCTGCTCGACACTCTTGCCCGCCCCGAAGATCACCTCAGGCATCCCCTGGCGCAGCTCGCGGTGGTGGTCAACCTGGGCACAGTCCAGGTCCTGGGAGGGGAAGTGGCGCAAATGCTCCAAGGCCTGATCCACCGTGGTAACGCCACGTTGAACCGAGTTCAGCAATTCCTTGATATGGTTTGAATTCATCATAGATTCCTTACACGCAGTATTACAGGGTTATACACCACCAACACCCGTGCGTGCCACCTGAATTTTTTGGAGTCTGGGGGCATCCTGCGCCAGCCACCCCAAATAACAGTTGCCGCCAGTGAAAGCTTTGGTGTAGTACCCTTAATCAGGGAATCATGTGACGTTTTTTTACATGGCGAGGGCAGATATGCATATCGACCCACTTTCACTGAAACTGTTCGTCACGATTGTTGAGGAGGGCACAATCTCGGCCGCTGCCGAGCGGGAGCATATTGCCGCATCGGCCGTCAGCAAGCGCATCAGCGAACTGGAAGAGACCTTTCATACCCAACTGCTCAGGCGCACCAACAAGGGTGTCGTCCCGACCGAGGCGGGCATCACCCTGCTGCGCCTGGCCCGGGGGGTGCTGCACGACCTGAACAACATCACCCTCCAGATCCGCGAATATGCCAGCGGCGTGCGCGGCCATGTCCGCCTGAGTGCCAACATCTCCTCCATCAATCAGTTCCTGCCGGCCGAGATGCGCTCGTTCATGAACCGTCATCCCCAGGTACATGTCCACCTGGAGGCCAACGTCAGCGAGGCCATCGTCAATGCCGTGGCCGAGAACGAGGCCGATGTGGGCATTATCACCATGGGCGCCTACCGCCATGATCTGGAGTATTTTCCCTATCATTCCGACCAACTGATCGTCATCACCCCCAAAGAGCATCCCCTGGCCAGCCTGCGCACCATCGCTTTCCGCGACACCCTGGAGTACGACTTTGTCGGTCTCCCCGTGGGAAGCGCCCTGCACAACCAGATACTCAGGGCCGCCCACGATCTGGACCGGACCCCCAAGCTGCGCATTCAGGTCAACAGCTTCGATGCCCTGTGCCTGATGGTGGAAGCGGGGCTGGGCATCGGCATCGTGCCCAAGGGTGCCGCTAAACCTTATTTCAAGGGGCTGCGCATTCGCTCAATTTCCCTTGACGAAGCCTGGGCCAATCGGGAACTGAAGATCTGCGTCCGTTCCCTGGAGGCCCTGCCTGCCGCTGCCAAACTGTTGGTCGAGCATCTCAGGAATAAGGGTAATTGACCGTCTCCGTCATCGCCGTTCGCGATGGCGACATCACCACATACTACTTTTGTTGTCGCACGTAATCGTGTATACATGTGATCATTACAGTATTAAGCGAGGTAGAGACACATGGGAAAAACCACTGCGGAAAAGATTTTTGAAGCACATCTGGTAGCCGAGCCCTTCCCCGGAACCAAGGTCCTCCGGCTGGATGCCGTGCTCTGTCACGAGATCACCACCCCCATCGCCATCGACGACCTGATCCGTCGCGGCAAGGACCGCGTTTTCGATCCGACAAAGATCAAAGCGGTCATCGACCACGTCACCCCCAGCAAGGACAGCAAGACGGCCACCCAGGCCAAGATCCTGCGCGACTGGGCCCGCCGTCACGGCATCAAGGACTTCTTCGATGTGGGCGCCAACGGCGTCTGCCACGCCCTGTTCCCTGAGAAGGGCTTCATTCGCCCCGGTTACACGGTCATCATGGGCGACTCCCACACCTGCACCCACGGCGCCTTCGGCGCCTTTGCGGCCGGCATCGGCACCACCGACCTGGAAGTCGGCATCCTGAAAGGGGTCTGCGCCTTCCGCCAGCCGAAAACAATCCGCTTCAACGTCAATGGCCAGCTCCCCACAGGGGTCTACGCCAAGGACGTCATCCTGCATATCATCGGCAAGATTGGTGTCAACGGCGCCACCGACCGGGTCATGGAATTCCACGGCTCGACCATCGACGCCATGACCATGGAATCACGCATGACGCTTTGCAATATGGCCATCGAGGCCGGTGGCACCTCCGGTATCTGCATGCCCGACGCCACCACAGTCGAATTTCTCTGGCCCTTCATCAAGGACGAATTTGCCTCCAAAGAGGCGGCCCTGGCCGAGTACTCCCAGTGGAAAGCCGATGCCGATGCCGAGTATGATCAGGTGATCGAGATCGATGTCCCCGCTCTGCAGCCGGTGGTGACCTTCGGTTACAAACCGGATCAGACTAAATTCGTGGGCGACATGCCCGACTCCCCCATCGACCAGGTTTACCTGGGCTCCTGCACCAACGGACGCCTGGAGGATCTGCGCATCGCGGCCGCGATCCTGAAGGGGCACAAACTGGCACCGAACGTGCGCGGCATCCTCTCGCCGGCCACCCCCAAGATCCAGCAGCAAGCCATGCAAGAAGGCTTGATCGACATCTTCATGGAAGCCGGTTTCTGCGTCACCAACCCGACCTGCGGCGCCTGTCTGGGGATGAGCAACGGCGTCCTGGCCGAGGGCGAGGTCTGCGCCTCCACCACCAACCGCAACTTCATGGGCAGGATGGGCAAGGGGGGCATGGTACACCTCATGTCGCCGGCCACGGCGGCCGCATCGGCCATCGAAGGCAAGATTGCCGACCCGAGGAAGTACCTGTAAGTCAACGGCAATGGGCCGCGGATCAGATCTGATTTTGGCGGATCTGCGCGGATTGAAGAGATAACTGATCACATTATCCGCGCAAATCCGTTACATCCGCGTCATCCGCGTTCTATTATGATGGAATGTATCCAATTACTTTTCGATTGTAAGGAGTAACCATATGAAAACCTTCGGAGGCCCGGTCCTCTTTCTTGACCGCAGCGACATCAATACCGACGAGATCATCCCGGCCAAATACCTGACCGAGATCACCAAGGAAGACCTGAAACCCTATATCCTGGAAGACCTGAAACTGCCCGGTTTCGATCCCAAAGGGGAGAAAACCAAAAGCGCCAAGGTAGTCGTCTCCCGCGCCAACTTCGGTTGCGGTTCCTCTCGCGAACACGCACCCTGGGTCTTCGAGGTCAACGGCATCACCGCCGTGATCGCCGAATCCTTTGCCCGCATCTTCCGCCAGAACATGTTCAACTGCGGCATGGCGGCCATCGAACTGCCCAAAGCCGATCTGGACCTGATTTTCTCCCACGCCGAAGAAGCCGATGCAACCATGAGCATCGACATCCAGGCCGGCAGCCTGACCATGAATGGTGGCGGCAAACAGAAGAGTTTCAACTTCGAGATATCCCCCTTCGACAAGGCCCTGGTGCTGGCCGGCGGCTGGGTGGATTACGCCGATCAGAATTATTAGTGCGCTAGAAATTATTTCTTGTTTTGAAATAAGTTCGTTAACACACTTATCTTGCGTAGCAAGGTGGTGCAATAGTCCGCACCCGACTTTCTCATGTATCTGATACAAAAAAGGCCCCGAAGCGGGGCCTTTTTTTGTGAGGTTCAAAAGCGTTTACTCAATCCCAGGTGAAAGGCCACATCCGGCGCGGTCGCCACGGCCACATCCTCGGAGACGCCGATATCGAGCAGATAGTCTCCCGGCAGTTTCAAGGCCCCACCACTGACCAGCATCAACGAGCTCTTTGAGAGTTCAGTCAGTGTGCTGTCGTGGTACAGTGCGGTATGGCCATTGAGCTGTACCTTGAAGGAGATCCACTCCGTCGGCCCCCACCCGAGCCCAAGTGTGCCGAAGCCGACCAGGTTGTTCTGCTGGTCCGCCAACACATCCCCCCTGGTCATGGCTACACCTCCCAACGAACCGTACACCCCCAGTGCGCCCCATTCGGTAAAGGCGTTCATGCTGCCGCACAGGGTTAGCGAAAAATCCGTACTGCCGCTGCCACGCAGGGAGTTGCTTTCGCCGGTGGGCAATTTGATGGACGTGCGTAGCGCCAGACTGTCATGGGCGGCGTTATCCTGGTTGTCATACAGCTTCATGCCGCCGGACAGAACAATGTCGCCGATGCCGGAACCGGCATGGGTCATGTTGAGCTTCTGCACGCCATTCTTGCTGTAGTAATAGTTCAGGCGGTTTTTGGGGGCCGTATCACGTCCTCCCTGGGGCATGCCAAAGACGGAATGCCAGTCCTCAATAAAACCGTCTAGAAAACCACCGCCATAGAGGATGTAGGGTATCTCCAGACCGGCTTCGAAGCGCTCAGTGATCCCGTAGCGTGCCGCCAGGGTCCAGCGATACGATTCTCCATCCAGGACGATCTGGTCGGAACTCGTTCCGTTTACGGTGTATTCGCTGGCCACATCCTGGGTGAGAGCGACGCTCAGATGCCCGGCCGGGGTAATCGCGGCGGACGTCTCCGCCGGCAGGCCGAATATCTGCACCAGCGGCCGCTGATTGACGGTACGGAAGGGGGTAATCTCCATATCGCTCGCCAGGCACACTTCGGCGCAGCACAGCAACAACAGTGTCAATGAAGTCACTCTACACATGGGGCTGTCCCTCCGTTGTCTCAATTAGAATTGTCCCGGTGCGATAGTGGTCAATCGGCCTGGTCAGCATCTTCATACCATCCGTGTCCTGCGGGCGGATATGCCGGTATTGTGTATATCTGACATAGCGCAACCTTTCCTGGCCAACAGTGTCCCTGCTTGTATCATGGAGTATGTTGGCTGTCAACGGAGCGAAGCTGCAAAAATGCCGGTACAACCGCGTGTTAGCGGTGCTTCAGCGTTGTAATGCACCGCTTTGAATATCCAGATGGGATCGAGAAACGACAGGCAACTTCCGACGCTTGATTTTTTTTGCTTGAGGTGCGATACTCCCGCAATTGATACATAGCAAGAGCGTGCGTCAGCCGGATGACGTTACAGCGAAGCTGGCAAGATTGATTCATCGTGACTAAAATATCAAGGTTGACAAGGAGGATATAATGTTTGGATTTGGTATGCCCGAGCTGATTATAATTCTGGTGATTGTTCTGGTTGTCTTCGGAGCGGGGCGGCTGCCCGAAATCGGTGGGGCGCTAGGCAAGAGTATCCGCAACTTCAAAAAGGCCTCGGATGGCAAAGACGAGATCGAGATCACACCCAAGAAGGATGAAGAGAACGATAAGAAGTCCTGATCGGGAAAGTGATATCCAGCAATTAAAAAGGGGAAGGCCGCAAGTGGCTTTCCCCATTTTTAATTGATCTCTATGGGAGATGATCAGGAGTTGATATACTCCCCGATCTTCTCGGCAAGGGTACGGTAGATACGGCGGCATTCGTTTTCATCCTTTTCCAGCAGGGTCACGCGGAAGCCCTGCAGCGGGGTCGAGAACGAGGAGAGCGGTACGACGCAGATGCCGGTGGCGGCCAGGATATGGTAGACGAAACGTTTGTCGGGAGATACGCCAGGCTGATTGACCAGCCCCGCTACCAGTTCGCTAACTTCGGCATTGGCGATCGGAATCGATTGGCGGTTATTCAGCAGGCCGTCCTTGAAGGCCACCGCCATGTAGAAGGCGCCATTGGTGCGGTTGACCTGTAGTGCCGGGACCTGGCTGAGGAAGTCGTAGGTGATGTTGCTCATCTTTTCGTAGCTGGCGATACGCTGGGCCAGGTAGCCGGCATATTCGGGGTGCCTGACGATCTCGGGGATCACGGTCTGGGGCAGGGTAGTGGAACAGACCTCGTTCATCTTGCCGGTCAGGATCAGATTGATATACTTGCGGAACTGCTCGTCCTTCTGGCCGTTATAGACCTCGATCCAGCCGCAGCGCGAGCCGGGCCAGGGGAATTCCTTGGAAATGCCCTTCAGAGAGATGGCCGGCACGTCGCCGATGACGTCGCTGATATGCACCGTCTTCTGGCCGTTGTAGACGATGTTGATGTAGACTTCGTCAGCGATGATGAACAGGTCGTTCTGACGGGCAATCTCGACGATCTCGCGCAGGTTCTCTTCGGTATAGACCATCCCGGTCGGGTTGTCCGGGTTGATGATCATGATGGCGCAAATGTTGGGGTTGTATTTGATGTGATTGCGCAGGTCATCCAGGTCCGGCTGCCAATTATCCTCGGACTTGAGTCGGAAGAGGGCCGGCGCGGCGTGGGCATGGCCGATTTCACCCAGGGTGTGGGTGGTATAGGAGGGTGACGGCATCAGCACCCGCGCCTCGGCCCGCAAGGCGCCGTAGATCTTGGCTATGGCATCACCCAGGCCGTTGAAAAAGATGATATCGTCGGGGGTGATCTGCGCCCCGCCGCGTGCGTTGGTTGTATCGCAGATGAACTCGCGGGTCTCGAGCACGCCGCGGGTGTGGCAGTAGCCCCAGGTATGGTTATCAATGGCCGCTTTGGCCACGATCTCCTTCATCCATTCCGGGATGACCTCCCCCTTGACGATCGGGTCACCGATATTCTCCCAATTGATCTTAACACCATGTTTCTGAAGTTTTTCAGCCACATTGACGATATTCCTGATCTCGTAGGTTAGTTCACCGGCTCCGGGCCGCACCAGTTCAACGCGCATGTTGTTCTTCCTCCGTATCCTGTATATGAATCGTGTTCATGACGTTTCTGAGTAATAAAAAAGCCGTGGGCTTGCGGGCTCACGGCTTGTTGATGCTATCGGTTGGTCGATGATCAGCGTGTAGCGCGCACTCCTGCGGCGTCACGCGCCGCGGCAATAATAGCTCGTGCTGCTATGGTGATTGGGCTGATCATAACTTGTTTCATTACCATATAAGCTGTCCGGGCGTCAACGCTTTTTCACCTTGCGCACGAGTCGGTCTCATGCCAGCAGTTCACGGTAGACCGCCTCCACCGCTTCGGTCATGGCCGGAATCGTGAAGGTCTCCAGGGCCCGCTGCCGTCCTGCCCGCCCCATGTTCCGGCGCAGGTTCTCGTCGGCCAGCAACCGGTCCAGGGCATCGGCCAGTCGCTGGGGATCTCCTGGCGGTACCAGCAGCCCGGTGATGCCGTCCTGCAGCGCCTCATCGATGCCGGGGGCGTTACTGGCCACCGCCGGTTTTTCCAGCAGAGCCGCCTCTACCAGTACCAGCCCCAGCCCCTCCTTGGCAATGGAGGGAAGCACCGCCACGTCGGCGGCATTGACGATCGCCACCGCATCGCTACGGAAGCCGAGCAGGTGGACCCGGTCACCAACGCCTAACTCGCCCGCCAGACTGCGCAACTGGTCGGCCATGATTCCCTCCCCCACCAGCAGGCAGTGCAGCTCCGGCCAACGTCCCCGCAAGAGCGCTACGGCACGGATCAGGAATTCCTGTCCCTTTTTGGCGGAGAGATGGGCCACGCAGACGATTGCCGGCGAAGTCGGGGAAATCCCCAGTACCGCGCGCACCTGGGCGCGGTCGGGAAGTCCTTCAAAACGGCGCAGGTCAATGCCGTTGTAGGCCACCCGCACAATCCGTTCTGCGACCCCCTGGGTAAGCAGGTGTTGCTTGACTCCGGCGGAACAGGTGACGATGCGGTCGGCAAACTGGTAGTACAGTTTGGAATTCATGGCGTGGACATGGGCCACCACCGGGATGCCGGCCAGACGGCCAGCCAGCGTGCCCCATAACGCGGCGGTGGAGAGATGGGTGTGAATAATATCGGCCCGAACCTCGCGGGCCAGCGTTGCAATGCGTCGCGGTGCCAGCAGATTCAGTTTGCCCGAGATGGCAGGGGTTCTGACATCGATCCCCGCCTGGCTGGCGATCTCCGGCATATTGCCGTTCTGCTTGCAGAGCAGGGTCACGCGATGACCGCGCCGTTGCAGCTCCTCGCACAGCGCCAGGCAGATGCGCTCGGCCCCGGAATAGCGTCGTTGGGTGATGACCAGTAGTATGCTCAGGGGACGAAGCATGTCAGCCCCTCTCCAACAGTGTGCTGACCCCGGCAAACATGGCATCCGGCGTGATACTGTTCCGGCATTCGGCATCACGCTCGCAACTGCTGAGCTGACAGCGGGAACAGGGGAGCGGCGACTGGACGATGCCGTGGCGTGAACCATAGGGGCCGTTGCGCGCCCCATCGGTACAGCGGTAAAAAGAGAGTGTCGGCGTACCGACGGCTGCTGCAAGGTGAACCGGACCGGTATCGCCGCCTACCACCAGACGGCACCGTTTGAGCACAGCTGCGAAGCGCTTCAGGGGCAGCTGTTCCAGCACCAGGGCATGCTTCCCCACTGCAGTGGCGATCCGCTCGCTCCGCTCCCGCTCCTCACGGTTTCCCCACGAAAACAGAATTGCGGCACCCGGATATCTGAAAAGAATCAGCTCCGCCAGCGCCTGCCATCCCTGCTCGTACCAGAGTTTTGTCACCCAGGTTGTGCCGGTGTGAAACAGGATGACCGGCCCCGCCTCGACAAACTCCGAGACCAGTCCCCCGGCATAATCATCATCCTCCTGAGAGGTGAAGATGTCGGTCGGCCACTCTTGTGCATCAGGTTCAAGAGTGAAAGGCGCGCTGACGACCCGCAGGGTGCGCTGGGCCACGTGGATATCTTCGGGGAGGAACGAGACCTTTTCCGTTGTGGCCAGGGCATTCAGATTTTCCTGCAGGTGTTGGCGACTGTATCCGACCTTGCGTCCGGAACGGGCCAGACCGCACAGGATACCGCTTTTGGTGTTGCCTTGCAGGTCGAAGACCAGGTCGTAGCGGTCGCGGCGGAGGTCAGCCGCAACGGCGCGCATTTCGGCAAGAACCTTCAGGCCCCGCTCCTTCTTCCAGCGTTTGAACGGAACAGTTATCAGGCGCCGAATCGCCGGGTTGCCGGACAGAAGTTCCTTGAAGGCCTCTTCCACGACCCAGTCGATCTCTGCGCCGGGAACCGCCTGATGCAGGTAGGACAGTACCGGCAGGGCATGGATGATGTCACCCAGGGCGGATGTCTTGATGATCAGAATGCGCAATTGCCTACCACATCTTATCAAGATCGGCCGGGGTATAGGTGTGGTTGCGTTGGTTGAATATGGATGCGCTGTTTCTATCGGACTTGAGCAGCAATGGATCTTTGGTGAACATCCGGTATACAAACGCTATCGGCGTCAGAAAAACGTAAAATACCAAGGAGAGGATGACCTTGCTGTTAAAGCTTCCAATCACCTCGGCAAGCTTCAACCAGATCCGCGAAATGGCAGCGGCCAGGGGTTTCACGAACAGGGCAATGGCCAGCAGGGCCAGCGCAACGTACACAAATGCCTGGCGGTGTGCGATGATGCTGAGTATCAGGAAAAAAGCCGACAGGACGCCGAGTGTTTCAAGCTGTTGAACCCGGGGGTTATGTTTATGGGAACTCATGTACTCCTCCAGACCGCGATATGCAGTAGATCTGAGCGCCAACGAGGCCACTTACCTGTGCGCTCAAAACGATTAGCGACGCCCCCCGCTTGGCAGGGGACGTGCGGTAACGAATCGGTTGGTGCCACAAAAGACAACATCCTAAAACAGGGTATAGATAAACGGTGCAATGGCCGATCCGCTGGTCATGACAATCAGTACACCGATCAACAGCAGCACGACAATCATCGGCAACAGCCACCATTTTTTCCGTTCCCTGAGAAACTGCCAGAAATCCGTGACGACACTCATCTTTTCTCCTTGTATTGTGATTAGTATTCTCGTGTCTTTTCAGTGCATATCCCGATCCAGCAGGATTTATGGATGTTGCAGCAGATACTCTTCAATGAGACGTGCCGCTACGGCATGACCGGTCGGGTTCCAGTGTTCGTCGGTCGTAAAGGTCATTTTCGGATTGTTGTGACTCTCTTTATAGGCTGTGATCAGCGGCAGCAGGTCGAGTGTCTCCAGACCCAGTGAAGAACTGAGTTCCAGAAAGGCCTTGCGCAATCGTTCTTCATTGGCCAGTTTGTTTGGTTTGTTGATAGCGCTCTCGCCCATCTCCCCCTGTGTGGCTATATAGGCGGCGATAAAGCGGGCATTCTTTGCCCGGGTCTCCCTGTTGAAGGCCTCCAGAAAGTGACGGGTAACCACATAGCGATCATCGCTCGGCGCCAAAGCACCCTTGCGTTCATGATCCTCCTGCGTTTTTTTGATCTTGCGGGAGAGCTGAAACAGGTTGACCTTGTAGCTCAGGTAGTTAAAGGCATAGGAGGCCTTTTCCAGACGATCCTTCAGGGAGTTGAACGGCTTTTCCTCATACTGTACGGAGACGTTACCGTTGTTGACGGTGCCGCGCACCTTGCCCTTCCAGACGTTATCGTCAAAATCATTGCTGAAGAACATCAGCAGGACGATATCCCCCGGCTTTACATTCTTTTTGATCTCGCTATCAAAGAGGACATACTGGGCAACCGTGCCGGTGGAGATGATCCCGTAATTCCTGACGCAGACGTCCGGCAGATCCTTGTTCAGCAGGTCCGTAAATCCTTCACCCTGTCCCAC
>Ga0265318_10002201_pt1 | contig 10534 bp, 7 predicted proteins | sample 4821metaG_FD_192431 | JGI IMG/M metagenome (GOLD analysis project Ga0265318, IMG submission 192431) | Rhizosphere microbial communities from Carex aquatilis grown in University of Washington, Seatle, WA, United States - 4-8-21 metaG | ecosystem: Host-associated > Plants > Roots > Rhizosphere >... | reverse complement strand
CGGAATCGACGCGGTCGTCTTCGGTCCGGGCGAGATCGCGCAGGCGCATGCGGCCGACGAGTTCGTCGACACTGCCCAGCTCGAAGAGGCGCGTGACGTCTTCATCCGAGGGTTGCCGTGATGGAGGCCGAGATCATCCAGCGATTTCTCGAGAGCGTCGGACAAAAGGCCGACGTCGACCTCTACCTCCGCCTCTTTCGCGCGCAGGAAAAGGAGAGCTTCGCCCTCATCGCCGCCGACGCGCAGATCGTGCGCACGGCGCTCGACCCGTTCCACTTCGATCTCCGGATCCTCGCCGGCCTGGGCCTCTGTCCCGTCGTCTTGCTCGGCCTCTTCGACGCCAAGGACGCCGACCGCCAGGCGACGCGCGTCCACGACTGGCTTCTCGAGGATGCCGTCCCTGCGCGCATTCTTTCGAGCTCGCGCGGCGCCGAGGAAGAAACCGTCAGCGCCGTCCGCGAGCTCGTTCACGCCGGCACCATCCCGCTCGTGTCGCTCGAAGCGGCGCGCGACGCGACAGTCGACGGACGCTTCGACGTCCTTTCGGCGCTGGCCTCGCGCCTATGCACCCGCAAGGTCATCTTTCTCTCCGCGACGCGCGGTCTCGAGCGCGAGGGGCTGCCGCACATCTCCGACGTAAACGTCGCGACGGACTACGAGCGTCTGGTCGGAACGAAGGGACAGCTCGCGCCGCGGCACCACACGCTGCTTCGCCAGGCAAAGCACCTGCTCGACGAAGTGCCGCATCGCATGAACATCGCCGTCGTGAGCCCCCTCGCGCTCCTGCGCGAGCTCTTCACCGTGAGCGGGGCTGGGACGCTGATCCGCAAGGGATCGCGCGTCGAGAGTCGATCGACGTTCGATCACGTCGATGTCCCTCGCCTGCGCGCGCTCATCGAGTCGGCGTTCGGACGGATGCTCCGGCCCGAGGCCCTCGAACGCGGCGTCGAACGGATCTTCATCGAGGAGCACTACCGCGGCGCCGTGCTCCTCACGCCGTCGCCGGCGGGCCCGTATCTCTCGAAGTTCGCCGTCGAGCGCACGGCCCAGGGCGACGGCATCGGCGGTGACATCTGGAACGTCATGGTCCGCGAGTACCCGAGCTTCTTCTGGCGCGCTCGCCCGGACAACCCCATCACACCCTGGTACGCGCGCCAGTGCGACGGGCTGGCGCGCTTCGAACATTGGCACGTCTTCTGGTGCAACCTGCCCCCCGCCCGAATCCCCGCGGCGATCGAATACGCCCTCGGCCAGCCGGCGGATTTCTAGGCGACGCCCGGTCCCACCCGGTCTGCTAGCGGTTGCCGCGGTGTTGCGACGCCGCTTCCACCCGCCGAGGAGGCGAGAAAATGCGCACATACGTACCGACTGCCGCAATGGCGTTCTTCCTCTTCGCGGGGCCCCCACCCTCGCGGGCTCTCGTTTTTCGAGATGCCGGTCGACATGACCGGCGTCAATCCGCCTATTTGGTCGGCAGTCCCTTGGAGTGACGCGTCCGGGAACAGCGGGATCGATGTCGAGTCTTCATCGACGGGCGCCGATGCGCTCGTCGCGCCGCGGTTCTCCCCCGACCCCTTCGCGACCGGTGCTCCCAACTATTCTCTTACCCTTTCGAATCGATGGAACAACGTTTCATCGGAGACGTGGCACGCCGTGTTCGATCCCGACAAGCGATGGGAAGACGTTTACGGATGCTCGAACTGACGGCCTCCGCTCCTTCCCGAGAGGTGACGCAAGCGCGAGCGTCGGCGTTCTTTCCGTGGGACTCGATGCGCCGCGTCGGCGACCGCCAACCTTACCAGCGGCTACGTTGGGCATGGTTTTTTACGCTCCCTCGAGAACGGTGCTCGCCAACGGCGGTTCGTTGCGCGCCTGCGCGTGGGGTCGTTTTTCTCATGAAGACAGACGTCGCCGGCAACTAACAAGGTGGGGTTCGCTGTCCGAACGCGGCGCGAACTTCGCCACGACCGTCCAAACCGGCCGCAACCTCGCGGGTGATGCATGACGAGACGTATGAGTGTTCGGAGCACGTATCTGTGCGGGTTGAGCCTGAGCGTCGGACTCGCATGTACGGCGACCGTAGGAGGTGTGGGCGGCCAAGGTGCGGGCTCGGGCGGACCTTCCGGCGGCGCGGGGTCCGGTGGAGTCCAGGGCGGCGCGCCGAATGGTTCGGGCGCAGGCGCCGCCGGAGGCTCGACCGGTGCGACGGGGGCCACGGGCACCTCCAGCGGCAGCTCGATCCCGGCCGATTGCGTCGGCGCCCCGGCGCAGGCGTCGGCCGTGCACGCGCGGCTGCTTTCGCCGAGCCAATACGACAACACGATTCAGGACCTATTGAGCGTCGGGGGGAGCCCGGCCGAGACGAACAACCTTGCCGGCGGCGAGACGGCCGCGCTCGACAAAACGGCTCTCGGCTTCCGCGCGACCGCGGCCGCGTCTGTCGCCGCGCAGGCCGCGGCGAACCTAGCGGCGTGGTCGCCGTGCACAGCGGCAAATGCCGCGGCACAGGCGGCTTGCGAGCTTCAAATCATTAACGAGGTCGGGCAGCGCGCATACCGGCACGCGCTCTCGTCGGACGACGTCGCCCAAATGAAAACCCTCTTCGAAGCCGGCGTCGCGGCCGGAGGCGATTTCGCGACCGGGGTCGACTGGCTTCTCACCGGGATCCTGCAGACACCCGACTTCCAATATCAACTGGTTCGCCCGGCGGCGACGGAGCAAGCGGGGCAAGTGGTGCCGATCGCGGGGTACGAGATGGCGAGCCGCCTGTCGTACGCCGTGTGGGACTCGATGCCCGACCAGGCGCTCTTCGCCGCGGCCGCCGCCGGACTGGGCGACGCCGCGAGCGTCCAGGCGGAGGTCACGCGGATGACGCAAAATACCGCGCTGCTCGTCCGCGGGATGAGCGCGTTCTACTCGAATTGGCTGAACACTCCGGCTTACGCCGAAGGGATTGTCAAGAACGATGCCCAGGGAAACCCCGACACGAACTTCACGCAAGCCGTGGCCGTGTCACTCGGGCAATCGATCTTGATGGGGGCGACCCAGCTCTACGCGGCGCCGTCGCCCAACGTCTCGGCTCTCTTTACGGGCGAGACATATTACATGAACGACGTACTTCAAAAATACTACAACGTGGCGGGCCCCGGCACGCCGACGTTCACGCCGGTCGACGTGGCGGGCCAGCACCGGAGCGGCCTTCTCACCCACCCGGCGTTTTTGGCCGTGAACGCGCGTCCGCAGGTGACCGCGCCCATCCTTCGCGGCTACTTCGTCACGTCGAACCTCTTGTGCCTCGGCTTGCAAGTGCCGACGAACATCGTAATTCCCAATTTGGCCGAGACGCCCCAGCCCGGGCTTACGACGCGAGAGCTCATCGAACAAACCCACGTTCAGGCCCAGTGCCAAAGTTGCCACAACGTCATCGATCCTCCGGGATTCGCGCTCGAGGGGTTCGACCCGGTCGGCAACGTCCGTACGACCGACAACGGTAAGCCCGTCGACACCTCCGGGACGATGGTCGGCGCGGGGGATCTGAGCGGTCCGTTCGCGAACGGCGACGAGTTCTTGAGCAAGGTCCCGAAGAGCGCCACCGTGAAGGCTTGTTTTGCGCAGCAGTTCCTCGAGCACGCCGTGTCCGGCGAGGTCTCGACGCCCGTCGCCGCCAGCGACCACTGCTCCGTCGCCGAGGTGAGCGGTCAGTTCGCGCAGTCGGGCGACCTCGTGGGTCTTGTGGGGTTGGTCGCGGCCAGCAACTCATTTCGCTTCCGCACGTCAGAAGGAGCTCCGTAAATGAAGCTTTCGACCTACGGCCGTCTGCAGCGGCGCGACTTCATCAAGTGGATCGGCGGCGCGGCCATCGCCCTCCCTTCTCTCGAGCTCTTCGATCTGCAGGCAAGCGCGCAGACCGCGGCGAAGACCGCCAAGTTTGCGGTCTTCATCTACACGAACGACGGAATGCATCCGCCCGCGTTTTTCCCGCCGAGCGGCAGCACGGACCCGACCGCCAGCGCGACCTTGTCGCCCCTCGCGCCGCACAAGGGCCAGGTCATTCTCTTGGGGGCTCCGGTCGACGCGACGAACTACCCGCTCTCGAACACGGGGCTCACGTATAACCAGAGGCCCGCGCAGCACCAGGCGAACATCTGCTTTACGGCCTCGAAGAAGACGTTCAAGATCACGCCCGGGCAGGCGAACGCCGACGGCGGTCCGGCCATCGTCAACCAGGGCGACGGGCCTTCGATGGACTACGTCATCGCCCAGACGTACAAGCAAAATCCGCTGCTCTTGGCGATGCACCCGTGCGGCGGCGACACCCCGTCGGACGTGACGTTCAACGAGTCGGGCAACCCGCAGACGCGCCTTTTCTTGCCGGCCACGATCCTCTCGACGGTCTTCGGCACGACCATGGCGGGGCCCATGACCGGGGCACAAAGCGTAGCCGCGCTCGCGAAGCAAAACGCCATCACGAACTTCTTGAACAGTCACTTCGCCACGCTGCGGCCACAACTCAGCGCTTACGACAAGGCCGTGATGGATAAGCACCTGGCGCAGCTCCAGGCGTACGAGACCGACGTGGCGAACCGCTTGATGAATTCGGCGAGCCCAACCGCGGGGTGCGCCGCCCCCTCGGCCGCGGCGGTGCCGGCGCCCGCGCAAGACGGGTCGGAGACCAAGGCGTTTTCGAACTTCATCATGCAGACGATTTCGATCGCCTTCAATTGCGCGATGAACAAGGTGGCGACCGTGAGCTTCGGGTACCCCGGTGGCGGTGGGGTCGGCGGCCTGCGGATGCCCTGGCTCACGTACAACGGGGCGAGCTTCGACGACCCGCTCCACTTCGTCTCTCACAACAACGGCGACGTCGCGTTGACTGCGAAATACGCGCTCATGAACCAGTGGATCGTCAGTCAGATGGCGCTGTTGATGGACACGCTCAAGGCGATTCCTACCGCAAGCGGCACGCTCCTCGACGACACCGTGATCTACCTCACGAACCGCCACGGAAACGGCAACGGCCACACGAACTACGCGTTACCCGGAATCATCGGCGGAGGTGCCGGCGGGTACTTCAAGACGGGGCAAAACGTCGTCCTCTCCAAAGCAACGAGCCCGACCGACGCGCTCATCTCGATTGCGAGCGCGATGGGCGTCTCGGTCCCGGCGTTTCCCCTGCCGACCTTCAACGGTGTGGCGTGCGCGAGCGCGGGGGGCGTTTACAGCTCCACGACGGAGATCACGCAAATCAAGGCATAGGGTCGTTGGGCGGTAGCCCGCGCTGCGGCTGTCACGAGGGCAAGAGAACAATCGAACATGGTCGGGATTGCTTCATTCGGGCAAGGTCGGAACGTGGCCGCGAGCCTTGTGTGCGCGGCGCTCTCGGCGTGCGGCGGGACGGACACGGCGAGTTCGACCTCGCCGCCGGGCGCGACCTCCCCAAGGGGCGCTCCGTCGGCCGGCGGTTCCGAGACCGCGCCGAGCGACGCCGCCTCCGGCGATTCGGGCTCAGGCAGCGCCCTTTCCCCGCCCGGGCCCGGCGGCGCGACCGTCGACGACGCGGGGGCGTCCGCAAGCGCGGGGCCGCAGCAAGGGCCTGGCGGCGGCGGGACAGCCGCCACGGACGCCGAAACGGCAGCACCACCTGCGGGTGGCGGCACGGAGGATGGGTCGACGGTCCCCAACGGTGCGACGGGCAACCCGGGCGGGGCGGGCGACGCAAACGCGCCTCCTTCCCCGGGCGACGGCGGCACCGTCGGCTGCGGCAGTGCGACCTTTTGCGACGGATTCGAGGGTGCGACGACGCTAAGCGCCAACTGGGGAGTCGACAGCACGGTCCCCGCGAACGTCGTCGAAGTCGTGACGGGCAAGGCGCACTCGGGCACGAACTCGGTGCACATCACGTTCGCGACGACGGCAGGCCAGACGTTCATTCACGAAAAAGTCGGGTTTCCGCTCACCGGGACGTCCTGGGGCCGCGTCTGGCTCAACATCGCGACCGCGGTGAACACGTCGCACTGCATGTACATCGAGGCGACAACCGGCGTGAACTTGGTCAAATACGGTGTTCGCCCGTTGAACACGCAGGGGGACATGTCGGTCAACGTTTCTCCACCGGACAACGGCGTCACGTCGACGATGCCGCTCGTTCGCAATACGTGGACGTGCTTCGAGTGGCAAATCACCGGCGCCGGGGGCACGGGCAGCGTCGTGCTTTACGCGAACGGCACGTTGGTGACCTCGATATCCGGAATGCCGATTCCCGCCACGCTGATCGAGCAACGCGTTGGTTACGAGCACAACAGCGTAGACACCGCCGGCGGGGAAATGTGGATCGACGACTACGCCATTGGGTCGACGCGCATCGGGTGCAATTAGCACTAGCACTTAGCTAGTACGATTCGGCATTACGTGGCCACATTCCCGGCGCTCACGGCGACAGCACGGGCACGACGTGGCGGCCATTGCGACGATAGACGTGGAAATCGTGGTCCAGTGTCAAAACCACGCTGTCGGGATCGGTCTCGGTCATCCGGACGAGACATGCATCGGCGAGCGACATGGGCACCGAATGGTACTTCTCCATCAGCTTGCGGACGGCCGTGATCTCGGAGGCCAGGCGAAAATCGAGCGCAAGATGGTCGGCGAGCGCGAGGACCGCATCCTCGCCGCCCGCGAATGAGCGAAGGAGAAAGCACGCCTCGACCAGCACCGCCTCGCATGTCGCGAGCGGAAGCGAGGCGCTCGACGTGAGCCGCGAGAGCGTTTGCGTGGCCCATGGGTGGTGGGGGTCCCGCTTGCGGAGAAGTGCGACCAGCGGGCCTGTGTCAAGCACGATTCGCTTCATTTCCGGGCCTTCCGGCGCTTGAGGTGCCGGAGCTGCGCGTTATCGAGCCCGAACCCTTCCATGTGCTTGGGGTTCGTGGCGAGGTCGGGAGGTCCCTCGTCGTCGAGGCAGCCGACGAGATGCCCGATGGCGTCGATCACGGACGGCTTCTCGGAGCCGCCCGCGAACGCTTCGATGGCGTCGCGAATCACCTCGGAGCGATTCTGGCCGCGGGCTTTCGCCAGCGCATCGAGCTTTCGTTCAAGGGGGTTGGTCAGTTTGATCGAGATGGCGCGCATGGGCTCCCGAAGGTTAGGTATTTCCCTTTGGGCTACGGAGTATGACGAAAGGTGCGCAGGCGCGCAACCTCCCTCTACGCCGGGCCCACCCACAGTGATGGCGACCGCGTCTCGCAGGCCCGCCACCACCACCGGCGTCGGCGAGCTGACCATCGTGCCGTTCTCATCGAGTTGCAGTTTGACGTTCACGCGGGCGGCCCATGCGCGGGTAGGCCCTCGTGTAGACGGGCGCGAACTCGATGTCTTCGTCTTTGAGGTACGGGGAGGACGCAGAGTCAATGGTTGCGACCACTTGTGAAAGCCGCGACCGGTTGAGGCCTTGCCCTGGTCCCCCTTGTTTTTGCCTGTCGCCGGATGATTCGTCCCGAAAAGCCGGGGAGAACGCTGCAGAGTGCACCGATCGGCCGGATCGACCGGATCCGCAACAAACCACCGCCGGGTACGAAGTGGGTCCCGAGGTTGTGCTGCCGACGGTGCCGTCGCAATCGATCGCGACGACTGCGGCCTTCGAAGTGGACGTGCCGCTCGCGCGAGCCATTGCACGGGCCGCAGACGCCGGACGCTTCGACATCGTGATGCAGCTTGCGCTCGTGTTGGAGGGGCGCCATGGTCGCCGATAGACGATCCGTAGCGCTTGGATTCGCGCAGCCGGTGGCGGACGCCGGCTCAATTGGCCGCGTTGGCTGTCGCGGGCCCCTCCGTGGAGGCTGGCGAGCTATGGCTTGCAAACCCTGCGAGCAGGGCGACGAACCCTTGCGCGAGCGCTTCGACCTGGTCGTCCGAAGGCAACGCCAGCGACAATCGGATGCGTCCGTCGTCGCCCGCGTGAACCTTGGCATCGAGGACCGCCTCGAGCCCGGTCCGTTCCCTCGGTTCCGTTTGCCCGAGCTTGAGGGCGAACGCCGCCGCCGCGCGCAGCAGCGTCCGACCCGCCTCGACCAGCGGCGCGTTCTGCACGATCCCCGTCCGCGCCAGCGCCACCCGGTCTTCGGGCGCCTCCGGCTTGGCGCCGAGCAGGACCTCCAGCCGCTGCTTGAGCTCCGCGGCGCCCGTGCGCACGTCGACCTCCGTCACCTGCGATTCGACGTCGAGGGCGGCCAAGGCGAGATCTCGCTTCGCCGAGAGCGTAGAAAGCAGGTTCTCCTCCAGCGTGTCCTCGGTTATCAGGACGAACACGGTCACGTTGCGCGACTGCCCCATCCGGTGTGCACGCGCGATCCGCTGCTCGAGGACGGCCGGGTTCCACGGCAGATCCACGTTGATGATCGTGTTGGCGGCCTGGAGGTTGAGGCCAGTGCTTCCCGCGTTCGTCGAGAGAAAGAACCGCGTCGTCGTGTCCGACTGGAACCGCGCGACGAGCTCGGCCCGCTGCTTCTGAGGTACGCTCCCGTCCAACCGCACGAACCCGAGCTTGCGCTTCGCGAGGAGAGGCTCGATGAGATCGAGCATCGTGGTCCATTCGGAGAAGAGGACAACCTTCCGATCGCGCTCGCGCGCGATGCCCTCGAAGAGCTCGTCGAGGCGTTCAAGCTTCGTGGACCATCCGGGGGCGACCTTGTCGACCAGGAACGTCCCGTTGGCTGCCATACGGCACATTAGGAGCGCCATCCGCAACCGCAGCAGATCCATCTCGGTCAGGAACGGCTTGCGCACGATCTGCGCCACGATCTTCATGTGGGAGTCGTGCAACTCCTTTTGCTGCGCCGTGGGAACGATGCGGACGATCTCGGTCGTGCGCGATGGCAGCTCGAGTCGCACGGATTCGCGCGTCCGACGCAGAAGAATCGGCCGAAGGCGCTCGCGCAGCTCGTCGAGGTTCTTGTAGCCGACGAGCTTGCCGTCCTCGTCGAGCTTGCGGTGCCGATGAAAGAACCGAAACTGCGGGCCCAGTTTGTGAGGGTCGACGAACTCGACGACGGAGTGCAGGTCGTCGAGGCGGTTCTCGAGCGGTGTGCCCGTGAGCACCAGGGCGAAGCGCGAGGCCAATCCCTTCATGACGCGGCTTGTTTTCGTCTCCCAGTTCTTGATGCGCTGCCCTTCGTCGAGGATGACGAGGTCCCAGCGCGTTCGCTCGATGTGAAGGATGTCCTTGAGCACCTGCTCGTAGTTGCAGACCGTGAAGAACGTGTCCCCGGCGTAGGCTCTCGCGCGGTCGTTGGCGCTGCCCAGGACGAGCGTCACGCTTCGTCGTGAGAAGCGACGGATCTCGCTTCGCCACTGAGACTTGAGCGAAGCAGGGCAGACCACGAGCACCTTGCCGACGCCGGCTTCGCGCGCCAAAAGCTCGGCGACGCCCACCCCCTGAATCGTCTTGCCGAGCCCCATGTCGTCTGCGAGGATCGCGCGCCTGGCACCCACCGCGAAGGCGATGCCGTCGAGCTGGTAGGGCAAGAGCGGCACCGCGAGCAGCTCCTTGCGCAGCGGGTGCTTGTCGGGACCTCTTCGGATCTCCGCGACGATCTCCGATAGCCGCTCTCGTTCCGTCTCGCGTCCGATGAGCTCCTCGGCGTCGGGCGTGACGAAAAAGGACTGGCCTAGCGCCTCTAGCCGCCGCAGTGGCTCGAGCAGCGCACGGGGCGTGATTGGCTTGCCCACGAGCGGTGTGAGGACCGCCTGCACCTTGGGCTCGACCTTCGCAGGCAAGGCGACAGCGAGCGACGGTTCCTGGCCGTCGTAGCGCAGGTGAACCGTCACGCGGTGTCGCCGATAAGGCTTGCGCAGGACGCTCGCAGGGAACCTCTTTTGCGCCCGGGAGAGAACCTTCATGACGTGCTTGCAAGTCCCCAGGGTGTTGCTCCTGAAGTCGGGACAGGTGCAGTACGAGATTCCCCGCTCTTCGCCCCGGAGGGCGACCCGGTACGTCTTGCCGCTGGTGAGGTTCGTGACGGAGTAGTCCGCCCACGGGCGCGTCTCGTCCTGAGACCGGATTCTCATCCGCTCGCCCCGCGCGCGCTCCCGGCGTTCGGTGAGCGCGGCCTCGACGATCGCGGTCTCGTCGTTGGATGCGACGAGCGGCGACTCCGGCGGCGGCTCTGCGAGCCCGAGGCCGCTCTTGTTTTCGAGAATCTGGGAGAGCAGGCCGCCGATATGCAGGCACGCGCCATCGCAGACGGTGCACGCGGCGCGCAGATGGGACCGCGAAGAAGGATCGAGCACGAGGCGCGCCGTGGCGCGACGGGCGGGATCGCTCTTGTCCCACACGACGACCGCTTCGCGGTCGTCGATTCGCAGATCCTCCGGTGCCTCGATTTCGAGCCCTCCCCCTTGAAGGAGCAAGCGTTTGCCGCGCGGTCCGAGTAGTTTGCAGGCCGCCTCGAACGTGAGATGACTCATCCGGTCGCGCATGGTGAGCGCGCTGGAAGGCTTCGTGCGCATGAGCGCTGCCTACCCGAACGCAAAGCCAGAGGGAAGA
>Ga0265318_10002198_pt1 | contig 10552 bp, 7 predicted proteins | sample 4821metaG_FD_192431 | JGI IMG/M metagenome (GOLD analysis project Ga0265318, IMG submission 192431) | Rhizosphere microbial communities from Carex aquatilis grown in University of Washington, Seatle, WA, United States - 4-8-21 metaG | ecosystem: Host-associated > Plants > Roots > Rhizosphere >... | reverse complement strand
CCACCTTCCCACCTTCCCACCTTCCCACCTTCCCACCTTCCCACCTTCCCCCTTCCCACCTTCGCCGGTGAACGCCGGGTTGAAGGAGCCGAGCCCCTGCCCGTTCGAGAGGTGAACCGCGCGCAGATCACCGAACAGCGACAGCCGATCACCGATCGCCGATCGGTGCCGCGAACGCCGAGGCCAGAGACGCCTCCGCTCCCCGGTACGCCGAAGGCCACGGTCGCGGGAAGTTTGATGACCGCGGACTATCGATCTCCGCGGGGCGGCCTCGGGGCCACCATCCGACCGCTGGTCTGCTGCCCGACGGCGGAGGACCCGAATCCGGGCGATGCGAACACCGAGGAGCCAGGTCCTGTCCAAAGCGGGCTCGCCCCGGCGGCGCGACCCATCTCCATCGGGGCGTGGACCGACGATCCCGGTCCGGTCCAGAGAGTTGCGCTGGATGCGGAGCCAAGTGCCGCGGTCAAGAACGCGGCTCCGCTGGCCATGGCCAGCGCCGACTGCAGGTTGGGATAGCCGCGCCATCCCGGAAGGGGCGCCGCGGGGCCACCAATCCCCGGCGGCGCCGTGGCGGCGGCTGACGCAATCAGGTCGGGCGATGAGAGGTACCGGGTCAGATCGCGACGCGTCATGTCCTCGAGTTGCACGACGGACCACAGCGAGGCGTACTGGTGCGGATCGAGCTTTCCCCCGCCCGGCGGCAGGGGGACCCAGCCGGCAAAGCCGTCCCCGCTGCGCCAGGCCACCCAGGCTGGTCCCCAGGTCTGCGCCGCCTGGCTCCCCTGACCCCCCGCCCGGCTCGCCCCTGACCCTCCTGCGGGGGTCCACACCCAACCGCGGTCTGCGAGGTAGATCCAGCGCCCGAAGTGGAACGCCGCCCAGCCCCATGGATAGGTGCTGTCGAAGGTCCATCCGTAGGCTCCGAAGATCCAGCGGCCATTGCTGAGGTACGGTACGAAGTCTTCGCCGACGATCTCCGGGCTCGGGGCCCAGACGCGACCCCAGGGTTGAACCTCCTCGAACTCCCCGTCGGATGAGAGCGCGGCTTCGAGATCCGCGCCGGTGACGGGAGGATCCTCCGCGATGCCGAGAAGCGCCTGGGCCCGCGTAGGGCCGGTGTGGCCGAGCATGACCAAGACCAACGCCGCGAGACCATGTCTTGACAGGGGCATGACTCTCACGACGTTCAGTCTAGCCGATTCATTCAACGACGGCTCTGAGAGGCCGCCGGGCACCGTTTCACGCCGAGGGTGGCATCGCGCCTGGGGTTCGAGAGGCCGATCTCGGGTGCTCTGTTCGGGCAGAGACCGTGGGAGTCCGTGCAACGGTTGAAGGCGCACGCGCGTCGCGAAGATTCAGCGCTCTCCGCGTGGCGACTGACCACGTTCGACCCGAAGCCTGGCAGGCCTCGAGGAGCAGGATCCACCGCGTGACGTGATGTGCCGCCGGTGGGATCTGGACATCGCCCATGGGTACCGCCTGCTCGCCGACGCCGATCACTTGGGCCCAACCCTTCTGCCGAGAATCCGCACCGCCTTCACCTGGATGGGCGAACGGCTAGCTCCGCGCCCGGCGGAGCGCACCGATCGCGAACGCGCCTGGACGGTGTGGCTGGAGGGCGGGTCGCAGGGGGACCCGCCGTGCCAGGCCGGACTGGTGCTCTTCCCGCGAAATAGCGACAACGTTGCGGCGCAGCATTGATTCTATTTCGGCCGCGGTGCACCAGTGCGACCGGCGACGCCGGCGCCGTATGAGCTCGAATGGTGGGCGGCGACTCGTGGCGCGCGAGCCGATCGGGCCGGTGCGGCGAGGCGGCGACCCGCCGAGGGGGTGGCGTCGTCGTCTTCCGCTCCTCATCTTCCGCACCTCATCTTCGTGGCCGTAGACCGTGAGGATGTCGAATGGACGGCAGATCATCTCACCGCCCGGCGCGGCGACGTATCTGCCGTCCTGACGCTCCACGCTGAGTACGACGATGCCGCGCTCCGCGAGCGCCTGGTCACCGAGTCGGCGGCCCACGAAAGGATGCCCCATTCCGAGGATGACCTCGGAGACCGTATGGCCCGCGTCGAGCCGCACGAGGACCTCGTGGTCGGGTGGTAGGGCGAGCGAGCCCGCGCGCTGGAGGGCGAACTTGATCGAGCGCTCGACGAGATTCTCCACGAACGACGTGCGCACGACGAACCACAGGACGGCCAGGGCCCCGACGATGAGTGCCAGCTGCGTCATCCCTGCCCGCATGGTCTTGACGTTCACGAACGTCACGACCAGCGGCACGATCACGCTCGTCAAGCCGACGTGTCCGGCGAGGATGAGGTGCTGCACGATCCGCCTTCGCACCGGGTGGTTCACCACCTGCTCGGACTCGCGCGTCGTGAAGCCGACACCGAAGAAGGCCGAGTAGGCCTGGAACTCGGCGGTGGGACGCGCGAGGCCCGTCAACGTCAAGGCCGTCGTTCCGAGACGCACCACGAGCAAGGCCGCCACGGCGATGATCACCAACCAAACGAGGGCGACCATCGAGTGCGCGCTCCTCGCGACGCGCCGACGCCAGGTCCGCATCCTGCGCTTCGGCAGCCAACGCAGCACGTAACCGACCGATGGCCTTGGCTCATGATGTCCACCCTCGGGGGGATCACTTTGCAGATGTTGTGCCGCCGCCGCGCACTTGCTCCTCACCCCTGACCTGGGGTGGGGGGGGATCGACCCCTGGTACTGGCATCGAGGGCGCCCTCGCATGAGCTGCGGCGCCTGCTCACCCAGAGGTCGTGGATAGGCCGAGGCCTCGAACATGCCCCGGGGGTCACGCCTCGAGGAGTTGTCGCGCCCGCGCGCACCGCTGGGGTGCCGCGCCACGATGATTCCCCGTACCCGTACGTCCGCCTTCAGCCTTGGGTTCTTGCGGCTCAAGTGGCTCAAGTCCGAGCACCCGTGTCACAAGACCTCCTGCTGGTAACGCAGACTATGCGCTCCCCACCGATTTCGGTGCAGCCTTGGCGCAGCTCCTTCGGTGGGAGAGCCCAGGAACGCCAACCAGAGGTCACCGTCGGAACCGGAGGACTGTTCCAGGTGCCGTCCCTGGTGGGGCGAGCGCGCGCCCTCCGTTCACGTACGATAGCTGCGCCAAGACCCTCGCCGAACGCTTCACCCCGACCTGCGGCGGCGGCGACCGCCACGGCGCACGGGCCCTTTCCCCGCGGACCGAAGGCGGGCTAGATTTCACGCATGGTGCGTCGTGTGCTCGAGCTCGCCTGGCTGGCGGCGATCGGCGTCGCCGCCTGTGGGGGAGGACGACGTGGCGGCGCGGAAGGGCCCACGGTCGACGGGGCGACGCACGTCATCGAGATCGACATCGACGATCACGGCCTGGCGGGCCTGTGGATGGCGCGCGCGCCCAATCTCAAGGGCTTGATCGGGCGCGGGACCTTGGCCTTCTCTCGGGTGGACGTCCCCACCCACAGCAACCAGAACAACATCACCTTGCTGACCGGGCAATACCCAGAAGGCACCAACGTGCCCTCCAACTCATGGCTGTCGCGGACCCAGGGGTTCGCGTCCCCCGTCAGCATTCCGGGCCTCTCCGTCGGGGACTACGTCCTCTACGGAACGAACCCTCTGCTCACCCGGGGAGACAGCGTGTACCGGGCCCTGCGTGCCAGGGGGCAGCGGTCGGCCTACGTGGGTGAGTTGCCACCGTTCGATGCCGGCGCCGACGAGGTTCACCTGTCGATTGTCGGGACGACGTTCGGTCCCATCAAGGTGAGCGCCGAGTCCGCGCCCATGATCCTCGAGGGGTTGCTGGCATATCCGGCGGATGTGGTGAGCGCCTACCACTTCGATGGGCCACCGACCCCCTCCGAGAGCCGAATGCGCTTCACCCTGCGGGACGCCGCGGCGGTCGTGCGCGCCACCGACGGCGCGCATCCCTTGCCCGCGTTCATGTTCGTGTGGGACTTCATCGCGCTCGACGACGACCCGACCGGCAATTTTGGCGCGGATGGCGCCCAGTTGACGGCGGTCGTCGAGGACTACGACGCGGGGCTCGGGGAGCTCCTATCGGCGCTGTCGGACAAGGGGCTCCTCGATCGCACCAACCTCCTGTTCACGCTGGATCACGGCAAGGTCGATACGCACAACCAGGCGGCGCTTGGCACCCACGGAGGTGCCGTATCGGGCTCGGCCGACGGACAGCTCGGGGCGGTCGTCGCGGCGCTAGGGGCGACCTTTGGCGTCGGCGCCGGAAGCTATGCGCTCCTCAATGAAGATGGTGACGCGCTGATCTACGCGCGGGTCGCCGGCGCGGGGACCGTGGCCGGCGCGCTCGACCAGGCCGACGTCACCCACAAGCTGGTCTCCCTGATCCAGAGCGGCGCCCTGACCGGCGTGGACACGACCCGCACGATGACGGCCGATGGGTGGCTCGGCACGCGCCGCTTTCACGATCTCCGGGTCAACGGCCCCAATCAGGCGGACGTCGTGGTCTTCCCGCAAGACGACTGGACCTTGAACCAGGTGGATCCCGTCAACACCGCGCCCGGGCCCTTCCAAGAGCACGCCCAGTACCCCTATGGCCGCCACGGCGGATTCTCGGTCGACGAGCTGTACGTGCCGCTGATCATGGCTGGGCCTGCCTTCAAGAGCGGCGTGCTCCTGCCTCATCCGGTCGAGCACGCCGACGTGGCGCCCACCGCGCTCGCCGCCATCGGGGGAGGGCTCGGGCTGCGGACCGCGGCGCGCGGGCCGATTCAGGCCGCATTGACCGGCGATCCGGGCGAAACCATCGCGGTGCCAGATCCGCCGGAGTCCGCGCGTGAGCTGGTGCTGCAGGGGAGCGGCTTCCTGGCCGACCCGGCCGCGCCGAAGGCTCCGACCATGCTCGCGCCATCGGTCGTGGTGATCGACGTGGCGGGCCTCTACGACGAGGAAGCGTTCAGCGATCCTGCCACCGCGGCAGCCGCGGCGCCGTTGAGAGATCTCGCCGCGCGCGGGACCCGCTTCGAGGACTGCTGGACCCGCAGCCGGGACTGGCCCGTCACGGAGTACCAGATGATCACGGGCGGCTACCCGGTTTATCCGTTCGTGGCCGCCGCCGAGGACGACCCGAGTCAGACGCTCGCGCCCGGGGCAGGGCTGCTGGCGATGCCGCCGGCGGCAGGATTCGTGGCCAATCCCGACGGTCTCGCCGCCTGGCGTGCCCCGGTGATCTTTCCCGGCGACAGCGTCTTCGACGCGGCCCACCTGCTCGGTCTGGGGACCGCGCTCCTCGGCGACAGCGACTTTCACGCCCTCCATACGGGCAGGGCCGCCATCGACGTCGGACCGGCGGCAGGCGCCGGAGGCGCCGCGGGGGCCGCGGGCGCCGTAGGATCGATGGGTGCCGGCGCCGAAGTGGGACCGTCGGTCGAGGCCGGACTGGCGTCCTTGATGGCGTCGTATCCGCGCTTCTTGGCGGTGGTTGCGGTTGGTACTGGCGCCCGGACGTCGGACCGGCACGCGGGGCCGGCGCTCGAAGAGCTGGCGACCCTGTCGGGCGTCGTCGCCGACGTCGCGGCGCAGGCGTCGGGCGCGCTGATCGTCGTCACCAGCCGCGGGGCAACCCCCATCGACGATCCTCAGCCCGACTTCTACGGCCCCGGCACCTCGCGGCACGTGCCCTTGCTGTTGCTCGGCCCCGGCGTGCGGGCTGGCGTGGTCAGCGGACAGCCGGCGGCACCAGCCGACCTACCGGCGACCATCTTGTTCGCGCTCGGCGCCGCCACGACCACCGACTTCGCGCGCGGCACCTGGGCAACAGGAGCGCCGATCGGTGGGGTGCCGCAACCCATCCCAGCTTCCGCGACGGAAGGGCACGTCCTGCTGCGGGCGTTCGCGCAGGGACCGTGAGGCGTCGGAACCGACCAGGCTTCTAGGCCGACGGCGCCAGCGGAGGCTGGATCGAAGCGGCACGCGATCTCCTCGCCGGCATGGGGGTGATCGGCCCTGCTCAGAAGCGGACGTCCATCTTGCACAGGAGGTCGGCTCTCTCCTCGATCGATGTTTCGAGCCCCATTGGAGCCCCGTAGTGATGTTGAAAACACGGATGGCAAAGGCCGTGGCCGAGACTCGGTGGACAGCAGTCGACCCAGACCGGCACCCAATCCCACGTGTCAAGCAGGCCCGGGCGCTGAATTCGACGGCAATGCGCGCACTGGATGATGAGTCCGTTGTCTTGAGCGTAGGTGCTCACGACGCCCAGGTGAGGTTCTCGGTTCTCTGGATTGTGGGCGCGCTCGACAACCAGCGAATTCGTGACGATCAGACCCGCGTGGTCCGGGAGGGAGTAGACGTCCATGGCAAAGATCCGGAAGAGCGCCGAGCTCGAGCACTCGTAGACATGCGTCCAGGCCTCATCCCCCGCGAGCAGACGCGCAAAGGCGGCGCGGTAGTACGGCCTGAGCGGAGCACTGGTGGCCAGCATCACATCCAGGGAACTGTTGGCCGCCGAGGCCAGGAACGGTGCCCCATTCAGGGTCGCAAAGCGCGACCACGCCGAATTTGCGTAGGTCAACCGGAGCGATTGGGAGATGACGTAAGCGCTCCCGGACTCCAATTCCAATGCCTCCAGGATCGGGTCTGGTACCGACATGCAAAGGGTATCCCCCATCACCGGGGATTCGTCAGTTCCGAGCGGAAGCTGAAGGGAGCGATCTGGCGATCACGCACACGCCGGTCACGCATTCGTCGTGCACGGGCTCACCGAAAGACGCGCTGGCTCGGCCGTGCCGTCGTCGCGATCGTCTCAGCGATTTTCGTAACGACCGAGGTCGAGCAGCCGGTGGAATCCGCCACTCGATGCGGCGTGGGCGGCCTACAACGCGTCGGCGTACTCCCAGACCGGGGTTCGTGCGAGCCGGCTGGGATGGATCGACGGCCAGCCGGGTAGCCCATTTTGCCCCACGGGTCGGGTCACGATGTACTCCCGATGCTACTCCGGCAGCGGCGTCGAGAACAGCGCCTGGTGCTGGCCCTCGAGCTCGGTCAGGCGCAGGGTGGCGTGCGTCGCGCGATACAACCGCGCGAGCATCTGCCAGGGTACCGGATCGGTGGGGTCGAGCAGGACCGCGCGCTTGAGGTGCTTCTCGGCGACGGCATCGCGCCTCTCGTTGGCCGCCGCCGCCGCCAGCAAGATGAGCGGGCGCGTCGCGCCCGGGTACGCCGCCTGCGCGGCTTCGCAGCGCCTGACCGCGTCGGCCCGCTTCTTGGCGCTCCGCGCGCGCAGGTCCAGCTCGCAGGCGGCGACGTTGGCCGCCGGCGTGTCGGGGAAGGCGGCGGCCAGGGTCAGCACGCGCGCGCGTGCGGCGTCGCCGTCCGTCCCTTCCAGGGCCCGCGCCGCCTGGCGATAGGCGGCGACGTAGGCCACCTCGCGAGCGGGGGGCACGCCGAGCTTCTCCGCATCGGGCGGCAACAGCACGCGGTGGCGACGGGTATCGATGTCGACCGCCAGCCCGTTGGTCTCGGCCTCCTTGCGATCCAGGTTGGCGAGCAGAGCCTCGGCGGAGCTGAGCGCGCCCAGGTTGGTTGCCAGCGCAGCGGCTCGGCGCCACACGGCTGGATCGCTCGGCGCCTTCACCGCCGCCAACCGCTGGGCGATGGGGGCGAAGTCGGTCCAGCCCTCTTCGGCGCGGTCGGCGTTGGCAGCCTCCACGGCGCGGTTGTACGGGTCGATCTCATCGTGTGTCAGGCCGGCACCGGCACCGGGATTGGCCGGACCGCCGTCGCCACCCCGCGCCGGCGCTCGCCCGCGCTGGCGCACGATGTCCAGCAGATCCGCCCGCTCCCTGTCCGTCCCCTCATCGGTGGGCGCGAGGGCCAGGAGCGGTTCCAGCGCGCTGCTCTCGGGAAAAGGATGCGTGGGGTCAGCGGCGCGCCGATCGATCACCAGCGAGATCACCTGCCGCTCGAAGGGGCTGAAGCCGGACTGATGAATGTCGTAGATCGGGTTCATGAGCGCGGCGCGGTCCTCGTGGTGCAAGAGGCCCAGGGTATGCCCCCACTCGTGCAGGAACAGCGCGACCTCCTTGTGCAACTTGCGAACGCCGTACAGGTCCTGTCGTTCACCCGGATCGAGAAGGGCGAACTCGCGATCGAGTGCCCGGATCTCTTCCTCACTGTCCATTCCACGCAGCACGAAATGATGGGACAGTATGCGTGCCAGCCCCGCCTGGTGCATCGACGTCGCCACGCCTTGCATCGGGGTCACCAAGCCGATGACCAGGTCGACGTCCTTCGCCGGATCCAGCGCCTCGATCTCGGCCAGGATCGCATCCAGCGACACGCCTGAATGCGCGCGATCCCAATCGTGCAGGCTCTCGATTTCGAAGCGGACCGCATACACGGGCTCGACGACGGCATTGATGCGCTTGATCTGGTCGCGCAGGTGCCACTGCCAGCGCAACACCAGCATACGATAGTCGCGGTCCGCGTAGACGCGCACGCGCACGGCGCGCGGTTCGTTGGGCACCCCGGGATCTGGCGTGAGGTCGAACCGACCGGGAACCAGCTGCCGTGCCGCCGCACGCTCGTGTCCAGCCGGCGTGCGCCAGGGCTGGAAGTCGAACAGCCCTGGCTTCTTGTTGTTCTTGTTGTCACCGCCGTCGTCGGCGCCTGCCCCGGAGGGCACGCCCGCCAGCAGACCGGCGACAACCACTGCGCCCGTCCACCGACCTCTGGCCTTGCGAACCGCGAGCCACACGATGTCCAACGGCGGCCGGGTCGATTCTTCCCGCCAGAGGAGCTACGAGTCGCCGTCGAGCGCCCGCGATGGATGCCGGGACGCCACGGGCCTCGATGACGTCAGGTGACAGAGTCGCGCGCCGAGTCCGCTGCAGCCGGACTGGTCCGGCACCCTCGGAGCGCCACCCGCGCCTGGCTCAGCTCGCGATCGCATCCGCAGCACTTCGCGATGGTGGCGCTCGGGCCTGCGGCGGCTCGCCTCCGGCGACTCGCAGCTCGATTCCCTGGTGCGCCCGTCGTCGGCATGGTCATTCCAGGGTGCCTATCTCGATGCTCCAAGCCTCGGCCAGCCACGACAGGAGCTCGGACTCGTGACCCTCGATCGCGTCGGAGGCGGCGCCCTGCAGGATGGTGCCGTAGATGAGATCGCGGGCCTCTTGCCTCCGGATGGTGAGCAGGAAGGACTTGAAGGCCTCCTCGGTCGAGAAACGAGACTCGACGGCGTCGAGCGTCTCCTGATAGGCGCCCTCACCGAAGGTCTCGACGACCTCCTCGACCTCCTCGATTTCCTCCTCCGACGGCCTGCCCGCCGACACCACCACGTCCTTGATCAATCCAACGAGGGCGATGCGTTCGTCGGCGTTCAGCTCGCTCAGTTCCATGCGGTCAGATTCGCGCCGCGCTACCTCGCGGTCAAGAGCGGCGGCGGCGCTCCCTGTGAGCAACACCATTTCGCCAGCAGCACGATCGTCCTGGTCACGGGGACGCACACGCGGAAGGGCCGAAGAAGAACCAGTGAACGCGGTCATCTTGCGTCGAACTATTCCCTAGCGCCTGGCCCGAAGCATTGATGAAGAATACCGAGCTCATCGAGCCGCCCAGTGTCCCGAGATCGCGCATGATTCCGCTCTGCCAAAAGAAGGCATGGGTCGCGCCGCTGGCGGTCTCGCTGTAACCAATCACCTGGCCGGCATCGTTGGGCGCCTCCGGCGTGCTGACCCTGCCTCCCAGGGTTCCGAGATCCGTCATGACACCGGCCTGCCAAAGAAACGCACGAATCGAGGTCAAGCTGGACCCAACCACTTGATCGGAGTCATTGATGCTCGCGGGAACGATTCCCTCGCCGAGATCCTGCATTCCGTGATCACCATAGAAGAAACCATGACCGCCCGAGAGGCCGATGACGTGACCCTGACGATTGACGGCACCGGCGGAGCTCCCGGTTGCACTGATGCCGTCGATGGTGCCGAGGTCGAGCATCTCGATGCTCGACGACGGACCCGCCGTCGCCCAGCGGACGGCGTGAATGCACGAGGGGCAGCTCTTGTCGAGCCGGGCTTGACCAATCGCACGTCCTCCGCTGCCGATCTTGTCGACGAACTCCATGTCGGCCGACGAGGGCACGAGCAGCTCTTTCGGGGTGGAGCGCGCACCGGCGGGCCAGACGACCATCCCTCGGCCGGCGAAGCCGACGATGTCACCGGGTCCGTTGATGTACGTCGCGCCGTTGACTGCGCCGAAGCTTCCTCCCGAGAGCGGGTCGATGGTGTGGTTTCGGTAGATGGCCCACACCCCTGTCTCCGCCTGGATCACGACCTCCCCGGCGTCGCTGATCCCGAAGGCGGCAAGCGCGCCGACGTCGACGATCGGCGCTGCCACCTGACAGCCGCCGCTGCCGGTCACCCCACCCCCTCCCACCCCCCCGCCGCCGCCTGCGCCACCGGCCGCCCCGCCACCACCGGCCGCTCCGCCACCGGCCGCCCCGCCGCCACCGCCCGGCCCGCCACCTCTTCCCGCGACGCCGTCATCAGCGAAGTCCACCGAGACGGAGGCCATT
>Ga0265318_10002197_pt1 | contig 10553 bp, 5 predicted proteins | sample 4821metaG_FD_192431 | JGI IMG/M metagenome (GOLD analysis project Ga0265318, IMG submission 192431) | Rhizosphere microbial communities from Carex aquatilis grown in University of Washington, Seatle, WA, United States - 4-8-21 metaG | ecosystem: Host-associated > Plants > Roots > Rhizosphere >... | reverse complement strand
CAATCCAGAATTGGTTCTTTCGAATGGAAGTTATACTTTTGGGCGTTGATTTAGCGTCATGCCCTGCGCCGACCTGGAATGGGCCTATAGCTCAGTTGGTTAGAGCGCACCCCTGATAAGGGTGAGGTCACTGGTTCGAATCCAGTTAGGCCCACCATCTAAAGGTGTGGGCTGGCTGGTTGAATGCGGAGGGGATGTAGCTCAGTTGGGAGAGCACCTGCTTTGCAAGCAGGGGGTCACCGGTTCGATCCCGGTCATCTCCACCAACGTGGGAGATCGAGCAAAAGTGAAAAGCTGCATGAATCTTTCTGAGGTTCAGAAAAATTCATGGAGCTTTTGTTGTCGAAAGACAGCGAGCTTCTTCCGTCCAAATTGGCGGAACCGCACCTTAGGGGGCGGTTTGGTTCTTTGACAAACGATAGAAATACTACTATTAAGCTGAACCGAGTGCATTAGAAGATTCTTTATAACGGTGGCAAAGGATCATGTGATCAAGCTACTAAGAGTGTATGAAGGATGCCTTGGCGTCAGATGGCGATGAAGGACGTGACAGCCTGCGAAAAGTTCCGTGGAGCCGGCAATAGGCATTGAAGCGGAAATGTCCGAATCGGGAAACCGTATGGGGTAAACCCCCATAACTCCCGCCTGAATTCATAGGGCGGGGTGAGCCGACCTGGAGAAGTGAAACATCTCAGTATCCAGAGGAAAAGAAATCGAACAGATTCCCCAAGTAGCGGCGAGCGAAAGGGGAACAGCTCAAACCTTGTGCGTGTAAGCCTGTAGGCGTTGCGCATGGGGGGTTGTAGGGCTTACAGGGCCGCGTTACAGAGCGGCCGTGGAGTTACAAAGGAATTAGATAGCCGAAGGGCCTGGGACGGTCCGACGCAGAGGGTGAAATCCCCGTAGGCGAAATCTACATTCTCTCCAAGTAAGTTCCTGAGTACCACGAGACACGTGAAACCTTGTGGGAATCCGGGCAGACCACTGTCCAAAGCTAAATACAAGCTGACGACCGATAGTGAAACAGTACCGTGAGGGAAAGGTGAAAAGCACCCCGAGAGGGGAGTGAAATAGTACCTGAAATCATACACTTACAATCAGTGGAAGCACTATTTTAGGAGGTTTGCAGCTTACGGGTTGCAGGCGCCTATCAGTGTAACCGCGTGCCTTTTGCATAATGATCCGGAGAGTTATTAAATGAAGCGAGGTTAAGCCCCGTTTGAGGGGTGGAGCCGTAGCGAAAGCGAGTCTTAAAAGGGCGTCCAGTTTCATTTATTAGACCCGAAGCGGGATGATCTAGCCATGACCAGGGTGAAGCCTTGTTAACACGAGGTGGAGGCCCGAACCGATGTATGTTGAAAAATGCTCGGATGAGTTGTGGATAGGGGTGAAAAGCCAATCGAATTCCGTGATAGCTGGTTCTCCTCGAAATATCTTTAGGGATAGCCTCGGGAAGTAGTTGTTGGTGGTAGAGCACTGATTGGGCTAGGGGCCTTAACAGGTTACCAAATCCTTTCAAACTCCGAATGCCAATAACGTAATCCCGGGAGTCAGTCTGTCAGCGCTAAGGTTGACGGTCGAAAGGGAATCAACCCAGCCCATCAGCTAAGGTCCCCAAGTACATGCTAAGTGGTAAAGGATGTGGAGTCGCCTAAACAACCAGGATGTTGGCTTAGAAGCAGCCATCATTTAAAGAGTGCGTAACAGCTCACTGTTCGAGCGATTCTGCGCCGACAATTTAACGGGGCTCAAGCATGTCACCGAAGCTGTGGATTTGCACCTTCCTCGGAGGGTGCATCTGGTAGAGGAGCGTTCTGTCGTAGGATGAAGGCTGACCGTAAGGACAGCTGGACGAAACAGAAGTGATCATTCCGGATTAAGTAGCGTAAAAGCGTGTGAAAAACATGCTCGCCGTAAATCTAAGGTTTCCTCGAGCAAGGGTAATCCGCTCAGGGTAAGTCGGTTCCTAAGTCGAGGCCGAAAGGCGTAGATAATGGATGTCAGGTTAAAATTCCTGAACCGCCGAAAGACGTTATCACCGATGGGGAGACGCAGAAGGATAGGAGAACCCGGCCGATGGTCGTGCCGGGAGGGGTTCATAGGTGGGCTCGTAGGCAAATCCGCGAGCCGTTAACACCGAGGGACTACTCGAGCCGCAAGGCGAAGTCTTTCACTCCACGCTGCCAAGAAAATCCTCTAGGGAGTCCTAGGCGACCGTACCGCAAACCGACTCAGGTAGATGAGGAGAGAATCCTAAGGCGCTCGAGTTATGTGTTGCCAAGGAACTCGGCCAATTACCCCCGTAACTTCGGGAAAAGGGGGGCCACTATGCGTGAAGGGCTCGCGCCTGGAGCGTGAAGTGGCCGCAGAGAAATGGCTCAGGCGACTGTTTAACAAAAACACAGCACTCTGCTAAGTCGAAAGACGATGTATAGGGTGTGACTCCTGCCCGGTGCTGGAAGGTTAAGGGGATGGGTTAGCGCAAGCGAAGCTCAGAACCGAAGCCCCAGTAAACGGCGGCCGTAACTATAACGGTCCTAAGGTAGCGAAATTCCTTGTCGGGTAAGTTCCGACCTGCACGAATGGAGTAACGATCTGGGCACTGTCTCGGCAACATGCTCGGCGAAATAGTAGTTCGAGTGAAGATGCTCGATACCCGCATCTAGACGAAAAGACCCCATGAAGCTTTACTGCAAGTTGACACTGAACTTTGATTTAACATGTGTAGCATAGGTGGGAGACTTTGATGGGGGGGCGCCAGCCTCCCCGGAGTCGTTAGTGAAATACCACTCTTGTTGCATTGAAGTTCTAACCTAGGGCCGTAATCCGGTTCAGGGACAATGTCTGCTGGACAGTTTGACTGGGGCGGTCGCCTCCCAAATTGTAACGGAGGCGCCCAAAGGTTCCCTCAGCGCGGTTGGAAATCGCGCTTACGAGTGTAAAGGCATATGGGAGCTTAACTGCGAGACAGACAAGTCGAGCAGGTGCGAAAGCAGGGCTTAGTGATCCGGCGGTACCTCGTGGGAGGGCCGTCGCTCAACGGACAAAAGCTACTCTGGGGATAACAGGCTGATCTTGCCCAAGAGTTCATATCGACGGCAAGGTTTGGCACCTCGATGTCGGCTCATCACATCCTGGAGCTGAAGTAGGTTCCAAGGGTTAGGCTGTTCGCCTATTAAAGTGGTACGTGAGCTGGGTTCAGAACGTCGTGAGACAGTTCGGTCTCTATCTGGTACGGGCGTAGGACATTTGAGGGGACCTTTCCCTAGTACGAGAGGACCGGGAAGGACGTATCTCTGGTACTCCTGTCATCCTGCCAAGGGTGGTTGCAGGGTAGCTATATACGGACGAGATAAACGCTGAACGCATATAAGCGTGAAACTTTCCCCAAGATGAGATGTCCCGGGACACAAGTCCCCTAAAGGCTCCACGTAGACTACGTGGTTGATAGGCTGGGTGTGTAAGGCCCGCAAGGGTTTAAGCTGACCAGTACTAATCCGCCGTGAGGCTTGATCATATGTTTCATTTCCATCGCATCTTCAATATCGCACTCGAGTTCAGAGTAGTATTTCTATCCCTGTCTTCGGACAGGGGGATTGTGGTCTAAATAAATAGTTTAGAATTCACATTCTCGTTGAATTAATATCCGATGCTGTGATAAACAGTAATTGTGATTGTTGTTTCCCGGTGATTTTAGCGGAGGGGAAACACCCGTTCCCATTCCGAACACGGAAGTTAAGCCCTCCAGCGCTGATGGTACTTCACATTTCTTGTGTGGGAGAGTAGGACGTCGCCGGGATTTTTTAAACGAACCCAGTTCCTCGAAAGAGGGGCTGGGTTTTTTTATTGGACCGTTTCCAATTGATCCAAAATCCCCCTCAGCCTTTGGTCGGCGGGAAAGAGGGCGAGGGCTTTTTGAAGGCTGGTTTTGCCTTTTTCGATATCTCCGGCCTTTAAATACTCAAGCGCCGCCGATTCAAGAGCGCCAAAAGCCTCGCCCTTTTGCCCGGCCAATAGATTTCCCTCGGCTTTTTTCACCCACGCGTCCGCGAGCCAAACACCCTTTGGAATGAGGCTCAAGGCCCTCTCGTAAAACCAGTCCCAGCGGCTGAAATCATTTTTCATTTCCAGATAGTAGGCGGCATTGGTAAAGGGGTGGGAACAGATTCCAAGGAAAAGGCCGTTGATCGGCTGGGGATGAAGACTTTCCGGCAGGAGGTAGTGCTCCCAAAAATCATTTAAGGGGACGATTAAATCCCCTGCGGCCGCCGGCCGGTTGGATCCCATGCATTTGATGAGGATTCCGGAGGGTTGGAAATGGAAGGATTCGTGGTGGCGCAGATACATTTCCGCGAAAGTCCCGTTGGAGAAAGCGCAATAAAAGGGCCGGCCCAGTGCGCCCTGGCCCAACCGGTTAAAGAACAGTTCCTCGTTTAATTCACCGCCTGGGAAAATGGCGCCGGCGGGAAAGAGGTCCGGATTGGATTTTTGAATCAACGGGTATTCGTAAGGCCTGGTTAATAAAGGGGTCAAGATAAGAATAATATCGTTCCTTTTGCCCTCGACTTGTTTTAGATAAAGCATCGAAAAATAATCGAAATCCGTTTCGGCGAAATAGACGGAATTTCGCTCCATGGATTTAAGGCCCGCCAGTCCATATCCCCGGTATAGAAATTGTTTTTTTTGGTCATTGAGGCGGTGGTGGGACGCATAAACGAGAAGCGGAAGTCCCAGGCCCAAGGATAGGAAGAGGGCTTTTTTCAGGACGGGGCGCCGAAAATTCCCAATCAGGTTGAGGGTCGAATAGAGTCCGACCGCCGTGATCAGGCCAAAGGTCCAATTGAGGGTTAAGAGGTGGTCATCGATGTGCCAAAACTCGATGGGGATGGCTTGCAAATAAAACAAGTTCACGAGGGTTGTCGTCGTGAATATTAGCAGGATGAAATATAGGGTTGTTTTATGGCGGGCGAGGGAAAGGATTCCGCTGGCGAAGAATACCCATGCCAGGGGATGAAATTCATGAAGCAGGCGCCGTAAAAGATAAGAAGCTTTTTCGGTTAGGGTTGATAGGGTGTAGGGTCCCGCCGAAAACAAGGTTTCCACCCTGGCGTAGCTTAAACGGAGGACCGAGGCCATGAATCGGTAGGCCGTATTGGGGCAGCCGAAGTTCAGCTCCGGGTACTGGCCGGCCCTAAGGGGCAGGTATAAATATAAGCTCAGGACCATCGCGGCGAAGGAGGCGAGGGTAAAAAACATCTTGAGGCCGCTGGGCCGTCCGACGGTTGAATGGGGAGGGGTTAGGCGAAAAAAAAGGAAAGCCAGCGCCGGCACTAATAGTGTTTGGGTAGGCCAATGATTGACCAGGCCGGCTGAGAACAAAAAAGCCAAAAAATAAATTTGGCCTAAAGGATAGGGACGGAAAGTTCCGAGTTGGATTAACCGAAGAAGGTTAAAGATTAAGGCCAGGTCGAGTACCATTTGCAGGATGTAAATACCGCCCTTGGCGGAGAGCGAGCAGCTCCAGTAATTTCCTGAAAAGGCGAACATCCAGGAACCTGCCAAGAGGGATAGGGGAAGGAATGAGGTTTTTGCCGCCGCTGGCGAGGGGCCGAGGCTGAGGAACAGGATCCGCAGGCCCCCCGCGAATAAACAAACGCCCAGTGCGGACAAACAACAGGAAAAAAGATTAAGGGTGAATGCGGGATTGCCGATCCCGAGGAGGGAAAATAGTCTGCCCAGGAGACTGTGGAGGGGATAGCTGGGGGGGTGGGCTATTCCCAGGGTCACACAGGCGGTAATGGTTTCGGGAGAATCGTTTCGGAAAAGGGAAGGGTTTAAGGTGGGGAGGTAAAGGGCAAAAACGGATAAGAATAGGAGGGCCGGAAAAAAAGGCGCGGGAAAGCCGGGGCTCGGAATTCGTGGCGGAAATTTGGGCAAGGGTCGGCCCTTCGTGGTTGAGTTGAACTCAAATTCTTGTTTGAATTTTAAGCCATCTTTGGATAATGGGAAACAAGAACCTGTTTTTGTTCTTTTCGGAACCCATAAACGATCTGGACCTCCATGAAAAAACCAAAACCGAAAAAAATGAGGAAGGTTTGGGTCATAAAACCCCAGTCCAGGATCCACCAGTCCCGAAAACAGGTTCTGGCGGACCGGGCGCGAAGGCGCGAAGAAAAGGATCGGAACCTCTGGTGACGGTTCCGGAGCCAGGTTGGGTTGAGGGCCGCGGGTCTTGGCCGGGGGTTCCATCCCGAAACGGTTCAGTCATTTAGGCTTGTTTTTGCTGCTATTGGCCCGCTTTGGACCGGCGGGGAAAGTGGGGTAAAAACCCCATAACGAATTGTTTTTTATCAAAGAAACCCTTATATTTTAACCCTGCGCCGGATGGTTGGGGGCGAGGAGAGCCATTTTCAGGAGATAGATAATGAAAGTATTGAACGAAGTAGCATGGATGATCGGCGGACCCCAGGGAACAGGGGTGGACTCATCCGCGAATCTTTTTTCCCAGGCCTGCGCTACGGCGGGTTTGTGGGTATTCGGAAAACGTGAGTACCATTCGAACATCAAGGGCAAGCACAGTTATTTCCAAGTTAGGGTTTCGGAAAAACCGATCCATAGCCATGTGGACGATGTCCATATACTGGCGACTTTCGAGGACTCCACCGCCAGGCTCCATTCGCACGAAGTGGTAAAGGGCGGGGCCCTCATTTATGACCCGACCAAGATCATGTTGGACGATCTGAATTTAAAATCCGGAGTGATTACGCTTCCCATCGATTTCAACACCGTTATCCGGCATGTCGCCGAAGTGACGGGCATGGAATATGGGACGCTTTCCATCATGAAAAACACCATCGCGGTCGCTGCTTCCATGGCGCTTTTACGTATGGACATCTCCCAAATGGAAGAAACCTTGTCGCGCCTGTTCACCGGGAAAAAAGCTAAATTGGTCGCGCCTAACATGGCGGCGGTGAAAAAGGCCTATGAAGCGGTGGACGCCCTGCCGGATGAAATGCACGACCAGTTCCCATATCATCTTGAGCCGAAAAAAAACACGCCGAAGCGCCTTTTGATCAATGGCGCCCAAGCCACTTCCCTGGGCAAGCTGAAGGCGGGCTGCAGGTACCAATCCTATTATCCCATCAGCCCTGCGACCGATGAGAGCAATTATCTTGAAAGCCATCCCGAATACGGCATCGCGGTGGTTCAGTGCGAGGACGAAATCGCGGCCATGGACATGGCCCTCGGAGCCGCTACCACGGGCGTCCGCGCCTCCACCGCGACTTCCGGACCTGGTTTTTGTTTAATGGCCGAAGGCTTGGGATGGGGCGGAATGAACGAGGTTCCGATTGTGGTTTTCAATTATCAGCGCGGAGGACCCTCCACCGGTTTGCCCACTCGGAATGAACAGGGCGACCTAATGTTCTCAGCCTTTGGCGGACACGGTGAATATCCCAGGTTGGTCATGGCGCCTTCAACGATTAACGATCATTTTCAACTGGCATTCGAGTCTTTTAATTACGCCGACAATTTCCAGACTCCCGTGGTCATCCTCAATGATAAGTTCCTGACCCATAGCCTCGAAACAATTCCGCCGTTTAAAGAAGACCATTTATTGATTGACCGCGGCAGGCTGGCCTCCGCGCAGGAATTGGAAGTGGCGATCGCCGATGGAAAAGGGTTCCCCCGATTCAGGCCCGATTCTAAAACGGTAATATCCCCCAGGCCTTATCCGGGTCAGGAGGGAAGCCCCTATTGGATGACCGGGGATGAACATGATGACTATGGACACATCACCGAAAACCCGGAAACCCGCCGGAAGATGCACGAAAAAAGAATGAGCAAATACCGCCTCATGCTGGAGCGAATTCCGGAAGACCGCCAATTTACGCTCCAAGGCGACCCGAACGCCGACTTTACTATCGTCTGTTGGGGTTCAACCTATGGTGTGATCGAGGACTCTCTCCCGGTCTTAAAGGGGAAGGGGATCAATGTTAATTTTCTTTTCCTTCGCATGCTGCACCCCTTCCCCATCGCCTGCGAAAAGATCCTGAAAAAAGCCAAAAAATTAGTCATGGTCGAGAATAATTTCGGAACCCAGTTGGGGCATTTGATCCGCATGGGTACCGGAATTTTTATACCGGCTCAAATCATTAAGTACACGGGGAGGCCCATGTCCTTGAATGAGATCGTGGATTCCATGGAGAAGTTTTCGAAAAAGCAGGTTGCCGCTGAAGTGGACCCGTTAACGGGAATGTCGATTGAAAAGGTGGTGTTGACCTATGGCCTCTAAACTTCAGACCCCATTGACGGTCGCCGCGTATAAAAGCGACGTCCATAACGATTGGTGCCCGGGCTGCGGCGATTTTGGGATCCTGCAGTCGCTCCAGCAATCTTGCGCCGAACTGGCTCTTCCGCCCTGGGAGACCATGGTGTTCGCCGGGATCGGCTGTTCGGGAAAAGTGTTCAACTACATGGCCAGCCACGGGGTTCATACCCTCCACGGCCGGGTGCTTCCCTTCGCGGTCGGCGCGAAATTGGCGAATCCCGACTTGGAGGTGATCGCGGTCGGTGGCGACGGCGATGGTTATGGAATTGGGGCAGGTCATTTCGTGCACGCGGGCCGGCGGAATGTGGACATGGCCTACATCGTGATGACCAACGAAGTCTATGGTTTGACAAAGGGCCAGGCTTCCCCGACCTTGGGCAGGGGGCAGCAGACGAAATCCCTGCCGCTACCCAATACCAATGACGCCATCCAGCCTTTGGCTTTGGCCTTGAGCGCGGGATACACTTGGATTGGCCGCTGCTACGCTTTTGACGGGAAACACATGAAGGAAATGATCAAAAAAGCGATCGAGCATAAGGGCATGGCCCTCCTGGATGTCCTCCAACCTTGCCCGACTTTTAACGACCTCCATACGGCGGAGTGGTTTAACAAAAAAGTGAAGGGCCCCGGCGAGAATACGCAGGTTTCGCGGGTTTTCAATATCAACGAGGCTGGACACGATGGATCGGTAAAAGATCCGACGAATTTTGACGAAGTCTCCGAAAAGCAAAAGAAGGCTTTTGAGATGGCTCATTACCACGGCGAGCGTGCGCCGGTCGGGATTTTCTACGAAATAAAACTTCCGACTTACGTGGAGCGCATGCAGGCCCAGGCGCCCATGCTGAAAAAGTACGCGCCGGCGAAGGTGCCCTATTACGACGCCAGTAACTTGCCGACGACGGACTTAAGCAAGTCTTTCGAAGAATTTCTTTTTTAAACCGGATGCGTAAAACCCGAATCCCGGGATGGGGTTCGGGTTTTTTTATTTCGCCGCAGTTTAAGCAAGGGGATGGATGCCCAAAGTCATCGCGGTCATACCGATTTTTAACGAGGCGAAGACGCTGGAGAATGTCCTGGGGCGGATTCTCCCCAGGGTGGATAGCCTTGTTTGCGTGAATGATGGATCCACCGACGAAAGCCTTTTGATTTTGGAACGGTTCGCGGGGAAAAAAAGAAAGACCTATATCGTCAACCGGCCGCTGAATGGCGGCATGGCGGGCGCGCTCAAGTCCGGGTTCTTGTTCGTCCTCTACCTTCGAAAACTGGGTTTGGCCGGGGACGAGGATATCGTGGTAACGATCGACGCCGATGGCCAGCACAAGCCGGAATATATCGCCGAAATCGTCAAGTATTTTACCCGTAAAAAAGTGGATGTGGTTCTGACGAGGCGGGACTTCTCCGTTTACCCGCTTTATAAAATTTTGGGAAACCGCTTCCTGACTTGGACCAATTCGGCGCTGTCGGGGATGAAATATAACGATGTTGAGTCGGGCCTGAGGTTTTTAAAAGTTAAAACGCTGCGCCCGATTTTAAATTATTACACGGGCGCTCGTTATTCCTGCGCCCAGGAAATAGCCCTCATCTCGGCCCGCGCCGGATTTAAAATCGACAATGACTTTTTGGTGGGGATCGCCTATTACCGCCCCGGGACCACCTTGTGGGACGGCTTTATCGTTTTATTCATGAGCCTCCTGGCTTGGGTCCGCTTGTCGTTGAACTTAAAATCCGAAATCACGGAGGGGGACGGCTTGATGGAGAAGTCGTTTCACCGCTCCAGGTCGGTTTGGGAAGGCAGGGTTATCAAACGTAAAAAGGTGGGAAATGGATCTTAATCTTCCAAAGGTGGCGGCTTTTCTTTGCTGCAATAACATCCAGCAGGATGTCTTAAATAAAAATTACGAGCTAAGGGGTGTTTTCCAGGGGTTCGGCCCTCCCGGGTACCCCATGGCGGCGGAGTTCATGAGTTTCACCCGCTTTTATCATGAGGGAGTTGGGGAATTTCAAATCGACCTGTCCCTTTATAACGACAAAGGGGAAAAAATATCGGAATGCGTCCCGCGCAAACTTTTATTCGGTGAAATGCCGACACATGATTTAATCACGGCATGGAGGGTCATGTTTTCCGGTCCCGGAGTCTATACCTTTAAGGTTTTTTGCAATAACCTGAATTTGAGCGAAACCAAGATTTTTTGCCGTTAACCCCCTGTTACAGGCTCTTTTGTAA
>Ga0265318_10002196_pt1 | contig 10553 bp, 9 predicted proteins | sample 4821metaG_FD_192431 | JGI IMG/M metagenome (GOLD analysis project Ga0265318, IMG submission 192431) | Rhizosphere microbial communities from Carex aquatilis grown in University of Washington, Seatle, WA, United States - 4-8-21 metaG | ecosystem: Host-associated > Plants > Roots > Rhizosphere >... | reverse complement strand
GATCCATGCGCTGCGTAACACCACGCCCGAGCGCGCGGAGCTGATCCGCGAAGTCATCCGCAAGGGCGGCCGCGAGCGCCTGGACGAGATCATGGACGCGATTGAATCGACCGGGGGCCTTCAGTACACTGCGCGGCTCGCGCAATCCGAGGCAGACAAGGCACTGACTGCGCTGACCGCGCTGCCGGAGACGCCGTACCGGGAAGCTCTCGCCGCGCTGGTGCGCTTCGCGATCGCGCGCAAGCACTGAAGTTCGGCCGATTTCGGGGTGTAGCTCAGCCTGGTAGAGCACTACGTTCGGGACGTAGGAGTCGCAGGTTCAAATCCTGTCACCCCGACCACTTGCTTCAGGTCTATTCCGTCGCGAGCGGCAGTTTCGTTTCCGGCTGCTGCGTCGTGGGCAGGATCACCGTCGGGATCGACGCGGTGTTGGTCGTGACGGGGCGTTGCGGCAGGTAGTTGAGCAACATCTCCGTTTCCTTCTTGACCACGCCATAGCACTCGCAGCTCAAGGTCTCGAGTTTCGGCCGGTCCAGCACCTTGATCAATCCGCGCGTGTAGGAAATCACGCCGAGCTGCTGCAGTTTCGATGCAGCGGCGGTGACGCCCTCGCGGCGCACGCCGAGCATGTTGCCGATGAATTCCTGCGTCATGGTCAAGTGGTTGTGCGACAGGCGATCCATCGACAGCAGCAGCCAGCGGCACAGCTGCTGGTCTATCGTGTGATGACGGTTGCAGACCGCGGTCTGGGCGACCTGAGTGATCAGGGCCTGCGTGTATCGCAGCATCAGCGCCAGCAACTGGCCATGGCGGCTGAACTCCGCCCGCACTCTGGATCGGGGGAGGCGATACGCATAGCCGGCACTCTGAACCAGAGAGCGGCTGGGCGTGCTCTCGCCTCCCATCAGCAGCGAAATGCCGAGCAGGCCTTCATTCCCGACCACGAGGATCGCGGTCGATGCCCCGCTTTCCATCACGTACTGCAGTGATACGATCGAGTCCGCGGGAAAGTACACGTGCCGCATCGCGCGCCCGGACTCATACATCACCGCGCGAAGCGGCAGCGGCACGAGTTCGAGGTATGGGAAAAGTCGGCTCTGAACGTCCGCCGACAGCGCGGCCAGAAGGTGATTCTGCTGGGGGGCAGGCTTCGACTCGACGAGCATGTACCTACCTCGAATCTGGGCATCGAGCGCGCGACGGGGCCGCCCGCATATCGACCCGAGCGTGAGTTTTCTGCGCCATCCGGTCTATGCTGTAGCGAACAGACGAGGAAATGATCAGGCTGCGGATCGCCAAACGACAGGTGATTTCCCCCGCAATTCCTTTCGGCTCGTACTAGCGGCCCGCGCTCATCCGAGGCGCAATGGGCTCGTTTTCATTCAAAAACGCATCGAGATCCGCGCAGAACTTCGAAGGCACTTCGAAGTACGGTAGCGCGCCAGTCTGGTAGACCGTCGTGCGCCAGTTCCCGCGGTCGTGGATGAGTCGTTTGCCGCGGAAGTCCTTGAAGTCGCCGTGCAGCCCGTGGCTCATCCATATGGGCTGCGAAACACGCTCGTAGATATCGTGGATGTCCTGGCTGAACAGTGCACCGGACAGGAATGCAAATGGCGCAAATCTCGCGCCCGGCTGGCGCGCCGTGAGCACGTCGTACTCCCACAGGGTTTCGTCGATCGACTTGCTGCCCCAGGTACGCTCGAGGAAATAGCGGATCACCGCCGGTCTGGTGAGCCCGCGGTACAGCGTCTGCTCCCACGGCCTTGAGCGCAGGAATGCGTGCAGCCAGGGTTTCTCGCGCGTGCTGCCCGGCGGACCGCGCCGAGGCGTGGTGCCGCTCAGGCCTGTTGGGCTCACGAACGCGAGCCGCCCCCACATCGCAGGCCGCTCCACGGCGGCACGCGCAAGAAATTCGCAGCCAAGTGACACAGCGAGCGCATCCATCGGTACCATTCCGCAGCGCTGATGCACTTGTGCAGCGAGCAGATGCAGCGCATCGGTCATCAATCGAGGCTGGTACCGGAGGTCGCGACGCTCACTGAGCCCGAATCCCGGAAGGTCGAGCGCAAACACCGTACGAGTCCGGCGATAGTGATTGAACAGGGGCCGCATTTCCGCCGCGGATGGCGCTGCGTTGACGCTATGCACCAGCACCAGCGGTGGTCCTTTGCCACAGACGTAATAATTCACGCCACCGACCACGCATCGGTCGGCAGTCAGCGCCGGCGGCAATTCGGGCGCATCTCGCGAGTCGAGTGGTTTGCTTCCGGGTGTCGGGACATCGCCCGGATAGGAGCGGACCGCGTCCGCAACGGCAGGCAGCTGCACTTGCAATTTCATGCCGCCAGGCTGACCGCGGCGACGTTCAATGTCGGTACGTTGCACCACAGAAACCGCCAGTACTACCTGTGCACAAATTCACAGCTTGCTGCCGGCTCTTGTGATCGGTTCGACTGACTGCCGCCCACTGGGCCGCTCAAGCGGCCCACCGACTGAACTGATCACGAGGCCACGTCGATCGCGCAATTCGCCGCTGCATCACGTCGGCAGATCACGACACACGACAAGCTGCGGGTGCAATGCTCCGGGTGCGCGAAGCGCAGGCCGCGCCTTGGGATGCGCATCCAATAGGGGTGCCGGCATATGGGGGGCCTGAACTGTGATATGCGACAGCCGATTCATTTCCTGCTTCACCGCCGCATAGCATTCGCAGCAGTGCGCTTCGAGACCCGCCCGATCAAGCACCAGGATGTGGCCGCGCTGGTAGTGGATCACTCCAGCATGCTGCAGGCTGCTAGCCGCCGTGGTCACGCTCTCGCGACGAACCCCAAGCCTGGCGGCAATGAGTTCATGCGTCGCAATCAGCTCATTGGAGTGCTGCCGATCCAGTCTCCCCGCCAACCAGCGACACATCTGCTGCTCCACGGAATGATGCCGATTGCACACGGCGGCCTGCGCCAAATGAGTGATCAGCACCTGCGCGTAGAGCAATACTCGACTCTGCAATCCCCCCCAATGACAGGCCTCCTGCTTCAGGATCTCGGCCTTGAGACGCAGTGCCTCGCCAGGGATGTCCACGACGGCGCGCGAGGAAGTGGTGGCACCGCCCATGAACAGCGCAATGCCCACCATGCCTTCATTGCCTACCGCAGCCAGTTCTGCACAGTTGCCATCGGCCAATTCGGATTGCAGTGAAACGATCGCCGTGGTCGGGAAATAGACACTGTCGGACTCACCACCAGGTTCGTAGAGCACCGCGCCGAGCGGCAGGTATACCAGATCCAGAGAGCGCCTCAGATGATTCCATGCTACATGCGGGAGCCCCGCAAGCAGGGTGTTCAGGCACGGATCACCGGTCGCTGCATCCATAGTCTTTGACCCCTTTAGTGCCGTCTGAACCAATCTCCAAGCTAGGGTCAATGTGGACAATAGTCATGTCGTAGATACCCCTATATGTACGATATCGCACGCATTCGCCGTCGCCTGCTGCGGTGAATCTGCATCGTGGTGCTGTGCGACACCGTACTGACGGCATCGCCCCCGACGCCTATGTTGGCAGGCAGCATCCCGCCTGCCGCCACGCACTGGGCATCCATGCCAGATTCCGCCATCAATCACCGAATCGTTCTCGCCGCACGCCCTCACGGCGTACCGCTGCTCACGGATTTCCGCACTGAGGCGCTGCCAATCCCGGATCCCGCTGCCGGCCAGCTTCTTACCCGCACGCTGTATCTGTCCCTCGACCCCTACATGCGCGGCCGGATGTCGGAAGCGCCTTCCTATGCACCCGCCATGCGGGTCGGGGATGTCATGGTCGGTGGCACGGTGTCGCGCGTCCAGATATCGCGACATCCCGGCTACGCAACCGGCGACCTCGTACTCGGCTACAGCGGCTGGCAGGAATACGCGCTTTCCGATGGGTCGGGGCTCACCCAGCTCAATCCGCAGACCCGGCAGCCTTCGCAGTATCTCGGCGTACTCGGCATGCCGGGATTCACGGCCTATATGGGGCTGGTCGAGATCGGGACCCCCAAGCGCGGAGAGACGGTCGTGGTCGCCGCGGCAAGCGGCGCCGTCGGCTCCGTCGTCGGCCAGGTGGCCCGGATTCTCGGATGCAAGGTCGTCGGCATCGCGGGCGGCGCCGACAAATGTCGCTTCGTAACCGCTGAACTGGGGTTCGATGCCTGCATTGATCACCACACTGAGGGCCTGCCGGCCCGCCTCGCGGCCGCCTGCCCGCACGGAATCGACGTCTATTTCGAGAACGTCGGCGGTGCCGTGTTCGACGCGGTCCTGCCGCTACTGAACGTGCGCGCGCGAATTCCGGTCTGTGGTCTGATTGCGCTCTATAACGACGCCGCCCCGCCTCCCGGACCGGACCGGACCGGACTCCTGCTCGGCACCATACTCAGGCGACGACTGCGCGTGCAGGGGTTCATCAACTCGGAGGACTACGCCGGCCGTCAAGCGGAATTCCTCGCGGCCATGAGCCCGTGGCTCGCTGCCGGACAGATCAGATACCGGGAAGATGTCATCGAAGGCCTGGCGAACGCACCGCAGGCATTCATCGGCATGCTCACCGGTAAAAACTTCGGCAAGCTGGTCGTTCGCATGGACGCCGTGCCGCCACACGAGGAGAAGGCTTCATGAGCGCCCGCTATTACGCGATCGTCTGGATCAACCACAACGCCGCGGAAATTTTCCGCATCAATGCACTCGAGCAGTCCAAGCTGGTGGTCAATTCCCATACGTCAACGCAAAGCCTGCATCATCGTGGGGATGACAACGGCAGCCACGATCACCCAGTCGACACTGAATACTTTTCGCGCATAGCCTCGACGCTGAATCATGTCGGCGGCACCCTGCTTGCAGGTCCCGGCGAGGCGCGGTTCGAGCTGGGCCGCTTTCTGGGCGAAACCCGGCCCGACCTTGCCGCCCATGCGCACGAGCTCGATACCGCGACTCATCCCGGCGATGCCGGGCTCGTCGCAATGGCACGAGACTATTTCCACCTTGCCGGCTAGAGGCCGACCCGGTAGCTGCCGGCCTTACTGCGCCGACTGCTAGGATCCGCGTCATGAAGGCGATGGTCCTGAACAAACTGCGCACGGCGCTCGCCTGGACCGAGCTTCCGGACCCGCAGCCAGGCGCGGATGAAATCCGCGTGCAAGTGCTTGCCTGCGGGGTGTGCCGCACCGACCTGCATGTCGTCGATGGCGAACTGCCGAACCCGCTGCTGCCGATCATTCCCGGTCACGAGATCGTCGGTCGAATCGATGCGGTCGGCCACGCCGTCCACGATCTGAGGGTCGGCGAGCGCGTCGGCATTCCGTGGCTGGGCCATACCGATGGCACCTGCCCCTACTGCCTGATGCAGCGCGAGAACCTCTGCGATCATCCGCTGTTCACCGGCTACACCCGTAACGGCGGCTACGCGACGGCCGCAGTGGCGGACGCACGATTCGCGTTTCCACTGGGCGAGACCGGCAGCGACGTCGCCATCGCGCCGCTGCTCTGTGCCGGCCTCATCGGCTGGCGCTCGCTGGTGATCGCGGGCGACGTCCAGAAGATCGGCCTCTACGGGTTCGGCGCCGCCGCACACATCATCGCGCAGGTCATCAAATGGCAGGGCCGAGCGGCCTATGCGTTCACCCGTCCGGAGGATGCGACGACCCAGGCCTTCGCACGCGGTCTCGGCGCGGTCTGGGCTGGCGGCTCCGACGAGCTGCCACCGGTAGCGCTGGACGCGGCGATCATCTTCGCGCCGGTCGGCGGTCTGGTTCCACCAGCGCTGCGGGCGGTACGCAAGGGCGGGCGCGTGGTGTGCGCCGGAATCCATATGAGCGACATTCCGGCCTTCCCCTACTCCATCCTATGGGAGGAGCGGGAAGTGCTGTCGGTAGCCAATCTGACACGCAAGGATGGACTGGATTTCCTGGAGCTCGCACCACAGATCGGGATCGAGGTGAAGACCTCAATCTACGCACTGCAGCAAGCCAACGCGGCTCTCGCCGACCTGCGCGCCGGACGCTTCGAGGGCGCCGCCGTCCTCGTGCCCTGACGCGCCTACGTCCTTTTCGCAGCTGCCGGCTCAGGCGCAAGGAACACTGCCGCCTGGAGCTCATGGCTCGAGATCATGGACATTTTCGACGCGCTCACGGCCGTTTCGATGGACAATGGCGCCAGGAAAGCCGATGAACGTGCCGCCGCCAACAAGCAATTTCCCGGAACCGGACCGCGTACCGGTGCGTATCGTCGGACTGGGCGCTTCGGCGGGCGGCCTGGATCCGCTGGAACAGTTCCTCGCGCACGTGCCGGTGCCGAGCGGGCTCGCGTACATCGTCGTGCAGCACCTGGACCCGACCCACAAAGCGATGTTGACGGAACTGCTGCAACGTGCGACGTCCATGCCGGTACGCGAGGTCACGGCGTCCATGCCACTGGAGCCCGACTCGGTCTACGTCATTCCTCCCAACACCGAACTCACCGTAAAGGGCGGGCTGCTGCGTCTCGGCGAGCCGAGTGAGCGACGCGGGATGCGCCTGCCCATCGACGTGCTGTTCTGCTCCCTCGCCGGGGACCAGGCGGCCCGCGCCATCGGGGTCGTCCTTTCGGGCATGGGGTCCGATGGGACGCTCGGACTTCAGGCGATCAAGAGCCAGGGCGGCTTGACCCTGGCGCAGGACCCGCTCACAGCACAGTTTGAGTCGATGCCGAAGAGTGCCATTGCGGCCGGTGCGGCCGATGTCATTGGGCTCGCCTCCGATTTGCCAGACCGCATTCTGAGCGTCACAGGAGCCCAATCCGGCGCGACTGCCCCGGTGAATGGCGCCGCGGACGCTTCAGCCGGCGCGCTGGAATCCATCCTGGAACTGTTGCGTACACGCAGCAGGCACGATCTGACGCTGTACAAGCCGAGCACGCTGCGGCGCCGGATCGAGCGACGCATGGCGATACATCGCTTCAAGGCGATGACCGACTACGCGGCTTTCCTCGCTGCAAACCCATCGGAGCTCGACCTGCTGTTCAAGGAGATGCTGATCGGGGTGACGAGTTTCTTCCGCGACCCGGAAGCCTGGGAAGAACTCGGCGCTGTCGTGCTTCCGGAGCTGTTCGCTCGCACCGCGCCCGACCGGCGGTTCCGTGCCTGGGTCGCCGGTTGCTCCACCGGCGAGGAGGCGTTCTCACTCGCAATGGTTTTCATGGAAACCCGGGACCGGTTTGCCGACCATGGCGCATCTACGTTGCAGATTTTTGCCTCGGATCTCAATGCGGATGCGATTGCGTTCGCCCGGCGGGCGCGCTACCCGGCCTCGATATCCGCGGATGTCTCGGCGGAGCGCCTGGCGCGCTTCTTTCGCGCACAGGGTGACGGCTATCTCGTCGATGCGCGTATTCGCGACATGGTGCTGTTCGCCCAGCATGATGTAGTCATGGATCCGCCGTTCACCCGCCTCGATCTGGTCTCGTGCCGCAATCTCCTGATTTACTTCAGTGCCACGCTCCAAAAGCGCCTGCTGCCGCTGTTCCACTACAGTCTGCTTCCGGGCGGCGTGCTGATGCTCGGCGGATCGGAGACCGTGGGAGCCGCGCAGAATCTCTTCCCCCCCCTGTCGTCAAAATCGAGGATATTCCGTCGCGGACCCGGTACGGCGCCGTTCGGAGCCGTGGATTTCCCGGCCTTTCGACGCCTTTCAGCGCGCGCGCCTGCGCAGGAGTCTCCGATGTCACAGCAGTCGCCGCCCTCGACAAACGTCCAAACGCTGGCGGATCAGCTGCTGCTGCAGAAGTACTCCCCGGCCGCGGTCCTGGTAAGCGGACTCGGCGACATCCTCTATATCAGCGGACGCACGGGGAAGTACCTCGAACCCGCAGCCGGCAAGGCGAACTGGAATATTCATGTCATGGCCCGCCCCGCTATTCGTACGCAGCTCACTGTTGCGCTCAGGCAGGCCACTAAAGAGCGAAGAATGGTCGAAGTGCGCGGCCTCCCTATGGAAGGCAACGCAGCACATCTGCTCGACATCACCGTCGAACCCATAGAAGAGCCGAAGGCGCTGGAAGATCTGATCATGATCGTGTTTTGCGAGGTGGCAGCGCCCCCAGCTGGGAAGTCTTCGCGCGGCAAGCGTCCTGGCAGCATCGATCCCGCAATCTCCGCCGAGCTCACGCGTGCTCAGGGGGAACTCAAGACCCTGCGCGAAGCCATGCGCGCCTCGGAAGAGGAACGTCAGGCGGCCATCGAGGAGCTTCAATCCACCAATGAAGAACTCCAGTCCGCCAACGAGGAACTCACGACTTCTAAGGAGGAATCCCAGTCGATGAACGAGGAGCTGCAGACCATCAACGTCGAACTTCAATCCAAGCTCGACGATCTCGCGCTCGCTCAAAGCGACATGCAGAACCTGCTCAACAGTACCGACATCGCCACGCTCTTTCTGGACAAGAATCTGAACGTACGACGCTTCACCGATCAGATCAAACGCATTATCAATCTTCGGGATGCCGACATCGGGCGCCCGCTCAGCGATCTCACTACGACGTTGAACTATCCGGAGCTCGACGCCGACGCGAAAGAGACGTTGCGGACGCTGGCATTCAGCGAAAAGGAGATCTCAACGAGCGACGCGCATTGGTTCAAGGTGCGCATCATGCCGTACCGGACGGTAGCCAATGTCATTCAGGGCGCCGTGATCACGTTCGTCGACATTACCGCGGCAAAACAGCTGGAGTCCCGACTTCGCAAGGTATAAGGGAGTAGACTGGAGGGTCATAGAGCGGCACGCGTATCGCACGATCAACGAGGTGACATGATGGCCACAATCCCCCAAAACCCGAGCCGCGCGGCGGAACTGCGTTCCCGAGCGGTCGCACATCTCAAGGGACCTGTCGCGCAGGCGCACGCGGACGCATCGGCCGCCCTCAGCGTGCTGTACGAGCTCGCTTCCTCGCCGTCGACCGCCCCTGATGCGCTGGCCCTGCTGCATGAGCTGCAGGTTCACCAGGTGGAACTAGACCTGCAGGACGAGGAATTGCGGCGCGCACGAACTGAGCTCGAGACCTCGCTCAATCGGCAGGTTCAACTCTACGACTATGCTCCGGCGGGTTTTTTCACCGTGGATGACGACACGGTGCTGCGCGAACTGAACCTCACTGGGGCGAGCCTGCTGGGATTCGAGCGCGATTTCCTGCGCGGACGCTCGCTCGAGAGCTTTCTTACGACGGAAGACGCGCCGACCCTGCGTGCGATGCTGGCGCGCGTCACCGCGGGCGCCCGCTCCGATTGCGCCGACCTGCACCTGCGGCCGACGCAGGACGGGGAAGCTCGCTGCATGCGTACCTCGGTCGGCCTTGATCCGGCGGGTGGAGGATTCCTGATCGCGATGATTCGGGTCACAGGGACGAAGGTGGCTCCGCTTGCCTGATGAATGCAATCCATAGTCCTGGCGACAACCACCTTCTAAGAGCCCTCACCTCCGACGCACTGGCGCGGCTGTTGCCGTACCTCGAGTATGTGGAGTTGCCGCTGGGCACCGTGCTGTATGAATCCGGCGACACGCTGCGTCATGTCTACTTTCCGGTCGATTGCATCGTCTCGCTGCTGTATGTGCTGGCGGACGGATCGTCCGCAGAGATAGCCGTCGTGGGAAACGACGGGCTCATCGGCATCGCGCTTTTCATGGGTGGAGAGACGTCTTTGAACCGCGCCATCGTACAGAGTTCAGGATGCGCCTTTCGAATGCCCGGGCAACGACTCAAGGACGAGTTTCGTCTCAACGGTGCGCTGCATGCCCTGCTACTGCGCTACACACAGGCCCTGATCACTCAGATGGCGCAGACTGCCGTATGCAATCGTCATCACTCGGTCGACCAGCAGCTCTGCCGCTGGCTGTTGCTGTCGCTCGACCGTCTGCCGTCGAACAAACTGGCCATGACCCAGGAGCTGATCGCCAACATGCTGGGGGTGAGGCGCGAAGGCGTCACCGACGCCGCAGGCAAGCTGATGCGCCTTGGCATCATCGAATACCAGCGCGGTCATATCACCGTCCTGGACCGGCCCAAGCTGGAGACGCTCTGTTGTGAATGCTACGGGGTGGTCAGGAAGGAGACGGATCGCCTGCTGCCACGGGCCACCACGGGCGATCGCCGCGATCGGGGACGTTAGGGTCACCGGGCGGCAGGTCGCGCCGGGAAGTAGCCGAGCGTCGCCGGCCAGATATCGGTCAAAAGGTGCCCGAAGCCCACTCCCGCCAGACCGCCACTCCCATCGCCAGAATGATCGGCCCGATAAGAGCGCCGATGAGCCCGAACGCCGCCATTCCGCCCAGTACGCCGAACATCACCACCAGGAAAGGCACGCGGGTCGCGTGGCTGATCAGGAGCGGACGCAATAGGTTGTCAGTAGGGTGAACGAGCAGCAGCCCCCAGGCCGCGAGGATGACGGCTTTCCAGAGGTGACCTGTCACGGCCAGATAGATACTGAGCGAGCCCCAGACCAACCCCGTTCCCACCATCGGCACCACGGACAGCAATCCCGTCAACGCCCCGAGCAG
>Ga0265318_10002192_pt1 | contig 10560 bp, 6 predicted proteins | sample 4821metaG_FD_192431 | JGI IMG/M metagenome (GOLD analysis project Ga0265318, IMG submission 192431) | Rhizosphere microbial communities from Carex aquatilis grown in University of Washington, Seatle, WA, United States - 4-8-21 metaG | ecosystem: Host-associated > Plants > Roots > Rhizosphere >... | reverse complement strand
CAGGGCATTGTCAGGCTGCTCGTCATCGCGCCGTTCTTCGTCATGCCCACCGTTTCGGCGCTGGTGTGGAAGAACATGCTGATGCATCCGCAGTACGGCATCCTCGCCTGGCTTTGGACCAGTCTTGGCGCGAAACCCGTGGCGTGGCTGACGGACTATCCACTGTTCTCCGTCGTGGTCATCACGGCATGGGAATGGCTGCCCTTTGCGACGCTGATCCTCCTCACCGCGCTGCAGTCGCTCGACGAGGACCAGAAGGAGGCCTCCGAGATGGACGGCGCCAACTTCGTCAACCGCTTCATCTATATCATCCTGCCGCACCTCGCCCGGGCGATCACCGTGGTGATCCTGATCGAGACGATCTTTCTCCTCGGCATCTTCGCGGAGATCTATGTGACGACGCAGGGCGGCCCGGGCGACGCATCGACCAACCTGCCCTTCCTTGTCTACGTGCAGGCGCTGCTCAACTTCGACGTCGGCGGTGCATCGGCGGGCGGCGTGGTCGCGGTGATCCTCGCCAACATCGTGGCGATCTTCCTGATCCGCATCGTCGGCAAGAATCTGGACGCGTGAGGGGAACAACATGGCACGCGCGGCAACAACCACACGCAAAGTCACGGTCACCGCAGCGGCCTGGGTCGTCGCGCTGATCATCTTCTTTCCGATCCTCTGGACGATCCTCACGAGCTTCAAGTCGGAAGGCGATGCGATCAACATCTCGACCTTCTTCAGCACGCCGTGGACGATCGCCAGCTACTTCGAGGTGCAGAGCCGGTCGGACTACTTCCACCACTTCTTCAACTCGGTGATCATCTCCATCGGCTCGACCGTGCTGGCGCTGATCATCGCGGTGCCCGCCGCCTGGGCCATGGCGTTCGCGCCGACGCCGAAGACGCGCGACCTGATGATGTGGATGCTGTCGACCAAGATGATGCCGGCGGTCGGCGTACTGGTGCCGATCTACCTGATCTTCAAGACGCTCGGTCTGCTCGACAACGTCTGGGGCCTGATGATCATCCTGATGCTGATCAACCTGCCGATCGTCATCTGGATGCTCTACACCTACTTCAAGGAAATCCCGGTCGACATCCTCGAGGCAGCGCGCATGGACGGCGCGACGCTTGGCAAGGAACTGATCTACGTTCTCGTGCCGATGGCGGTGCCCGGTATCGCGTCCACCATGCTGCTCAACGTCATCCTGGCGTGGAACGAAGCGTTCTGGACGCTCAACCTCACCGCCGCGAATGCGGCGCCGCTGACCGCCTTCATCGCATCATACTCGAGCCCGGAAGGGCTGTTCTGGGCCAAGCTCAGCGCCGCATCGACACTCGCGATTGCACCGATCCTGGTGCTCGGCTGGATCAGCCAGAAGCAGCTGGTGCGTGGCCTGACCTTCGGCGCCGTGAAATAGGGGAGAGACAAAATGGGTTCCATCCAGCTTCAGCACGTCAACAAATCGTTCGGCACTCACGCGGTGATCCCCGACGCCAGCCTCGAGATCAAGGACGGCGAGTTCGTGGTATTCGTCGGCCCTTCCGGTTGCGGCAAATCCACCCTGCTGCGGCTCATCGCGGGACTGGAGGACACCACCTCCGGCCAGATCCTGCTCGACGGCGCGGACATGACCGACGCTGCACCGGCAAAGCGGCAACTCGCGATGGTATTCCAGTCCTATGCGCTCTACCCGCACATGACGGTGGCGCAGAATATCGGCTTCCCGCTGAAGATGGCCGGCATGGACAAGGCCGCGATCGACGCCAAGGTGCAGGACGCGGCGCGGGTGCTCAACCTCGGCAGCTATCTCGATCGCCGGCCGCGCAATCTGAGTGGCGGCCAGCGGCAGCGCGTCGCCATCGGCCGCGCCATCGTGCGTGAACCCAAGGCGTTCCTGTTCGACGAGCCGCTGTCGAACCTCGACGCGGCGCTCCGCGTCAACATGCGGCTCGAGATTTCCGAATTGCACCAGCAGCTCAAGACCACCATGGTCTACGTCACCCACGACCAGGTTGAGGCAATGACGATGGCGGACCGCATCGTCGTGCTCAATGCAGGCAACGTCGAGCAGTTCGGCACACCGATGGAACTCTATAAGACTCCGGCCAACCGCTTCGTCGCCGGCTTCATCGGCTCGCCCAAAATGAATTTCGTCGACGGCGCCGAAGCGGCGAAATACGGCTCGGCGTCGATCGGCGTACGGCCGGAGCACGTCCAGGTCGCAACCGACAAGGGCGCGTGGCACGGCACGATCGGCGTGGCCGAGCATCTCGGCTCCGACACGTTCCTTCACGTCAACGTCGACGGCCTCGGCCTGATGACGATCCGCGCGGAGGGCGAGAAACAGCTCCACCACGGCGACAGCGTCTGGCTCACGCCGGACCCGACCCGCATCTACCGCTTCGACAAGGACGGCAGGCTGCTTCCGGCCAATTGAGGACGACCACCATGCCGATCGAGCTGGCGCGCGACGCATTCAAGGAAATCTCGGAGACGGCCGCTGTGCCGACCTACGACCCGACCTCGCTTAAGGCAGGGATTGTGCATTTCGGCGTTGGCAACTTTCACCGCGCGCACCAGGCGGTCTATCTCGACGATCTGTTCAACCTCGGTCTCGACCATGACTGGGCGCTGATCGGCGCCGGCGTCCGCGCCGCCGACGAGGGTATGCGGGAGAAACTGCGGCAGCAGGACTGGCTGACCACTGTGGTCGAGCAGGAGTCTGACGTCTCGACCGCCCGCGTCACGGCGCCGATGGTCGATCACCTCAAGATCGGCGACAGCGCCGCGATCATCGCCAGGCTTGCCGACCCGTCTATCCGCATCGTCTCGCTGACTATCACCGAGGGCGGCTACTACATCGACCCGGCGACGCAGCGTTTCGATCCAACGCATCCAGACATCGCGGCCGACGGAAAATCGCCGAACGCGCCCAAGACCGTGTTTGGTCTGATCCTCGCGGGCCTCGTTGCGCGGCGCCGGGCCGGCCTTCAGCCGTTCACCGTGATGAGTTGCGACAACATTCCCGGTAATGGCCACGTGACGCAGAATGCGGTCGTGGGTCTGGCTGAGCTGTTCGACCACGAACTGGCCGGCTGGGTGCGCGCCAAGGTCGCGTTCCCCAACGGCATGGTCGACCGCATCACGCCGGCAACCGGCGATCGTGAGCGCACCCTCCTCAGCCAGAATTTCGGCATCGCCGACAACTGGCCGGTATTCTGCGAGAGCTTCCGGCAGTGGGTGTTGGAGGATCATTTCCCTGCCGGTCGCCCGGCGCTCGAACGGGTCGGCGTCCAGTTCGTCAAGGACGTCGGCCCCTTCGAGCACATGAAAATCCGCATTCTCAACGGCGGCCACGCCACCATCGCCTATCCGGCGGCCTTGATGGACATCCATTTCGTCCATGAGGCGATGGAGAGCCCGCTGGTCCGCGGCTTTCTCGAAAAGGTCGAGCGCGATGAAATCATTCCGATCGTGCCCCCGGTGCCCGACACCAACCTCGATGATTACTTCCAACTGGTCGACCGCCGGTTCTCGAACCCCAAGATCGGCGACACCATCACGCGGCTCTGCCTCGACGGCTCCAACCGGCAACCCAAATTTATCCTGCCCTCCGCCTCCGACCGCCTGAAGTCCGGCAAATCCGTCACCGGTCTGGCCCTCGTCTCGGCGTTGTGGTGCCGCTACTGCTTCGGCGAAACTGATAGTGGCAAACCAATAGCTCCCAACGACCCGAGCTGGTCGCGTCTCAGCGATCACGCCAAGCGCGCCAAAGCCGCTCCCCAAGCCTGGCTCGAAATGATCGACATCTTTGGCGACCTGGCTCAAAACCCGACCTACATCGATGCATTCAGTCACGCACTGAAGACGCTATGGTCGAGCGGGACGAAAGCGACGCTCCACGCGTATCTGAGCGGGAAGCTCTAGCCCGGTGGACGGGAGCCTGCGGTCTCGCTAGCGTCGCAAGCATGACTTCCGCGCCGCCTTCTCCCATCCGCCTTATCATCTTCGATTGCGACGGTGTCCTCGTCGACAGCGAGCCGATCGCGATGCGGGTGTTGTTGCGGACCATCGAGAGGGCAGGCGTCTCGATACCGTTCGAAACGGGCTTTCGCAGCTATCTGGGGCGCAGCTTCGCCTCGATCGCGCGCAGCCTCCACGAACTCTACGGGCTGGAACTCGATGCTGAGGCCATCGAGTCGATGCGTCTTGAGCTTTACGAAGCCTACCGCACTGAACTCCGGCCGATGGCCGGTCTGCTCGAGGTTCTCCCCGCTCTCGGCGTCCGATTCTGCGTCGCCTCGTCCAGCCAGATGGAGCGCATTCGGACGAGTCTGGAGATCGCCGGGTTGATTGACCGATTTCATCCTTCGATCTTTTCTGCAGCTTCGGTCGAACGGGGCAAACCGGCGCCCGATCTGTTCCTGAAAGCTGCTGCTGAAATGGGTGTGGCACCGGAACATTGCGTCGTCGTCGAGGATAGCCCGGCTGGCATCGTGGCTGCCAAGAAGGCCGGCATGCGGGTGCTTGCTTTCACGGGTGGCGGGCACATTCTGCCATCCGGTCTCAGCGATCTCATCGCCACGCTGCACCCCGACGGGAGCTTTTCGGAGATGCGGGACTTGCCCGCCCTGCTGCAACGCGCCGAAGTTACCGAAGGTCGTCGATCCGAGGACTGTCTCGTCGCGGTTGACGTGGGCACCGGCAGCGCTCGCGCTGGAGTAGTTAGTTCCTCCGGTACCCTGCTTGGTCGGGCGGAGTATCCCATCGACATTCGGCGCGCCGACGCCAACCATGCGGAGCACGACTCCGAACAGATCTGGCGAGCCGTAGCCAACGCAGTGCGAGCGGCCCTTCGCCTAGCACGGGTGAAACCGGCCCACATCGCCGGGATAAGTTTTGATGCAACCTGTTCCTTGGTTGTCCGCAATGTTGATGGTGAACCGCTGCCCGTGAGCGACGCAGGGCCGAACTGGGACACCATGGTATGGCTTGATCATCGCGCCCTAGCCGAAGCTGAGGAGTGCACGGCGACTGGCCACCTCGTTCTCAACACCATCGGCGGCGTGATGTCTCCCGAGATGGAGGTCCCAAAATTGATGTGGCTGAAGCGTCATCTGCCTGACAGCTGGTCGCGCGCCGGCTACTTCTTCGACCTTGCTGACTTTCTCACCTGGAAGGCATCGGGCTCAACTGCCCGCTCGCAATGTACGTTGACGTGCAAGTGGACATGGATCGGCTCGGCAGGGGGATGGCAGAGCGACTTCCTTGAGACCGTCGGCCTGGGCGACATGCTGCATCGGGGCGGACTTCCGGCTGCCGCTACCCCCATAGGCACCGACCTTGGGCCCCTAACGGCCGCGGCTGCGACTGCCCTAGGGCTTACCACTCGCTGTCGTGTAGGAATGGGCCTGATCGATGCCCACGCGGGAGCACTTGGAACATTGGGCGCCTTCGCCGGCGAGATCGACACTATCGACCGACACCTGGCATTGGTCGCCGGCACCTCAAGCTGCGTAATGGCGCTATCCCCCAACCCGCGCCCTATTCATGGGGTCTGGGGGCCCTACGAGGGAGCCGTCCTTTCTGAGACCTGGCTAAACGAAGCGGGACAATCCGCGACCGGAGCGCTCCTCGATCATCTCATCCGTTGGCACGGGGCCGGCGGCGAGCCAACGCCCGCCATGCACGAACGCATTGTCGACCAGGTGCTCAAGATGCGCTCAACCGAGGGAGACGCCTTCGCAAGTCGCCTTCATGTGTTGCCTGACTTCCATGGGAATCGCTCCCCCCTGGCCGACCCGAGAGCCCTGGGAGTGATCTCTGGCCTCACCCTGGACAGCGACTTCGACAGCCTATGCCGTCTTTATTGGCGCGGCTGTGTCGGCATCGCTCTCGGGGTCCGGCATATCCTCGAGACGCTCAATCTGCATGGCTATTCGATCGGAACGCTGCATGTCACCGGCGGGCATATCCACAACCCGCTGCTGATGGAACTCTATGCGGATGCCACCGGCTGCACTGTCGTCGAGCCAGCGGTCGACGATGCAACTCTTTTGGGCACCGCAATGGTGGCGGCGGCTGCAGCTGGGTTGTACGGCACACTTCAGGCAGCGGCGATTGTGATGCAACAGGAAGGCCGGCAGCGACAGCCGAATCTGAGCCGAAGGATCGCGCTCGATCGAGACTATGAGACGTTCCGCACGATGCTCCGACAGCGTCAGGTGCTGGACGCGTTGTAGAACGTCGTAAGTCTGCAAAAACTCCGCTGGGTGACCGAGGCAGCACAGCTGATCTGCTCTCCGACTGGGTCACATCAATTGCACTTTGCCCTGGCCCATGCTGCCAGCGAGTGGCGGCGGCAGCTGCCTGTGTGTTATGTACTCACGGCCCGGCGGGCCGGCGACCGTCTCCTTTGGGCCATAAGCGGACGCCGCTACCGGCTTGGCGCTCCGGCTACTGCGTTCCATTGCGATTTTTGCGCGTCCGAATTGTCCTGCCATTGTGGAGGCCGCGGCAGGGGCCGCGCCCCCCACTATGGCAGGACGACCGGAGTTCGATGAGAGGTGTAGGGGCTAAAATACTCTATAGACGCTTCCACCGTGACCTGCGGCCCCCCCTCATCGCTCCAATAGCCCGGGAGGACCCTACGAACATGTGAGCCTGATGGCCCTGACAGCCCGGCGAGGTGGTACCATGCGCGCAGCGTCCCTGCCTTGGGCTGCGAGCTTGGTAGCACTGAGAGTTGTTGCGAGAAGGGCGGCGCATTTGAGCTGGTAGCTGTTGGGACGTGGTAGCGAGCCCCGAGCATGCGACAACGGCTGGTTGAGGCAGCCGCTTTGGCAGTGCTCGAAGCTCGGACGTCACATAGGATTGCGTTCTTCTAGGCCACTCTGGACCACTGATGCCACATGGTGCGTTGAGAGGTTCGTGGTTCTTTAGGGCCTACCGGCCCCGGATAGAGTACTCGACCTTCACGCCTGTGCAGCTAGACGCGCTTGCACCACCTATGCGGGAGCGAAACCCGCCACACTTTTGCGACCCGTCTTTGCCGCTCGCAGCCCAAGGCAGGGACGCTGCGCGCATGGTACCACCTCGCCAGGCTGTCAGGACCATCAGGCTCACATGTTCGTAGGGTCCTCCCGGGCTATTGGAGCGATGAGGGGGGGCCGCAGCCGCGCAGTCAGGCCCTCTATTGAGAACTTTGGGCCTATGCACTCCATCAACCTGGCCGCCAGTCGAGACATGTCGCTGACCATCCGCAACAACCCAGGCCCGCCGGTGACCCCCTGGTCTGCTAGTGGCACTCTTTCCGAGCGCCGGGAGAGCCACGGAAACCGTGGAAGTGGTGTGCTAGTGGACCATTGCTCTCGCTCTTTGCCGTCTCAATCGCCCTATTGTTGCGACACTTCCGCGGGATGGCACGGTTTGCGGAACCAAGCTGCGCAGACATGGAGAGGGAATTGCCTTTGAGGACGAAAAGCCGGACGCCAGCCGCCGTGCGACCACCTTGTTGGGCCGAACGATCTTGACCCTGTCTCGAATTGCTCTCTCGGCTGGGCGTTGACGGCCGCCGATTGATCCCCATCTGGGCAAGACGAGCCCTTCCACGCGCCGCATTCCGCCGCGCCAAAGCCGGGGAGTTGTCCCGATGCACTGCAATCGCAATCAGCTCGCCGACTTTATCGGCCGCGACGTCAAAACCATCGACAGCATGGTCGCCAAAGGCATGCCGTATCTGCGGCGTCCTGGAGATAAGCCCGGCGCCAAGGGATGGACGTTTGAGACGGCCGATGTCATCCGGTGGATGCTGGACGGGGGCCGAGCCGAGCAACTCAAGCAGGCGGAACTCCGCATACGCGTCGCCAACGCCGGCATCAAAGAGTACGAATACGCTCTGTTGGTTGGCGCCGTGATGCCCATCCGGGACGTGTTACCTCGCGTTGAAGAGGTGCTCATGGCAGCCAAGTCCCGTGTCGTGGCCCTGCCTAGCCGCGTCGCGCAGCTTATTGCGATCGAGTCAGACCCGGCCAAAGTGCACGCGATCCTCAAGGACGAGATCGATGACGTGCTGAAACCGCTCGACCTCCCGTTTGACCCGCGCGGATGATAGCGGCCGAGTAGGCGCTTCGACCCGAAAGTCGGCTTGCTTTCGAAGCCGTCCAGCACCCTGACCAACTTGGCCCTACCGGCGGCGGCGGGTACCATCGATAGGGAGCGAGCAAAAAGTCAGTAGGTGCTCGCTAGTCGAGCGGCGGCCGCCCTACGTGGCCCTTGTCGCCGGGGTGACCCTAGGTCCTCCGGTATAACTCTGGGATCGCAAGCTATTGTCGTCGCTTTTCAATACAGTCCTCAGATGATACCTCTCACCAGTATTCTTGGGGGGATATCTTGAAGCTATTGTCGTCCATTTTCTTCGTCGCCTCGCTCCTCTTCTTGTCGGCCGCAAGCGCCGATCCACTGCCCACCGGCTTCCACGTGCACGAATTCAATGGCAAGGGTGACAAGGTCACCACTGCCGATGGCGAGACGACCTTCCAGATTTTCGACAAGCAATGCGGCAAGGTGATCTACGACGGCCGCGGCGAGAATGACTGCATCAACGGCACAGTGCGCGCCCAGGCGTACTATCTGCCCAATGCGACTGTCGGGCAGACGCTCGAGTACAAATTCGACATCTGGGTCGATCCGAGCCTGCAGTTCCAGCCGGTCTTTACCCCAGATGCGCAGGGCTATGAGCCCGGTGGTGTGCAAAGCCAGCTTCGAGTCCTTGGCTGGCAGGGGACCTTCCTGCACGATTCGATCTACTGGCTGAAACTAGATGCGACGAACGGACTTACCTTCGAGGCGCAGACCTGCCAGCCGGCCAAAGAGTTCGGGCAGTGGGTCACCTTCTCGATGAAGGTGCATTGGGCCGGCGACAACACTGGATGGGTGAAAGTCAGCTGCAACGACAAGGTGATCTACGCCAAGGAAGATTTTGCCAGCAACCGGGCGCCATCTTGTTACATTCAGAATACCTGTAATTCGTCGGTCATCAAGGACACTAAGGAGATCCTCGTAGCGGCTGGTCTTGTGTCGATGGGCTATGGCTATAGCTGGAAGGAGACCGGCCACACCTCGCCATTCCTGCCGATCCAGAAGAACGGGATCACGCTCAAAATGCGCAACATGAGCGTAACGAGCGGAGCTGTGCTCTACGACGACAGTGATACGGGCGCGGTCAAGGATCTGCAGACCGAGCTCAAGACCCTCGGTTGCTACTCGGGTGAAGCAAGCGGCGAACCGGATCAGCCGACGCGCGACGCCGCACTGTCATGCAAAGCTTTCCCCGACAACGCATTGCCGACAGTGTTCAACGTCGCGACGCTCCGAACGTTCGTCGATCTCTATAAGCAAGCCGACGTCGCGACGCTGCCCGCCGGCGCTCTGCCAGTGCCGTTGCCGCAGCCAAACATCATCGTGCATGCGTCGGAGATGGCCTCCAACGACGAAGGTCCGGGCATCTACAATGTCGAATTCATCGCCCACGCGGAGATCAACCAGCCCAAGGGCGTCGTTGGTCATAAGGACGCCGACGTGCCCAACCAGACCTACTGGTCGATGATGGGCCGCTTCATTCCGAAGGTGGCAGCCTTTGTCGACCTGCAGCTAATAATGGCGGACAATCTCGACAAAAAGACTGCCGATGCAGTCAGCAACTGCAGCGTGGAGATCACCAAGTTCAAGGATGGCACCTCGCATGCGATCCTGCATGCCACCACCGGGTTGAAGACTTACTTCATTCCCCACGCCGATTGCGTGATCAAAGCGCTGCCGCCTGATGCCGCCTTCAACGTCGACATGGTGACACACCACTTCCAGGACATCGCCATCGGCCTGTTCACCGAGGGCACGATCAAGTCCGTGACGCAGCCAGGACTCGCGGCGTTCTTGGAAAAGGTCGCCCGCGGCACAGTCTCGATACGCGGGTGACAGACCACTTGGTTGACATGCTCGCCGGATTGTTTGACGAGCTAACGGCGTCACTCGTCGACAGTCCTTCCGCCCGGGGAGAACGGCATTCTTGCGAGTCCAGATCGCGGGGTCCTCCCTGCCTATTGGAGCGATGGGGACGGGCCGCAGCGGCAGATACAGGCTCTCTCCAATGGTTTTTGGCCTATGCTGCTGGCTCAACCGGCCGCCGATCGAGGCATCCTGCGGAAACTGCCCGATAAAGGGCCATCGCCACTCGATGGCCCCGACAGCATTGCGGAATTACGAGTCCCCGCAAAGCCCCGGAACTCCGCGACTAGCGACAGCATAGTGGGATGCTGTCGCTTTTGGCTCAAAGCCCCGGACTTCCGCGAAGTGCGACAGCATCGGCTGGGAAGCCTCTTATTTGAATTTTGAGGATGAGACTTCGTGGCAGCGGCATCACAACGGCTGAAGGCGATCGCAAGGCCTTGCTCGCGCGCCGGGCTGTCAGGGCGACCAGGCTCGTAGTTCGTAAGGTCCTACCCGGCTGTTGGAGTGATGACCTCGAGATTCGTTGTCCGGATCTCAACGCCACCCCTTCCGTCGACG
>Ga0265318_10002190_pt1 | contig 10568 bp, 13 predicted proteins | sample 4821metaG_FD_192431 | JGI IMG/M metagenome (GOLD analysis project Ga0265318, IMG submission 192431) | Rhizosphere microbial communities from Carex aquatilis grown in University of Washington, Seatle, WA, United States - 4-8-21 metaG | ecosystem: Host-associated > Plants > Roots > Rhizosphere >... | reverse complement strand
CGCGAGCCGGAGGCGCGCGGTGTTCTCGAGCGCGCCCGTCGCCGCCTGGAAGCGCAGGTTGAACAGCTCCTGCCGGGTATCGGCGAGCCGGTGCTCCAGATCGTCGTCGGTCAGGTCGTGGAAGTCTCTAGCCCGCAAAGAGATCACCGCCGTCGCGCTTCACGAACTTCGTCTTCAGCGGCAGCTTCTGGCTGGCCAGCCGCAGCGCCTCCTTGGCGAGCGGCTCGGGCACCCCGGCGAGCTCGAACATCACGCGGCCGGGCTTGACGACGGCGACCCAGCCTTCCGGCGAGCCCTTGCCCTTCCCCATCCGCGTCTCGGCCGGCTTCTTGGTGTACGGCTTGTCCGGGAAGATGTTGATCCACACCTTGCCGCCGCGCTTGATCTTGCGCGTCATCGCGATGCGGGCGGCCTCGATCTGGCGGGCGGTCACCCAGCCGGTCTCGAGCGACTTGATCCCGTACTCGCCGAAGTGGACGCTCGTCTGCCCGCGCGCCTGCCCGGCCCGGCGGCCACGGTGCACCTTGCGGAACTTGGTCTTCTTGGGGAGCAGCATGGTCTAGCTCTCTTCCTGCGCCGGGGCGTCGGGAGCCGCCGTGTCGTCCACCTGAGCGGCCGGAGCCGGCTCGGGCGCCTCGACGGGTGTCGCCGGAGCGCCGCTGATCGTCGTCTCGTCGATGGGCGTGGTCGGCTCGGACGCCGGCGCCCGGCGGGTCCTCGACTGCGGCGGGCGACGCGTCGCCTCGCCGGTCCCACCGGCTGCCGGTGCCTCGCCGCGCGAGCGGTCGGGCGACGGACGGCCGCTGCCGCCTGCGGTGCGGCCGCGCGGGGGGCCGCCGGGACGGGAGCCGCCGCCCGCGCCACCCGCGCCACCGCCTGCGCCGCCGCGCTGGCCGGGACGGCCGCGGCGCACCGGGCCGAGCCCTTCGCGGTCGGCCTGGCGGTTGCGTCCGGCCTCGCGCGAGGCGCCGAGCCCTTCGCTCGCGCCGCCGCGACGACGGGCCGTGTCCTGGTCGCCCAGGCGCGTCTCCTTGCCGCCGGCGATGCCGTAGCCCTCCGGCATGATCTCGCCCTTGTTGATCCAGACCTTCACGCCGATGCGGCCGGTCGGGGTACGGGCCTCGACGAAGCCGTAGTCGATGTCGGCGCGGATCGTGTGCAGCGGCACCCGGCCCTCGGAGTACTGCTCCGAGCGGCTCATCTCCGAGCCGCCGAGACGGCCCGAGCACTGCACCTTCACGCCGGCCGCACCCGAGCGGATCGCCGAGGCGAGCGAGCGCTTCATCGCGCGGCGGAATGAAACCCGGTTTTGCAACTGTTCCGCGATCGCCTGCGCGACGAGCTTCGCGTCGAGCTCGGGGCGCTTGATCTCGTTGATGTTGATGTGGACGTTCTTCTGGGTCAGCGCATGCACCTCTTTGCGGAGCGCGTCGACCTCGACGCCCGACTTCCCGATCACGATGCCGGGCCGCGCCGTGTAGATGTCGATCGTGATCCGCTGCTTGTCCTTGCGGATCAGGATGTCCGACAGCCCGGCATGCGACAGCTTCTTCAGGATGTGCTGGCGGATCTTGATGTCCTCGAGCAGCGCGCCCGCGAACTCCTTCTTGCCGACCATCCAGTTCGACTTCCAGTCGTGGATGACGCCGACGCGAAGGCCGCCCGGATGAACTTTTTGACCCACTACGACTCCCTCTTCTTACGCGGTGCGCGCTTCGGCTTGGCGGCGGGCGCCGCGACGACCGCGGCCGGGCCCTGGGAAACCTTGACGGTGATGTGGCAGGTGCGCTTCCGGATGCGGGCGACGCGGCCGCGGGCGCGGGCGCGCCAGCGCTTCAGCGTCGGGCCCTCGTCGATGTAGACGGCCGCGACGACGAGGTCGTCGCCCTTCCAGAGCAGCGCCGGGTTGGACTCGGCGTTGGCGACGGCCGAGCGCAGCACCTTCTCGACCTCGATCGCCGCGGCGCGGGTCGTGAAGGCGAGCACGGTGCGCGCCTCGGGCACGCTGCGGCCGCGGATGTGATCCGCGACGAGCCGTGCCTTGCGGGGCGAGATGCGGACGTACTTGGCGACCGCCTGGACGGTGGGCGCCGACGGGTCGACCTTCCCTGGCCGGCCCGAGACGGAGCGACCCTGCTCGCCCGAGGGGCCCCCGGCCGCCGCACTGGACGCGCGCGGCTTGCGCTTCCTGGTCTCGACGGCCGCCATCAGCGCTTCTTCACCTGGGTCTTCTGATCCCCGGCATGGCCGCGGAAGTGGCGCGTCGGCGCGAACTCGCCGAGCTTGTGCCCGACCATCTGCTCGGACAGGAACACCGGCACGTGCTTGCGTCCGTCGTGGACCGCGATCGTGTGACCGACCATCTGCGGGAAGACGGTCGAGGTACGCGACCAGGTCTTGATCATCTGCTTGGAGCCCGATGCGTTCATCGCCTCGATGCGGCCGAGCAGCCGCTCCTCGACGAAGGGGCCCTTCTTGGAGCTTCTCGACACTAGCGCTTGTCCTTCCCGCGGCGACGGCCGCGCACGATCAACTTGTCGGATTCCTTGTGCTTGGAGCGGGTGCGCTTGCCGAGCGTCGGCACGCCCCACGGGGTGACCGGGTGACGGCCGCCCTTCGACTTGCCCTCGCCGCCGCCGTGCGGGTGGTCGACCGGGTTCATCGCCGAGCCGCGCACCGTCGGACGGATGCCGCGCCAGCGGCTGCGCCCGGCCTTGCCGCCGGTGATGTTCCCGTGATCGACGTTGCCGACCTGGCCAACGGTGGCGCGGCACGTGAGCAGGACGCGGCGCATCTCGCCCGAGGGCAGGCGCAGCGTCGCGTGGGCGCCGTCCTTGGCGACCAGCTGGATGCCGGCCCCGGCGGAGCGGGCCATCTGGCCGCCGCGGCCGGGCTTCAGCTCGACGTTGTGGACGAGCGTGCCGGTGGGGATGTTCTCGAGCGGCAGCGTGTTGCCCGGCTTGATGTCGGCGCCCGGCCCCGACTGGACGACCGAGCCGACCCGCAGCCCGGCCGGGGCCAGGATGTAGGCCTTGAAGCCGTCGGCGTAATGGAGCAGCGCGATGCGCGCCGAGCGATTCGGGTCGTACTCGATCGCGGCGACCTTGGCGGGCACGCCGTCCTTGGTGCGCTTGAAGTCGACGAGCCGGTACCGGCGCTTGTGGCCGCCACCCTGATGGCGCGTCGTGATGCGGCCCTGGTTGTTGCGGCCGCCGTTCTTCGTCAGCTTCTCGGTGAGCGCCTTCTCCGGGGTCGACTTGGTGACCTCCGCGAAGTCGGAGACCGACATGAAGCGGCGGCCCGGGCTGGTCGGCTTGAATCGTCTGACGGGCATGGCTAAAGCTGAGCCCCCTGGAAGATCTCGATGGTGTCGCCTGCGCGCAGCTGCACGATGGCCTTCTTCCAGCCCTGGCGGGTGCCCTTGAAGGCGCCGCGCCGCTTGGGCTTCGGCTGCACCTTGATCACGTTGACGCGCTCGACGTGGACGTCGAACATCTGCTCGACGGCCTGCCGGATCTGCACCTTGTGCGCGTCGGGATGGACCTTGAACGTGTAGACGCCGCGCGTCGACGCCGCATAGCTCTTCTCGGAGACGACGGGGGCCAACACGACCTGTGAGGCGTGCAGCGCCATCAGACAGCTCTCCCGGTGACGATCTCGAGCGCGCGCTCGGTGAGCAGCAGCGAGCGGGCCCAGACCACGGCGCCCACCTCGAGCTCGCTCGGGCCGACGACCGCGACGCGGGGCAGGTTCCGGAACGACTTGGCGAGCGCGACGTCCTCGGCGAGGCAGACGACGACGAGCGGCGCCTCCTTGCCCCAGGCGGCGACCAGCGCGGCCGCAGCCTTCGTGGACGGCACGTCGAACACGTCGGCCGGAACGACCCCGAGGGTGCCGTTCTGCGCATGCGCGGCGAGCGCGCTGCGGAGCGCCGAGCGCTGCGCCTTGCGGTTCACCTTCTGGATGAAGGTGCGGGGCGTCTTCGCGAAGGCGTGGCCGCCGGTGGTGAACTGGGGCGCGCGGATCGTGCCCTGGCGGGCGCGACCGGTGCCCTTCTGGCGCCACGGCTTGGCCCGGCCGCCGGAGACGAGCCCGCGGCTCTTCGTGGCGAACGTGCCTGCGCGCTGCGCGTTCAACTCGGCGCGCACGGCCTCGTGCACCAGGTGCGGCTTGATCTCGGCGGCGTAGACCGACTCGTCGAGGACGACGTCCTTCGCCTTGTTGCCGGAAGCGTCGAGAACCGGAGCGCTCGTGCTCATCCGCGCACCTCCACGAAGCCGTTCTTGGGGCCCGGGACCGAGCCCTTCACGAGCAGCAGATTGTTGTCGACGTCGACCTGGTGCACGGTGAGGCCGAGCTGCGTGACGCGCTTGCCGCCCATGCGACCCGGCAGCTTGATGCCCTTGAAGACGCGCGACGGCGTGGCCGACGCGCCGATCGAGCCCGGCTTGCGGATGTTGTGCGAGCCGTGGCCGCGCGGGCCGGAGCTGAAGTTGTGGCGCTTGATCGTGCCCTGGAAGCCCTTGCCGATGCCGATGCCGGCGACCTTGACCTTGTCGCCCGGCTCGAACACCGCCACCGTGACGCTCTCGCCCGCCACCGCGCCGTCGACGCCGTCGCGGAACTCGACGATCTGCCGGTGAGCGCCGACGCCCGCCTTCGCGAGGTGGCCGAGCTCTGGTTTGGTGAGCTTGCGTTCGGCGACGGCATCAAATGCGAGTTGAACCGCGTGGTAGCCGTCTGTCTCCGTGGTTTTCACCTGGACGACGGGGCACGGACCGGCCTGGATCACCGTGACCGAGGTGACGCCGCCGGTCTCCGGGTCGAAGACCTGCGTCATGCCGAGCTTTCTGCCCAAAATGCCCTTCATGAGTTCCACCGCCGAGACATACCTCGAACTGTTTCGAGACCGGAGTTGAATGTTGAGATCAAGCTGCTCACAGCTTGATCTCAATGTCGATGCCGGCCGGGAGATCGAGCCGCATCAGCTGGTCGATCGTCTTCGGGGTCGGCGAGTGGATGTCGATGAGGCGCTTGTGGGTGCGCACCTCGAAGTGCTCGCGCGAATCCTTGTCCTTGAACGGCGAGCGGATGACGCAGTACACGTTCTTCTCGGTCGGCAGGGGGACAGGCCCAGTGATCGTCGCGCCCGAGCGCTGCGCGGTCTCGACGATCGACTGGGCCGACCGGTCCAGCTGCTGGTGGTCGTAGCCCTTCAGACGGATCCGGATTTTCCCCTGTGCCATTGCCTCGATCGCCTTACTTGATCACTTCGGTGACGACGCCGGCACCCACCGTGCGACCGCCTTCGCGGATCGCGAAGCGGAGTCCCTGATCCATGGCGATCGGCTGGATCAGCTCGATCTCCATGTTCGTGTTGTCGCCCGGCATGACCATCTCCTGGCCCTCCGGGAGCTTGACGGCGCCGGTCACGTCCGTGGTGCGGAAGTAGAACTGCGGCCGGTAGTTGTTGAAGAACGGGGTGTGACGCCCGCCTTCGTCCTTCGAGAGGACGTACACCTCGGCCTTGAAGTGCGTGTGCGGCGTGATCGAGCCCGGCTTCGCGAGCACCTGGCCACGCTCGACCTCTTCGCGCTTGACCCCGCGCAGCAGAGCGCCGGCGTTGTCGCCCGCCTGGGCGAAGTCGAGGCTCTTCTGGAACATCTCGAGGCCGGTGACGACGGTCTTCGCGACCTTGTCGTGGATGCCGACGATCTCGATCTCGTTCCCGACCTCGATCTTGCCCTGCTCGACGCGGCCGGTGACGACCGTGCCGCGGCCCGTGATCGTGAACACGTCCTCGATCGGCATCAGGAACGGCCGCTCGGAGTCGCGCACGGGCTCCGGGATGTAGCTGTCGACGGCCTCCATCAGCTCGAGGATCGCCGGCGTCCACGCCGCGTCGCCCTCGAGCGCCTTCAGCGCCGAGACGCGGACGATCGGGATGTCGTCGCCGGGGAACTCGTACTTGGAGAGCAGCTCGCGGACCTCGAGGTCGACGAGCTCGAGGAGCTCCTCGTCGTCGACCATGTCGGCCTTGTTCAGCGCGACGACGATGAACGGCACGCCGACCTGGCGGGCGAGCAGGATGTGCTCGCGCGTCTGGGGCATCGGGCCGTCGGCGGCGGAGACGACCAGGATCGCTCCGTCCATCTGGGCGGCGCCCGTGATCATGTTCTTGATGTAGTCGGCGTGACCCGGGCAGTCGACGTGCGCGTAGTGACGGTTGGCCGTCTCGTACTCGACGTGCGACGTGTTGATCGTGATGCCGCGCTGGCGCTCCTCGGGAGCGTTGTCGATCGAGGCGAAGTCACGCGCAACGGTGTTCCCGCCGCCCGCGTCCGCGAGCACCTTGGTGATCGCCGCGGTCAAGGTCGTCTTGCCGTGGTCGATGTGCCCAATCGTTCCAATATTGAGATGCGGCTTCGTGCGCTCGAACTTCTGCTTGGCCATTCGGTCCTTCCTCCGGAACTCGTTTTACGATCCCGAGCCGTGCTCGGTGATCTCGCTGGCGATCGACTGAGGGACTTCCTCGTACCGATCGAACTGCATGGTGAAATCCGCGCGTCCCTGACTCATGGAGCGCAAGTCGGTGGCGTACCCGAACATCTCGGAGAGCGGGACGCTCGCCGTGACGACCTGTGCGTTGCCGAGCGGGCTCATCGACTCGATCCGCCCGCGCCGCGAGTTCAGGTTACCCATCACGTCGCCGAGGTAGTCCTCGGGCGTCGTGACCTCGACCGCCATCATCGGCTCGAGCAGCTTCGGCTTCGCCCGCTTCATCGCCTCCTTGAAGGCCAGCGAGCCTGCGATCTTGAAGGCGCGCTCGCTCGAGTCGACATCGTGGTACGAGCCGTCGATCAGCTCGATCTTGATGTCGACGACGGGATAGCCGGCGAGGATGCCGGAGCCCATCGCCTCCTGGATGCCCGCGTTGATCGCCGGGATGTACTCCTTCGGGATCTTGCCGCCGACGATCTTGTCGACGAACTCGTAGCCCGCGCCCGGCTCCTGCGGCAGGAGGTTGATGACGGCGTCGCCGTACTGGCCCGAGCCGCCCGTCTGGCGCACGAACTTGCCCTGCACCTTCTCGGCCGGCCGGGAGACGGTCTCGCGGTAGGCGACCTGCGGCTTGCCCACGTTCGCGTCGACGTTGAACTCACGCTTCAGGCGGTCGACGATGATCTCGAGGTGGAGCTCGCCCATGCCGGCGATCAGCGTCTGGCCGGTCTCCTCGTCGCTCGTGACCCGGAAGGTCGGGTCCTCGTCGGAGAGGCGCGCCAGGCCGTTGCCGAGCTTGTCCTGGTCGGCCTTCGACTTCGGCTCGACGGCAACGGCGATCACGGGCTCCGGGAAGGTCATCGACTCGAGCACGATCGGCGCGTTCTCTGCCGACAGCGTGTCGCCGGTGGTGGTCGCCTTCAGGCCGACGCCGGCGGCGATGTCGCCCGCGCCGATCTCGTCGCGCTCCTCGCGGTGGTTCGCGTGCATCTGGAGGATGCGGCCGATGCGCTCGGTCTTGCCGGTGGTCGTGTTCAGGACGCGGTCGCCGGCCTTGATCTTGCCGGAGTAGACGCGGAAATAGGTGAGCTTGCCGACGTACGGATCGGACATGACCTTGAAGGCCAGCGCGGAGAACGGCGCCTCGAGCGAGGCGGCGCGCTCGGTCTCCTCATCGGTCTTCGGATCGTGGCCGACGATCGCGGGCACGTCGAGCGGGCTCGGCAGGTAGTCGATGACCGCGTCGAGCAGGGGCTGGACGCCCTTGTTCTTGAACGCCGAGCCGAGGAGCACCGGCGTGATCGCGTCGGAGAGCGTGCCCTGGCGGACGCCGCGACGGATCTGCTCGGCGGTGACCGAGTTCTCGTCCTCGAGATAGGCCTCGAGGACGTCGTCGTCGAAGCGCGAGATCGCGTCGATCAGCTTGTGGTGGTACTCCTGCGCCTGCTCGGCCAGCTCGGCGGGGATCTCGGTGACATCGAAGTGCTCGCCGAGGTCGTCCTTGTAGACGATCGCCTTCATCTCGACCAGGTCGATGACGCCGACGTGGGCGTCCTCCTGGCCGATCGGCAGCTGGATCGGCACCGGGTTGGCACCGAGGCGATCGCGCATCGACTGGACGGCGGCGAAGAAGTTCGCGCCGGTGCGGTCCATCTTGTTGATGAACGCGATCCGCGGCACCTTGTACTTGTCGGCCTGCCGCCAGACCGTCTCGGACTGCGGCTGGACGCCCGCGACGCTGTCGAAGACGGCGATCGCGCCGTCGAGGACGCGGAGACTTCGCTCGACCTCGACGGTAAAGTCCACGTGCCCGGGCGTATCGATGATGTTCACCCGATGGTCGCGCCACGTCGCGGTCGTCGCGGCCGACGTGATCGTGATGCCGCGCTCCTGCTCCTGCGCCATCCAGTCCATCGTCGCGGCGCCCTCGTGCACCTCGCCCATCTTGTGGGTGCGACCGGTGTAGTAGAGGATGCGCTCGGTCGTCGTCGTCTTGCCCGCGTCGATGTGGGCCATGATCCCGATATTCCGGACGCGGTCGAGCGCCACACGTGTTTCAGTTGCGGACAACGATCTCCTCGGTTACCAGCGGTAGTGGGCGAAGGCCTTGTTGGCCTGGGCCATGCGATACATGTCGTCCTTGCGCTTGAACGCGTTCCCCTGCTGCTCGAGCGCATCGACGATCTCGCCGGCGAGCTTGTCGGACATGTGCTTCTCGCGGCGATCGCGCGAGTAGGTGACGAGCCAGCGCAGCGCGAGCGTGCGGCCGCGCCGCTGCGGGACCTCGATCGGCACCTGGTAGTTGGCGCCGCCGACGCGGCGCGAGCGGACCTCGAGCACCGGCGTCACAGTCTTGACGGCCTGCTCGAGCACCTCGACCGGCGGCCGGCCGGTGCGCTCGCCGACCTTTTCGAGCGCCGTGTAGACGATCTTCTCGGCGGTCGACTTCTTGCCGCGCTGCATGACGCGGTTGATCAGCTGCGTGACCAGCTGGTTGTCGTACACCGGGTCCGCGAGCACCGGGCGCGGGGTGATCTCTGCGCGCCGTGGCATTAGTCGAAACTCCGTGGCATTACTTGCTGCCCTTCTTGGCGCCGTACTTGGAGCGCGCCTGCTTGCGGTCGGCGACGCCCGAGGCGTCGAGGGCGGCGCGGATGATCTTGTAGCGGTAGCCCGGCAGGTCCTTGACGCGACCGCCGCGGACGAGCACGACCGAATGCTCCTGCAGGTTGTGCCCCTCGCCCGGGATGTAGGTGCCGACTTCGATGCCGTTCGTCAGGCGGACGCGCGCGATCTTCCGCAGCGCGGAGTTCGGCTTCTTCGGCGTCATCGTCGACACGCGCGTACAGACGCCGCGCTTCTGCGGCGCGCCGTTCAGGGCGGGTGTCTTCGTCTTGGCCGCCTTCTTGGAGCGGCCCTTCCGAATCAGCTGGTTGACGGTCGGCATGGCTTTAGGTTCTGCTCGTTTCGGTCGTATACGAGGAAGGGAACTGCCGGCACGGGAAGCACACCACTCCAACCAAGCGGGAGCTCGGCTGCCGGAGCGGCATGGTAGCGAAACCGGCGCGCGAGCGTCAAACCCGCGCAAGGGCAGATAAATCGTCCTGCCTGCACTACAGTGAGCCAGGTTCCCTGCGGTGTCACTCGCGATCGTCATCGGCTCGATTGCCGTCGTCACCCTGGCCGCGGTCCTGGCCGCCTGGGCGGTCCGGCGGGCGCGGCGCACGGCCGACGAGCGAGTCGCCGAAGCGGTGCGCCGCCTCGGGGAGGGCATGCAGGACACGATGCGCGAGCTGGCCGAGGCGGTCTCGGCGGCGCACGCCGCAGGGCGGCAGGCGGGCTTCCCCGGGGAGCCTGCGGAGCTCGACTTCGACGACGTCGCCGAGCAGGCGCTGACTGCGGCCACCGCCGTTCCCGGCGTCGAGGGCGCCTTGCTCGAGACGCTGGGGCCGACCGGGGCGATCGTCTCGAACCACGTCGGGCTCGCCGCGCGCGAGGCGGCGAACGCCGATGTCGAGCTGCCGGCGGACACCGGCCTGCTCGCCGCCCACCTCGCCTTCCGCCCCCGCGCCGCCGACGAGGACGCAGAGGCGGCGCTGCAGTCCGGGGTCGTCGTGCCGCTGCGCGTCGAGGGGACCCGGGTGGGGACGCTGTCGGCGTTCAGCCGGTCACCGGCCGGTGCGCTCGGCGACTCGGCGATCGAGGAGCTCGAGCGGCTCGGCCTGCGGGCGGCGCCGGCTCTCTGGAACGCCCGGCGCTTCGCCGAGGCTCGCGCCCAGGCCGACCTCGATCCGCTCACCGGCCTGCACAACCGGCGCTACTTCCACGAGCTCCTCGCCCGCGAGGTGTCGCGTGCGCACCGCTACCGGCGACGGCTCTCGCTGCTGCTCGTCGACGCGGTGGACGCTACCGACGACGCGCTCGTCGAGCTGGCCGGTCTGCTGACGGGGGCGGCCCGGGCACCTGACGTGCCGTGCCGGATCGCCGACGGCGAGTTCGCGGTGATCCTGCCCGAGGCCGAGCCGGACGGCCCGGAGCTGCTCGCCCGCCGCCTGGCCGAGGCACTC
>Ga0265318_10002188_pt1 | contig 10576 bp, 14 predicted proteins | sample 4821metaG_FD_192431 | JGI IMG/M metagenome (GOLD analysis project Ga0265318, IMG submission 192431) | Rhizosphere microbial communities from Carex aquatilis grown in University of Washington, Seatle, WA, United States - 4-8-21 metaG | ecosystem: Host-associated > Plants > Roots > Rhizosphere >... | reverse complement strand
TTAATATTCTGATCAGTAATAGTTTGAATAACTGCATTTTCAATCATAATATGGTGTGTAACTGCAATTATTGCTGGACCTTTTAATTCAACATTAGCTCCGCCAACATCAATTGCTTTTCCAAATAATGCGTCACATCCAAATTTCTTAAATAGACGTTGAAGTGTTGGACTCCCGTTAACATATTTGTATCGTTCTATAAACCAATCAGAAGTCGTAATTAATGATTTCTTAAGCTGATCTAAGGGAATCTCTTCAGGTTTGTTATGAATGTATGAGGAAAAATATTTTTTTAAATTTTTATGGAGTTCTCGAATAGCCACAGATTGCGAGTCAGTAAGTTCTAAACTATTATTCTCGAGAATTCCAATGTCATCAAATAGTTTCTTGAAAAGCGCAACGTCATTTGAATTTTTTCTCCCTGTTAAAAAATTAGGTGAAAGCAGTAAGTCACGAATCTCAGAAACGGCGTTAATATATGACTTAGACATATAATCGCATTTTACAGTCAGAAATATATAAACTTTGCTTCGAAAAATTCAAACGCGAACAGTAGCGTTTAACTTGAAAATAGTTTTTATTTTATTTGAATCAAAGATTTAGGTATAAATATTCCTCTAGAAATACATTTAAATGACAAATTTATTCTTTTCCAAGTGGTAACATTAAACCTAGAAGACATTAGAAGCAAGAAATGCACGTTTTGCGATCATAGTTTGCACCAACAAAGAATTGTTGCCCAGACTGAACGATTCTATGCTATTCCAACCGTTGGCCAAATTAGCGACGGCGGTCATATGTTAATTATTCCAAAGAGACATTATAATTGTCTTGCATCACTTGGTCCAGGACCATTTAATGAATTTGAAGAATTGACTGCAAGAATAAAAGGCGCAATAGAAAATGTTTATGGAAAAACAGTTTCTTTTGAACACGGAATTTTAGGACAATCTGTTCCTCATGCGCATTTACAAATACTTCCGTCAGGCGATTTATCTTCTAGAATTGAGCAAGATTTCAAACTTAAAGTGCAACTTAAACAAACTCGGGACATCAAAGATATTTTTACAAAGAAAGGAGTTTACTTGTATTACAGAGATCCATCAAATAATGAATACGCTTACATCTTGGATCATTTCCCACAATATTTACGACACGTCGCAGCACAAGTTGCAGGAAAACCCGACAGAGGAGATTGGCGTGCATGGCGAGAAGACCCAGCACACGCGTCTTTTGACGACGAGCTTATGATGCAAACGGTTAGTAAATTAAAACAAGCACTCAAATGAGACAAACAATTGTTCGAAAAAAAGGACTTGAATTAGATCGTGCAGGTTTCATTATCAATAATCATCTTTTCCCACCAGAATCTTTTGCAACGGGATATGTTGGATCACAAACTCCTGCAAGACTCGCATTAGATTTAGAATCAATTGCAAAAAAAGCAAAGGCAGGAATAATTGATATTGAAAAAACTCCGCTTCTTAAAAGCATTTTATTCGGCGATAAAGCAAAAGCAAATCCTGAATATGCACTCGCGCAAATGGCTGATTGGGTTGATAAAAAAAATGGGAAAAAAACTTTTGTCACAGAACCTGCCGCGATGGAAGTAAATAAAAAGGGAGATCTTGCAACAAGATCAACTGCGGAAAATATATCGATGAAAATTCGATCGCGAACAGAACCTAAATCTTATACCATATCACTCTACAATGCAGCAGGAAAATCACTTGATGATTTGTCAAACTTTAACGTCGATGGTGGTGCAAGAAATACACAAGTCAGTCATGCACGAGGAACTCACTGGAGAAATACATATCGCGATGAACTTTATTTAGATTCACTCACACCAGAACAACGTGCACAATATACCAAACCAATTTCTCTAATTGACTACACTCGTGCCGCGGCACTTATTACACTTAATGATCTTGCTAACTATAGCACATTACAAATTGGTGGAGGAGCTCGCGGTGATAGAATTAAAGTGACGCTTCTCCCTTGGCAATTTGGTAGAGCACCAGAATTTGCAAACGAAGTAGTTGCACGGCAACACGCACCACCGCAAGCACTTGAAACTGCTGGACTATCTCCAGAAAGACCAACTGATGCGCAAAGTGATATGTATCTAATTGCAAATGCAGACGCAGGTTTTGTTAGTGAACAAGCTCTAATGATGCTTAAACTTGGAATTGCTATACGTGGAGCAACAGTTTCACGACGACATTTCCCGAATGAATCGTGGGCAATGATTCAAGCGCTTGAAAAACATATGCTTAGGAAAGGACGAAAATTTGACGGATACTCAATTGAATTTCGCGGAACAAGATATGAAACAATTGGAATTAGATTTGAATTCCCACAAAGTGCTGATGCAAAAGCTAGACGAAAGTCAGCAATTATTTTGTACGACGACAATTTCGAATTACCTTTCATTATGTACAAAACTCGCGGTCTAAAAGTATTTGAAGACGGAATGCGACTAGGTACTGCAAACCCTGCAGGATTTGTAAATATTTCAAGCGACATACGAAGAATAAACCAAAAACCATTCCAAGAATGGGATTGGACTACAAGTTCACGTGCAAACGAAACTATTTTTGAGCCATCACAAGATATTCGTACAGCTGCATCAACTATCGCATTAAATGCAACACAAAGTGCATATTTGCCACAAGATTGGCGTGATGAATATATTACGCTTTCACGCCAAAGACGTTTTAAAGTTGACAATCGAAGTTAAATATTGTTGATGTCAATGACAGTACTGATGATTAAACAAATACAGCAAATTCTCGTGCAAAAAAAATGTGATATGTTTGTTCTTTCTGACAAAGACACAACTCATCGCTGGCTTCTTGGCGAAGTTGTCGGACATTCTCTTATTTTTTTTACTCGAAGTGGAAAGCCGGCAATAATTAAGTCGCCACTCGAACAATTTGATGACAAGAATTGGAATATTATCTCTCCGAAAAACCGTGACGAACAAAAAAAAGTAATCGACGGGCTTGTTAAGGGCGTTAAAAATTTCGCGGTCAGCGGTTCAACTTGCAGTTTGAGGTTACAACAATTACTAAACGACAGCGGCAAAAATAAAAAAATTAAGTTTGTCGATGTTGAGAAAGATTTACTGATGCTTCGCGCAGTTAAAACAAAAAAAGAAATTGCTTCGCTGCAAAAAGCAAATTCATTGACGGCAAAATGCTTTGATGATATGATGAACAAATGGAATACATTTAGTCACGAATCTGACGCCGTGCGATTCATCAAAATATTTGCGCTAAATCATAATATTGGATTGGCTTTTGATCCGATTGTTGCATCTGGGAAAAATGCATCGACACCGCATCACGCAAAAAATACGGAGTTGAATAAAGGATTTTGTGTAATTGATTTCGGTTTTACGGTTGACGGATATCACGCAGATATGACTCGCACCATATATATCGGAAATCCTTCGGCAAACGAATTGCTGCGTTACAATAAACTACTCGAGATTCAAGAAGCAGCAATTTCTCTTGTGAAACCTGGCGTTAAATGTTCTGATTTACACAATTTTGTCGTAAGAATGCTTGGAGTTTCCGACGCGAAATTATTTATTCATTCACTCGGACACGGCGTTGGACTTGATATTCATGAATTACCCAATGTTGCGCCGAATTCTGATGTTGTGCTTCTTGACGGAATGTGCATCACAATTGAACCAGGGATTTATGATGCAGCATCACGCAATAAGTTTGGAATCCGTATTGAAGATAGTATTATTGTCGACAAAAAAGGTCATATCAATATGACGAAGAAAGCGAGTAAAGAATTGTTTTGCGTCAAATAAATTATTAAATCAATTCACAACTACTATTACTATGCCACTAATAAATATTGAATTTGATAATTCTAAAGTAAGTGAAAAAGAAGCAACAGATGTTTCTGTTGCAATTCAAAAAATTGTTTCTAGCGTCACGGGCATTGAAGATGTGTTTGTTTATGCAAACAGTGCACAGATAAAAATACAAATTGCTCCTATTGAAATTTTTGTGCATATGAGTAATCATAAAATTAAAGATGAAGAAAAATTAATTGCTGACTTCAAAAAAGAGCTTTCTGCTTGGAAAAAGAAAAGTAAGTTCTCTCATCCAATCAATCTCTCACTCATTCCAATGCATTGGAAGATCGAGATTGGCATCTAAGAACAAATATAATTAAGATCTAAGCAAAGTTTAAATCATCGAGTGAGTTCTCGTCATTTATGACTGCAATTTATATGAGTCTTGAACCTGTTTGGGCTTTAGGTATATCTAATGCTGCGAAGGATCACGAGTTTAGAAAGCGACTTCCAGAAAAACCTTTCTCACAATGGTTTATCTATGTCACAGTGCCAGTTGGCCAAATAAAATATGTCGCAACAGTTGGAGCTCCAATTCAATATCCTGCTAAAATAGATTACAAGGGATTTGGAAATACTGAATTTAATAGAGGAGATATGACTAAGTTTGCAATTCCGGTTCTAAGTCTAGACGAATTAGTAGTTCCTATTGATTTGAATAAATTGCGTATAAAGTTTAATTTTACGCCCCCACAATTTTTTGCATATGACTCGGCATATCCAGACTTAACACAAGCAATACTTTCTGCGCCAAAAAAAGAAATATTTACAACTACTCCTCAAGGCATTTTATGTGTTGGTAAAGATATCTGCGAATATTGGGGTTTTTCTACTCGAAATAATTCTCCACAATTGTTGTCAGATGAATTACGTAGGAAAAAATTCTTCGAACTACGAGCAATAGCAAGAACAGTTTATTCTAACAGCTCTAAACAACCTAAACAGTAACTTTTATAAACCGACCGCGGTTTCTTTGAGTATTCCCGTACACTAAACAGCTGTGTCGCCTTGAGCAATCTTGGACTGACTGCAGACCTGCCTAGGAGGGTTTGAAACTTATGTCAAACAAAGAAATTGTCCAGAAGGCACTCGCACAATTGCGAAGTGAATCGCCAGAACGAAAGTTCAAACAGGCTGTTGATCTCGTTTTCATTCTCAAAGACTTAGATTTGAAAAAACCAGAAGAACAAGTAGATTTCTATTTCAAACTTCCAAATGGAACTCCAAAAGCAAGAAAGATTTGCGCATTGGTTGGTCCAGAATTGATTGAAGATTCTCGAAAAGTATTCGACAAAGCATTTGTCCAGCAAGAATTTGAAAAGCTTGGCAAAAAAGAAATCAAGAAGATGGCTGAAGAATATGACTACTTTGTTGCACAGGCAAACGTAATGCCGAAGGTTGCAGCAGTATTTGGTCGTATTCTTGGTCCACGTGGAAAGATGCCAAACCCAAAAGCAGGTTGTGTCGTTGCTCCTAAATCTAACGTTCAACCAGTATTTGACAATCTTAAGCAAACTGTCCGTGTCAAAACTCGAGCATCACTTGCATTACAAGTTGTTGCTGGTTCATCGGAAATGTCCGACGAGAAATTGGTTGAAAATATTGTAGCAATCTACGACCAAGTCATCCATCACCTTCCAAAAGAAACGAACAACCTAAAGACTATGTCTGTCAAGTTTACAATGAGTAAACCTGTCAAGGTGATTTAAATGGCAGCGCACAAAGCTCACGTTTCTGCAGCTAAAAAACAAGCAGTCAAAGACTTCGCATCTATTGTCAAAGACTTCCCAATCATTGGCGTTGCAAATATGGAAAATTTGCCGTCAGCACAACTATTGCGAATCCGCGGTAGCTTGCGAGAAAACGGCGTTGTCATTAAAATGACAAAGAAGCGTGTTCTCAAAATTATTCTTGAAGAAGGCGAAAAACACAAACCAGGTCTCAAAGCCCTAGTCGACAAATTGACTGGTATGCCGGCACTTATCTTTGCAAAAGATAATCCATTCAAACTTTACAAAACAATTCAATCAAGAAAGTCAAGTGCTCCAGCAAAAGCAGGTCAACTTGCACCTCGAGATATTGTTGTTCCAGCTGGTCCAACACCATTCGCACCAGGTCCAATTATTTCAGAACTTGCACAACTCAAAATCAAAGCAGGAATTGTCAACGGTAAAGTTGAAATCAAAGAAGACGCTACTGTTGTTCGCAAAGGCGAAGCAATCAGCGCTCAACTTTCATCAATCTTGATGCGATTAAATATCCAACCAATGGAAATTGGCCTTGATTTAGTTGCAGTCTTTGAAAAAGGCGCAGTGTTCGATGCAAGTCTTTTGGCAGTCGACGAGAAAGCGTTCATCGCAAAAATTCAGCAAGCTCATACAGAGGCATTCAATCTTGCGATTGAGTGCGCCATAATGAATTCTGCAACAACAGAATTCTTACTTGGCAAGGCATTCACAGAAGCGAAGGCAGTCGCACTTGAAGCAGCTATTCCAGCACCAGAAGTATTGGATGAGTTGCTCGCACGAGCGAATAGTCAGGCAGCATCAGTCGAAGGCTTGATCAATAAATAAAAGAAGTAAAAAATAAACAAACACAAAACTACTAAAAGTTTCACCACAGGGGGAATCACCATGGAATACGTATACGCAGCAATGCTCATTCACAAAGCAGGCGGAAAGATTGAAGAAGCAACGGTAAAAAGCGTTTTGAGCGCAGCTGGCACAAAAGTAGATGACTCACGAGTCAAAGCTCTTGTTGCAGCACTCGACGGTGTTAACATCGAAGAAGCAATCAAAAAGGCAGCAGTTGCAGCTCCAGTAGCAGCAGCATCAAGTGCAGCAGCTCCAGCTGAGAAGAAAGCAGAAAAGAAAGAAGACACTAAGAAACAAGACGACGCGGCAGCAGCAGCTGGCCTTGGCTCATTGTTTGGATAAGTAAATTCAATCTTTCATTTTTTTATTTTTAATTAATTAATTTTAATTCATTATGATTATAATTAATCGAAATATTTTTGCCTTTATTTTAAATTTCAAACTTACAAATGGTTGATGACAAAGTGAGCGAACAAGTACGAGTGGATTCTACAGATATTTCTGCATTAAAAACAGAAGTTGCAGCACTTTCTGAGCAAAAAGAAAATGCATTTGCAAAAAAGCAAGCAATTTCGTCACAAATAGCGCAAGCCATTTCTCAAATCAAAGAACATAAAACTAAACGTGATGATCTCACAAAAGCTGTCCGCGATAAAAAAGTTGCGCGTGATGCTCTTAATAATCAGATTAAAGAATTAATTGCAAAGCTCAAAGAATTAACAAAAGATGCTCCTGCTCCTAAAGTTATCAAACGAAAAGAAGGCGATAAGCCAACTTCTCCAAGTTTACTTCGAAAAGAAATCGACGCGATGAAGTATCGCATTGAAACTGACGGTATGAGTTTTGAAAATGAGCAAAAAGTAATGAAGCTCATTAAAGAAAAACAAAAACTTCTAGAATCAATGTCATCACATCTTGCTCATTCTGCAGAAGCACGAGCACTTTCAAAAGAAATCGACAAACTCAAAGATGAATCAGACGTTGTTCACGAAGAAATTCAAAAGATGGCTAAAGCAAGTCAAGCTGAACACGAAGCAATTCTCACTCTTTCAAAAAATATCGACGGTATGCGTGTAGAGGAAAAAGCTGCACAAACTGAGAGCGCATCACTCAAAGCAACATTCAAGGAAAAAGCTGCACAGACTGGTCAACTAGTAGAAGCTGCTAATGCTGAGAAGACTGTTAAGCGAGAAAAGCGCCGAGTTGATTCTGCTACAAAACAAGCTGAACATCAACAACAAATTAAGCAGATGATTGATCAGCAAGCTGTTGAAGTTGAAAAGAAAATTAAAGGCAAGAAAAAGCTTACAACTGAAGACTTACTTGTTTTCCAAGCAAAGAACGATTCAAAGTAAATAATTAATATATTTTATATATCCTCATCAAACTAAATTATCTATGAGTTTATTGTCTTTTCTTGCAGGAAAAAAGAAGACCGATGAAATATCGGTCAGAGAAAATGAACGAATTAATTTTTTTCTAAAACACATTGAAAGTTATAAAGAAAGAGTAAATTTATCAAAAAGCTTTAACTATGCAAAAGCGACTTTAATTGCTAAAAATCCAGCTTTAATACGAGAAGTTCTAGAGAAAATTAGAATAACTTTGTCTAAAGATTTTCATTTCGTCGAAGATTCTGACAAAAATGCTACAGAAATATTATTAGATATTGCTAATTTACATACCGATCAAATAATGGGAGATTTGATGCATGCAATTGTAGACGAGAAAAATAAAGAAGACAATCTCCGAAAAATGTTTGTAGAAATGGAAAGAATTATCTCAGCTGAACTTCGACTTATAACCGTCATTCTCAATACTGATTCAACTAAAACAAATGAAATTGAAAAGCTCCTCCTAGAATTGTACAAACTCATTTACGAACGAGAAGTAGAAGTCAACGCAGTATTTCGTACAGAAATGTATGGTTCTGAAAGTAAAAAGAAACACGAACGAGTAATGAAGGCAGTGGGTCAACTAATTATTGGTCAGAAAGTAGAAGAACTTGCAGAGTCCGAGGCAGAAATTTTTGCGCGTAAAGTGACGTCTAAATTGGTAGATCCTCAAGGAAACACAAGATATCACAAACTAGCAATGAGTATATTCAAAACGCTCTGCAAACTTGCAGGATATCCTGACAGCAATATTGATGTATTAGATGTTACTACTCGTATCGGAAAATATATGGAAAAAGATGTTATCATGAGAGATATTATCACCAAAATTAGACCTGACTTAAAATCGTTTGAAATTGACGGAATTATTTTTGCATTTAGAGAAGTATATGGTAACGGACATTTTGAAGAGGTAGTTTCTGACATTGCGCGCGGCAAAGATATATCTTGCTATTAAACACAAATCTGATTATTATGAAAGATATAGACTCTAAAAATTAATTTAACTTCTTAAATTATCTAAAAATTTCTCTTTATCATGTCCTAGTACTTGCTTACCCCAGAGAACGAAAATTCTATTTACTTTGCTCCAGAGTTTTTTCGGGACAACTTTCTGAAGCTCTAGTTCTGTTTCAGTCGGATTTTTCGTATGTACAAATCCAAAGACATTACTTATTCGATGAACGTGTGTGTCGACGCAAATTCCTTCTTTGCTAAAGCATTCGCTGATTATTAGATTTGCTGTTTTTCTGCCGACGCCAGGCAGAGTGATTAGTTCATCGATTGTGTCAGGAACTTTTTCGTGATATTTTTCAATAAGAAGCTGCGCAGTTTCAATTATGTGCTTTGCTTTTGTGTTGCAATAATTTACTGCGCCAATCATTGCACGAATATCTTTATATTCTGCACGCGCGATTGATTTTAGCGTTGGAAAGTGCTTGAAAAGATTTTCTGCGACAGGGATTGTTGTTTCGTCGCGTGTCTGCGCAGACATAATTGTTGCAATAAGCGTTTGCCAAACGTGTTCCCAGCCTTCTCCAGCAAGACGATAATTTGATTTGCCATACTTCTTTTGGGCTTGTGTAAATATTTCAAGGAAATATTTTTGACGCTGTTCAAGACTATTCATAGATTCTGAGTTTAGAGGTAGAATTAAATATGTTTTGGAAATAATTAACAATTCATAAATAATTCAGAAATTATAGAAAATAAAAAAATATTTATTTCTTAGACTGTGTAGTCTTTTCCATATAGCCCGATGAGCCACAAGTTACACGATCTTTGTGAACGCCCATGAAATATCCAGGACCCATTTTTGGTGAAGTTGGATTTCGTGAGACAATCTTGCCGCCTTCAATTTTGTAATTGCTTGCGTATCGGTATGAGTTTGCGCCTGCTTTCTTAACTGCTGCTGGTGCCGGTTTTGATGATTTTTTTACTTCTGCCATTTTTAGTATACCTTGAGTTTAATTGTAATTTTCACGACTTAAGCTGCTGGAGCTACTTTTGGCTTTGGATTGCTTCGATTAGCCATTGGCGCTGTTTCGTACTTTGCGACGAGATCTGCGCTGTCGTAGACTGCTGCAGTAATCTTTGCAAATGAGCTTCCGAACTTTGTGTCAAAGCCACGAACAACTACTTGAAGTGGTTCTGCTTTCATTTTCTTTGCAATTGCATCTCGGACTGCTGCTCGCGATGGAGTGCTTTCTGTTCCGAATGTTACTGTTGCATGTACCGTCGTTCTAGATAGTGCTGCTGATTTTTCTTGTGAATCGATTGTTATTTCCATTTTGGTTTTCACCTTAAGTTTAATTTGCTAATTTTATTTTTGTTTTTATTTTATTTATCGAACTTTGATTGCGTATTCGCCAGTCTGCGGGATATTAAGTTTCTTTGCGATATCCGATTTCTCAACATCTGCAATGTAAATTCTTCCAAACCATGTGCTTGACAATGGTTCTTTTGGATTTAATGGTGATACGTCCGCGTCTGTTAAGACTTTAGTAAATTTTCCTGCTCGTTTTTTAGCCATAGTTATTCACCGTGTGTTTAGTTGTAAATTTTATTGTAAAAAAATTATGCCTTTTCCTTTTTGTCTTTACCACTCTTTGCAGGTGCTGCTGGCTTTTTGTCGCCTTCAATTACCCACTCGAGCTTTCCAAGACCAGGTTGTCTCATCGTCAAACCGAACTTTGGATTTGTAA
>Ga0265318_10002187_pt1 | contig 10578 bp, 8 predicted proteins | sample 4821metaG_FD_192431 | JGI IMG/M metagenome (GOLD analysis project Ga0265318, IMG submission 192431) | Rhizosphere microbial communities from Carex aquatilis grown in University of Washington, Seatle, WA, United States - 4-8-21 metaG | ecosystem: Host-associated > Plants > Roots > Rhizosphere >... | reverse complement strand
GGAGCCAGACACCTACCCGCCATCGAAAACTCCATCGCCAATGCAAGGATACTCCTGGCACAGCGATGCGAATCTAACGCGAATCTAATGCAGCGAACTTGTGACTCAGGACACTAGACGGTTTTCGCGCTCAGCGCGGGGGGCGCCGCGAAATCGCTCGCGGGATGCGTGCCCGAAGTCTCGCGGCGCAGCACTTCGAGCGATTGCGCGGTGGTGTAGGTCGTCTGGCTGTCGACTTCGGCGAAAAGCCGAGCTGCCTTGATGAAGCGCAGGAACACGCTGCCCTGTCTGTAGGGCACGCCATGGCGCGCGCAAATCGCCATCACGCGCGGCCGTGCGCATCTGTACCGATGGAGCGGCAAAGTCGGCCACAGATGGTGCTCGATCTGGTAGTTGGTCCAACCGTGCAGGAAGTCCTGAAAGCGTCCGCCGCCCGGATAGTTCACCGTTCCCAGCACGCTCTGCAGGAAGAAGTCCTCCCTGCTTCCATAGACGTTCTCGAAGAGCGGTATGTCGCCGGCACAGTGGCTGGGACGGATGCATATGAAGGTCTGCGCGTTGTGCAGCAGTTCGGCGAGCACGATGTTCACCAGCACGCTCCACGCCGCCCACGGCGCGATCAGCGCCGCCGCTGCGGTGGGGAGCGCGATGGTGATGGCGACAAAAGGCAGATAATCCCGCAGCCACAGCTGGCGCACCGCCGCCTCGCGCGGATCCAGTACGTCGGCGGCCGACATCTGGTGGGGCGTGCGGCGCACGATCCCACGATCGCGGTCGACGCGCTCGCGATGCATGCGCGGGGCATAGTAGGAGAACTTCCAGGTCAGTGTCGCGAAGGCGAAAAGCGCATATCCCAGGAATGCGGGCAGGGGGCGGTCGGGCCGCGGCGGCATCAGATCGGCGTCCATCGGCGACTGGGTGAAGGGGTGGTGCAGCTGGTTGTGAGTGTACGACCAGTCCTCGAGGTCCCACCAATCGAGCCAGTCGACGAATCGCCGCGCGCCGCGGCCGAATTTCTTGCGGGTGAAGCGTTCCGGTATCCCCGGCACGCGGTCGTACGCCCCGTGCAGCACGTGGTGGCCGATGAAGAAGCGGGCCATCTTTCCTTGGGCGATCAGGAAGATGCTGATGGGGTTGGGCACGATCCAGGCGGTGGCGAGGCCCAGGAGCGTGCACAACCGGCCCGCCCATTCGGTCGCGTGCAGCTGGCGTATATCGGCAGCGCCCAATCCCCCACGCAATTCCCGTCCGAGTTCTTCAATATCGCGTTCGAAACCCTTTACGACGGACGGTGAGCCGCCTTCGCGGCCGTCTGCGCATGCCACCCCCATTTTCGTCCCTCGAAAGCTGTATTCGCGCGAGTGCCAACTGCGAGAATTTCCCAAGTAACAACTTATACGCGAATCGCAGCGGCGTCAAGGTCGTTCGCGCGCTCGACGCAGGCGGGGCTCGAGCTGCGCGTGCCGTTCGTCTGCACCATCGTGGGCGACGGGATGTCGGGCGGCGCGCTCGCGATCGCGACCGCCAACCGCGTCTACATGCTCGAGCATTCCATCTATTCGGTGATCTCGCCCGAGGGCTGCGCCTCGATCCTGTGGCGCAACGCCGACAAGGCCCAGGACGCGGCGACCGCGCTGCGCATCACCGCGCAGGATCTGCTCGATCTCAAGATCATCGACGGCATCATCCCCGAGCCCGTCGGCGGCGCCCATCGCGCGCCGCAGGAGGCGATCTTCAACGAGATCGCCAGGGCGCTCGCCGAGCTCTCGCCGATCCCCGGCGACGACCTGCGCCGCCAGCGCCGGGAGAAATACCTGGCGATGGGGCGCAACCTGGTCTGATCGTTCAGGGCAGGTACGAGAATACCGTGCCGACGTCCCAGTCGTTGCCGCCCGAGAAGGTGTTTCCGAAAATCGTCCCGTCCGCGGCGAGGGTAAGCGGTGAGGACGGCTCGAAGCCGTCCTTGCACTTTCCATTCGCGCAGAATGTGTGCAGCACGCTGTAGGTCGAGGTCTGCGGCGCATAGGACCACAGGACCTGCGACGCCACGCCGTAAAGCGTCCCGTCGGGCCCGATCGCCGGAGACATGGGCGGCGCGGCGCCGTCGGGGCAGCGCGGCTGCTGACAGAAAGAGTAGAGCCGCGTGAAGCTTCCCTCCGCGGAGATATGAAAGATGGTGCCGAGCCGCGCATCGCCGCCGCCCGCGGTCAGGCCATAGAGGCCGCCCTGGCCGTCGAGCGCCAGGCCGGTGGGCTGCGATCCGTCGGAACAGTTCGTCAATGCACAGAAGCTGTAGACGACGGACTGCGTCCACCTGGTGCGGTGGGCGTTCGGGGTGAGCTCGAAGACCACGCCCTGCTTCTCGCCGCCGCCATCTGCCGTCGCGCCGTAGAGCACGCCGTTCGGCGCGTTCACCAGCGCATAACCGCCATATTTGCCGTCGGTGCAGCCTTTCTTGGCGCATATGGAATAGATCACCTTCTCGCTCCACGTGCCGCCATTGCCGGTGAGCTGGAACACCGTGCCGAAGCCCTTGTCGCCGCCGTAATCGGTCATGCCGTAGAGCGGCGACTGACCGTCATAGGGAACGCCCGACCACGCGCCGTCATAGGTGAGCGCGAGCGGCCTGGTGCCGTCCGGACACGAGTCGGACCGCGGACAGAAATCGTAGAGTTCGTCGTAAGTCCATTCGGTCCGCTGGCCGTTCAGCGGGTGCAGGCGGAAGACGGCGCCGTTGCCGGTGCTGCCGTTTTCCTCGACGCCATAGAGGTTGCCTTGCGCGTCCTGGATCAGCGATCCGAGAGGCCCTCCGGCCGCCGGGAAATCGAACAGCTTCTTGAATTTGGTGCCGCCGGCAAGCGTATAGAGCACGCCACCGCCATTGACGCCGCCGCCCTCCGCCGTGCCGAGATAGTTGCCCTGCCCGTCGGGGATCAGCGGCGCCCCCAACGGAGTCTCGCCGTCGTTGCAGTCGCCGTGGTGGCAGAATGTATGAAGCGTGGTGAAGGTGCCGGCGGATGCCGCCGTTCCGGCAAGGACCATCACGGCGACGACGATCGTCGCAAGGGAAATTCCGCGCATGACTGCTCCTTCGGAGTGCGGTCCCAGGATAGCCGTGGGCCGGAATCCGGTCTAGTCGACCAATTTGTAGTTGTGTCCGTCGAGATCGCTCATGTCGATGGGCTTCTCGGCTGCGTTTGCCCGCCATTCGTCGAAACCGCGCCGGAGCACGTTGCAGAGATCGGCCGCGTCGGTGACATCGACCGCCTTGTAGCGGGAATGGCGCGGTCTTCCCTCAACGCCCGGCACGCGCAAATCCATCAGATCGGTCTGATCAGTCTCGATGTGGAGCTGCGCGTCCGCCGCCACCGCATAGACCATCGCACATGTGCCTGCCGTCATGCGGCGCAGCTGGAACATGGCCTGCCGCGTCCCGCCGATAACGGCAAAACCGGTACCGTCGCTTGTGTGCCCCGCCAATTGCCTGTCCGGAAGGAACACCGGCGCGTTCTTCGTTCGCGCCTCGGCGCCCACTTTCGCAAACGTCGACCGCACCGCATCGACGAAGGCCGCGCTGCTCGGCGTCGACGGCGAAGGGAGCAGCCAGAGCGAGAATTCCGTGCTGACGGCGTCGACGCCCAGGTCGGAAGGATAGCGCGCCTTGAGCGCCTCGCGGCAGCTCTGCCCGGCCAGCTCCTCCTGCTTTGCGCTGGCCGGAAACGGCATGCCGGCGAGGCGCAAATAGGTCGATGGGTCGATCTTCGCGCCGGGGAGCATCGTGAAGCACATGTAGATATCGTTATCCATCGACACGACATCGATGGCGATGAACGGCCCGCCGTTTCGCGCGATGCGGTGGGACGTCTCGTTGGCGTTCAGGATTCCCAGGAGCGCCCCGCCGGCGTCCTTGTATTGCAAAAGATACGCTTTGTTCGCGGCTGTTGCCAAAGGATGCCTGGCATCGGTCGGCGCGCATTCCATCGCCCGGCGCGCTGTCCGGCCGTCGATCTCGCGCACAGCGAGCAATGCGATGCCGGGAAAATCGCCGGCGGCGCACGGACTATCGCCGCGCAATCGGTACACCTGCGCCGCGTCGGACGACCCGGCGTTGTATGGGCATGTCACGTCGTCTTCTTTCGTGACCTTGGCCAGGAGACGGTACGGATTCTCGGTGTCGCGGATGTCGACGTCGTAACGGCAATAGGTCGGAAGCCGGCTCAGGACCGATGGCGGAACATCGGGGGAAGTGCCGCCCAAGGCGGTCAAACCCAAGATCGACGCGGCGATGGCTTTACGCATCTGGGGGAAGACTCCGCGCGAACGCCCGGATGTCCGCCACCAGATCGTCGCCGCGCTCCAGCGCCGCGAAGTGGCCGCCTTCCTTGAAATCGGTCCAATGCGTCACGTTCATGTGGCGCTCCACCAGGCTCTTCGGCGGGAAGGGGATGAGGTCGACGGGGAACGCGGCGATGCCGACCGGCTTCTCGATGCGCGCCCTCGCGGGCACCGGAGCGCCGGTGAAATCCTCGGCGAGGCCGCGATAGAGCCACGTCGCGGTGTTGAAGCTTTTCGTCACCAGATAGATCATCGCATTGGAGAGCAGCTGGTCCTTCGTATAGACGTTCCCGAAGCCCTTGCGGATGTCCGACCAGCCGTGGAACTTCTCCACGATCCACGCCGCCGCGCCCACGGGCGAATCCATCATCGCGTAAGAGAGCGTCTGCGGCTTGGTCGTGTGCTCGCGGAAATAGGCGCCTTCCATCTCGAAAAGCTGCATTGCGCGCTGCGCGTATTCGACCTCCGCCGGTGTCTCCGGATGCACGCCCGGCGAGCGCCAGCCGAACATGTTGAGATGCGCGGCGCGGCAGCCCTTGCCTTCATAGGCCATCCAGCCCGAGATCGCGCTTCCCCAATCGCCGCCCTGCGCGATGTAGCCCGGCAGCGTCAATACATCCGTCATCAGCGCATCGAACAGCCGCGCCACCGTACGCGGGCCGATGGGACGCGCGGGCTTTCCGGAGAAGCCGTAGCCGGGCAGGGACGGCACCACGACGGTGAAGTCCAAAGCCAGCTTGTCGATGATGTGCAGGAACTCGAACACCGATCCCGGCCAGCCATGGGAGAGGATCAGCGGCGGGCCGTTGCCATCGACGCGATAGAAATGGATGTCGATGTCCTCGACGCGCGCGGTGAATTGCGGGAAGCGGTTGAGCGCGGCCTCCCATTTGCGCCAGTCGTAGCCGTCCGCCCAATAGGCGCAGAGCTTTTTCATGAATTCGAGATTGGCGCCGTAGGCCCACGAATCCTCGAGCCCCGCGCCGCGCGGCATCTCGTGCCACTCATACGCGCGCACCTTGGCGCGGATGGCATCGAGCACGTCTTGCGGAACGTCGATCTTGAACGGCGTCATGGATGGCCTCCGATATCGGGCGAACGATCCCTAGCACAAAAACGGCACGTCGCCCTTCGAGGCTCGCTTCGCTCGCACCTCAGGGTGACGTGCCTACTGCTGGAAACAAGCTCGTCATGCTGAGGTGCACCGCGAAGCGGTGCCTCGAAGCATGACCCATCCGGTTCAAGTTCAGTGAACCCTGCGCTACGGCAGGTCGACTCTTTTGTAGCGGCGCTCGTTCTCGGCCGGGTCGCCCGGTTCGATGACGCTTGCCGTGCTGCCGGGAACGATACGGGAGGCGTTGCCGTCTCCGTCCTTCTCGGCGGTCGCGCCGCCGGCGTCGGCGGAGACGACGTTGTAGCGCACGGTCGCACCGCCGTCCGGGCTGGTCGCGTGCACGGTCATGCCGAGCGTCAGCAACGGCGAGCCGTAGTTCAGCCGGATCTGTCCACCCTCGTTGCCCACCACTTGAAGCGGAACGATGTGGAACGCCGCAATGCGCGCGACGGCAAGCGCCACCTGGTTCTGCAGCTGGGTGTAGGTGGCTTCGCCGTTCGGCTGGTAGCTGGCCGTTTCCATGCCCGGGGTCTGGATGTTCGATCCCGTTTCCAGGTGCTTGGTCAGCAGGCCGCCATAGACGATGCGGCCGCTGCTGTCTTTCAGCGTCACTTCCATGACCACGAAGATGCCCTGCGACGCCACCGAATAGCTTCCGGTCGAGATGGTCTGCGTCGCGGGGTCATCGGTGCCGCCGACCTGGGAAATCGCGCCGGACAGGACGTAGTTCCCGCCCGATCCCTTGATGGCGAGCTTTCCGCTGGAGGCGAGGGCCGCCTGCAGGCTGGTCCGTATGGCGGGAAAATCGCTGACGCAGTCCTTCACCAGCCACGTCCGCCAGCTCGAGAAGGTTGCCACCTGCGTGCGCTGGGCGGCGACGACGGTGCCTTCCTTGGCGGCCACCACGTGGTTGCGGTCGGCGGCGACCGCGGCGCTTTCCTTCGCGGCTACCACCGTGTCCTGCTGGGCGAAGACCGCCTTGCTGCCCGCAGATTCCTGATAGACCTTGCAGTTCTGGTGCGTCGTGATGTGGCCGACGCTGATCGTGGGCGTCTGTGCCGAGGCGTGGCCTGTCACGGCGAGCGCCGCGATACCGGCAAGGCCGAGCGCCCTTGCCAAGCGCGATTGGTGGGTCATCGGATTACCTGCTGTGCTTGGCGGCGTTGATCTGCTCCGGCGTCGCGGCGCGCGCGACCGAACCGACGGGCGGCGCGACCGGGAACGCGGTCATCATCGTCGCCTTCGACATTTTCGGCATCACCTCGGTGATCTTCACCAGGCCCAGCAATTTCTCGCTGTTTCCGAGAACCGCGCCCGTGTCGGGATCGCGGATTTCTTTTCCTTCCTGGAACACCGCGAACACGTCGCCGGCCGCAAGCAGGCCTTCGCCGTAGTTGAGCACCACCTGGCTGTCGGCGTCGACGTCGACGACCTTGACCGGATACATGATGGTCACCAGGCCCATCGAGACGCTCTGGGCCGCGGCGCGAAGCAGGCCGGAGACGTCGACCTGCTGCTGGCGGCCGCCGCCGCAGATGGTCTGTCCCTGTTCCGTCTTCGTGACGTGCTTGGCGTAGCGCTCTTCGCCCGTCTTGCCATCGGTGATGCGGATGTCGACCTGCAGGCTGGCCGAGCTGCTGTTGCAGTTCGAATTGGCGCGCATCGCCCCGCCCAGGCCCGGCACGCCCAACCTGTCGGCGAAGCCGCCGCCGACCGCCATGCCCATCGAGGCGCCGGTATCGTGCTGCGTCGTCGCCGCGCCGGTGGTGATGGTGCCGTAGACCATGAAGTCCACGCCCTCGAAGCCGCCGACCTTGCCCGGCGTGTTCGACGTATACAGACCGGCCTTGGCTCCCTGCTGCTCCTTGAGCAGGACGGCCGTGCCCTGGTCGCCGCGCTCCATGATCCGGAACTTGCCCGTGTTGACGATCGTGGTCTCGATCATCTGGCGAAGCACGGCGTCCTGACCGGTGCCCGCGAGATCCTGGATGTCGTTGATGGAAACGACCGGCTTGCGCACCTCTTGCGCTTCAGCCGAAGCCGCAAACGAAAAAACCAGGGATGCCGCCAGCAGCCCCGTCACAAAATTCACGCGCATTCATTGCCCCCCGATCGGCGAAAACGTGAAGAGTTTGCAATACGGAATGCGCAGACGCAACCCGCAATTGCCGGGCCTAACTGCGCTTTTGCCTATCGGGCGGCGGCCATACGACCACAGCGAGAATGAGCGAGCTTCCGATGCGCCTTACACCAGCGCGCCGTGGCAGTGCTTGAACTTGCGGCCCGAGCCGCAGGGACAGGCCGCGTTGCGCTGCACCTTGCCCCAGGTCTGCGGGTTGTTGGGATCGACGGCCATCTCCTTCGGCCGCGGCGCGCGCGGGTCGTAGGCCGCCTGCTGGACCTCGTCCTCGCCGGTGGTGGGGTTGATGTGCGAGGCGTGCATCAGGCGCTGCTCGGGCTCCTTGAGCTCCGGCGGCGGCTCGACGTTGATGCGGATGTGCATGAGCTGGGTGATCACGTCGAAGCGCAGCTTGCTGAGCAGCGCCTCGAAAAGCGTGAAGGCCTCGCTCTTGTACTCGATCAGCGGATCGCGCTGTCCCATGCCGCGCAGGCCGACATACTGGCGCAGGTGGTCGAGATTGACGATGTGCTCGCGCCAATTGTGGTCGAGGAGCTGCAGCAGGATCGCCTTCTCGGCATAGCGCATGATGTCGGGGCCGAAATTCGCCGTGCGCTCGGCGGCGCGCGTCTGCGCCGCTTTGAGGATGCGGTCGCGCACCTCCTCGTCGGCGATGCCTTCTTCCTTCGTCCAGTCGACGACGGGAAGCTCGATCCCGAATATCTTGGTGATCTCGTCCGACAGGCCCTTGGCGTCCCACTGCTCGGCATAGGCCTTGGGGGGGATGTGGCGCTCGACGAGTTCGTCGATCACCTCGATGCGCATCTCGTCGACCTGGTCGCTGACGTCCTCGGCCGACATGATCTCTTTGCGCTGCTCGAACACGACCTTGCGCTGGTCGTTGAGCACGTTGTCGTATTTGAGGATCTGCTTGCGCTGCTCGAAATTGCGCGCCTCGACCTTCTGCTGCGCCTTCTCCAGCGCCTTGTTCACCCAGGGATGGGTGATCGCTTCGCCTTCCTCGAGGCCGAGCCGCACCAGGATCGAATCCATGCGCTCCGAGCCGAAGATGCGCATCAGGTCGTCCTGCAGCGACAGGAAGAACTTCGACGCGCCCGGGTCGCCCTGGCGGCCCGAACGGCCGCGAAGCTGGTTGTCGATGCGCCGGCTCTCGTGGCGCTCGGTGCCGATGACGTAGAGGCCGCCGCCTTTCAGCGCGAGCTCCTTGTCGGCCGCGATCTCGGCGCGGATCTCCTCGGCGCGCCTGGCGCGCTCGGCGTCGTCGAGCTCGCCGCCGAGCTCGTTCTTGATGCGCATGTCGAGGTTGCCGCCGAGCTGGATGTCGGTGCCGCGGCCGGCCATGTTGGTGGCGATGGTGACGGCGCCGGAATGGCCCGCCTGCGCCACGATCATCGCTTCCTGCTCGTGGTAGCGCGCGTTCAGGACGTTGTGCGCGATCTTGCGCTTCTTGAGCAGGCCGGAGAGATGCTCCGACTTCTCGATCGAGGTCGTGCCGACGAGCACCGGCTGGCCGCGCCCGCGGCATTCCTCGATCAGCTTGATGATCGCCTCGTTCTTCTCGTCGTAGCTGCGATAGACCTCGTCGTCGGCGTCGATGCGCTGCACCGCGACGTTGGTCGGGACCTCGAGGACGTCGAGCTTGTAGATGTCCATGAACTCCGCCGCTTCGGTCAGGGCGGTGCCGGTCATGCCGGCGAGCTTGTCGTAGAGGCGGAAATAGTTCTGGAAGGTGATCGAGGCGAGCGTCACGTTCTCGGGCTCGACGGTGACGCCTTCCTTGGCTTCCAGCGCCTGATGCAGGCCTTCGGAGAAGCGCCGTCCTTCCATCATGCGGCCGGTGAACTCGTCGATGATGATCACCTTGCCGCTCTTGACGATGTAGTCCTTGTCCTTCTGGAACAGCTTGTGCGCCTTCAGCGCCTGGTTCACGTGATGGACGGTGCCGATGTTCTCGATGTCGTAGAGGTCGCCGTTGTCGAGCAGGCCCGCTTCCTTCAGGAGCTGGACCATGTGCTCGTTGCCGGCGTCGGTGAGCGTGACCTGGCGCTGCTTCTCGTCAAGGTCGTAGTCGCCCTTGTCTTTCGGCACCTCCTTGCCGTTCTTGTCGACGATCTTCTCTTTGCTCGGCGCGCGCAGATGCGGGATCAGGGTGTCGACGGCGCGATAGAGCTCGGTGCGGTCCTCGGTGGGGCCCGAGATGATCAGCGGCGTGCGCGCTTCGTCGACCAGGATCGAGTCGACCTCGTCGACGATCGCGTAGGAATGGCCGCGCTGGACCATCGTCGCGATCGAGTACTTCATGTTGTCGCGCAGATAGTCGAAGCCGAACTCGTTGTTCGTGCCGTAGGTCACGTCGCAGGCATAATTCTCGCGCCGCTGGTCGTCGGAAAGGCCGTGTACGATGCAGCCGACGCTCAAGCCCAGGAAGCGGTAGACTTGGCCCATCCATTCGGAGTCGCGCCGCGCAAGGTAGTCGTTGACGGTGACGACGTGCACGCCTTCGCCGGCCAGCGCGTTCAGGTAGACGGGCAGGGTGGCGACGAGCGTCTTGCCTTCGCCGGTCTTCATCTCGGCGATGTTGCCCTCGTGGAGCACCATGCCGCCGACGAGCTGGACGTCGAAATGGCGCTGGCCGAGCGTGCGCTTCGCCGCTTCGCGCACCACCGCGAAAGCCTCGGGCAGGAGGTCCTCGAGCGTCTCGCCCTTGGTAAGGCGCTCCTTGAAGGCGGCCGTCATGCCCTTGAGCTGGTCGTCCGTCATCGCCTGGAACCTGGGCTCCAGCTCGTTGATCTCGGCGATGCGCCCCATCATGGGGCGGATCTTGCGGTCGTTGGACGAGCCGAAGAATCGTTGTGCGATGGCGCTGAGACCCAGCATGAAATCCTCAAGGCTTTGGGCGAAAACGGCCTGAAAGCCGCGCGGGAGACATAAGAACCCCCCACCCCCTTGTCAATTCAGGCGATTCCGGCCACATCCGCCCCCTGTTTGA
>Ga0265318_10002184_pt1 | contig 10591 bp, 17 predicted proteins | sample 4821metaG_FD_192431 | JGI IMG/M metagenome (GOLD analysis project Ga0265318, IMG submission 192431) | Rhizosphere microbial communities from Carex aquatilis grown in University of Washington, Seatle, WA, United States - 4-8-21 metaG | ecosystem: Host-associated > Plants > Roots > Rhizosphere >... | reverse complement strand
TCACCAGGACCGAGTCCGAGAAGGGTAATTCCAGGCATAACAGCTCCTTTAAAACAAAAGTTGACAGAGCGGTAACCTCTGCCAACTCATTTGAAAATTGTCATTGCAAGGGTCGAAACTGCCTCCTGGTAACCAGAAATTACCGATAAAAGAAGGCATTTCGACTCCGCTGTGAAAAGCCGCGCACAGCTGCGCGGCAATCACATAATTTTTAGCGCTTGGTGTAAGTCGGCGCCTTTCGGGCCTTCTTGAGACCTGGCTTTTTGCGTTCTTTCACGCGGGCGTCGCGTGTCATCAAGCCATATTTGCGCAGGGAGGACGTCCAGTCGACGTTAATCATGACCAGTGCGCGCGCCAGCCCCAGCTTGACCGAGTCAGTCTGGCCGCTTACGCCGCCGCCGCTCACATTGACCGTGACGTCGTATTTTCCGGCTTCCTCGCCACAGGCTTTGAAAGCCATCAAGATGTCGTTCATGTCGCCCAAACGGGTGAAATAGGCCGCCGCTTCCTTTTCGTTGACCAGAAACTTACCGCTGCCGCTCATCACACGCACACGGGCTGTGCTTTCCTTGCGGCGGCCGATACCTTCGTAATACTGAACTGCCATGATTGCTCTTTCCTTTCTACTTCAACGGCTCGGGGTTCTGCAAACCATGTGGATGGTTCGGACCGGCATAGATCTTCAAACGCTTGAGCAGGGCGCGACCCATCTTATTGTGAGGCAACATACCCCATATTGCAGAGCGCAGGGCGCGGTCCGGGTGGTCTTTAAGTTGGTCACGCAATGAAACGGACTTCAACCCGCCCGGGAAACCGGAGTGGCTATGATATATTTTGGTGTCCAGTTTCATGCTGGTCCGGGTGCCTGTGACGGTCACGCGCTCTGCATTGACGATCACAACATAATCGCCCATTTCTACACCGGGTGTAAAGGTTGGCTTATGCTTGCCGAGCAGGACATGCGCCACGTGAGCTGCAAAGCGGCCCAGATTCTGGCCCTCGGCATCTGCCACGTACCACTTCCGGTCGATCTCACTGGCTTTTGGATAATAAGTTTTTTCCACGTTCGTTCTCCGTTTCATTCATGTCAGGACACTTCAATAACTTACCTGGACGAGAGTCAATCCATGTGCAGGCGCAAGCCCGGCAGGGATCTCATTTTTTGACTGCGGTCTTTCCAGGACTTTGACCACAGCTTCTTTTGTACATTTTCCCTGCCCGACAGCCACCTGGACGAATACCAGCCTACGCACCATGTGATATAAAAAGGCCTCGGCCTGGATTTCGTATTGCCACTCGTTTTCAACCCGCTTCCACTCGGAAAGGCTCACGGTCCGGATTGTGCTGCTCTCCGAGTGCGGAGGCGAACCAAAAGCCAAAAAATCATGCTTTCCTGAAAACAGGAGAGCCGTCTCGACCAGGGTGCCTTCGTTAACAGCGGGCCATACGCGCCAAGCCATTTTGTCTAATAATGGATCACGGACCTGGCCACAATACAGGCGAAACTGATACGTGCGCAAGGTAGCATCGAAACGCGGATGGAAATCCGCACTTGCAATTTCTAGCCTTCTCACCGCCATGTCAGCCGGCAGACTGGCATTCAGAGCACGAAGCAGGGCATCCACACTGTGCTGCCATTCCAGGTCGAAGGCAGCCACCTGCCCTGAGGCGTGCACACCAGTGTCAGTCCGCCCTGCTAAAACAACAGAGCGACCCGACCACCCCAGGACACACAGGGCTTTCTCAAGCTCACCCTGCACGGTCCTGCGTTTCGCCTGGCGTTGACTGCCTGCAAAGGCTGTTCCGTCATAAGCAAGGATCAATTTGTAACGTGCCATCGATATGGCGACCTTAGCCGCCTAAACCGGTATTACTGTCTACTCTTCAACAAGTTCGAGGATCACCATCTCCGCCGAATCGCCGAGGCGCGGGCCGAGCTTCATTACACGTGTATATCCGCCGTTCCGGTTGGTGAAACGAGGGGCAATCTCATCGAATAGGCGCTTGATCATCTGGTTATCGCCCAGCTTGGAGACCACCAGCCGGCGTGCCGCAACTTTATCCGAGTCGCTGCCGCTGGCGCTGTTCCGTGCAATAGTGATGATATGCTCCGCTTCGCCGCGGATCGCAGCAGCTTTCGCTTTTGTTGTGTGGATCCGCTCGTGGGTGAAAAGTTGTTTGATTAAGTTGCGCCGTAAAGCGATGCGCGCACCCGTGGTCCTGTCAAGTTTTTTACCTGCTACGCTATGTCGCATTTCTCAATTACTCCAAGGGTTGATCATCTTTAAGGAAGCCTTTTTCGTGCATCTTCTGACGCAGTTCATCAAGGCTCTTTTCGCCAAAGTTGCGTATTGACATGACGGCCGATTCGCCTTTGTCGAGTAGTTCGAGCACGTCACCGACGTTTGTAATGCCTGTGCGCTTTAGCGAGTTAAAGACGCGCACAGAAAGGTCGAGGGCTTCCACCGGCGTTTCCGCCAATTCGCTCGACAAGCGGCTGCCGCCCACTTCGCGTTCAGTAACGACCGTCAACGTTTCCTCATTTATACCAGCGATCAAACGCAAATGGTCTATGATAAGTTTAGCCGATGTACTCAAAGCATGCTCGGGTGAAATAGTGCCGTCGGTCCATATCTCAAGAATGAGCTTGTCGTAGTTTGTGCTCTGGCCCACGCGCGCGGATGTCACTTCCCAATTGACGCGCTTTACCGGGCTGTAGATCGCGTCCACGGGAAGCTCTCCAATCGGCATGTGTCCGCTACGTTCGTTGGCGGGAGAATAACCCCGGCTGCGTTCAACCGTGAATTCAATGTCCAGCTTGGTCTTGGGATTATCAACTGTAAAGAGATACAGGTCGGGGTTGACGATCTCCACCTCGGCGGGAGTGATGATATCGGCAGCTGTAACGGTGCCTTCGCCGCGTACCTCAAGATGCATGCGAGTGCTTTCCACCCCATCCAACTTAAGGCGGATCTGTTTGATCTGCAGGGTCACCTGGATTACATCCTCGCGTACACCGGGGATGTCACTGAATTCATGCAGCACGTCACCGATGCGTATGGAAGTTACGGCTGCACCGTCCAGGGAGGACAGCAATACTCGGCGCAGGGCATTACCCAGCGTCACACCATAACCACGTTCCAGCGGATTGATGACGAATTTACCGTAATTTCGAGCCTCCGCTTCACGCTCGATCTTCGGCATAACCATATTTGTGATACCTGTCACGGTTAACCTCTCCCTTTTAGAAGCAGACGCAATCTATCTGAACCACCTAACGTATCCAAAAGACTAACGGCGCGAATAATATTCAACGATAAGCTGTTCGTTAAGCGTACCTTCTATCTCAGGGCGATCGGGCATCCGGGAGACGCCACCAGCCATCTTTGAAACATCCCGGGTCAGCCATGCCGGGGAGGTGCGCTTCTCGGCCAAGGCGGGCATTTCGCTGAAATAGGTCAACTTGCTAGATCCTTCACGGACCGCTATCTGGTCGCCTTCTTTCAAAAGCATGGAAGGCACGTCGGTACGCCTGCCATTAACCGTAAAGTGACCGTGGGATACCAGCAGGCGGGCCTGTGAGCGGCTAGATGCGAAACCCAGTTTGAAGACGACATTATCGAGCCTGGATTCGAGGATCTGCAGCAGATTCAAACCTGTCAGGCCGCGGCGGCCAAGAGCCGTCTCGTAATAACGATGGAACTGGCGCTCCAGTACTCCATAGACGCGGCGCGCCTTCTGTTTGGCGCGTAACTGGCGGGCAAAGTCGGACTCACCGGTGCGGCTTGCGTTCCGACCGCGGCCGGAGGTCTTGCCGTGCTGACCGGGAGCAAACGAACGTTTTTCAAACGAGCACTTCGGTGTGAAGCAGCGCTCGCCCTTCAAATATAATTTTTCGCCTTCACGCCGGCATAGTTTACAGACCGGGCTAAGTGTTTTTGCCATATATCCATTACCTCACTAAACTAAACGCGGCGCTTCTTGGGAGGCCGGCAGCCATTATGCGGGATCGGTGTAATGTCGGACATCGAGCGAACCCGCAATCCCATCGATTGAACGGCTCGGATGGCATTCTCACGTCCGGGGCCAGGACCTTTAACGAAAAGGTCAACTTCCTGAATGCCCAGCTGCTGGGCAGCTTTGATCGCTTGCTCGGCTGCCAGGCGGGCTGCGAAGGGTGTGCTTTTACGAGAGCCTTTAAAACCGGCGGAGCCAGCGGAACCCCAGGCAATGGTGTTCCCTTCCGAATCGGTTACGGTCACGATCGTATTATTAAAGGAAGCAAAAATATGCACCTGGCCGGAGGACAGGTTGCGTTTCCCTTTTTTGGCGCCACTGGCTGCGCGGCGGGCGGAGCGTACACTTTGAGCCATAATTCATCAACTCCTGTTTATTTCTTACCGCCACGGCGGCGTCCGCGTCCGGCAACTGTCTTCTTGGTACCTTTACGGGTACGGGAATTCGTTCGAGTGCGCTGCCCGCGAACCGGCAGGTTGCGGCGATGTCGCAGGCCGCGGTACGAGCCGATCTCGATTAGGCGCTTGATGTTCATCTGCGTTTCACGGCGCAAGTCGCCTTCCAGCTTGTAATTCTTCTGGACGAACTCGCGGATCGCAGTAACTTCCGCTTCGGTCAAATCCTTGATACGGGTATCTGGATTGACTTTGGTGGCCGCCAATATCTGGTGCGACCGTGTAGGCCCCACACCGAATAAATAGGTCAGGCCCACTTCTACCCGCTTATTGCGGGGTAAATCTACGCCTTCAATTCTCGCCATAGGTCACTCTAGCCTTGTCGTTGTTTATGTTTTGGATTTTCGCAAATCACATATACGACGCCTTTGCGCCGCACAATACGGCACTTGGCGCATCGCTTGCGAACCGAGGGTGAAACTTTCATGATAACTTTCTCCTTACTTTCTCATTCAGCCAAATTAGTGATTATACAGTTTGTTTTTTGTTCCGTCTAGTGCAAAACGCAAATCCAGACAGGTCATGGGACAGTCAGGAGCAGAGGATCTCCTTCGGTGACAGCCACGGAATGTTCGAAATGAGCCGTCAATGACTTATCTGCCGAGATCACAGTCCACTTGTCGCGTAAAATGCGAGTTTCGTGTGTCCCGATCAAAACCATCGGTTCGATTGCGATGGTCATTCCTGGGCGGAGAGGCATTCCGGTACCGGCGGTGCCAAAATTCGGCACCATCGGACCTTCGTGCATTTCCCGGCCAACGCCGTGGCTCGTGTACTCACGTGTAACGTGCAAGCCGCGGCTTTCTACATAATTTTGCATCGCTGCCGAAATATCTCCGGTGCGGAACCCGACACGCATCTTCTCTATCGACGCATATAAGGCACCCTCGGTGATCTCCAACAGACGCTTCGCCTCGGGAGAGATTTCTCCCACCCCCGCCGTGAAAGCCGAGTCCGCTACAAAACCTTCGAACACAGTCCCGCAGTCTGCAGAGACGATGTCGCCTTCATGCAAAATCCGTTTCTTGCTCGGTATGCCGTGGACCAGTTCCTCGTTCACGCTTGTACAGATCGAGGCTGGATAGGGCGGTTCACTGTAGCCTTTGAAAGGCGAATAACAACCGTGCTTCTTCAGTACGTCCTCAGCAGCCGCGTTGAGGTCCGCTGTAGAAACGCCGGGTTGTATCAAGTTTTTAACGGTCGCCATGATCTCGGCATTGATACGCCCCGCTTGACGCATGATTTTCAATTCGTCGGGGCTTTTGATATGGATTTGGCGGCCAGAGTTCATTACTTATTTCTTAATCGCGGAGAGCAGCGAGGTCGTAACACATTCGATGGGTTGTGTTCCGTCTATTTCAACGAGCTTATTCTGAACACGGTAATAATTGACCAATGGAGCCGTTTGGTCGAAATAGACATGGATGCGGTGCGCCACGGTTTCGACTTTATCGTCTTCGCGTTGGTAAAGATCGGAACCGTCTATATCACATTTCCCGGCGACTTTGGGCGGGTTGAACTTCTGGTGGTAGATGTGTCCCTGAGCCCTGCAAGTCCAGCGGCCGCTGGCTCGTTCGATCAACACTTCCGGGGCTGCGGTAATGAACGGCACAACATTTACATCACCTTTGAACCCGGCCAGCATCTTCTGCAAGGCGTCTGCCTGAACGGGGGTGCGAGGAAATCCGTCTAAAATGGCGCCCTCTTTACAATCCGGACGACTGATGCGGTCTTTAACCATCGCAATCGTTACGTCATCGGGAACCAGTTCACCTTTGTCCATGTAAGACTTGGCTTGTTGTCCCAAATCAGAATTATTTTTTATATTCTCCCGGAACAATTCTCCTGACGAAATATGGATCAGGCCGCTTTTCTGCGCCAGGATTTTTGCTTGCGTCCCTTTTCCAACGCTGGGTGGACCGAGGAGAACGATGTAAGTTGCCATGTTTATGTTTTAGCTTTTCTTTTAATGTACAAGCAATGTATCCTGATAGCCGTGAAGCTTCAACTCGGCTTCGATATTAAGGAAGGTATCCCGCACCACACCGACCACAATCAACAAACCTGCCGAGGAAACCAGGAAAAGACCCGTCGATGCAGTGGATGTTTGAGCTATGTTGAATAAGGACAGGATCTTGCTCAAGAGGAATGGCAGTGCTGCCACAAGTCCGAGGAAGAATGCACCCGGCAATGTGATGCGGTTCTGCACCTTGTTAAGATATTTCTGGGTTGGTTCGCCAGTATGCACGCCCGGGATCTGCGCGCCGACTTTCTTAAGGTTATCACCGTAGTTTTGCTGTTCGAACAAAACCGAGGTATAGAAGAAAGTGAACGATACTACCATCAGGAAGTACAGCAGCCAGTACACCCAGTTATTCGTTCCCGTCCCACCTAGTGTGCTCTGGACGCCAAGCGCAAAACTCTTGATCCCTGGAACAGACGAACTTGTGAAATAACTGGCAATGATCGCCGGGAACTGCAGGATGGCGCTGGCAAAGATCAAGGGGATCATGCCGGCCAGGTTGACCATCAGAGGCAACGTGCCTTTTACCGGCATGGACATCCGGCTGCCCATGCGCCGGCCCGGATACATGACCGGTACATTTCGACGGCCCTGCTGCACGAAAACGATGGCAAAGATCACTAGAATGATCACAATGATCGTGAAAGTCATCAGGAACCAGGCGCTGTTCGGGTCCGCCAGCAAGCTGAGGAGATTGCTGGGCATACGTGCCACGATACCCGAAAAGATGACGAGGGATAGTCCCTGGCCGCGAATACCGTATTCCGAGATCAATTCACCCAGCCATATGGCAAACATGGTACCGGCAGTCATCGCAAACAAAATCGTGAGAGAGGGCAGCCAAAGATCGCTGCTAAAACCGAAGGGGACGATCACCTTGTTCAAGGCCTGTACCGAAAGCGAGTTGAAAATATTTATTTGTCCAATGGCGGATAGGACGGCCATTGGGACGGCCAGGAAATAAGTCCAACGTTCCATCCACTGCCGGCCTTCACGCGGGTCTTCCTGCATACGTCGCTGCAAGGCCGGTATGATTGGGATCAACAATTGCAAAATAATCTGGGCGGTGATATACGGGTACACACCCATGGAAAGCAGGGAAAAGTTGGATACCGTTCCTCCGGATAGCAGATCCAGGAAGCCGAGGAAGCCACCGGAGCCTGCTCCGCTGGTACGAAATGCTTTCAGCGTGGCAAAATCCACTCCCGGTACGGGAACATTCGCAGCCAGACGATAAAGGGCCAGAATACCCAGCGTGATTAATAATTTCCGCCGTATATCTTCTGACTTCCAAAGGTAACGCCAACCCGAAAATGCCGATTTCATGAGGGACTCCTCGTCATGGAACTACTGGATCATTTCAACGGAACCGCCAGCCGCTTCGATCTTCGACTTGGCGCTTGCGCTGATACGATGCACTTTCAATTTGAGCGCGACCTTCAACTCGCCGCGTCCCAGCACTTTGGTGGGGTTGCGCGAATCCCGGAGCAGGTGTGCATTTTCGAGGGCTTCCGGGTTTACTTCCGCATTGTTTTTGAAGACTTCAGCCAATTGATCGATATTGACTTCATTGAATGTCAACTGGTCCGGAGGCGTAAAGCCTTCGCCGCGAATGAACGGCAGGCGGCGGAAGAACGGCAAATTTCCGCCCTGGCGGTAAAGGCGACCTCCTTCGCCGGAGCGTGAGCCCTGACCTTTGGTCCCGCGACCGGCCGTCTTGCCCTGGCCAGCGGAGATGCCGCGTCCAACGCGTTTACGATTCTTTTTGGAGCCTTCATTAGGCACAAGGTTATGTAGTTTCATTGCCGCTTACTCTTCAATCTTCAAAAGATGGATGATTTTGGTCAACATACCACGCAGAGCGGGCGTGTCTTTATGTTCGACCGTTTGATGCAAACGATGCAAACCCAGCGCCAGCACTGTAGCTTTCTGGTCTTTGGTGTAACCGATCGCGCTGCGCACCAAGGTAACGTGAATGGTTTTGCCCGTGCTTTGATCCTTAGGCATGCTGTTTCCTCCGCTCCCAGAATGGCAGCAGTTCTTCCACTTTTTTACCCCGACGCGAGGCTTCGATTTGGGCCGATTTCAAGGTAAAAAGCGCATCGAAGGTTGCCATGACCACATTTAACACGTTGGCTGAACCCATGGACTTGGTCAGGATGTCACGGACACCTGCTACTTCGAGGACTGCGCGCACACCGCCGGCTGCGATCACGCCGGTACCAGGAGACGCAGGCTTAAGAAAAACACGCGCCCCGCCTACTTGTCCAAGTGATTCGTGTGGGATGGTCGTGCCGGCCAGATTCACCGGGCGTATATTCTTGTGGGCGCGTTCAGAAGCCTTGCGCATCGCATCGGGTACGGCATTCGCTTTACCACTGCCGACACCGATCGATCCTTTCTTGTCACCTACCACTACAGTCACGCGGAAGCGGAACCGGCGGCCGCCCTTCACTACTTTGGCAACACGGGCGATCTCGATCACGCGCTCTTCAAAACCGTCTTGTTGTTCGACGTTGTCTTTTTCTGCCATATCTACTCCACTCGGCCTAGAACTGTAGGCCGCCTTCGCGCGCGCCGTCAGCTAAAGCTTTGACGCGTCCAATATATCTGAAGCCGCCGCGATCGAACACGACTGCTGTAATACCCTTGCTTTTGGCGCGCTCGGCCACCGTCTTACCTACCAGTTTGGCTTGTTCGGATTTCTTGAGGCCTTTTACTTTTTCGCGTAATTCCTTATCAATGGAAGAAGCGGACACTAATGTATGGCCTGCCCCATCGTCTACAACTTGGGCATAGATCCCTGTAACGCTGCGGAAGACGGACAGACGCGGACGTTGGGCCGTACCTTCCATGTTTTTACGTACACGACCATGACGATGGAGACGAGCTTTGGAACGAGAATTTTTAGCCATGACTTACTTGGCTCCTTTTCCAGCCTTACCAGCTTTGCGGCGAATATGTTCACCCAGATAATGCAACCCCTTACCATGATAGGGTTCGGGCGGACGAACATTTCGAATGTTTGCAGCGATCTGGCCGACGAGTTCTTTATCGAAACCCAGCACTTTGATCTGGCGTGTCTTGGCATCCGTTTCAAAGGAGATACCGACCGGAGGTTCAACCTGTACCGGATGTGAATAACCGACATGCAAAGCCAGGTTCTTGCCTTCCATCTCTGCGCGATAACCCACACCGTCTACTTCAAGCACAACCTCAAAGCCTTTGCTCACCCCGTTAACCATGTTGGCAAGCATGGCACGCGTCGTGCCGTGCAAGGCGCGTTCTGCAGGGTCGTCTGACTTGCGAGTGATCACCAACTGATTATTCTCCATCGCAATACCGATCGAACTCGCAAACGTGCGTTGGAGCTCACCCTTGGGTCCCTTCACATGGATGTTCGACCCCTGAACATCCACCTTTACACCGCCCGGAATTTCAACCGGCAATCGCCCAATACGAGACACTTTATACCTCCTGCCTTTACCAGACCTTGCAAAGGATCTCGCCGCCTACGCCCAACTGGCGGGCGCGGGCACCGGTCATTACACCCTTGGGTGTTGAGACAATGGCAACGCCAAGTCCCGATAATACCCAGGGGATATCTGTCTTCTTTGAGTATATACGACGGCCTGGTGTGCTGACTCGCTCGATACCACTCAACACGGGGCGGCGCTCGCGGCGCTCACCCACATATTTGATCTTTAGACGTAGCACTTTGAACGTCGTCTTTTCATCGTCCACGACTTCAAAGCTCTCCACGAAACCTTCATCCTTCAAAATCTTGGCAATTTCGGCCTTGATCTTGGAACTCGGCATCGCTACCTGCCCCTGCCCCGCCAGTACGGCGTTACGGACACGGGTCAACATATCAGCAATCGGATCATTAATAGTCATGACCTATCCTCCACCGGCTACCAGGATGACTTCACGACGCCAGGGATCTTGCCCTGCAACGCCAATTCACGGAAGCATATTCGGCACAAGCCGAAACGGCGGATATAGCCGCGCGGGCGGCCACAACGTTGACAGCGGTTGCGCACTTGAACGGGATACCGCCGACGGAGTTCACGATATTGCATGCATTTCTTCGCCA
>Ga0265318_10002178_pt1 | contig 10607 bp, 10 predicted proteins | sample 4821metaG_FD_192431 | JGI IMG/M metagenome (GOLD analysis project Ga0265318, IMG submission 192431) | Rhizosphere microbial communities from Carex aquatilis grown in University of Washington, Seatle, WA, United States - 4-8-21 metaG | ecosystem: Host-associated > Plants > Roots > Rhizosphere >... | reverse complement strand
CGAAATCTTTCACCGGATCGTACGGGAGTTTTTTGAACAGGCTCGGGTTGATCGCCACCCCGCCTGTGGTGCCCAAGTACATAGTGTAGCCATCGGGCGGCGACTTCGCAGTGATCTCCGCGGCAATGATGCCGGACGCACCCGGCCGGTTGTCGTAGATGAGAGGCTGGCCAAGCGCAGTGCCAAGCTTGTCGCCGACGACTCGCGCGACCACGTCGGTGCTGCCGCCGGCGCCGCCGGTTATGACGAAACGGATGGGTTTTGCGGGATAGTCCTGGGCAAAGACCGGACTGGCGACGAGCGCGCTAAGTATCAATCCGCATGTGAAAGTAAGCTGCGACAGGACCGCTCCTCCTTTTGACATTATTCATATTCACTATGCCGACACAATCAAGTTCCTTCCCCTTGAAGGGGAAGGACAGGATGGGGATGGGTATCTAGCATGCACGAATGCAAATTACCCATCCCCACCTCGATCCTCCCCTTGTCCCCCAAGGGGATTTCCGCTGGGCAAGGGGAGGATGAGTAATGCTCTTCGCGAACTATTGATCGCTCGGATCGGTGTTCAGCATGCGATCCGACTTGAGCACGATTTTTTCGGCCTTCAGCGCTTCGATATCTTTGGCCGAGTAGCCGAGCGTCGCGAGTATGGAATCCGTATGCGCGCCGAGGCCGCCGGGCTGCTCGCGCACTTTGAATTCCGCGGTGCGCCCCATGGTAATCGGCAGCTTGGGCACCTTGAACGGCTTGTCGCCGACTTTCAGGTGCATCCAGTGCCCGCCTTCGTTCATATGCTTTTCGTTCACGAGATCGAGCGGCGTGTTGACCGGCGAGAACGGCACCAGCGCCTTATACAGGCGTTCCGCGATGTCGTCGTAATCGAGTTTCGCAACCGCTTCAGCCACGCGCTCGTTGATGCGCGGCTTGTGCGCGCCGCGTTTCTTGTTGCTGTTGAACTCGGTCGAATCACGCCAGTCGGTAAAGCCGAGCGCGTCGCATAATCCTGTCCAGTGACGGTTGCCCGTCACCGCAATGAAAATATCGCGGCCGCTTTTTGTCGGGAACAGGCGATATACGCCCCACCCCATGTTGGCGCCCATGCCGCTCGAGCGCGATCCGCGCGGCGGCGGGTTGACGCCGTTCATCTGCGCGCCGAACACGTACTGGCTGATCCAGAACACGATCGTTTCATAGAGGCCGGCCTCTATGTTGTCACCCTCACCGGTACTCTCGCGCCGGTACAGCGCGGCGAGTATCCCGATCACGCCGTAGGTGGCAGCGCCTATATCGGTAATGGACGCGCCCGCGCGCATCGGCTGGTCCTTGAATCCCGTCAGATAGGCGAGCCCGCCGCCCATCTGCGCGAGCTCGTCGAGAAACGGCCGGTCGCTGTACGGTCCCGGCAGGAAGCCTTTGACCGAGCAATAGATGATGCGCGGGTTGATCTTGCGCGCCCATTCGTAATCGAGGCCGAGCCGCTTGATCGCTCCCGGCGCGAAGTTGTCGAGCACGACGTCGGCCTTCGCGACCAGCTGTTCAAATATTTTCTTGCCGCCGGCTTTGCGCAGGTCGAGCGCGAGGTATTGCTTGTTGCGGTTGAACGAAAAAAAAGTCTGACCCGCGTTCGACTGGCTGCGCGCGGTGTCGCCGGTGGCCGGATGCTCGATTTTGATGACTTCGGCGCCGAGATCGCCGAGCATCACGCCGCCCGAGGGACCGGCAACGATGTGGCTCAATTCGAGAACGCGCACGCCCTCGAGCGGCAGCTTCTGCCGCGTGGGTTGACTCGCTGCTACCATGGTTATTTCGCTACTGCACGCAAGGGCGACGGCGTTGCCGTCTCGGCGGTTGCTCCGTTCAGCGATTCGGGACGCTGCCAGCTCGTGATCGGCTTTATCCACGGCGACGCGGCGCCGGCGTAGGCTTTCGGCCCGAGGATGAAATGTTTCGCCTGCGCCAGCGTTTCGATGCGGGGCATGTCCATCGCGTAGAGCTTGTCGAAATGCGGACGCGGTCCCGCTTTTGAAACGAAACCATACAGCGGGTGGCCGACGACTTCTTCCGCCATCCACACGACTTCGATCAGCTTGTAGAGGTCGACGCCGGTATAAATGCCCATCTCCTGCAGCATGTGCATGAGATCCTCGGTCGCGATCATCATCGCGGCCTGGCCCATCCCGCAATACGGACAACCGGCCATGCCGCCGATCGACGTTTGCAGGCGCATCGTGTCGTTGCTGTCGAGCACGCGCAATGCCGCATAGATGGAGGCAAGCGCCACACCGCGCGCATTGTGCAGATGCAGGTTGAAGTCGGTGATCGTGGGCCAGCGTTTCTTGATCTCTACTATCGTGCGCTCGACCTGGTGCGGCATGTTCCAGCCCGTCGCATCCGAAAACCCGACGCGCTTCACCGGCAGCCCCGCGTCGTTCCATGCCTGGACCATGCGGTCGAACATCGACATCAGATTTTCGGTCGGCACTTCACCGGTCCAGTTGGAGCCGAAGCAGTTGCTGACGTTCATGCCGCCGTCTTTGGCGCCTTTGGCGAGCGCCTTCTCGATCATCTTGGGCCACGCCGCGATCTGCTGCGCCTGCGTGCGGTTCGTATTGCGCTGCGCGAACACGTCGCACATGTCGGCGCGCGTCGAATATTCGTGCGCTTTCGGCGACAGCGGCGGCGTGTATTCGGCGGCGCGATCCTGCCCTTTGTCGTTGAGCGCCGTGTACGTGTAGCGCACACCGGGCTTGGGCGTAAACGCCTTGACGAGGTCGTCCATGCAGGCCATCTGCGGCGTCCACTTCGGGCTCACGAACGAGCCGACCGCGATTTCCTTGAGACCGGTCTCGGACAGCGCGTTGAGCAGGCGCACTTTCGCTTCGAGCGGAATGTCGGGGCTTTCGATCTGCAGCCCGTCGCGCATGCCTTCTTCGGTGTGGATGATTTTGGGATAGCCGCTCATGGTTTCACCTTTGTCGATATCGGTTGGACGAAAAACTTACGTTTGAGGCTCGATGATACCTTTCAATTCGAGCAGCGGGTAAATGCCCCCCGCCTGCAGGAGGTCGAGCAATTTGGCCGGCAGGACTTTCGCCGTGAGCGCCTTGCCGGTCGTTTTGTTGCGCACCGCGCCGCCGGCAAAATCGACCTGCGCGACGTCGCCTTCGGTGAATAAATCTGAAATGCCGGGGCATTCCATCGCAGGGAACGCGTAGTTGACGCAATTGCGGAAAAACAGGCCGTTGATCGACTCGGCGAGCAGGCAGCTCAAGCCGAGGTTCTTCAGCGAGCGCGACGCCGGCCGGCTCGAGCCCATGCCGAAGTTTTTGCCGCCGACGATAATATCGCCGGGCTTCACCTCGTCGACCCAGCCGGGGCGATTGGCTTTGAATATGTGCCGCACCTGCTCCGCCTGCGAAAGATAAATCGAGCCGCTCGGCAGGATCAGGTCCGTGTTGATATTGGCGGGAAACTTCCACACGCGCGCTTCGAATTTCATGCTAAATCCATTTCGCCACCGCAGATAAACGCGGATAAACCCAGATAAGATCGAAATTCAAAAACAAGAGTCCGGTTCTTTCCATCGGCGTGTATCTGCGCTTATCTGCGGCTAATAATCAGTTCAGGAACTCGCGCGGGTCGGTGATGACGCCGCGGATCGCGGATGCCGCGACGGTCGCCGGCGAGCCCATGAAAATGCGCGCGCTCGCTTCGCCCATGCGGCCTTTGAAGTTGCGCGTCGACGCCGTGATGCACGTTTCATTCGCGCCGAGGATGCCCATATGGGTGCCGCCGCACGCGCCGCAGGTGGACGCGGTGACGACTGCGCCCGCATTGACGAGCGTGGTGATGATGCCCGCCTCGCTCGCCGCGCGGTAGACGGCCTGCGACGCCGGCGTCACGATGAAACGCACGCGCGGATCGACGCGCCGGCCGCGCACGACTTCCGCGGCAAGCGCCAGATCCTCGAGCGTGCCGTTCGCGCACGACCCGACGAAAGCCTGGTCGATGCGCGTGCCCGCCGCAGCGGAAACAGGTTTCGAATTTTCGATTACGCTGTCGGGAAACGCGACGAGCGGCTGCAAAGTGCCGAGATCGACCTTGCGCACTTCCTTGTACGTCGCATCTTTATCCGCGTAGACGCATTCGATGTCGGCTTTCGTGCGGGCGCGCAGCCATTCCATCATCACGTCGTCCGCGTCGAATATCGAAAAGTCCGCAGAGAGCTCGGTCGACATCGTGGTCAGCGTCTTGCGCGCGCTGATTGACAGATGCGCCAGCGCGGGCCCGCCATATTCGATGTTGGTATTCGTGTGGTCGCCATATTGGCCGGCGATCTGCAGGAATGCGTCTTTCATCGTCACGCCGTTGGCGAGTTTGCCCGCGAGCTCGTAGCGGATGGTTTCGCCCACGATGAACCACGTCTCGCCCAGCGTCGCCGCGTAGACGACATCGGGTATGCCGACGCCGCGCGCGAGGCAGTTGAAGACACCCGCGCTGCCGGTATGCGAATCGCTGCAGACGAGCAGCGAACCCGGCAACGCATAACCGAAGTCCGCGACGAGTTGATGGCTGATGCCCTGGTCGTAGCCGATGTCGTGAAAGCGCTTGATGCCGAACTGCTCGACGAACTGGCGTGCGGTCTGGTGTGAAGCAGCGCCCGCCTTGTCGGGAGTCGGCGCGCGGTGATCGAGCACGACGATCACGCGTTCGGGATGATCGAGTTTTTTGATCTTGCGCCAGCGCCCGGGCGCGAACATCGTATCGACGAGCACGACGGTGTCGACGCCCACCGTCACCAAATCGCCCGGGCCGACTTTGGCCTGCCCGGTCTTGCGGGCGAGGATTTTTTCGGTGAGCGTCATGCCTGTCACAGGGTACGTACCTTTGTAAATTGATTGACATCGCGACTCACCGCACTAATAGGAAGTCGCCTGAATACTGCACACCTGAACTACCGCGACATCAGGCAAATGGGAAAAGGCCGCGCATTGCTGAATGATCCGCAGTAAATGATTTCCCCGGGCGCCACAACATTGGCCCCGTCATTGATCACTGCCGCGAAATTTTCTACTGCGAGGATACTACTTAACGAAAATCAGGTTAATACTGCCGTTCTCGCTAACAACGGCCGCGCCGGCGCTCCGCGTTCCAGTCCGATTCGTGAGCGCAGACGAAATGTCCTTGTTGCCGATTGTACCTAACAGTTCCCCCACATTCACGGCGCGGTTTTGCGGTGCAGTAATCTGGACCTTGACGTCGGGAGACCTCGGATCAGTCAGCGTCATCGACTTGCCCGGCGCCAGCAGCAACGTATCTTTGGCGCCACTGATCGAACCGTCGCCGGCCTCGAGCAGAAGCTGCTCCGGATTCGCGACGCCACCGGGATTGGTCGAAAGCAAACCGCCATTGGGATTTGTCAGTGATACGTAGCCGTTCGATTGCAAAGTGCCGAAGATCTGCGCAGGGCTGGTGCCGGTCACGCGATTGAGCACTGCGCTCGTCGACGATTGCTGAATGAAACGGCTGGCGTCATTCGACGATATGGCAAATGACTGCCAATTCATGACCGATCCGGGTGTATTCGTCATGGCGGTGCCCGGCCGGCTAAATGATGCGGAGCCGGATACCACTACCGGGCCGGTCGGGTTCCCGCAAGCAGTTCCTGCAAGGCCGAGGCCGAGCAACAACAATCCGGTCGTGAGCTGGTAATTCTTTTGCACCGCGCTTTGTCCTCGCAACTGTTACCGTTTTCCGAGTCTAAATCGAGTCTACGCGCCCCTCACAAGCGGGTCAAACCTGCTGATTTTCGGTGCGGCGAACCGCGAGGAAAGTCGGGTCATCTATAGCGGAACAGGTTACTTGAACCCGAACAAGCGCGCCGGCGTGTCCCACAAAACTTTCTGCTGGTCTTTCACGTCCGGCAGCCAGCGCGGCAGGCACGTCGCGGGCGGACCGTAGTCCATGCGCTCGTCCATGCGCACGAACGGCCAGTCCGAACCCCACACGCAACGGTCGAGCGTGTAGGCATCGATCGCCGCCGCGATGAAAGGATCGACGTCGGTATACGGATAGCCCTGCACCGACGAACGAAACGGACCCGACAGCTTGATGACCGCCTGGCCGGTCCTGCCGAATTCGAGCACAGCCTGGTAACCGGGATTCTTGACGCCCTTCGCGATGTCGGGACGGCCGAAGTGATCGATCATCATCGGCACGCCGGATTTTTTGAGGATCGGCGCCGCCGCTATCAGCTCGTCTTTCTGGAAATGCAGCTGCAGATACATGCCGAGCGCCTTCAGATGCTGCAGCAGCCGGTCTGCGCCCTCTTCTTCCAGCGGCCGCATGCCGTGCCCCATCAGGTTCATGCGGATGCCGACCACGCCCTGCGCTTTGAGCTTCGCGAGTTCGGCCTCGGTCGCCGTCGCTTTGACGATACCGACGCCTTTGAAATGCCCGCCGGATTCCGCGATCGCCTTGAGCATGACGCTATTGTCGTATTCGTACGGGCCGGCGCCGACGAGCAAACCGTGGGTTCTGCCGTGCGCGGCGAGCACCGCGCGGAATTTTTCCGGCGTGCCCATCTGGCTCGGATGCGGCGTGTACAGCGTGTGGGGTGAAAACGGAAATTCGGGCCCGCCGAAAACGTGCGCGTGCGCGTCGACGGCGCGGGTGATGGTGGTCATGAGTGCTGCGCTCCCCGGGAGAATTAATTTTGGAAGGCGTGAGTGTATGCGCGGCGCGTTGCGCCGACAAGCGCGGTGACCTGTCGCACAGCGGAAAAAAGATTTCGTCGTTCCCGCGCAGACGGGAACCCAGGCAGGCAAAGTCCCTGGATACCCGCCTGCGCGGGTATGACGATCAGGATGTTCGTCGAATACTGAAACAACCCCGCTTACTTCGTGGCGGCCTTCAAATACTCGATCAGATCGGCGCGGTCGCGCGCTTCCGGAATGCCGGAGAACGGCATGCGGTTGCCCTTGATTTCCTGCTGCGGGTCGGCGAGAAAAATGTCGAGCGTGCGCGCATTCCACGGCAGGGCGCTTCGCTTCATCGCAGGCGAATAGCGGAAGTCCGCGAGTTCGCCCGCCTTGCGCTCGAACACGCCGTTGAGACTGGGGCCGACGCCGTTTGCGCCGCGCTCCAGCGCGTGGCACGCGGCGCATTCCTCGAACAGCTTTTTGCCGCGCGCCGCGTCCCCGTCGGCGTGCGCGCCGGTTACGGCAAGCGATCCGCTTAAAACAATAAACCGCAATGCATGTTTGCTCATGACGTTCATGCCGACACCAAAGGTCCGGGATTCTTGAGGTAAACATTTTTCAGAGTATCCGCCGCGCGGTACGCGAGCGCGCCGACCGGCCCGGTCGGGTTGTAGGCCGAGTTATGCGGAAACACGCTGGCGCCCATGATGAAAAGATTGTGGCAGTCCCAGCTTTGCAGATATTTGTTGACCGCGCTGTTGCCCGGGTTTGTGCCCATGATGGTGCCGCCGGTGTTGTGCGTGCTCTGGTAAGGCACCACCGACCACGAGCCGCTGCGCGCGGATGCCGGGTTCAAATGCGTCGGATTCATCGCCTTCGCGATCTCGTTGATCACGCCGGCGATATGCCGGCCCATCTTGTACTCGTTCTCCTTGTAGTCGAACGTCATGCGCATCAGCGGCTGGCCGAACGCGTTGCGATACGTCGGATCGAGATCATAGTAGTTGTAACGGTTCGCCATCACGCTGCCGCTCATGCCGACGCTCATCGCGCTGTTGTACCACTTCGCCGTAGCGTCCTTCCACGCCTTGCCCCAGCGCGGCGTGCCGGCCGGCACCGGCCGGTAACCGAGCGGCCGGCCGTTGGTCATCCCGGCGCCGAGCGTGGCGCCCCCGACGTAGCCGAACTTGCTGCGGTCGAAATTCCAGTTCGAATGAAAATCGTCCGTGCGCGCATTGAGGCCGCCGGTACCCATGAAAGGGTTGAAGTAATTGCCCTCGAAGAAGAGAGTGGCCGAGGCGCCGGTCTGATAGCAGTAGTTCTTGCCGATAACCCCGGTCTGCGCAACCGGATCATACGGCTTGCCGATGCCGGAGAGCAGCATGATATGCACGTTGTTGATCGCGTACGCGCACAGCACGACGAGCCCCGCCGGCTGCTCGAACTCTTCGCCGTTCATCACGTTCGTGTACGTGACGCCGGTCACGCGCTTGCCGGTCGGGTCCTTCAGCACTTTGGTGACCCACGAATGCGTGCGCAGCTCGAAATTGGGATTCTTCATCGCAATCGGGATCACCGTGATGTGCGGACTGCCTTTCGCGTTCGCCTCGCAGCCGAAACGCTCGCAGAAGCCGCAATACTGGCACGCGCCGAATTTCGCGCCGTCCGGATTCGTATACGCGCGCGACGCGTTCGCCGTCGGACACGGAAAGGGATGATGACCGAGTTCGGCCGCCGTTTTATTGAAGAGCTCGGCCGAGTAACTCGTCTCGAGCGGCGGCAGCGGATATTCATTCGCGCGCGGCGCCTCGAACGGATTGCCGCCCTGCTGGATCTCGCCGCGCAGATTGCCCGCCTTGCCCGACACGCCTGCAGTGCGCTCGAATTTCTCGTAATAAGGCTCCAGCTCGGCGTAGGTGACGCCCCAGTCCTGGATCGTCATGTCGGCGGGGATGTAATTCCTGCCGTAGCGCTCTTCGTAGAGGCTGCGCACCCGGAGCTCGTTGTCGTTCCAGCGCCATGTCACGCCGTTCCAGTGCACACCCGCGCCACCGACGCCCTCGCCCGGCAGGAACGAGCCGAGCCTGCGCATCGGCAACGCAAGCTGCGACGGATTGTTGCGGATCGTCAGCGTGTCCTTCGCCGGGTTCTGCATGAGATCGTTGCGCGAGCCGAAGCGCAGGTCGTCGCGGATGCGCGGCACGCTGAAGTCGTTCTCGGTGCTGCGCATGCCGCCGCGTTCGAGCGCGACCACCTGGTGGCCCGCCTCGGTGAGTTCCTTGGCGAGAATGCCGCCGGTCCAGCCGAGACCGACCAGCACAACGTCGACTTCTTTCAGTTTGGTTGTCATCGCCGCTCCTAGCTCATGTCCGCGATACTGGTGGGCTCGCCGGGAAATTTCCTGTTTTTGTATTTGACGATGTTCTGCGCGTTCACCTGGACCACGCCGGGGAAGCCCAGCATTTTCCAGCCGACCTTGTCCTTGTTGCCGCCGTAGATCGGGTCGGCAAACATGCCTTCCATCACCGTCTGGTACACGACGGTGAAGAACGCTTGCGATGAAAGGCCGCTCGCGAACACCACTTTGCCGCCGTCGAGGTTTTTCAGCACTTCCTCGCGCTGAACCGCGGTCAACTGGTCGAACGCCTTGCCGTACGTTTTGACGCAAAAGTGGTTGGTGTCCGCGATGCCGTTGCGGTACAGGTCCGCCGGAATCAGCGGCAGCTGATAGCCCTGCTCGGGCACGCCGGGCGCCCACGGCCCCTGCATGTACAGTTTGTCGCCCTTGCCCCACCCGCCGGCGAGCGCGCGGTCGATGTAGGTATGCACGCCGACGTCCGTGCCCTTCGGCGTGTGCGCGTCCGCCGGAATCATGTGATCGACGAGCGCTTCGACGAACGCCGCTTCTTCAGGATTGAGAAACGCATAGCCTGCCGCGGGCGCCGCCGGGTTAGCCTGCGCCGCGACCTGTGCGGGCAGCCCGGCAGTGGCAGCCGCAGCCCCCCCGATTACGGCGCTTTTGAGAAAATCGCGCCGGCCGAAATTTTCTTCACTCATTTTTTCTCCCTTTTTAAAACTTTAAATCTTGAACCGCAAAGGACGCGAAGGAAAGGCAAGCCAAGGAAAACATCGAGAACTCGTGGCGAAAATCGGGACCACGACGATGACAACCGCGAAAACTCGATGTGTTCCCGAAATATCCGTCTTTCGGATTCCTTTGCGTCCTTCGCGTCCTTTGCGGTGAAGCTTTTGACTTGGCAGGTTTAAGGTTTGCGCTCGGCCGGCGTGCTCGTCGCCGGTCCCATGCCGTGAATCTGGATGATGGTGTCTCCGTCTTTGGCGCCGTCGTAATGGATTTTGCCGCCATAGTGGGTGACCTGCGTGCCCGGGCCCATCGGTACGGTGCTGTTCGGGTCGAACACATCGCCGGTGCCGACCCACCAAGTGCCTTCGAGCACGACGATCAGGCGATCGTTCGGATGGAAGTGCGGACGGCTCATGTTGCCGGCCTTCCATTTATTGCGCACGATGTAGAGCCCGGGCTTGTCGGGGTCGCCGTACAAGACGGCCGATTCCGCGGTGCCGGCAGCATTGGGCACCCATTTGATGTCTTTAGGCTCGATAAAAGACGCGATCGCCGGATCGATCTTGCCGGTGTTTTGAGCGGTATTCGCGCAACCGGCCGCGACGGCTGCCAGCGCGCAAGCAACGAACAAACGGGCGATGATGGTCATGACTCCTCCCAGAGTTGGCGTTCTATTTGTGCGCAGTGCCTCGCTCGATGCGAAGTTCTGATGGCGCGCGGTGTTTGTCGAAAAGATTACGCGCTTATCGCGGGTCTCGCAAGACGCGCGCTGCGAATGCGGCTTTTCATATTATTATCGGGATTTGCCGGTCCGGGCCACG
>Ga0265318_10002176_pt1 | contig 10610 bp, 8 predicted proteins | sample 4821metaG_FD_192431 | JGI IMG/M metagenome (GOLD analysis project Ga0265318, IMG submission 192431) | Rhizosphere microbial communities from Carex aquatilis grown in University of Washington, Seatle, WA, United States - 4-8-21 metaG | ecosystem: Host-associated > Plants > Roots > Rhizosphere >... | reverse complement strand
TGTCCACAAGGGCGATTTCAGGCTGACGCCGAACCAGCACCTCATGATCGCGAGCGTCGCCCCGGCCGACCGCCCGAGGATCGACGCGCTGCTCAGGGAGCACGTCCTCGACGGGGCGCACCGCGCCTCGGGGCTTCGGCTGAACGCCATGGCCTGTGTCGCGCTGCCCACGTGCGGCCTGGCCCTGGCCGAGAGCGAGCGCTACCTGCCGGACCTCGTGACCCAGCTCGAGGCCGAGGTCGAGTCCGCGGGCCTCACGGACGACGCGATCGTCATCCGGATGACGGGATGCCCGAATGGCTGCGGTCGGCCGTTCCTCGCCGAGATCGGCTTCGTCGGAAAGGCTCCGGGGAAGTACAACGTCTACCTCGGCGCCGCCTTCAACGGGACCCGGATGAACGCGCTCTACAGGACCTCGGTGGCGGCCGCGGACCTCGTGCCCCTCGTGCGGCCGCTCCTCAAGAGCTACGCGACGGAGAGGCTCCCCGGGGAGCGGTTCGGGGACTTTGCCATCCGCGCGGGCTATGTGAATCCGACCGGGGCGCCCGCGGACTTCCACGCCCAGGCCGCGATCGGCGAGGCGACGGATCTCTAGGGCGGACGCACCCTTCGCCCCGCAAAATGAAACGGGCCGCCTAACCCAGGCGGCCCGTTTGCTGTGCTGACTTACCCTGATTACCCTAAGCGGTGTGTCCCAGCTCTTGAGAGCGGCGGCACATCAGCCTCGTTACGGCAGACGCCGGCCGGGGCAAATGGTTTCGGGCTCCTAAACGATAATCCATATTCTCTTTACGGATATCACCTTAGGGATGCACAAACTCCCTCAAAAGGCCGCTCGGCCGTCAGGGCATGGCCTCCGTCCCGGCGGCGGCCGGATTCCTCGGCTTTGGCTCGGTCCAGAGCCGCACCAGGAGCTCCGCAAGATTCTTCATGCTCGTGCGCTTCAGGCCGTAGGCGCGCACGGCGGCGACGAAGGCCGGGGCCACTGCGCTCCGCTCCTCGTAGTAGCGCCAGAGCTCCGCATCGATCCGGGCCACGGCCCCGTGGACCTCGGCCGACGCCGCCACAATGCCTCGAACTTTGTGCTGAAGGTGCTGTCTCTCATCCTTGTGACCCTGGACGTAATCGTACAGAAGCTGCTCGCTTCGGTTGAGACTCATGCGGGCAACGTGCTGCAGCTATTGTAAAAAACAACCGTAAAACCCGCGGTCAGCATGGCATTGCATTTGCTGTCCATTCGTGGTTAACCAATTACCTAGTAGACGTAACAATACCCCAACCCATGTGGCAAAAACTCAAAGAGCAATTACCTGCCATCATTCTTACCGCCATTCTGATTTCCGGCGCGGCGTTCTGGTTGCATACGCAGACGGTTGCCGAGATGACCGCAAAGGAGGAGGCGGACCTGGTCCCGCTCCGTGAGCAGAACGAGGCCCTGAAGGCCTCCTCAGAGGAGAACCGGCGCACGATTGAGGCGACCAACAAGCTGCTCAAGGATGCCATTTCGAAGCGCGAGGCGGACATGTTCCGCACGGACGAGGAGATCCAGAAGCTGAACGGCGAGCGGATGGACGCCCTCGCGGAGGCGATTGCGAAGAAGGTGCAGCCGTACAATCCCCTCCCGAAGAGCCCGGAGGAGGCCGAGAAGATGCAGAACGAGCAGGTCGACAAGGTCTCCTCGAGGCTGCAGCTGAAGATCCAGCCGATCCTCACGGAGATGGCCAAGGACCAGAACCTCACGCGCGCGTCGATCGAGAAGTACACCCAGCGCATCTCGGACCAGGTGGGCACCGCCCTCACGGGAGAGATGGCGCGCAATCAGAAGCTCAACAACAACCTGCAGGAGACGCAGGCCGCCGCGGAAGACGCCCTCAAGCTGAGCCATGAGCTGACCGCCCTTTACCTGAGCACGTTCAAGGACGAGGGAATCGTCACGCGCCTCCTCATGCTGCCGGCCAACGTGGTCAAGGATGCCGCGAGCTTCAGCATCATCACCAGCAACGACCGCAAGAAGGTCGAGCAGGACCTGGTCAACAAGGAGAACGAGATCGAGAAGCGGCTCTCCGACCTGCAGGCGCAGGCGCCCAAGAGCTGACGCGGCCGCAGTGTCCGCCCTCCTAGTCCGGCCGCACGCGCGTCGGCAGGAGCGCCGCGTCCTGCATCCCGTGGATGATCTTCTTGTCCGGGGGGCAGAACGTCGCGAGCGCCCCGGACAGGCGCGCCTTCCCCTCGACCACGAAATAGTAGGGGCATAGCCGCAGGCGCCCGTCCACCTCGGCCGCCTCGTGCGGGGCCGCGGCGCCGTAAAGGCTGTGCCGGACCCGACGCGGCTTGCGGTAGGCCTGCAGGACGTGGAGGTTCGCCGGGGCAAGCGCCAGCGCGCGCTCGACGCCCTGCTGCCACTCCTCGCGCGAGGAGTCGCTCCCCAGGACGACGCTGCGCGCCCCCCATGCGGTCTCGTGGAACCCGCTGATCTTGATGATCAGGTCGCGCTCCTTCTGCGACGCCGAGGCAAGGTCGCGCCAGTCGGCGAGCGCCCGGCCGCCCGCCCTGGGCCCGTCGAGGACGGCGCCCGGCGGAAGCGGCGCCGGGTCCATGATCCACGTGGGCGGTATCAGCGCCCTGAGGAGCTTCAGCGGTCGGGCGCCGAGCGCCTCCTCCCAGTAGTCCTGGAGCAGGTGGTGGTGGAAGAGGCCGAACGCGAGCTTCTCCTCCTGGAACGTGCGCATGGGCGGGGCGACCGCGACGTCCCCGGATTCCCAGGCGTCGAAGATGTAGGGTGCGGCCTTGATGCTCGGCAGGTCGAACAGCTCGAAGAAGCGGTAGATGATGTCGATCTTCTCCGGGTTGCCCTCGACGTCGAAGAACAGCGCCCCGCCGAGCGGGAAGAGGTCCTCGGGCCTCATGCAGAACACCCGCTGGCCGGCGACCTGAAGCTGGTGGGCGATCCACTCCATTTCCGGCCTGTAGGTCGCCGCCTCCTCGCTGACGACGAGCGCGACCAGGGGGTTGCGGATCCCGGGCCTCAGGGCCGCGAGCGAGGCGTGGAAGTTCCTTACCATCGCGTCGTCCCCGCCGATGATCCCCTCCGTCTCGCGGTAGAGGCGGTTCAAGAACCCCGTGAGGCCTATCCCGCCCGGCACCGAATCGAGCTCCGTCATCACGAAGCCGTCGTCCGTCAGCAGCAGGTCGGGGCGGAGCACCGTCGGGAACATCCCCCGGGTCTTCGGGCTGCGGGCGTGCGCGACGAGGCCCGGCGGCTTGCCCCGCTCGAGGTAGTCGGCGACCCACGGGGCCGTGAGCGGCTTGTTGCGCAGCAGGTTCCTGCCGGAGGCGGACTTCAGGTAGAGCGCCTCGAGCGCCTGGTGGAACTCGAGGCACGCGGCCCCGATCGCCTCCAGTTCCTGCGCCTGCGCGGCGAGGATCGGCCACGCGTCCTGCGAGAGCCGCCACGTCTTGTCCTCGAAGAGGGACTGGGCGGCGAAGGCGGCCTTGAGCGTCTCGTACTTGAGCCTGTGCATCCCGGCCTCGTCAGTCGTCGATCTGGATGTCCTTGTTGCGGTGCCTCGGGCTCCCGGCGCGCAGCCACGCCGTGATGAATTTGTCCAGCTCGCCGTCGAGGACGCCCTGCGTGTCGCTCGTGCTGTAGCCCGTGCGCAGGTCCTTGACCATCTGGTAGGGCTGCAGGACGTAGCTGCGGATCTGGCTTCCCCACCCGATCTCGCCCTTCTCCCCGTAGAACCGCTCCATCTCGCTGCGCTGCTCGTCGAGGCGCTTCTCGTAGAGCCTCGCCTTCAGGACGCTCATCGCGCTCGCGCGGTTCTTGATCTGCGAGCGCTCGTTCTGGCAGACGACGACGATCCCGCTCGGGATGTGCGTCACGCGCACCGCGGAGTCCGTGGTGTTGACGCCCTGGCCGCCCTTCCCCGACGAGCGGTAGACGTCGACGCGGATGTCGCTCTCCGGGATCGCGATGTCGATGTCCTCGGTGATCTCGGCGATCACGTCCACCGCGCAGAAGGAGGTGTGCCTCCTCTTGTTCGAGTCGAACGGGCTGATGCGCACCAGGCGGTGGACGCCGCGCTCCGCCTTGGCGTAGCCGTAGGCGTTCTCGCCCTTCAGGAAGAGCGTCGCCTTGGTGATGCCCGCCTGGTCGCCCGCCTGGACGTCCTGGACCTCGATCTCGAAGCCCCTGCGCTCGGCCCACCGGTTGTACATGCGGAAGAGCATGTCGGCCCAGTCGCAGGACTCGGTCCCCCCCGCCCCCGCCTGGATGGAGAGGAAGGCGTTGTTCTTGTCGAACTGGCCGGTCAGGAAGGACGCGATCTCGAGCTTGTCGAGCTCGTCCGCCATCACCGCCACGGAGGCCAGGAGTTCGCGCTCGTGGACCTCCCGCTCGCCGCCGTCCGAGAGCCCGAGGAGTTCAAGCATCACGTCGGTGTCGTCGACCTTCTTCTGGAAGGCGATCACGGGCAGGATGGCCCGCTTGAGCGTGTTCAGCTTGGCGATGTGCTTCTGGGCGCGCTCGTTGTTATCCCAGAACGCGGGGGCGCCCATCTCGGCCTCCATCGCCTCTATCTCGCGGCGCTTTTGGTCGACGTCAAAGAAACCTCCACAGGTGGCCTGCGCGCTTCTTGATGTTCTCGATCTGGTTCAGCGTCTCGGTGGGGATCATGATGAAGGGTCGAATAAAAGCCGGACCCGGCCCAACCGCAAGCGGACAAGCGGGAGTGCCCCGGCCTACATCCGCCACATCGCGAATCCCATCATCGGGTCGCCGGGCATCTGCCGCAGCTCGTTGAAGAGCTGGATCACCTCGTGGTTCCTCTCGAGCTGGGCGCGCAGCGCCGCGAACTGCGCCTCCGAGAGGACGCCGCGGGCTTGTCCGAGGACCTGCTCCGGGTCCACGGCCTCGGCCATGGCGACATGGGCGACGAGGGAATCGTCGAAGCTGTGGACAATCGGGTCGTCCGCGGTGCCCCCGGCGGCGTACGACGGATTCGCCCCGGCCATGACCCGGGCAAGCTGGCTGGCCTGCGGGCCACTCAGCGGATCGCCGATGATTGCAAGGCCTCCGGCAAGGGCATCCACGAAGGAGCGCATCGGCGCCTGGCGCTCGCACTCCTTCAGCTGCTGGTAGCCGGGTTCCCCCAAGAGGTCGATCTGGGCCGCGGCCTGCTGGTCCTCGGCCTGCCTCCGGAGGCCAGCAACGGCGGGATCGGACTCGTCCAGCCCCTGGGCCTGCGCGGACGACGTGATGTCGAGCATCCGCCCCGCCCCCTCCATGGCAATCTCGCTGAACCTGGCAATCTGGTCGGCTGACAGCCCGAGCGACGACCAGAGCGGGCCGAACTTCTGCGCGAGGCCGGCGCGCTCCGCCGCCAGGCAGAGCGCCTGCAGCTTGGGGTCTCGCGCGAGGGCACGCTGCTCCCAAACCCTCCGGGGGATCGAATGAATGGACAGGTCTATCGCCGCGGCATCAGCCGGCGTCACCCTGGGGACGGGGCCGCCGAACCTGGAGCGGACGCCGTCGAGGAGGCCGCCCAGCCTGGACGCCTCCCTCCTTGAATCGGCCGTCCGCAGCTCGGCCCGCCCAATCGAGGCCTCGAGGAGCGCACGCTCCCTCGCCGCGGCATCGAGCCCCGCGCTCGCCCCCGGGATCGAACGCGCCGCGAGGACAGCGACGATTGCCGCGCCGGCGAAGAGCGCCCCGGAGCCCAGCAGGGTGATCCCCTTGGCGTTCATCGGTCACCTTGAGCCACGATGCCCGCCGCAATCCTTGCCTCGTTCGCGGCCTGCTGCATCGCCTGGTCCACGGCCTGGCTCAGGGCCAGCTGGTACTGCACCTGCCGACGGAGTCCGGACAGCGCGGCGAGCTGGGCATCCGACAGCACGCCCCTGGCCCGGGAGATCGCCGCGTCCCAGTCCGGATTGCCCGGGGACGGCCCGCTGGAGCCCAGGATCACGGTCAGCTGCGCGGCCTGCTCCGAGGTCAGCGGCGTGGGTGTCAGGTAGAGGGCGCTGCCCAACTGCATCGAAAGCATCCGCGGCGACGCCGACGCATTGTAGTCCTGGTACTGCCTGTAGCCGGCGTCGCCGAGGAGGATGCGCAGCTGGGTCTCCATCTGCGCCGCCGACAGGTCCCCGGCGGAGAATCCGCCGGCCGGCGCCTGCGTCGCCGAGGCCCAATTCACCCCGGCGGTGCCCCGCACCCTCAGGTCTTCAAACGCCTGGATCTGCCCGTCCGTCAGGCCAAGGGCCTTGAACAGGCCGCCGTACACGTCGGCTGTCCTCTGCCGGAAATAGGCCGTGAGATGCCGCGCCGCCTGCGGCCTTGCCGCGAGAAGATCGCGGCCCGCGGCCCTAGGGTCTCTTAGGACCACGCCCGCCGCCGCCGCCTCGCTGGCGGCCCGCGCATCCGCGGCGCCAACTGCGGCCTTGGCCGCACCGAGCGCCTTTTCCGCGGCGGCCCTGTCGCCTTCGGCGGACCTTGCCTCGCGCTCGGCGGCAGCGAGTTCGGCGTCAAGCGCCCGGTTCCCATGCAGAACGGCCTCGAGCGCCCGCCGGGACAATAGGTCCGCGCGAACCTCGTAGACGGCGGTTGCGACGGCGAGGGCCGCGACGACGGCAGCCGCACCGGCGGCGAGCTTGGAATGGCTCATGAGGTTGAGGAGGTCTAGGGCCGAGGCCGCCGGGCTGGACAGCGCGACGCCCGCGACCGAGGCGGCGAGTGCCGCGGGCGCCGCCGTGACTGCGTTCGCCTCGATGAGGGACGCCACCGCGGCAGCGGTCGACGCGATCCCCCGCCGGGCCAGGAGGACCCTCAGCCTGCCGACCGCCCGGTCGACGCGCTTTCGCGCGGCGTCTTCCGTCAGGCGGAGGCGCGCGCCCGCCTCCCCATAGGACCGTCCCTCGAAGAAGCGCAGCAGCAGCGCCTCCCGGTCGGCTAAGCTGAGCTCGTCCATCGCCTCGTCCAGGACCGGCCTCAGGCGGTCCCAGTCCGGGTCGGACTGCGGATCGGCGCCCATCAGGTGCGCCTCGTGCTCCCTCGCCTGCCTGCGGCGCTCGGCGCGGACCGCGCGCAGCGAGGCGAACCGCGACGCGGTGTGGAGCCATCCCGCGAGGACCGGCCGGTCGACAAGCCCGGGCGCCTTGCGCGCGAGGGCGACGAACACCTGCTGGGTGACATCCTGGGCAAGGTGCCCGTCGCCGCCGACCCGCCGAAGCGCCGCGCAATAGACGAGGTTGACGTTCCTGCGGACGAGCTCCGTGAACGCCTCCTGGGAGCCGTCCTCTGCGTAGTGTCGGAGCAATTCGGCGTCATCCTCCATGGTCTTCCACCCCGTTAGTAGCCGCCGGCCACGGAACCGGACACACAATTTTCCGGCCTTCTCAAGGTCCGGGCCAAACGGGCCGATGATCCAATCGGCAGGGCCGCTTGCGGCCCGGGGAGACTGTGCGAGCTTACCGCTTACCCAACACCCATCCAAACATGATCGAACGCACACTGGGCAGAGGCGGGCTTCGGGTCTCGGCAATCGGGCTCGGCTGCATGGGCATGAGCGAGTTCTACGGCCCGTCGCAGATGGACGACGCGGAGTCGGTGCGCGTCATCCACCGGTACCTCGACCTGGGAGGCAACTTCCTGGACACGGCCGACATGTACGGGGTGGGACGGAACGAGGCGCTTGTCGGGCGTGCGATCGCGGACCGCCGCGACAAGGTGGTGCTTGCGACCAAGTTCGGGAACGTCCGCGGGCCCAGGGGGGAATTCCTCGGCGTCCGCGGCGACGCCGCGTACGTGAGGCAGTCCTGCGAGGCGAGCCTCACCCGGCTCGGGGTCGACGTGATCGACCTCTATTACCAGCACCGCGTCGACCCCAGGGTCCCGATCGAGGAGACCGTCGGCGCGATGGCCGGGCTCGTGAAGGAGGGGAAGGTGCGCCACCTCGGCATGTCCGAGGCGGCGCCCGCCACCCTACGGCGGGCCGCGGCCGTCCACCCGATCGCGGCCCTGCAGACCGAGTACTCGCTCTGGAGCCGCGACCCGGAGGACGGGCTCCTCGGGACCGTCCGCGAGCTCGGCATCGGCTTTGTCGCCTACAGCCCGCTCGGGCGGGGGTTCCTGACCGGGCGGTTCCGCAGGCCCGAGGACCTGCCGGAGGGCGACTACCGTCGCGGCTCGCCGCGCTTCCAGGGGGAGAACTTCCAGAAGAACCTCGACCTCGTCGCGAGCGTCGTTGAGCTGGCCGAGTCCAGGCGGTGCACGCCGAGCCAGCTCGCGCTCGCCTGGGTCCTCGCCCAGGGTTCGGACGTCGTCCCGATACCGGGCACGAAGCGGCTGCGCTACCTGGAGGAGAACCTGGGCGCGCTCGACGTCCGACTCTCGCACGGCGACCTTTCCCGCATCGACGGCGTGCTCCCGGCGGGGTCCACGTCCGGGGACCGCTACCCGGCCCAGAGCATGCAGGCCGTCAACCGGTAGCGTCACTCCTCCGGCATCGGCGCCGACCCCTCCAGGAGGGACTCCTCGTGGTCGAGGAGCTGCTGCAGCGGCCTATAGACGTCGTCGATGATCGTGCCGGCGCGCCAGAGCCTGTCGAGCGCCTGGCGCTCCGCCCGGAGGGCGGCCAAGCGGTAGTGGTGCCCCGCGTGCCTGCGTCGGCGTGCGCTCTTCTGCGTCTCCCCCTCCGCGGTCAGGACCGACAGCCGCTGCTCGTACTCCGCGATGACGAGCCCGAGCGCCGCGTTCTGGTCGGCCGTGGCCGCCGACGGCTCCAGGTCCCGAAGCGCGCCGAGGCCCGCCTCGACCGCCGCCATGCGCGCCAGCCGCTCCTCCCTCGGCCGGTCCTTGTCCTCCCCGATCTTGAGCGCGCGGATGAGCGCCTCGAGGGTCGTGCCCTGGACGGCGAGGGTCGCCGCGATGACCCCGAAGGCCAGGAAGATGACGATGTCGCGCCCGGGAAACGGCGAGCCGTCGGGCATGAGGAGGGGGATGGAGAGCGCGGCCGCGAGCGTCACGGTGCCGCGCATGCCGGCCCAGCCGACCACGAAGACCGCGGCCGGGTGCGCGGGGGTCTCGGACCTGCGCACGCTCCTCAGGCAGAAGGGCAGGTACGTGCCCGGGTACACCCAGACCATGCGCGCGACCATCGCCGTTGCGGCCACGGCCGCCGTCAGGCCCAGGAGGCGGGGCACCGTGAACTGGTGGTTCACGGCCGCGAAGAGGCTCGGGAACTGGAGCCCCAGGAGCACGAAGGCGATGCCGTTCAACCAGAAGATGACCAGCGACCAGACCCCGAACGCGGTCTGGCGCGTCTCGGCGTCCATGCGGACCGGGTCCCGCCAGCCCGAGTAGAGGCCCGCGGCGACGACGGAAAGGACGCCCGACACGCCCAGGTGCTCGGCCAGAAGGAAGGCCGCGTAGGGCGTCATGAGGGAGAGCGTGACCTCCACGGGGGTGTCGCCGACGCGAAGGCTGCGCAGGAGGTCGCGCAGCCGGCCGACCGCATAGCCGACCGCGAGCCCGACCGCGAAGCCGCCGAGCGACAGGAGCGAGAACTCCGCCAGCATCCTGCCGGGCGAGAAGCCTCCCGTGAGGACGGCCGCCAGGGCGAACTTGAAGGCCACAAGCCCCGTCGCGTCGTTCATCAGGCTCTCTCCGTTCAGGATCGTGGTCATGCGCGCCGGCACCCGCAGGTTTTCCGTGGCCGAGCCGACCGCGACCGCGTCCGTGGGCGACACGATGGCGCCGAGCGCGAACGCCATCGCAAGGGGCAGGCCGGGGACGAGCGCGTGCGCCACGAGCCCCACCGCGACGGTCGTGAAGGTGACGAGGCCTATCGCCAGCATGAGGATCGGCCGCTTGGCGCGCAGGAGCTCGCGGATCGGCATCAGCCAGCCGTCCGAGAAGAGGAGCGGCGGCAGGAAGCAGAGGAAGAAGAAGGCCGGGTCCAGCTGGAAGCGCGGAAGCCACGGCAGGAAGGCGGCCCCCACCCCGCCCAGCAGGTACGTGATGAGCGGCGGCCACGGCAGCCAGCGCCCGGCCACGCTCAGGCCCGCGACCAGCAGGAGAAGGAGGAGGGCGTGCTCGAAGTCCGTCATGGCGCGCGGCTCGATCCTCCCCCCAAGGGCCCCGGCCTAGGCCGGGGCCGCGCCCTGCGCCTTGCGCTTCTTGCGCTCCCAGTACCAGGCGATCCAGATGCAGACCTCGTAGAGGAGGTACAGCGGGACCGCCATCGCGACCTGGGTCACCACCTCGGGGGTCGTCAGGACCGCGCCGAGGACGAGCGAGAGCACGGCGACATGCCTCCGGAACTTGGTGAGGTGGGCGTGGGTCAGGACGCCGATCTTGACGAGAAACAGCACGACCAGCGGGAACTGGAACCCGAGGCCCATCCCGAAGATGAACCTGCAGACGAAGTTGATGTACTCCTCGGCCCTCCAGTCCGACGCGGAGAACCCGAGGACCCGGGAGTACTGCACCGCCGCCCGGAGCGCCACCGGCAGGAGCAGGAAGTAGGTGGAGAGGACCCCCGCGACGAACAGGGCGGCCGACCAGCCGAGCCAGCTGAAGATCACGCTGCGCTCCTTCAGGTTGATCGCCGGCA
>Ga0265318_10002175_pt1 | contig 10621 bp, 4 predicted proteins | sample 4821metaG_FD_192431 | JGI IMG/M metagenome (GOLD analysis project Ga0265318, IMG submission 192431) | Rhizosphere microbial communities from Carex aquatilis grown in University of Washington, Seatle, WA, United States - 4-8-21 metaG | ecosystem: Host-associated > Plants > Roots > Rhizosphere >... | reverse complement strand
AGGCTCAATTTTATTATCCAATAAGAAGTCGTACTTATAAGAGAACCTGATAAAGTGTCTAATAGCTCCGCTGATGATAATCGAATATTCAAAGGAAGTTCTGTGCTGGCCCAGTTTACCCCAGCCTAAAGAGAATTCCTTTGTCAACCCGGCATATAATTTTTTGCTTTCGTAGATCAGGATTGGATTGACTAAATATAAAACTGCGCCTACGCCAATAGAAACCGGCAGAAATGAAGAAGCTGAGCTATATTGTAAATTTGGATCAGGTTTGTGAAATGGGTTTCCGTTTTCTAATACCTGGCAATTTAACCTGCCGGAGACATTGAAAGTGAAGCATAATATTAGGAAATATTTGACATACTTTAATGTCATTCAATACGGAAAATTGTTAGAAGATTTATCTTGAAGTACCCGAGGCTTACTTATCCATAATAACCGAAATTGAATTGTAATAAACGTCAGAAATCTTTTCTAAGTTTAAATTTACAAAATCATCAATTTTGAAGGTATTTCCGCCTGTTTTGCCTATTACCGCGAATTCAATTCCATGCTTTTGGCAAATATCTGAGCATGATTTTTCATTATCTTTATTCAGCGAAATCAAAATTCTGCTTTGAGATTCGTTAAATAATGCAAAATCAGCCCTTTTGGCCTCTGTTAATAATAACGCACATCCTACATAATTGGTTCTGTTCATAACGCAGCATTCAGCGGCCGCCACAGCAAGTCCGCCATCGGAAACATCATGCGCCGAATTTATGAAAGATTTTCTTATTAATTCAAGCGTCGCATCATAAAGCCTTTTTTCATTTTCCGGATTTATGTCAGGCGCATCGCCGCAAACTTTACCATGTATTGTATGTAAATATTCGCTCCCGCCAATTCCATCAAATAAATTTTCAGCGCCGCCTTTTGAGCGCGGTGGTTGAATTAAGGCAACCAGGTCGTCTTCATTTCTAAAATGCGATGTCATGAAGTAATCAATATCTTCTATTAAACCAACCATGCCTATTACAGGCGTTGGATATACGGCATAATCAGGCGATTCGTTATAGAAGCTTACGTTACCTCCGGTAACGGGCGTATTTAAAGTTCTGCAGGCGTCTCCAATGCCTTTTATTGCCTCTCTAAACTGGTAATATACTTCAGGTTTGTACGGATTTCCGAAATTCAGGCAGTTGGTTATGGCAAGCGGTTCAGCGCCTGTGCAAACAACGTTGCGCGCTGACTCGCAAACAGCTATCATTCCGCCTTTATATGGATTCAAATAAACATACCTGCCGTTGCAGTCGGTTTTCATTGCGAGCGCCTTTTTTGTTCCCTTTATTCTTACAACGGATGCATCGCCGCCCGGCAGCGCTATTGTGTTTGTCCTTACCTGCGTATCGTACTGTTCATATACCCAATTCTTGTTTGTAATATTTGGAGACGCAAGCAGTCTCAATAACGTATCATTGTAATCTTTTGGTTCAGGCAGCGTATTAAGATCAAAATTTCTGATTTCTTTTAAATACGCAGGCTCTTTAGATTCACGCACGTAAACCGGGGCTCCGCCGCCTAAAACAAGTGGTTCTGCAGGCGCATCGGCGACAAGTTTTCCTTTGTAATGTACGGTAACATTCGGAGAAGTAGTTACTGAGCCTATCTGAATGCAATTCAAATCCCATTTATCAAAAATTTCTTTTGCAATTTCTTCTTTACCTTTTTCTATTACTACAAGCATTCTTTCCTGTGATTCGGAAAGCATAATTTCATAAGCTGTCATGCCGTCTTCTCTCACGGGCACAAGGTCCAGATTTATAGTCATACCTGAATTACCCTTAGCGCTCATTTCGCTGGTTGAACATGTGATTCCTGCAGCGCCCATATCCTGCATTCCAACTACCGCACCCGTTTTAATAAGTTCAAGCGACGCTTCCATAAGCAGTTTTTCTGTGAAAGGGTCGCCAACCTGAACTGAAGGTCTCTTGGATTCTGATTTTTCTGAGATCTCCTCTGAAGCAAAAGTTGCGCCATGAATACCATCTCTGCCCGTTGACGAGCCGACCAGAAATACCGGGTTTCCTTCGCCTTCCGCGGTAGCAGAGGCGACCTCATCATGTTTTACAATACCGACGGCCATTGCATTAACAAGCGGATTATCCCTGTAACTTTCATCAAAATAAATTTCACCGCCAACCGTGGGTACGCCAAAACAGTTGCCGTAATCGCCAATGCCTTTTACAACATTCTTAAACAGATATTTTGTGCGGTCGTTGCCGTTATCAATTGCGCCAAACCTCAGTGAATTTAACGCGGCAATAGGGCGTGCGCCCATAGTGAAAATGTCCCGTAATATTCCGCCAACTCCTGTTGCTGCGCCCTGGTAGGGCTCGACTGCCGAGGGATGATTATGCGATTCTATCTTGAATGCTACGGCAAGACCATCTCCTATATCCACTAATCCGGCATTCTCTTCTCCTGCCGAAACAAGCAGCCTTCCGCCGCTCCTGGGGAGTTTCTTTATTTCAAGTATAGAATTTTTGTAAGAGCAATGTTCGCTCCACATAACTGAAAATATGCCAAGTTCAGTATATGTTGGCGTTCTTCCTAAAATTTCTTTGATTCGGTTATATTCTTCTTCAAGCAAGCCATGTTCTTTGGCCAGCATTAAATTCACTTCCGGTTCGTGCATTATCATTATTTAATCCCCGCGAAAGCGGGGATCCTGTTAGTTTATAATGTTTATCTGGAAAATTAAAATTATCTTACAATTATTGCTCTGTCAATTGTTGTTTCATCTTTTGTCTGAACAACCACATAATACACGCCGCTTGGTATGTTTTCAAACTGTTTCCACCAGCGGAATTTGTAAACTCCTGAAGGAACATCATTCCACATAAACGTTGCTAAAGGCTCTCCTGCTGCATCTTTGAGAGTGATGTTTACAAATGAACCATCTCTCGACATAATAATAGCTGAATTAGATTCCATTGTAGAGCCAAACGGATTTGGATACCTGGCTTTCAATTTAGCTTGTTCAAGAGAATCAATATTATGTGTTAACAAAATTAAATTGTCATAATTTTCGTACTTGAACTCATTAGAATCAGCAAACTGACGAGCAAATGATACTGGCGCAGATTCGATACTTGGATTTTGCATTAAGACCAGCAACAAAAATGAAATAAACATCAATGAAGTTGGGTATTCGAACTTTACTTTCTTTACGGCGTATCTTTTCATGAGAAATCAAAAATAAAAATTTTTAGAATAACATTTTAGGTATAAACAATTACTAAGCATTTTCAAATGCCGGCTGATTTCGATCTAACGATTATATCAACAATTCGTGCACAGGCAAATTTTCCGGAATAGGGATATCTTTGTTAACATTTTTTTCATTTCAAAAGGTCAAAAAACCTGTTTTGTAGCGCTTATAATGACAGGCTTGTCACACTAATAGCTAATTAATAAACTCTTTGACTATTAATCACTTGAAGAAGCTATTGTACCCTCTCCGCAGTCAGGTTAACTTACTGAAGAGAGAATAATCAGAACTTCCTTTGCGGACCCTTTTAGCAAGCTTGAGCTGAAAAATTGACCTTTAATCATATGAAGACTTTCGTCTTGTTTTTGCTTGTTTCATTCTTTGCGTTACATTCCTCGAATGCACAATTAAGCTCATACAGTTTTCAAAGCGCAAGCGGCTCTTTCACCGCTATAACAGGCGGCACAGTTTTAGGCTCAACATCAAACGATGAACAGGTCTTTAATAATAATACAACCGGAGAAGCGGCGCCACAAACCGATATAGGTTTTCCCATCGGGTTCAATTTTATTTATAATGGTTCTGTTTTTGACAGGTTCGCAGTGAACACAAACGGATGGATCTTGTTAGGCGCCGGTACATTCTCAATAGCCGGAACAACCACTCCTATCAGCAATACCTCCACAGCAGGTTTCGCGAACATACTATCAATTATGGGAAGAGACTTGCAGGGACAAACCGGCTCGGAATTGAGCTATAAGCTTATTGGCAGCTCGCCCACAAGGACGCTTGTGGTTCAGTGGCTAAATTATAGAAGATATAATGTTACCGGAGAAAATTTTAATTTTCAGATCAGGCTGAATGAAGCGGATTACACTATAAATTTTGTTTATGGAACTGTTACGACCACAAATACAAGCACTACAATTGCCAATAACCCTACCCAGCTTGGAATTAGGGGCGCAACTAATGCAGACTACATTAACAGGACCACTTCTACAAGCTGGTCTGCAAGCACGGCAGGCACTTTAAATACAAACACAATGAGGCTGACTACAACTGTAGGGCCGGCTTCGGGGCTGACATATACATGGGTTCCGGCAAATATGACATACACATCCAGCACAACTCTGCAGGCGGATACCACTAACGTAACAAAGAACTCTGCAAATAATCAGATCATCAAAATACAGGTTGTGGTAAGCGGAACTTCAAATCCAATTTCCGCAACAAGTTTCACGCTGAATACTACCGGCACCACTGTTGTTAGCGACATCAAAAACGCAAAGGTTTGGTACACAGGCACAAGCGCTGCTTTTGCTCCAACAACGCAATTCGGGTCAACTGTGTTAAATCCCAGCGGAAGCTATGTTGTGACCGGAACGCAGCCGCTTGTCAGCGGCACAAATTATTTCTGGCTCACATATGATGTGCCTTTAACGGCTGTAACTAATAACAAAATAGATGGCGGATGCAGTTCTATAACCGTCGTAACCGCGAAAACGCCAACAGTAACGGCTCCGGCCGGAAGCAGGACCATTTCACCTTCACCGCTAACAGGAAATTATAATGTTGGACTCAGTTTATTCAATCGCGTTATTGGAAAAGATCTGTATTTCAAAAAAGTTACCTCAAAAGTTTTGGCAGATAAGTTCATACAGAATGATAAACCTAAAACTAAGAAAGCGCCTGATGTGCAAACCAAAATTGCAGGCGATTACACCAGAGTTAGTTCGGAAATAGACCGGGATTCGTTCGTTTTGATGGATGGCGATCTGCCCTACGCCGGCTCACAGCGCATAGATGTTACTCCTGATATGAGAACCATATTCGGAAAAGGCGTCCTTCCCGATAATGTAAACGGAATTTATTCTAATATTACTACGGCGGTCAATGACTTGAATGTATCAGGCATGCAGGGGCCCGTTGTGTTCTATCTTGTTGATGCGTTATATAGCTCAGAGACTTTCCCGATCATTGTGAATAATATATCAGGCTCAAGCGCGGTAAATACATTTACTCTCAAACCGGCTGCCGGTATTTCTCCGCAGATAGTAATGACCACCGGCGCCGCAATGTTAAAAATATATAGCTCAAGTTATGTTACAATAGACGGCTCTAACACTGCAAATGGCACAACAAGGGATCTGACCCTGACCGATAATTATGGAAATACTTCTTTTTGTATATGGATTGGATCGGCAGGAACCACGGTCGAAAACAATATTATAGTTGAAAACTGCAGTTTAAAATCCGGTGAAAATTCATTCGGCTCATCGCCCGTACTTGTTTCTGACGGCGACGTATCAGGAAACCCCGGTTACTTTAATAATGTTACGATTCAGAATAACATTTTTAAAAAAGGCAGGCAGGCAATTTACGTCAATGGAGGAATTGTTCCTCAAAATATTTCTAATGTAAATATTCTTAATAATGTAATTAATTCTACCGGTGGAGATGCAACCGGATTTATGGGAATTTATTTGCAAGGGGTTAATAGCGCTGATATCAAAGGTAACGAAATTGCAAATTTAGATTCTACCGATGATGAAAATGATGTTGGCGTGTGGGTTGCGTTCGGATCGCAGAGCGTAATTGTGGAATCGAATAAAATATACAATATCGGATACACTGGTTCCAGCGGGAACGGCGCATACGGAATTTTACTTACGCCAAACCAGTTGAATTCAGCCGTCGAAGTAAGAAACAATTTAATATATAATATTTACGGTACCGGATGGAGCTATACCGACGGCATATATTTTCTGGACAATCCGGCGGGAATAGCTTTATATTCATTTGGTACGCAAAGCGGAATAAGCCTGTATAACAATTCCATTAATCTTTACGGAAATACTCTCAACCAGACTCTTGCTCTTTCAAGCGGAATATTTGTATCAACCGGGAGTACGGTTGACATCAGGAATAACATTATTAAGAACAATCTGGGATTAAGCGCTTCGATCGGGTACGGGAGCTGCGCAATCTATTTGCAGAATTCAATCGCTCAGTTATTAAATACTGATTATAATAATTATTTTGTTAATCCTACCGGTTCCGGCGTAAAACTATTGGGAAAAATTTCAACTTCTTTAACTTCAACAGATATTGTTTCCTGGAAAACAATTACGGGGAAAGACAAGAGCTCGCTGAATTTTGATCCCGGTTTTATTTCGAATACAAATCTTCAACCGGATGTTAATAATCAAAGCAGCTGGTCGCTGATAGGAAGAGGAACTCAAATTTCAACGGTTAATTCAGATTATCAGTCAAATCCAAGAAGTATAACTCTACCAGGAGGCGGACCAGATATAGGAGCTTATGAGTTTTCTCCCACATTGCAGCCGATCACAGGTTCCCAGGTGGGAATAATAACAAACGGCGGTACGACAAAATATATTTTTGGCGGCGATACAGTGGCATCAATCGTTTGGCACGGCGCTAGCCTTCCTGCATCTGTAATTGTGAAGTACTATTCAGGTTCAAATCCGCCGGCGACTACTTCAGGTAATTATGGTAATTGTTACTGGACATTCACTCCGATAGGGGGCTCAGCTTATACATTTGACATTACTCTTTACTATGATCCTTCTCTGATAGGCGCTATATCAGGAGAGAGCAATATATCAATTGCTAATTATACAGCAGGCGCCTGGACGCATTCGGATGCGGTAGTTAATACAACATTAAGAACCGCGACCCATAACGGTTTAAGCAGTCTTACGACTTTTACAATTGATGATAAAACAGGTCCTTTACCCGTCAATATTGAATATTTTAAAGCGATAACTTCATCAAGAGATGTGAACCTTACATGGGCCACAGAATCAGAAATAAATAACTCCGGTTTTGAGATTGAAAGAAAATCTGACGCCGAGAACCTGTGGACCGGGCTGGGATTCGTTAAGGGAAATGGCACCATTTCCCATGAAAACGTTTATTCATTTAAAGATACAAGGCTTAACGAAGGAAAATATAACTACCGACTCAAACAAATAGATTTCAATAATCATTTTGATTATTATGATCTGAACGGTGAAGTTTTAATTGGAACTCCGGTTAGCTTTGGCATGTCGCAAAGTTATCCCAATCCATCAAACCCTAATTCTAAAATTGATTACCAGTTGCCTTTTGACGGGCAGGTAAGCATAAAAATATATGATGTTCAGGGCAGGGAAGTAGCGACAATTATAAACGGCTTTTCTAAAGCGGGTTATCATTCAGCTGAATTTGACGGTTCAAACCTTGCAAGCGGAGTATATTTTTACAGGATTAATTCAGCCAATTTTACTCAAACTATGAAACTGGTTTTAGTCAAATAGCAACAATACATAAAAACAATTTTTACGCGATTTTTTTTTACCTAACTTAATGAAAAATAAATTGAACACTTTAAACACAAAATCTTTAAACAGATCACTGGCTATCCTTATAATTGCCATCACCCTGTTTTCAACGACAAAAATCAACGCTCAAAGCGATCTGTGGTGTTTGGAGTTTCAGAGCAGCCTAATGGGTATAACCGCCGGCGACAGCGGAACAGTGAAACAAACTTCAGACGGCGGCTTAACATGGGAGCTTGAAACAAGCGGAACAACTAATACACTGAAGAAAACCGGTATACTCAATAACGACAATATAGTTGTTGTAGGCTTTGCCGGAACAATAATCAAAACCACCGATTACGGCGACACATGGAAATCAAAATCAGCGGGTACTACAGTGGATCTTTACGGGGTATCATTCGGGGGCAGAGAATCTGAGGTTGGAATTGCTGTTGGAGCAAACGGTACAATAATCAGGTCCTCCGACCAGGGTGAAAGCTGGACTTTAATTTCAAGTAATACTTCAACTAAAAGTATAATTTACACTTCGGTATCATTTGCGTCCGGAACAAAAGGGATTCTTGTCGGTCAAAAAGGAACGCTGCTTATAACCACAGACGGAGGATTCACCTGGTCCCGCGTACCTACGAATATCCCCAAAATAAACTATAAATTTGTGCTAATGCTTTCTGAGGATATTGCATATGTTACAGGCGACAACGGAACAATAATCAAAACAACCGACGGAGGAATGAGCTGGATTTCATTAAACACTAATTCTTCCAGTTCGCTTTACAGGATACGTTTTGCAGACGACCAGATTGCAATTGCTGTTGGCTCCGGAGGCGAAGTGTTGAAGACAACCGATGGCGGAAATACATGGAATACCGAGATAAGCGGCGTCACTAATAATCTTAACTGTCTTTTTGTAATAGATGAGAATGTAGCATTTGCCGGAGGACAGGGAGGCATAATCTTAAAAACGACCGATGGAGGTATATCATGGTCTTCAAGCGCGAATCCAAAGACAACAAATATGGTAAAGAAAATTGAAAAGATAAATTTGTTTACCAATTATCCAAACCCTTCAAATCCGGTAACTACGATTAAGTATTACATTGCGTCCTATTCATCTGTAACGCTTAAAATTTATGACGCTGTTGGCAGAGAAGTGAGAACGCTTGTTAATCAAAACCTTGCAACAGGAATACACACTGCGCAATTTGACGGGAGCAATCTTCCGAGCGGAGTTTATTTCGGTAAGTTACTTATTCGGTCGCCGGAGGGAATATCTAATAAAACAATGAAAATTGTGTTGGTGAAATAATATTCAAAGAGATTAGTAATTATCATTAATTTAAGAAGAATCCTCAATTTGGGGCAAATATCAATAGTTCTACGAACGTTTAAGGAATTTGACCATAAAATACAATAGTTTACGACACAGTCGTTTCTTTTACCCTTGACAATACAAAACGTATGTATTATATTCGCATCAGATGGTTTGGAGAGGACCCATCCACAGTATCAAAACTCTCAAGTGAGGTCATACATCCGTGTCCCGGAATGAGGCCTGTGCTGCCCGTCTTGTCCGGCCGGATAATTTCGCGTATCAAACTGGATACAATAACTAGTTCATTAAATTATGACCCGCGGGTCTGATTTTTAAACCAATATTTAAAGATCATAAACGCAAAAGGGAAAAGAAAGCAGAAAGCAGAAAGCAGAAAGCAGAAACTATTAAATACTATAGGTTAGAAAGAAAAAGAAATAGCGAAACGCGAATTTCAGTATTCGCTATTTCGCCATTTCACTATTTCTATATTTTGAAGGTTATTTGACCTGATTTATAAAGTCAAAACTTACGGAATTCTATATTTACTTTACCTTCTTAAATAATTTCACCAGGTCAAGTTTTTCCCAGGTGAAGTCTTTATCGTTGCGTCCAAAGTGTCCGTAATTAGTCGTCTTGCGGAATATCGGGCGGCGGAGGTTCAGCCTGCCTATTATTCCGTTCGGAGTCATATCAATATTCTTAGTTATGAAATCAGAAATTTTTGTATCGGCAACTTTTCCTGTTCCGTAAGTATTAACTAAAATTGAAATAGGATCCGCGACGCCGATAGCGTATGAAACCTGGATGAGACATTCGTCTGCCAGTCCTGCCGCTACTATGTTCTTTGCAAGGTGCCTGCATGCATACGCAGAGCTTCTGTCTACTTTGGAAGGATCCTTGCCTGAAAAAGCTCCGCCGCCGTGCGCGCCTTTCCCGCCGTAAGTATCTACAATAATTTTTCTGCCGGTTAAACCTGTATCGCCGTGCGGGCCGCCAATAACAAATTTACCTGTTGGATTAACATGATATTTAATGTGACTGCCGAATAATTTTGTAATTCTTGCCGGAAGCTGTTTTTTGACCCTTGGAACAAGATACTTGATCACATCTCTTTTAATAGTATCCTGCATCTTCTTATCTGCTGCAGCCTGCGAAAGTCCTTTTCCGGGTTTTATAAAGTCATCATGCTGAGTTGAGATCACGATTGTATCAACGTTCTTCGGCCTGTTCTTATTATCATATTCAATTGTTACCTGCGACTTTGAATCCGGCCTCAGGTACTTCATAACTTTTTGTTCTCTTCTTATTACAGCCAATTCTCTTAATAGCTTGTGCGACAGATCAAGAGCAAGCGGCATATAGTTGTCGGTTTCGTTTGTTGCATAACCGAACATCATTCCCTGGTCGCCTGCGCCCTGCTGTTTTTTATTTTTCTTCTCCACGCCTCTGTTAATATCAGCCGATTGTTCGTGCATTACATTCACTATTCCGCAAGACACTGCGTCGAACTGGTAAGCTGATTTGTTGTAACCGATAGTATCTATTACTTCCCGTGCAATTCTCTGTATATCGGTTTCGAGTTTTGCCTTCTGGTTAGCTTTAATTTCTCCGCCGACTACAACTAAGCCTGTTGTACAGTAACATTCGCATGCAACTTTTGCATTCGGGTCGTGAGTTAATATTGAATCTAATACTGCGTCCGAGATC
>Ga0265318_10002172_pt1 | contig 10636 bp, 9 predicted proteins | sample 4821metaG_FD_192431 | JGI IMG/M metagenome (GOLD analysis project Ga0265318, IMG submission 192431) | Rhizosphere microbial communities from Carex aquatilis grown in University of Washington, Seatle, WA, United States - 4-8-21 metaG | ecosystem: Host-associated > Plants > Roots > Rhizosphere >... | reverse complement strand
AGCACGGGGACGGCGTCACCTTCAAGATCAAGGACGACCCGCGCGTCACCCGCGTGGGCCGGTGCCTCAGGAGGTTTTCCCTCGATGAGCTGCCCCAGTTCTACAACGTCCTGATCGGGGACATGTCGCTCGTGGGGCCGCGCCCGCCCGTGCCGCGCGAGGTCGCGCTCTACACGCTCGCCGACCGCCGGCGCCTCTCGGTCAAGCCGGGCATCACCTGCGTCTGGCAGATCAGCGGCAGGGCGGAGATCAACTTCGCGGGCCAGGTCGAACTCGACGTCACCTACATCGACAGCCAGAGCCTGCGTCAGGATGTCAAGATCCTGGCGAAGACCCCGAAAGCGGTCATCTTCGGCTCCGGGGCCTATTGATGAAGGCGCTGCTCATCTGCCCCGCTTCGAGGCCGGCCGTCCCGCACCTGGCGGATTCCGGACCGCTCGCCACGGCACCGATCCTCGGCGGCTGCCTCGCGGTCCATTGGATCGAGCACCTGGCGGCCATGGGCGCCCGGGAGATCACCATCCTCGCCGCAGGCGGCTGCGATCGGGTGCTCGCGGCCGTCGGCGACGGGGCCCAATGGGGCGTTCGCGTCAGCGTGATTGACTCGAACTTTGAACCCACGCGCGAGGCGGCCGCCGAGAGGTACCGCCCGCACGGGGAGCCGGGATGGCTCCCGGCGCCCTACGACATCGTCCCCCTATCCCACCTCCCGGGCTGCCCCCAGATGGCGCTCTTTGAGGGCTATGCAAACTGGTTCGCCGCGCTTGCGGCCTGGATGCCCATGGCCCTCACGCCGGCCCGCGTCCGGGTGAAGGAGGTGCGGCCCGGCGTCTGGATCGGCAGCCGCGCCAGGGTCTCGGCCGACGCGGAGCTGATCGCGCCGTGCTGGGTCGGGGACCAGGCGGTCGTCGGGGCCGGCGCCACCGTCGGCGCGGGCGCCATCCTCGAGGACCGCTCCGTCGTCGGCGCCAGGGCCACCGTCACCCAGAGCTGGGTGGGGCCCGACACCTCCGTGGGCCCGATGACCTCGGTGGCGCATTCGCTCGCCTGGGGAAGCACGCTCATCGACTGGAGGACCGACTCCATGCTCCGCGTGCCCGACCCCTTCCTGCTCTGCTCCCTCGCCAAGCCCCGTCTGGCGGCCACCACGGACCGCTACGGCCGGTCGCTCGGGACGCTGGGCACCCCCGAGGCGCAGGGCACGCTGATCGCCGCGCTCGGCGCAAGCTTTGACCGCACGCAGAACCTGAAACTCTCCGGCCTTCGACCGGAAAAAGTCCTATGAAAATCGAAAACCAGGGCGAGTGCCTGAGCATCTCCGACATCCAAGAGCTTACCGCCCAGAACTCGGCCTCCTTCCGCGACGAAGTCCAGGCCGCCCTCGGCACGTCGCCCGGACTGATCGAGATCAACCTTTCCAAGACGCGCTTCATGGACAGCAGCGGCCTCGGGGCGCTCTTCGCCCTCTACCGGGCCACCGCGAAGCGCCCCGGGGTGATCCTGCGCCTGCTGAACCCCGTCCCGGAAATCCAGCAGCTGCTGGAGCTGACCCAGATGCAGCAGCTCTTCGAAATCGTCAGGCGCTGAGGCCATGGCCTCCCCCCTGCTCGAGCCGGCCCGGCCCGCGACGCTCAGGCTCGCCTTTGCGCCCGACCTGGCCAGCGCCCGAGCGGTCTCGATCGCGATCCGCACCTTCCTCGCCGAGCAGGGCGTGGCGGAAAAGGAGCTCTTCTCGTATGAGCTGTGCATCTCGGAGGCCAGCAACAACGCCGTCGAGTACGCGGAAGGCTACGCCCGGAACCTGAAGCCCGTCGCCGAGGCGCTCTTCACGCCGTCCCAGATCGAGCTGCGGGTGACCGACCACACCGCCGGATTTGACCTGCCGGAGAAGATCGCCGCGCCCTCGCCGCTGACCGACCGCGGCCGCGGGCTCTTCCTCATCCAGTCGGTCATGGACGAGGTCCGCTACCTGCGCGGGACGAAGGAGAACACCCTGGTCATGCGCAAGAAGCGCAGGGCCGTTCCCGCCCCCGCCGCCATCAGCCTGGATCCCTTCAACCCGGTCTCGGTCGAGAAATACCAGCAGCACCTGTCGGATTCCTCGACCCAGATGGCAAGGATGGCGGAGGAGCTGAAGCTGCGCTCCGAGACCCTCTCCTCGGTCTTCCGCTGCTGCGCCGAGCTCGGGAGCATCGACAAGGTCTCGGAAAGCTTCGAGAAGCGGCTGCTCGTCGACCTGGTCCACCTCACCTCTGCGGACTGGTACGTCCTGCGCATGCTCTCGGCCGACGGCAGGAGGCTGCTGGTCTCCGCAGCCTCCGAACCCGACCTCGCCACGAGGATCATCGACCTTCCGGAGGCCGGCGGGCCGCCGGCCAGCATCGAGGCCTCCGTGGCGGCGAGCTTGAAGGCCGTGCGTTTCGACAACCGTGAAAGCTCGGACTCGTCCGAGCCGCTGCGCACGGTGGGGCCCGGGGGCGCCGGGCTGGTGAGCCCGCTCCACTTCGGCGGCACGCTCGTCGGGACGATCGCCGTCGGCCGGCGCAACGGCGACTTCCCCCTGGGCAGGCTCCAGGACCAGGTGATCCACGCCTTCGCCGAGTTCCTGGCGATCCAGACCCTCAACATCAGGCGCCAGAAGGACGAGGTGCGCAACCTGGTGGTCGCGCGCGAGCTCGAGATCGCGCAGACGATCCAGCAGCTGCTCCTGCCGCGCACCCTCCCCCAGCTCTCGGGCTTCAGCGTGGCGGGCGGGTGGCAGAGCGCCCGCGAGGTCGGCGGCGACTTCTACGACGCCATCGCCCTGGACGACCAGTCGCTCCTGCTCATGATCGCCGACGTGATGGGAAAGGGCGTGCCGGCGGCGCTGTTCGCCACGACGATGCGCGGCCTGCTCCTCGGCCTTGCGGCGCAAAGCTGCGACCCGTCCCAGCTGATGAGCGGGCTGAACCGCCTGCTCTACAAGGAGCTCTCGTCGGTCTCCATGTTCATCACCGCGCAGATCGTGCACGTCGACCTGAAGAGCCGGAAGCTGACGGCCGCGAGCGCGGGACACTGCCCCCTCCACTTTGTCCAGCCCGGGCGGCGCTCCATCTCGACCCTGCAGATCAAGGGCCTGCCGCTCGGCGTCATGCCGGACACCGAGTACCCGCACATGACCGCCGTCATGGGCGCGCCCGCAGCCCTGCTGCTCTATACCGACGGCCTCACCGACAGGCGCAACCCGGCGGGAAAGACCTACGGCCAGACGCGGCTCAAGACCTGGCTGCGGCTGAACGCAGTCCCCGGTCGCAACGCCACCGAGGTGCGCGACCTGCTGGCGACGGAACTCAACCGCTTCCGGGGCGACGCCGACATGTCCGACGACCAGGCGTTCCTCATCCTTGTCGAGGAGGGCGCCGGCGCCGCGCACGTGGCCCCCAAGCGCCGGCACGTTCCCGTGCACCACGGCTCCTTCCTCTTCCCGGCGACCGCCTGAGGCCCCCCTTCCGCCCATGAAGCCCTTTCTCCCCCTCTTCGTGTTCGTCGACGCCTGCGGCTGGGAGATCATCAAGGACCGCCCCTTCGCCAGGACCCTCGCTCCCGAGCGCCGCCGGCTCAGGTCGGTCTTTGGCTACAGCTCGGCCTGCATCCCCTCAATCCTGTCGGGCCGCTGGCCGGTGGATCACCGCAACTGGTGCTATTTCGTCTACGACCCCCCCAACTCCCCCTTCAAGAGCCTCCGCCACCTGCGCTGGCTGCCGCGGGCCCTCACGAGCAGGCGGATCTTCCGCCACCGCCTCTCCCGCCTCCTCAAGGTGCACCTCAAGTTCCGGGGGTACTTCGACCTGTACAACATACCCTTCGAGCACATCTCGCTCTTCGACTTCTCGGAGAAGAAGAACCCCCTGCAGGCGGGAGGCCTGAACCGCGGGCCCAACATCTTCGACTACATGCAGGAGCGCGGCATCTCCTGGCACGTGAGCGACCCCACGCGCGGGGAGAGGCAGAATCTCGACAGCCTGATGGCCGACATCCGGAAGGAGCAGATTGACTTCGGGTTCCTGTACTGGCCCGACCTGGACGGGGTCCTCCACCACGTCGGCAACACCGCCCCGGAGGTCCCGGCCAAGCTGGACGCCTACGAGCCGTGGCTCGCCGAGCTCATGGCCTGCGCCCGCGAGCACTACAAGGAGGTGCGGCTGACGATCTTCAGCGACCACGGCATGGCGAACTGCGACCGGCTCCTCGACCTGAAGGGCCGCATCGAGGCGCTCGGGCTGCGGATGGGAAAGGACTACGCGGTGGTGTACGACTCGACGATGGCCCGGTTCTGGTTCTTCGACCCCGCGGCGCGGGCCAAGGTCACCGAGTGCCTGAAGGGCGTGACCGAGGGCCGGATCCTGCCCGACGCGGAGCTGAGCGAGCTCGGCGCCCTCTTCCCCGACCGCTATTTCGGAGAGCTGATCTTCCTGGTCGAGGAGGGGGTCCTCATCGTCCCGAGCCACATGGGCGAGCGCCCCATCCGCGCCATGCACGGCTACCACCCGGACGCGCCCCACAGCTACGCGAGCCTGCTCACGAACTATGCCGACGTCCCGGCCGGGGTAACGGCAATCCCGCACGTCTATCAGCTCATGACCTCCCAGGCCGTGCGCGCGGTGGAGATGAACCACCCGGCACCGAGGCCGGCTAGCTGATCGGCACCCGGCCGCCGGCCACGTCGCCGAAGGAGACCACCCTTATGTCCGGACGGCTTGCAAGCCAGCCGGCCACCTCGTGCATGACGCCGATCAGCGCCTCGTCCGGCACGCCCCCCCGGAAGAACTCCCACCAGTGGGAGACAAGGACCGTCAGCGTGCCCCCCTCCACGGCCCTGCGGACCGACTCCAGCATGCCGCCATGGGGCCGGTGGTACGAGAGCAGGCAGCCCGGGTGGCTCAGCAGGCAATCCCCGCCCGCCCGCCAGTGGCGCCGCTTCCGGAGCTTCATGAACGCGTAGGACGCCCACCACCGCCGCGGCAGGCGCCGGGCCTCGAACCACCCCGTCGAGATGACGCCGAATCGCGAGGCCACCTCGATGAACGCCTCCCGCGAGAGGCGGTCGTAGGGGGCGACAAAGGCCGCGGGGTGCGCGAAGCCCGCCTCGCGCAGGACCTCCGCGCCCCTTTCGAGGCGGCAGGCGAGCTCGGGCCGGCCGGAGCCGCCGAACTCGAAGAGGTCATGGTGGCAGCCGTGCTGCGCCACGTGGTAGCCGGGCTCGGCCTTCAGGTAGGCGGTGAGCGCTTGGCCCTGCCCGATCGGCGCGAGGCGCGGGTCGGGCGCGCCCCCGACCGTCAGATACTCCTCGAGCCTGCCGTCCGGGGTCCGGACGTCGGTGCGCACCTCGGGGATCACGGCAAGGTTGACCGGCATCCCCCGGTCGAGAAACGGGCGGTAGATGCGCTCGAGGCACGCGGGCGGCGTCAGCGCGTTGGTGTCGTCGTCCCTAAGAATGACGTAGTGCATTTCGCTCCTCGATCAGGTTCTCGTACAGGCGCCTCATCCGGTCCGCGCGGATCGCCGTGTCGAACTCGGCGACCGCCCTGGCGCGGCCCGCCGCCCCCCATTCCGCAGCCCGCTGCGGCCGCTCGAGGACCCGGTCCATCGCGGCATGGAAGGTCGCCGGCCTCTCGAGGTCGAAGAGCAGCCCGTTGACGCCCTCCTGCACGAGCGCCGCGGCGCCCGAGGTTCGGCTGGAGACTACCGGAGTTCCGGCGGCCCACGCCTCGACGATCACCATCCCGAAGGTCTCCGATCTTGACGGCACGACGACCGCCCGGGCCTCCTGCAGGAGCCCGATCAGGCGGGGATCCCCGAACGGGAGGGACCCGACGAGCTTCACGACGTCCTGCAGGCCCTCGCGGGCGATGCGCGCCTTGAGCGCGTTCCCGTATTCGCGGTGGGTCACGGCGCCGGCGAACACGAGCAGGATCCCGGGGTGGCGCCTCGCGAGCTCCGCCGCCTCGGTGACCAGCCAATCCTGGTTCTTGACCGGATCGATCCGCCCCAGGACCAAGAGCAGCGTCCGGCCCTTGACCTCCGGATAGGCCTCCCGCGCGGCGGACCTGCTCTCCCGGGAGAAGAGCTCGGTCGGCACCCCATGCGGCTCCGTCACGACCCGCCGCCCCGGGTGGCGCTCCCGGATGAGCGCGGCCTCCCGCGGATTGAAGGTGATGATCGCGTCGGCCTGGTCCATGAGGCGCCGCGCCCCCAAAATGAACCCCAGCGGCTTGCCCCAGTCCCAGCCGCCCACCGCGGGATTGAGGAGCCCCTGGCGGACCTCGGCCGGCAGGTCGTAGATGCCGCCGTGGATGCTGATCACGAACGGAAGCCTGCGGCCTCGCGCCACGACGCGCCCGATGGCGCCCAGCCTGCCCTGCGCATGCGTGTGGATCACGTCGACGTCGCGGTCGCGCCACAAGGATCCCATCAGGCCGAAGGAGACCAGGTTGCCCCCGACCGCGGCCATCTGTCCCTTCCGTTCGGCGGAGATGCCCCACACCGGCACGTGCGCCCGGAAGCGCCGCACCGCGCAGCCGGTCGCCCCGAAGGGGTCCGCCGTCCCCGTGGCCGCCTCGAGCCTCGGCGCGTAGATGACCGAGCCGACCCCGTGCGTCGCGAGGTCCGTCGTCAGCTGGAGCACGGCCGACTCGGTGCCGCCCCATTCGTCCGGGTCGTACTTGCGGAGCAGGTGGGCGACGCGCATGGGCTAGGCCCCCTCGGCGACCGCGCGCGCCCCGGATACCTCGATCGGCGCGGCCGCAGCCTGCCGGCGGTCCGCCATGACGCTTCGCCGGGCGTGCGCCAGGCCGGCCAGGGCGCCCAGGAGGATGTAGAACGTGAACAGGATCGGCGTCTGCCGGTAGATCCACTCGGTGAGGCTCTGGCCGAAGATCCCGCAGATGCTGAAGAGGATCCCCACGCCCATCACGCGCATCGGCTCGCGTCTCGGGAGGAGCAGGAAGGGCAGCCCCATCGACAGCCAGCGCAGCCAAAGGAACCCGAAGACAAGAAGCCCGGGCACGCCGAGCTCTCCCAGCGTCAGCGCCGCGAGGTTGTGGGCGGGCGCCGCCAGGTAGGAGTTGGCGAAGGCCTTGTCGTTGCGGGCCCCGTAGACCGAGATCAGGTTGTCGTAGTCGTCGAACCGGTATCCGAGGCGCGGCCCGTACGTGCGGCTCACCCGGTACGACCAGTTGTTGAGGCCGACGCCGAAAAAATGGTCCCTGGCGATCGCCCCGGAAAGGCGCAGGTAGACGCCCCGGCCGTCGACATTCGTGTCCAGGTACTCCTCCTCGAGGCTCGTCTCGGTGTAGCGCCGCTCCATCTGGCTCCAGCCTGCGGCCACCATCGCGGCAACCCCGAGCAGGATGAGGGAGCGAAAGGCAATCTGGCCCGGGCCGAGCCTCCACGACGCGCAGGCGAGCACCGTGCCCGCGGACACCGCGGCGAAGACCGGGATGCCCGCGCGCGAGTAGGTCAGCAGGAGCCCCACCGCCGCGAGCAGCGCGCACAGACCGCAGAAGAGCCTCAGCCCGCGCGACCAGCCCGAGACGGCGACGGCGACAAGCGGGGGCGCCGCCATGCAGAGGTACATCGACAGGCTGTTCGCGTGGTCAAGCGTGCCCTCCGCGCGCTCCAGGCCGGTGATGAAATGCTGCTTGATGGCCCAGAGGCTCTCGAAGACGACCGCGCAGCCGAGCGCCACGGCCAGGAGTGTCCATTCGCGCCTCGACCGCACGTAGAATGCCGCCGCGAGAAAGACCACGATGCTGGCGAGGATCTTCGAGAGCTCGAACGCGCCGAAGAGCTTCGGCTCCGACACGACGACCGAGACGCCGGCGTACGCGAAATAGAGCAGGAGGGGCCCCAGGCTGCCGGGCCAGAAGAGGCGCCGGCCCGGGGCGCGGCGCGCGGCCCAGCAGCCGACGAGCAGGCCGAACGCGAGGATCTCGACGAGCGTCACCTGTATCCCGCGCGTCGTGCCCCGGTACCACGCCTCGCTGAAGAAGTTCACGTCCATCCTCTCCGCGAGCACGGCGAGGCTCACCATGGCGAAGAAGAACACGTCGCGGGCGACCCGGGACCAGCTTGCCGCCAGCACGGCGGCGACGACGAGGGGCGCGATGAGCACGGCGGCCACCATGTGCGCGGGGCTCATAGATAAAGGGCGCGGCTCCCTTCGGCATGCGAGACGGTGTTATTCATCTGTTGGCCATGTCCCGTCATCCTAACCGAAGGTCCGCCGCGGGCCGGATCGCCTGCCGCTCCGTCTTCGGCCAGAAGCCCGTGATCCCGCGGCGAAGGAACCGCAGGGCCTGCCAGCACGCGACCAGCGTGATCGCAAACCCGGCCGCGGCCGCCGGGACGTGGGTCAGCCGGCGGATGCCGCGCATCCGGCCGAGGCGCTGCCACCGGAAGACAAGGATTCCCGGGAAGAGCCGCCAGAACCTCCGGGGCCTGGCGACGTGGGCGTCGATCAGCCTCTTGAACCAGTCCGGGTCGCGCAGCTCGTTCGCCCGGAGCGTCGCGCCGAGGTGGGCGCGGTCCGCCTCGGCCAGGGTCATCAGGTAGCCGACGAGCACGTGCACCGTCGTCTGGCCGATCATCTGGCGCTTCTGGTTGTTCAGGACGTCGCGCAGGGACAGGTAGGGCTCGTAGAGGTGCGTGGCCCCGCGCACCGAGACCACCTTGGAGGGGTCGCTCGGCGACCGGAAGAAGTCCGTGCAGATCGCCGCCTTGAAGAACCCGTCGTCCGTGGCGCCAAGGTCGCGCGGCAGGTAGAAGTTGCGCGCAAGGTCCGCGCGCAGGCAGTACATCATCCCGTTCAGCCGGCCCTCGATCGTTCCCGTCATGTCCGACATCGCGAGCGACAGCCGCTCGCGGGCCGACGGGCGCGCCTTGTCGGCGAGGACCTTGCACGGCCAGTCGGAGGCGCCCCCGAGATGCGGGTTGCCCTCGAGCGCCCCGAGGACGAGCTCCAGCGTGCGGGGATTGTCGAAGACGATGTCGGCATCCATGAGGCAGATGTAGCGCGTCTCGCGGGCCGAGAACTCGTGGACGAACCGGTTCCAGGCGTTGTTGCGCCCCGGCTCGGGGATCGTCGCCACCCGGGCCTTGAGCCCCGAACGGGCGGGATGCCAGCCGAGCATCCGCGCCATGGCCTCGTCGGCGACCTCGATGGTCCCGTCGGTGCAGCCGTTGGCCAGGCAGACGATCTCACATCCCTCGCCGCGCGCGCCCAGCAGCGCGAAGACCGACTGCCTGAAGAGCGAGGCCAGCATCGGCACGATGGAAGCCTCCTCGTTCCAGGTCATGATCCCGATCGACAGGGTGATCGGCAAATCGTTCGTGGGAATGGTCATACGGCTGGGTCGATGGTGATGAACATTCTGACCCATGGGCGCTCCCCGCGGCCAGCGGGTCTGCACCCCCATTATGGGCGGTATCCACCCCATTTCCGCCGCGCGTCGCGTTAGGCTAGACTGGGGCCATGGAAGAGCCCCGCGTCAGCATCGTCCTTCGTTCCTACAACGAGGGCTGGGCGCTCCGCTCGACGCTGGCGGCGCTCAGGGCCCAGGACCACCGTAACTGGGAGCTCATCGCGTTCGACTCGGGCTCCTCCGACGGGTCCGTGGAGATGATCCGCCAGGCCGGGCCCGCCCATTTTGAGCAGATGCTCCCGCACGAGTACCGCCCCGGCCGGGTCCTCAACCGCGGCATGGAGCTCGCCTCGGCCGAACGCGTCATCTTCCTGAACGCCGACGCCACCCCGCAGGGCCGCGGCTGGCTCGGGCCGCTCGTGTCGGCGCTCGCCGATCCCGGCGTGGCGGCCGTATTCGGCCGGCAGATCCCGCGGCCGGACTGCGCCGCCGTCTTTGCACGCGACTACGAGCGCTGCTTTGGCGGCGCCACCGGGTCCGCCGCCGCCGACTTCTTCAGCATGGTGAGCAGCGGCCTAAGGCGCGACGCCTGGACGCGACGCGGCTTCCGCGAGACCCTCCAGTATTCCGAGGACGTCGACTTCACGCGCTGGTGCCGCGCCGCGGGCTACCGCGTCGCCTACTGCCCGGGCTCCGTCGTCATGCATTCGCACAACTACACCCCCCGGCAGGCCTACACGCGCAGCTTCGGCGAGGCGTGGGCGCTTGCCGCCTCGTGGCCCGGCTCCGCGGGGGAGGTCAACGCGCGGCGCACGCTCCTCCTCGGCTGGGTGCGCGACGCCTGCGGCGACCTGCTCTACTGCCGACGGACGGGCCGCCTGCGCCAGTTCGGGCTCGCGCTGCGCGTCCGCTGGCAGCAGCGCCTTGGGCGCCTGCACGGATTCCATGCCGGCTGGCAGATGCACCGCGTCGATTGCACGCTATGACCTCCGCCGGCCCGCAACCGCCCGCCCTGGACGCCCCTCCTGCGGCCGGAGCCCAGATGGCGCTACGAAGGAGATACACCCTCGACGGCGACGACGCGCTCGAGCGGCACCTCGAGCGCGCATGCGCCCGCATCGTGAGCGGGGTACGGGGACTCATCCCCGCGCGCAAGCTCCAGGCCGTGCTGCTGGGCGGCGGCTACGGCCGAGGCGAGGGCGGCGTGCTGCGGGGAGCGGCCGGCGACCGCCCGT
>Ga0265318_10002170_pt1 | contig 10640 bp, 17 predicted proteins | sample 4821metaG_FD_192431 | JGI IMG/M metagenome (GOLD analysis project Ga0265318, IMG submission 192431) | Rhizosphere microbial communities from Carex aquatilis grown in University of Washington, Seatle, WA, United States - 4-8-21 metaG | ecosystem: Host-associated > Plants > Roots > Rhizosphere >... | reverse complement strand
TCCATTTGGCCCTGGCTGGTTCAATTAGGAGAGGGCCGTGGGGGATTTTACAGCTACGATTGGATCGACCACCTCTTGGGTTTTGACATCAATAGCGCCGACAGGATTCTCCCCCAGTTCCAGAGCCCCCTTCAACCAGGAGGAATCATCCCCCGGGGCATGTATATCTGGGCCGTCAAGAATGATCAATACCTGGTATTGGGAACACCTCCAAGCTTTGCCGGCTTTCAAACAACCTGGGCCTTGGCTCTTTTTCCACAAACCGATGGAAGCACGAAGCTGATCTCCCGGCTGAGGATCCATTACGACCGCTGGAGCCTTCCCAACCTCCTGATCGCGGCGGTTCTGGATCCCGGACAATTCATCATGGAGCAAAAGATGTTGAGGACTTTGAAAACCCTGGTCGAGCGGAAGGAGCCGTCATGAAAAAAATGGGGGGTAAATTGGCGTTTTCATTTCTAACCGGCGCCGCGATTTTGGCAGGCCTTTATTTATTCTGGGCCAGGCCCTTTTACAAGAATTGGGGAGCCACCACCTCGGAGATCCAATCCGCCCTTCCCGGCGACACCTTCATTCCCAGGGGCGCTTTGGTCACCACCCGGGCGCTTGACATCATGGCCCCTCCCGAAAAAATATGGCCTTGGCTTATCCAGCTGGGGCACGGCCGGGGCGGCTTTTACAGTTACACCTGGTTGGAAAGGATTTTCGCCACGGACATGGTCAACGCCGAGGTGATCCAACCAGAACTCCAACTCCTGAAGGCGGGCGATCCCATTGCCTGGCGGCAAAGTGATTCCAAGGCCACCTGGACCAAGGTGGTCCTTTTGGACAAACCCCGGACCCTGGTGTTGGAGGGCGGTTATACCTTCCAGCTCAATCCCCTGGGGCCGAATCACACGCGTCTTCTCGTCCGCTACGTTTGGGATCAAGGCGGCCTTTCCTACCACTTGCTATTCGAACCGGCCCACTTCGTGATGGAATCGGGCATGATGTTGGGGCTCAAGCGGAGGGCCGAAAGGCCTCCGTCCCCGCCTTCCACGAAATCCAACAACAAAAAAATACCGGCCACTGGACCCCTTATCGGAAGAAGTGCGCCGTCCAAGATAACCGGAGGCAAGCCATGACCGAAAAATTCCGACCCCGCCTCGGCACCGCCGTCCAAGGGGGGGCCCAATTGGGATGGCAATTAACCCTCCTCTACGCCTTTATATTCCTGTTCACGGCGGTTGTGGGGTCCTCCCTCACAATTCTGGAATTTCCCCCGGAAGAGGGACTGCCGGGCCTTCTCCTAGCCAACGCCCTCTGCCTGATGTGGGCCGTTCTTATTTTCACTTCTTTTTTCAGCCTGGCCGCGGTGGTCCTGGGGATGGCAACGGGTTTGATCCTGGAAAAGTGGGTGGGAAGGTTGCGGGTGGATGATCCCGCCGCCCAAGGCGGCTGGGCCGGATTCCTCACCGCCTGCCTTATCCTCCTCGCGATCCAAGCCTTTCCCTATATGTGGTGGAAGCCCCAGGTCCAAAATATCCCCCCCTCCACCTTATGGTTCTGGTTCATTATTCCCGACGTCCTTTACCTCTTGTCCAGTTCTTTCGCGGGCTGGGTAATTCAAAAAAGACGGAGATTGGGACGGATCCCATCTTAACCCCCCAAAAGGATGGATGATTTCCTGACCGGCGTCATAAACTTTTTCAACAAAAGGATTTATGCTGGTTAAAAGAAGGAGGATATATGAAAAGTATGCTGCTGCCTTCAGGTTATGGGTTGCTATTCCTGTTTACACTGACGCTTTTATTTCTGGTAGAACGATCCTTCGGTGCCGAAACAGTTGGCCAAAAACTTTTTTCAACCCACTGCCTTCGTTGCCACGGAATCAACGCCAAGGGTTCCATGGAAGCGGCCAAATCGTTGAAGATGGATCCCTCCCGGTTGGATTTAACCAAGGAGGCGGTGGTCCAAAAATCCACCCAATATCTAAAACAACGAATCGCCGATGGGCACGGTAAAATGCCCCAACACCGCCAAATGCTAACCCGAAACCAGATCCAAGCATTGGCCCAATATATCCAATCCTTGCAGAAGGCTTATGTACACCGGGTTAAGCCAACGAAATAAGAAGCTCCATGAACCCCAACCCATGCCTCAAAAGAATCGCCCTGTTTTCCTATTTACTGGCCGCGGCCATGGGCATTTCCAGTTGGGGCGGGGTTTTCCTGGCCTCGACCTACGCCAAGGAAACGCCTTCCTGGGCCGCCCAAGGCATGGGACAAGACATAGTCAACTTAATTTTGGTCATTCCCTTATTGGTCGTCTCGGCTATTTTTTCCGCGAGGGGCCGGAAACTTTTTTTATTACTCCTCGCCGGCATCTTCATCTATTCCCTTTATTCCTTCCTTCTTTACGCTTTTTGCGTCCACTTCAATCGGCTTTTTTTCGCCTATTGTTCGGGCCTGGGTTTCTCCTTCTATGGCCTCCTCCTCCTTACCGCTGAACTTCCCCCGGATAAAGTGAAGTCCTGGTTTGATCCGGCGGCTCCCACCCTGGTTCCCTCGGTTTATTTCATACTTTTAACTTCCGTCTTTTATCTTCTTTGGCTGGTCGAAGATCTTCCGGCTGTCCTTTCCGGTGCGCCGCCGAAAAGCCTGGCGGAATCCGGGCTTTTCACCAACCCGGTCCACATTCTGGACCTTTCCATCGTATTGCCGGCCATGTTCATCGCTTCAATTCAGCTTTGGAGGAAACATCCCTTCGGTTATCTCCTCTTTCCCGCCATGATGGTCTTCTCCATCGTCATGGGAGCGGCTATCGTTGGCATGATGCTGGCGATGAATCACCTAGGCGTCGGGGGGAGCCCGGGTCCCGCCGGTTTTTTCGGATTGGTCATCCTGCTGAGTGTGGGTATTCTTGGATATTTTCTCAAGACCATGAAACCTTCCCACTGAACCGGGGGAATGAAATTCCAAGGCCTCTGCTGATCAACCTATCCGCGGCTTAGCGTGATTTCGGTGATTTCCGCCGGGGCCCCCAGCCTCATGGGCGGACCCCAATAGCCCGTGCCGCGGCTGACGTAAAGTTGGGAATTTCCCTCACGATAAAGCCCCGCCAAGTAAGGTTCAAAAAGCGCGACCACATAGTGGAATGGGAAAATTTGCCCGCCGTGGGTGTGGCCCGAAAGCTGGAGGTCCACCCCCAGGGATTTCGCTTCCTTGAAGGAACGCGGCTGGTGGGCCATCAATACCACCGGCAAGTTTTTATTCCGCCCCTCCAGGGCTTTCGGGATATTTTGGCCGTGATCCCCGCCCCTGGCGGAAATGTCGTCGGTTCCCGCAAGTTCGAACCCCTTTTGGATGGTTACGCGCTCATTACGCATGACCCTTATACCCATGTCCCTTAGATAGTCCATCCATTCGTCCACGTCGCCCACGTAATACTCGTGGTTGCCGGTCACGAAAAAGACCCCGTCATCCGCGCGTAAATCCCTGAGGGGGTCCGTATGCTTCCGGAGTTGTTCAAGAGTGCCGTCCACCAAGTCACCGGTGATCGCTACCAGGTCTGGAGCGAGTTCGTTCACTTTTGAAACAATGGTTTCCATAAAATCATGACCGATAGTGGGCCCCACATGGAGGTCGCTGATCTGGGCGATCCGATAACCCTCCAGCTCGGCCGGGAGGTTTCGCAAGCCCACTTTCACCTTTTTGACCTGGACCGCGGAGGCTGTGGCTCCGATGAGCCCCGCCAAGGAAATTCCAAAATTGGAAAAAAGGACGATACCGCCCGCCAGTTGGGCCAGGAAAAGGCGTCTCTCGGGATCCACGGGCCTGTCCCTGAGGCCGACCGGCAGGATGACGGCCAAATACTTGGCCAGGTCCGTCACCGCCAAAAGGACATTGAGGAAAAAAGCCATGCCAAGCCAGGTATAAATGACCCACATGACCGGCGCGAGAAGTACCCGCGGAGCGAACCGGGTGAGAATAAGCCCGGAAGGAATCAAAATTCCTAAGGTGATTAAGAGGAGGGTGAGCCTGGTTTTCCACGGCTCTAATACACCCATATCCCGGATGAGGCGCGCCCAAATGTAGAAATGGAGTCCAAAAAGGACGGACCAAACGACGGTCAGGAAAAAGGAGATACGCGGAAGCGAATGCATGGGCACTACTGTATCAAAATTATCAGGGTAAAAAAACAAACCGGCTTCCGGACTTATGACGGGAATCATAGGCATATTCCGGAACTTGCTCTTAAATAATCTCGGGGCAATGAACAATGCGAAAAGAGGGTCCATGACTAAAAAACGGGTGTTGGGAAAATTCATTTTAACGGTGTTGGGGATGTCCGTGATCTCCCAAATCATCCATTCGGCGGGAGCCGTTTTAACAATGGATTATTACAAGGACCCCCAATATTTCCAGGTGTGGAGCAAGATCATGATGCCTGGTGCGGGACCCCCGCCAGTTTCCTTTTTTGCCTATTCCTTTTTGTTCAGCCTGTTGGGGTGGGTGATTTTCCTTGCCCTTTTCAGGATGTCCAAAGAATGGATCCCGGGACGGGGACCGGTATCCAAGGGATTGATCTTCGGCTCAGGCGTCTTTTTGGTGGGCGGCTTGGCGCAAACCTTGAGCCTCATGCTTTTGATCAACCTGCCCTTCCGCCTCTTATGGTATTGGGCTCTGGAATCCCTGGTCCTGGACCTAGTGAATGGCGCCCTGGCCGGGAGGCTTTGGCGCCGGAGCGGGGACTGAGCCGCCATGAAAAAAATAAACAGAGCCTGGCATCAAAACCACAAAATGCCGAGAAACCCCACAGTAAAACAGAGGGTTCAGTGGCACAAGGGCCATTTGAAGCATTGCGGATGCAGAACGGACATCCCGGCGGCTTTACGACCATTCCTGGCGAAACCGGGAAAAAATCTTAAGAAGTAACATGACTCGGGTCATAACCAAAAAATCCATTTCGGCGCATCCTAGGGTTGTTGGAAAAAACGAATGGAGGCGACCCATGGGAACCAGAAGCATCTTTGATATCACCGGAAAAGCGGCCATCGTCACGGGCGGTGCCTTGGGGATCGGGTTTGGGATTGTCGAGAGGCTGGTGGAAGCGGGCGCCGAGGTGTTGGTGACCGACGCGAACCAGTCCGCGTTGAAGGATGTGCCGAACCGGCTCCGGCATGGCAAGGTGCGGACCCTGGTGGCGGACATCTCCAAAGAGGAGGGTTGGGCCAAGGCGGTCAAGGCCTGCGTCAGTGATTTCGGGAAATTGGACATCCTCGTGAACAACGCCGGCATCTATCCCCAGGTGCCCATGCTGAAGATGGAACCTTCCCTCTTCGATAAGGTCATCGCGGTGAATTTAAAAGGCCTGGCTTTCCTGTCCAAGACCGCGGCCCTCCAGATGATGAAACAGGGCAAGGGCGGCCGCATCATCAACATCGCCTCCATCGACAGCCTCCATCTCTCCATGGTGGGCCTGGCGGCCTACGATTCCTCCAAAGGCGCGGTTTGGAGCTTCACCAAGAACTTCGCCGTGGAAATGGCTCCCCACAACATCCTGGTCAACGCCATCGCTCCCGGCGCGATCGCCACCGAAGGCACGGCCAAACCCCTGCGGGGCAGCGGCATGACCGAAGCCCAGATGAGGAAAATGATGGAAGGCTTCACCAACCGGATCCCACTCGGGCGGATGGGCCAGCCGGAGGACATCGCCAAGGTCGTCCAATTCCTGGCCTCCAGCGCCGCCGACTACATGACCGGTTCCATGCTGGTAGTGGATGGCGGCATTCTTTTAACCTGAAAGACAGGAGGCGCGATATGAAAAGGGAAAAATTTCTCTGGCCTTTGACGGCGGGGCATCACGAGGCTTTATTAGCCGCCCAGGAGATCCGCCGCTGCATGGAAAGCATCCGGGGAGACGGCGCCCACGGAGCCTGGGAGGGTCTGTCCGAAGGAGCCAGGTCCTTTTTTCAAAACAGCCTGGAGCCCCACTTCAAGGCGGAAGAGGCGATGATGGCCTTGTTCGACCGCCACGCGGGGGGCCAAAATCCCGCGTCCCAAAGGATGAGGTCGGACCACCAAAAGCTTCGGTCCCTTTTCAAGGAAAATTCCATCGACTCCCTGCTCCTCTTCGCCGAGGGTTTAGAAACCCACATCCGTTTCGAGGAAGACAACTTGTTTCCCTTGCTTCAACTGCACTTGAACGATGAGGAAAAAAAGAAAGTCGCGGCCTTGTTGGAGAAAAAACTATTGCCAAAACTGCCGCAGCACGCTCTTCAAAAAAAATAACGAACCGGGATTCGACTATCCGGGAGGGAATGATGTCCTTTATCCGCGTCCGAACCATCGACAACAAGGATTTGTGGCTCAACCTGGAACAGGTCGGGGCCTTTTCCTTCGCTCCGGAAGAGAAGATCTGCCTGATCGAAATGACCGGAGGGGAGCCCCACCAGGTTTCCATGGAGGAATTTTCCAAAATCGAGCCCCTGCTCAAGGCCCGGCCCCATGGGGCCAAGTTCAAGAAAAAGTAGCGCCTACCTTTTTTTAAAGTAAACATAACCGAAAAAGCTGTGAATGGAATAGCGCCAAAAAAACACCAGTAAGGCGGCTACGGCCAGCAGGAGAACCCCATAGAGGGTGATGTGAACCGTCCAAATGCCGTGAAGGCCCCACCGGGATCCGAAGACGTCCCCGGCCGAGGCATATAAGAGGGCATAGACCGCCGAGCCGGCCAGGTTGTAAATGAGAAAGGGGCCCCCCGGTGTTTTGCCCGTGCCAGCCATTAAGCCAATGAGGGGATGGAGCAGCGCCACGAAGCGGGCGAAAAAAACACCCTTGGCCCCGTACCTCTTAAAAAACTTCTCCAAATGCTTGATCCGCCGGTGGGTGAGACGGAGCCAATGGATTTTTTCCAGAAGGTTCTCCCCATAACGCCGCCCAAGCCAATAGCCGCCGTTGCTTCCCAGGAAACAGGCTAACGTCGCGACGAGGACCGTCCAAGGGAGGGAGAGGATTCCCTCGCCCGCCAGAAGGCCCGCCCCCAGGAGCATCGTCGTCCCGGGAAAGGGAATCCCCAAGTTGTTGATGAAGAGCGCCGCGAAAACAGCCAGGTAACCGTAATGGGCGAGTAGGGACTGCAGCCAGTTCAGCAATTTTTCCATCCCCTTTTCTCGAAGTTATCGCCGATAGTGTTCCAATTCCCCCTCGTTTTTCCTCTTCTCGGGAGGAATAAGCTTAAACCCAAGCTCCCTATAGATCCCCTCTTCCGTTTCGCCCGCCAAAAACTTTCCCTTCCGGTCGAAAAGGCCGTACTCATTGAGTTTCCAGCCCTTCCGGAGGGCGATTTTCCGGAGCTCGATATTGTGCTGCTTGTTGCCGGTGAAATAGATCATGGCCGCCCCGAAGCTTTCCGGTTGAAAAACCCTGAAGTCCACCTGGAGCCCGTTTTTCAACCGCACTTCGGATTTTTTAGGGCCCTGGAGCACCACTTTTCCGATGTCCGGCATCGCCCGGAAGGCCTCCATAACCGCCTGGGGCTTGCCCGTGACGGCCAACAAGTCGATATCGCCCACGGTCTTTTCTTTCCGCCGGAGGGAGCCGACCAGCTCGACACGCTCCACTTCCTTCAAGCGCTTGAGGTACTGGAGGACCTTGTTCGCCGCGGGAAGGACTTTTCCCCGGGATTTACGGTCTCCATGGGGTTTTGGGAGGCCCAGGCTTTGTCCGATCACTTCTTCGCTCTTGGCGCCGAATCCGGGCAGGCCCGCGACTTTGTGTTCCCGGACGGCGTCCTTGAGGTCCGCCGGTGAATGGATGCCGTGGTGGAAGAGGTTCTCCACCCGGTAAGGGCCGAGGCCCGGGACTGTCAGGAGTTCCTCCATACCCTTGGGAAGGGATTTTTTCAGCCTTTCATATTCGAATATTTTGCCATAATTTAAATACTCAACGATCTTCCGGCCCAAACCTTCCCCAATACCGGAGATTTTCTCAAGGCTTTCGAGGCCTCCCCTCTTATATAAAGACCGGACATCAACGGCTAGCTCCGCAAGGGACCTGGCGGCCGTATGGTAGGCGCGGGGTTTCCAAGGTACGTCCTCGATTTCGAGGATATCACCCATGGCGTTGAAGATTTCGGCGATTTTCTGGTTGGTTCCCAAGGGACACCTCTAAGACAAGGGCGAAAGAAAAAACCGGCCATAAGCCACGAAAAGCGACAAGGACATGAGGACCATCGTGAGGGCGGCGGCTCCCGATTCCCGGCGCTTCAGGCGGAACCGCGCGGCCAGGACCATGATGGCGGAAATTCCCAAGGCCGCCAGGGGCGTCAGCCAGGGGAATATCCGGAAGGCCGCGGGAAGGACAAGCCCCCAGGACCCTAATATCTCGCTCCCGCCGACGAAAAAAAGGAGCCCCACGTCCCCCAACCCTTGGGCTTTAAGCCTTTGGGGTTCGAACAGCTTGACATAGCCGGCCGCAAAAAATAGAACGGCCAGCAGGGCCTGCAGTATCCACAAGAGGATATTCATGGGACCCCCTCCCCTGAACCTGACCTGGCCGCCTATTTACAGTCGCCGCAGCAATAGAACTTGCCGCCCGACATGAGTCCCTTGCTTTTCAAAACCTTGGTGCCGCATCCGGCGCAGGTTTTGTAGACTTTCTTGGCTTTTGCCTTTATTTTTTTCATTCCATCCTCCTTTTTGATGAGGGCTCCCGATTCGGCCCGTTGGCACCATCCTAAGGCCGGCGCCCTTCCGATCTTATGATCCAAGTCAGATGGAACGGAGTTTTTTCCCCAACAACAAAAAACCCCGGGGGATGACACCTAGTCCCGGGGTTGCCAACGAAAGGAGATTCTTTTTCATACCACGTCGGATCAAATCCGCTGGCACCTTCACGGTGTGCTGTCAAGAATCCCTTTCGATCCTTATTTTACGACTTGGGCGCCATCCCACTATGATCCGGATCAGATAACATTATTTTTCCAGCCGGTTTTTGAAAGTAACCGCGCCGGACTGGGACCGGACCCTTTCCCTTGGGGTGTCATCCGGACGGAAAGGTGATTTTCCCCCCTCGAACATCCACAACAGGCATTTTTCGAAAAAGATTTCTATTTTCGTTCCCGCATCCAAAAACATTTCCACCTCTTTTGATCTCCATATTAATATTGGACAGCGTCCAACTTACGGTGGCTGGGATGACGGCGGGTTGAAAGGGATAAAAGCTGCTCCTGTTCCAAAAGGAAATCCATCATTTTTTGGAGATTGGGCTTGATCGAGTCAAAATCAATATCCTTCATCTCGTACCAAGCCTCCGAATCGGCTTCCTCCAGCGGGTAGAAATAATCGTACCATTTCCGGACCAGGTCCTTATCCTCCAGCTTGGCCAGTTCCAGGTCCTTCAGCAATTCCTTCACCATGGGGTGGAAAAGAATCTTTCCATCATAAAAATCCTGGATCAGCCGGATCATTTTTTTCCAGAAGCGGAATTGAAAAGCGCTCATTTCACACCTCCCCATCGCGGGGAATGATTGAAAAATATTTGGACACAATGGGCCGTCCGGAAGAGCGGGTTTATGGAACGGGACGAGGCGGGAGGGACCCTAACCGCGGAGCGGTCGTTTCCTTCCTTGGCAGCATTCAGCTTTCGAACGGTCTGTTTGCCTTCCAACCTCCATTCGACTTTCATACAACCCCCTCCCTGGTTTCTTCAACCAACCTTGTCGGCGCGAGTCTGCTCAAAGATTCTCGAGCCGTTCCTTCAAACCTTCCATATCTTTGATCGTCAACTTCCCGTGCACGGAGGCGATGAACCCGGCTGTTTCCAGACGGCTGAAGGCGCGGATACAGGTTTCAACGGCGGTTCCCGCCATCTCGGCGATTTCCCGCCTCGTCAGGGGAATGGTCGCACCATAGTCCGAAGACATTTCCACCAACACATGAAGGAGGCGTTTTTCCGCGGATTCCTGGGAAAAGGTCTGCATATCCTTGGCATGCCGAAGCAAACGGGAGACTTGGGAAAGGGCGGCCCTGGCCAGTTCAGGGACCTTTTCCATCAGTCCGCGGAAGGATTGGATGGAAACCGACAGAACGACGGCCTCGGTCTCGGCGATGCCATGAAACCCATATTTGCCCCCGTCAAAAGCCGAAACCCCGAATAAACCGCCGGGACCGACGAAACTGAGGGTTTGGCTGCGGCCGTCGGGGGAATGGTGGGTTTCCTTGACATGGCCTTCCAGGACGAACCATACGAAATCAGCCCGGTCGTCCTCCAGGAAGATGGAGGAATGCTTCGCGTACCTTTTCTCGGTAATATATTTATCCATTTTTAGGAGCAGGGAGGGAGGAACCAGACGGAAAAGTTCAATGCTCGAAAGGGGGCTCTTTTTGACCGCCGGAAACCCTGACCATTTGGTTTTCGCCATCGTCAACATGAGAAACCTCCTTTGTCATCCAAGATTGCCTTTGTTAAAGCAATTGCAATGCCAATCAGGCCTGTTGATTAGGGTTTATCTTTCGTTGTTTTAGTCTTCAAAATCCTTCAGTTCTTGAAAACATGGTCCCTCCGCCATGGTCGGATTGCCATAGTATTGGATCCGTTCGAGGGAACGACGTTTAACTTGATTTTACGGAAATTACCCAATGCCCTTTTCCTGTCTCG
>Ga0265318_10002169_pt1 | contig 10640 bp, 10 predicted proteins | sample 4821metaG_FD_192431 | JGI IMG/M metagenome (GOLD analysis project Ga0265318, IMG submission 192431) | Rhizosphere microbial communities from Carex aquatilis grown in University of Washington, Seatle, WA, United States - 4-8-21 metaG | ecosystem: Host-associated > Plants > Roots > Rhizosphere >... | reverse complement strand
CAAGCTCGGACAGGACGGTCGCCCCGGCGAGGCACCCGCTGTAGAGCGACAGGTCGCTCTTCACGTCGTCCGGAAGCTCCTCCCTGGCGACAACGTCCGAGACGGCAAGGTGGCCGCCCGGCCGCATCGCGCGGTAGGCCTCACGGTAGACGGGGCGTTTGTCCGGGCAAAGGTTGATGACGCAGTTGGAGATCACGACATCGACCGTCGCGTCGGCTACGGGGAGCGCCTCGATCTCGCCCAGCCTGAACTCCACCTGGGCAAAGCCGCCCTTCCTGGCATTGGCGCGGGCCCTCGAGAGCATCTCTGGGGTCATGTCCACTCCGATGACCCGCCCGGTCGGCCCCACGGCCCGGGCGGCTAGAAAGGCGTCGAAGCCCGCCCCCGAGCCGAGGTCGAGGACGGTCTGGCCCTGTTGCAGGGACGCCAGCGCCACGGGATTGCCGCAGCCGAGACCCAGGTTTGAGCCATCCGGCACGGCCGCGACGTCGTCGCCGGAGTAACCCAGCGTGCGGGCCTGCTCATCGTGGGGGCGGCACCCGCAGGACGCGGGCGCCGTGGCGGGTTGGCCGCAGCAGCCCTGGGCCGCGTTGGCGTTGCCCTCGAGCAATGTTTCGCCAGCTGCGATGGATCCGTAGCGGCGGCGAACTTCGGCCTTGATGGCCTCGGAGTCGGGTAGTGTGTTGTTCATGGTGATTCTTGGAAGGAGGGGCTGGCGGGGACCCCGGGGGCCTGGAGCTCCGGATTCTAGAGGGCGAGCTCATACCAGTGCTTCGTTTTCACGCACGCCCGGCAGACCGAGAGCATGACGGGCACTTCGACCAGCACGCCCACCACGGTCGCCAGCGCGGCGCCTGAGGTCGGGCCGAAGAGCGTGAGCGCCACGGCGACCGCGAGCTCAAAGAAGTTGCTCGCGCCGATCAGGGCGCCCGGCGACGCGACGTTGTGCGGCACCCTGAACCGACGCATCAGCAGGTATACGAGCCCGGAATTGAAGTAGACCTGTATCAGGATCGGCACCGAGATAAGGAGCACGACCGGCCACTTCGAGAGGATGTTCTCCGCCTGGAACGCGAAGATGAGGACAAGCGTCGCCAGGAGCGCCAGGATGGTCACGGGCTTGAAGACCGGCAGGAAGCTACCGTCGAACCACGGGCGGCCCCGCAGGCGTATGAGGGCGGTGCGGCTCAGCCATCCCGCCAGGAGCGGGATCACGATGAAGACGATGACCGACGTGAACAGGACCTCGCGCGGCACCGTCACGCCTGCGACGCCGACCAGAAACATCACGATCGGGGCGAAGAGCACCAGCATGATGAGGTCGTTGATCGCCACCTGCGCCAGCGTGTACGCCGAGTCGCCGTCGGTGAGGTAGCTCCAGACAAAGACCATCGCGGTGCAAGGCGCGGCGGCAAGGATGATGAGCCCTGCCGTATAGCTGCGGGCGGCGTCCTCGGGGATGAGGCCGAGGACCCGACCGAAGATGACCCTAAGGAACAGCCAGCCCAGGAACGCCATGCCGAACGGCTTGACGAGCCAGTTGACGAAGAGCGTGATCGCGAGGCCCTTCGGCCTGCGCATGACCCCCTTGAGCCCCCCGAAGTCGATCTTCAGCATCATCGGGTACACCATGAGCCAGATCAGCACGGCGATGGGGATGCTAACATGGGAGGCTTGCCCGAACTCGAGCGAGCTCAGCCGAAGCGTCAGCGACGGGAACAGCCTCCCGGCAGCGACCCCGACGACCATGCACGCGAGCACCCAGGCGGAGAGATAGCGCTCAAAGAAGTCCAGCCGTTTGGCGGGAATGGGTGCGCCTATCTTGTCGTTGTACATCGGAGGGTCACTCGAATCTCAATCGCCGCCTTCGCCAACCGTGATCGCCGCCTGGACCAGACGTTGGGGATGCAGCGCTTCCTTTGGCAGCTCAAGCGCGATAGACGCCGCGGTCAGGGCGAAGGCAAATGTTCCCCAAAGACAGCCCGCCAGTCCAGAGATCTGGTACAAGACACCGGAGAGCAGGCATCCGAGAAGCCGTCCTCCCGCATTGGCCATGTAATAGAACCCGACATTTAGGGCGACCTTGTCGCCGTCGGTGTAGTCGAGGATCAGATAAGAATGAACGGCTGAATTGACGGCGAAGACGATGCCGAACAGCGCGAGTCCCCCGACGATTACGAATTGAGGGGGGATCCTTGTCAAAAGCGCCAGGGGCACGGCCGCGGCGACGAGCGCAAGCACGAATGCCGTCCACACCGCGGTAGCGCCGTTTGGACAGCGCCCGCGAAGCACGGCTGGCGTCGCAGACTGCACCATGCCGTATCCGATCACCCAGAGCGCCATGAAGGTGCCGACGCGTGAAAAACTCCATCCCAGTGTTCCCTCGAGGAATATCGGGACACCGACAACGAACCAGATGTCGCGTGCTCCAAATAGGAACAGGCGCGCTGCCGATAGGACATTGATTTCTCGGGTTTTAGAAAAGAGCTGCTTGAATCCCACCTTTGCCTTGGCCTGCCCGAGGTCCGTGGGCAGCGCAATCCACGATCCCAGCGATACGACAAGCAGCGCGCCAGCCATAATCCATAGGGCGCCCGAATAGCCCGCTGCATTGAGAAGAATCCCGCCAACGAAGAATCCGACCCCCTTGAGCGCGTTCTTCGAGCCGGTCAGTACGGCGACCCATTTGAAGAGCTTTCCGTCGGCGTCGCGGGGAACCAGCACCCGGATCGAGCTCTTGGCGCTCATCTTCGTCAGGTCCTTGGCAATGCCGGACAACGACTGCATGGCCATGACGTAGGCGACCGAAACGGCCTCGGGCCAGCCGGGATCGAGCTGCGCGAGAAGGCCGAGCGACGCAACCTGGAGGAAGAGTCCGCCGATCAGCGTCACTCGGAGCCCCATCCGGCTGCCAAGCCAGCCGCCCAGCAGATTGGTTACGATTCCAAAGAACTCATAGAACAGAAAAAGGAATGCAAGCTGCACCGGGCTGTAACCGAGGCGGAAGAAGTGCAGCAATACCAGCATGCGCAAGGCGCCATCGGTGACGGTGAATCCCCAATAGGCCCCGGTGATGATGATGTAGGTGCGCAGATTCACGGGTCACAGTGACCGAGCCACCTTGCGGGCCAACTCGGCCATCCGGTTGGAATAGCCCCACTCGTTGTCATACCAGGCGTAGACCTTAACGAGGGTGCCGTCGACGACCATGGTCGACGGGGCGTCGACAATGGCGGACCTCGGATCTCCCTTGAAATCGATCGAGACCAGCGGGCGTTCCTCGTATCCCAATATTCCCACCAATGGTCCCTCGGTCGCGGCGTCCTTGAGCAGCCGGTTGACCTCGGCCGCCGTGGTCGGCCGCTTGACCCTGAACACGCAGTCGGTAAGGGAGGCATTCAACAAGGGGACGCGGACCGCGTGTCCGTTGAGCTTTCCCAACAGCTCCGGGTATATCAGGCCGATGGCCGTTGCGGATCCGGTCGTGGTGGGAATGAGCGACAGCCCGGCCGCACGGGCCCGGCGCAGGTCCTTGTCGGGGCGGTCGACAAGGCTTTGGGTGTTGGTGGCGTCATGGATCGTCGTGATGACGCCGTTGTCGATCCCGATGCCTTCGTGGATCGCCTTAACTATCGGCGCAAGGCAGTTGGTCGTGCATGAGGCGTTCGTGAGCAGATGGTGACGGGCGGGTTCATAGAGCCCGTCATTGACGCCCATGACGATGTTGAGCGCATCGCCCCTGACCGGGGCCGCCACGATCACCTTCTTGACGCCCCGTTCAAAGAAGGCTGCGAGCTCCGCGGGCTTGCGAAACCTCCCGGTGCATTCGAGAACGATGTCCACGCCGGATTCAGACCACGGGACGTCGCCGGGGCTGGAGAACTCCGTGAACCTGATGCGCCTCCTGCCAACGGCAATCGCCCCCTCTTTGGGGATTGCCTGCTGCGTCCATCGACCCTGAAGGGAGTCGAAATTCAGCAGATGCGCCGCGCACACCGCGCCACCCTTCACTTCGTTAACGTGCGCCCAGTCAAATTCGGGCCAGCTCCAAGCAGCCCTGAGCGTGAGCCTGCCAATGCGGCCAAATCCGTTGATGCCAATGCGAACCTTCTTCATCAACGCACTCTCATTTCAGCGCCTAGTCTCTCCCGGTCGCCAATCGCGCCAGACGCCCTCTCTCGGCGGTCGTGATCGAGGTCCGTGAGTGGCAGGCTGCAAAAAAGATCGATGCGCCTCTGAATCTGCAGCGCGACCTTCCTGAAGAAATCAAAGGTGTCTTGGTCGGACCCGTTGAATTCCGAGGGATCCGGCGAACTCCAGTGGGACCGCACCGTCCGTCCAGGCCACACTGGGCACGTCTGCCTGGCGTCGTCGCATAAGGTGATGACAAAATCAAAGGGCTTGCCAAGGAACTCCGTCATGGGTTTTGGACGCGCACCCGACGCGTCGATCTGATAGCACTCGCGTAGGACGCGGAGCGCATAGGGATTGACATGATCGCGCGGGTTCGCACCCGCGCTAAACGTCTCGAAGGCTCCTTTGCCTCTCTTGCGCAGGAGAAACTCGCCAAAAATGCTGCGCGAGGAATTGCCGGTACACAGAAACAAGACCCTGAACGGGGCGATAGTGTTCGTTGGCATGGTGGGTGAAATCTGGGCGGGTTGGCGAGGCGATCGGGACGGCCATCAGCGCGTCTTATCTGGGCGGCGCCGAGGAGACAGGTTCATGAGAATCAAACTCGGCGCTCATTTCCCGGCTGAAAGCGCTTCGCGGAGGGATGCCTTCCTTGGGCCCGGACGCGCTGAATTCGAGCCTTTCGCGTTGGCCCGCGAGTCGTTCGCCGTCGTGCAGCACCTTGGTCGATCCAGCCCGATCCTTCCCCTCAGCCTGCGCAGCCTGGCAGCGTCCGCACGGAACACCGGGTCCTCGCGGGCGCAGTCCTGGAGGCAGGCAAGGTTGGCCGCCAGCTCCCCGGAGGGCTGGGCGGGCAGGCCGTAGACCATCCAGTTCGCATCCCTGCGGGCGACGACAAGGCCGTGCGCCCTCAGGTAGGCGAGGTGCTTGGACACCTTCACCTGGGGCTCACCCAGGATCTCCTGGATGTGGCACACGCAGAGTTGGCCTCCGCCGAGCAGGTTGAGGATGCGCAGGCGGGTTTGGTCGCAGAGGCACTGGTAGATCTGGACGAGCTTCATATCCACACAGGTATATACCTGTACGGGAATATGCAAGTGAAATCGCAGCGGACCCGCCCCGCCGCTAGAGCCCGGCGCCCGGCCCGCTGGGGTGCCGCACCGTGGTGACGTAGCGGTTGCGCGCCCTGCGGACCGCGATGCGGGCGCCGAAGGCCTCGCTCAGCCGCTTCGAAGTGATGACGCCCATCCTCGGCCCCGCGGCGAACGCGCCCCCGTCGCGCAGGAGGAGGGCGTGCGTGAACGCCGGCATGATCTCCTCGGCGTGGTGCGTCACGAGGACGAGGGCCGGCCCGGTGCGGCGCCTGGCGAGCCCCTCCATGAACCAGAGGAACTCCTCCCGGGCGACCGGGTCCAGCCCGGCGCACGGCTCGTCCAGGATGAGGAGCTTCGGCCGCGCCATGAGGGAGCGCGCGATCAGGATCCTCTGGCGCTCGCCCTGGGAGAGGTGCACCCACTCCCGGTGCGCCAGGTGGGCGCCGCCCACGAAACGCAGGAGCCGGCGGCCCTCGGCGGCCTCGGCCCGCCGCGGCGTGGCCCAAAGGTCGAGCTGCGCGTAGCGGCCGCTCACGACGGTCTCCAGCGCCGTCTCGGCCGCGGGGATCGAGGCCTGCAGCGCGCTCGTCACGATGCCGACCTCGAGGCGCAGCTCGCGCCAGTCCGCCTCGCCGTAGCGCCTGCCCAGAAGGGCGATCTCGCCCGAGGAGGGGGAGAGGTACCCGGTGATCGCCTTCAGCAGCGACGTCTTCCCGCTGCCGTTGGGCCCGAGGATCACCCAGTGCTCGCCCCTGCGGACGCGCCAGTCGAGCCCGCGCAGGATCTCCGTGCGCCCGCGCACGACGCGAAGGTTCGAGACGCAGAGGATGTCGGCCATGCGGTCAAGGTTGGCGGGGCGCCCCGGGAATTCAACCGGGTCTTGTGCGCCGGCCGCGGATTCCCAAGAGTCGCCGCCTTCCAGGAACGATGACCCTCGTCGACTCCCACACCCACCTTGATGCCGCCGCCAGGAGCGGCGCGCTGCCGGAGCTCGTGCGGCGCGCGCGCGAGGCGGGCGTCGGCTGGATGGTCGCCGTCGGGACGGAGCCCGGCGACTGGGGGCTCTACCGCGAGCTCGCCAGGGCGCACCGGGACTGCATCCGGCACACCGTCGGCGTCCATCCGTGCTCGGTGGGCGAGGGGTGGGAGGCCTCGGTGGCCGAGATCGAGGGCTACTGGAGGGCGGGGCCGGCGGACGCGCCGGTCGCGCTCGGCGAGTGCGGGCTCGACCGGTTCCACCTGCCGAAGGAGCCGGCCGAGGCCGCGCGGGCCCTCGGCCTGCAGAAGGCGGCCTTCGAGGCGCAGCTCGCGATCGCGCGGCGGCTCGGCTGCGCCGTGGTGATCCATTCGCGGGGCGCCTTCCGGGAATGCGTGGACATGATCGACGCGAGCGGCGTCGACTGGGCCCGCGTCGTCTTCCACTGCTTCTCCGAGGGGGAGCCCGAGATCCTCGAGCTTGCGCGCAGGGGGGGGCGCGGGTCGTTCACGGGCATCCTGACCTACAAGAACGCGGACGGGGTGCGGGCGGCGGCCAAGGCGCAGGGCCTTGCGCGGCTGATGATCGAGACGGACGCCCCCTTCCTCGCCCCGGCGCCCCACCGCGGGAAGCCGAACGAGCCGGCCTACCTGCGCCACACGGCCGAGTATGCGGCGGGCCTCTTCGGGGTTGGCCTGGACGAGCTCGCGGACGCGACGACTGCGGCCGCGCGGTCCTTCTACGGGTTCTGACCGGGGCGGCGCGGCCCTCAGGCCTCGTCGAACTTGCGCGCAAACAGCTGCTCGAGCTCGGTGAGCATCTGCTGCGCGTCGTCGCCGGTGACGATGAACTTCACCTTGGAGCCGTTGCCTGCCGCGAGCATCATGAGCCCCATGATGCTCTTGCCATTCACCTGCTCCTCGTCCTTCTCGACGAACACCTCGGATTTGAACTTGTTGGTGATGCGCACGATCATCGCCGCGGGGCGCGCGTGAATCCCCAGCTTGTTAAGGACAACAAGCTCCTTGACGACGGCCTGGCTGGGAGGGGTCGTGTCGGTTGGATTCATGTGCGGTGGATACGAGGCAAAAGGATGAGGCGAGCTGTTTAAGCTTCCAAGCTAGGCCCGGCTTGCAACTCAAAAACCAGATGGCAGCATCGCCTTGGATGCCGGATTTAGCAATTATCGTACCGTGTCGTCTGGAATCTAAGAGATTCCCGAGAAAGCTCTTACACAGGGTAAAGGGACGGCCGCTGCTGCTCTGGGTGGCCGAGCAAATCACAAGGGCGGCCCCGGGGGTCGAATTGTGGTTTGCGGTCGACGACCCTCTCCTTGCGGACTGCCTGGCCCCCGGGGGCTACCGGACGCTGATGACGAGGACCGACCACGCAAGCGGCACCGACCGGCTCGCCGAGGCCAACCGCACCGTCGGGGCCGGTCGCGTGATCAACGTCCAGGCCGACGAGCCCCTGGTTTCCGCGGGCCAGATCCGCACGCTGGCCTCGCTCATCTCGGGGCCGGCGGACATGGCGACCCTGGCCACCCGGTTCGCGAGCGCGGCGGACTTCCGCAACCCGAACCAGGTCAAGGTGGTGTGCGACGGCGGGGGCCGCGCCTTGTACTTCTCTCGCGCCCCCATCCCCTATCCACGGGACCTGGGCGGGGAGGTCGACGACCGTTGGGTCGGCGCGCACCCCTGCTACAAGCACCTCGGGCTCTACGCCTACAAGGCCGCGCTGCTCGACGAGTTCGCGCGGCTGCCCGCGGGGAGGCTGGAGGAGATCGAGCGTCTCGAGCAGTTGCGCGTGATCGAGAACGGGCGCTCGATCGCCGTCGGGCTGACGGACGATCCGAGCATCGGCGTCGACACGCCCGAGGATGCCGCGAGGCTCGAGGCCCACCTCGGAGGCGGGGCCGGCTGACCGGCCCGCCCGGCCCCTTCCCGAGGTGAACGTACGCCCGGCCCACGAAGGCTCCCTGCGCCGCGACCTTGCCGCAATGGGGTCCGCCGCCCTCGTCTGCGTGCTGCTCTACTTCGCGATCGCGGCCGAGAACCGCGAGGCCTACCGCTCGAAGCCGGTCACGTACAACCACTACAACCTCCTGGTCGACGGGTTCCTCTCGGGGCACTTGTACATGAACATGGCCCTCGACCCGGAGAAGGAGATGCCCGGGCGCGACCCGATGAGGTACACGCCGAGGGAGCACGACACGAGCCTCTACAAGGGGCACTACTACCTCTATTTCGGCGTCGCGCCGGCCGTGGCCCTGTTCCTGCCGCTCAAGGCCCTCGGGTGGGAGCTTCCGCAGTACTGGGCGGGCGCCATCTTCGCGAGCGCGGGCTACCTGATCACGGCGGCGCTGCTCTTGCGGGTGAAGCGGGACTTCTTCCCGCGGCTCCCGGCCGGCGTGCTCTTCGCGAGCGGGCTCGTCCTCGGCGTCGTCAACTGGTGGCCCATGCTGCTCAGCCGGGTGGGGATTTGGGAGGTCTGCGTCGCAAGCGCCTACGCCTTCTCGTGCGCCTGCCTCTTCTGCGCCTACGCCGCGATGGAAGGCCGCCTCACGCGAGGATGGCTCGCGGCGGCGTCGCTCTTCGCGGGCCTGGCGATCGCGTCGCGCCCCAACTACTTCTTCGGGGCCGCGATCCTCGGGGTGCCGCTCCTTTACCTCTGGCGGGCCGAGCGGGCCTCCCCGGCGGGCGCGAGGGCGTGGATCGGCAGGCTCGGTGCGGCGATCCTGCCGATCGCCGGCGTCGGGGCGCTCCTCGCGCTCTACAACTACGAGCGCTTCGGCAATCCGCTCGAATTCGGGACGAAGTACGAGATCCTGCTCAGGCCGACCGCGTCGAGCCTCTTCAGCGCCGACTACGTGGGGTTCAACGCCTACCTGTACTTCCTCGCCCCGGCGCACTTCTCACCCTGGTTCCCGTTCTTCAACCTGTCGCTCATGCCGGAGCTGCCGAAGGGGTACGCCGGAGAGCCCGAGGACATGTACGGGGTGGTGGCGAACATGCCGGTCCTCCTGGCCGCCGGGTTCGGCCTCGGCCTGCTGAGGATGAGGGGCGGGTGGTCGAGGCTCGGCGCCCTTGCCGCGGCGGCCGCGCTCCTGCTGCTCAGCGTGGGCGGGCCGCTCATGTTCTATGTGGGCGCGAACAACCGCTACATCCCGGACGCGATCTGCGGCCTGCCGGTGCTCGCGGTGCTCGGAATCTGGGCGGCCGAGGACCGTTTCCGCGGCGGCGTCCGCGGGTCCGCCGCGAGGGCGGCCTGGGGGCTTTTGGCAGCGTATTCGGCGGCGTTCGCCGTGTGCGCGGGCATCCAGCGGGACGAGATCTTCCGGCGCGACCACCCCCGGGTGTACGGCGCGCTGGCGCACGCGCTCGACTACCCGAGCTACTGGTACGACCGGATCTTCGACGTGGGCTACGGGCCGCTCAGCCTCGACCTGACGTTCCCCGCGAACAAGCCGGGCGAGAACGAGCCCCTGGTCGTCACCGGATGGGGCCCCTGGAGCAACGTGGTGTACGTGCGCTACTGCGACCGGGACCACCTGCAGTTCGGCTTCATCGGGCCGCTCACGGTCACGCGAAGCGAGGTGTTCGAGATCGACTACGCCAAGCCGCACGCCCTCGCCCTGTCGATGGGGTCCCTCTACCCGCCCCGGGAGAGCCCGTACTTCGACTCCCTGCCGCAGGCGGACGCCGATGCGCTCGCGGGCACCCTCCTGGTCACGGTCGACGGCAAGACGCGGTTGCGGTTCCACACGACCTTCTTTGACGCGGTCGCCCGCAGGCCGGAGCTCGGCAGGGGCCCGTCCGTCCTCGACAAGCGCTGGACCTTCACCGGAACGATGTCCGGCGGGTAGGCGCCGCGCCGCCTCAGATCCGGCCCGCCTTGCGGGCCTCCACCATCCGGTAGAAGTCCACGAAGAGGGGATCCGCGTCGCTCGGCCCTGGGGCGGCCTCGGGGTGGTACTGGACGCAGAAGACGGGGAGCTCCTTGTGGCGCAGGCCCTCGACCGTGTTGTCGTTCAGGTTGAACTCGGTCAGGATCGCCCCGCGGTCCCTGACGCTGGCCGGATCGGTCGCGAACCCGTGGTTCTGCGCCGTGATCGACACCTTGCCGGTCTCGACGTTCTTGACCGGCTGGTTGCCGCCGCGGTGTCCGAACTTCAGCTTGAAGGTCGAGCCCCCCAGCGCGTGCGTGATCATCTGGTGGCCGAGGCAGATCCCGAACATGGGATACTCGGGCAGCAGGGCCGTCACCGTCTTGTAGATGTAGGGCAGGGCGGCCGGGTCGCCCGGCCCGTTGGAGAGGAACACACAGTCGGGGCGGTGCTCCGCGAGCTGCTCCGCCGTGGCCGCCGCCGGGAAGACCTGCACCTCGAAGCCGTGGCGCACGAGCTTGCGGTAGATGGTGCGCTTCGCCCCGTAGTC
>Ga0265318_10002168_pt1 | contig 10643 bp, 9 predicted proteins | sample 4821metaG_FD_192431 | JGI IMG/M metagenome (GOLD analysis project Ga0265318, IMG submission 192431) | Rhizosphere microbial communities from Carex aquatilis grown in University of Washington, Seatle, WA, United States - 4-8-21 metaG | ecosystem: Host-associated > Plants > Roots > Rhizosphere >... | reverse complement strand
GGGCGCCAGGTCGTCGTCGGCCATCCGGCAGGGCCCGTTCATGTAGGCCGACCGCGCCACGTGCGCCTTTCCGTAGTCCGTGAACCACACGAAGAGGCCGCGCGCCGGACCGACCCTCGGCTTCTCAGGAGTCGCGAGCCTGGCCACCCTTCCGAGCTTCTTCTTCAGCAGCTCGTGGAACGCGGCCTCGACCGAGGCGACACGCCGGCCCAGGCCGGTGGCCTCCTGGCTGCCCGCGAACAGGCAGGGCCATGGCGAGTCGACCCGCTCGCCCCTGAGGCTTGCGGCGAACAGGTCCATGACCGCCTGCGCCAGGCCGTTCACGCTCTCGCCCGCAACCGGCTCGGGCGACTCCAGCACCGCGTGCGGGAAAGCCGCCTGCCGGAGTCCTTCGAGAGGCGCAGACGGGCCCGGCGCCGCCAGGGGGATGGCGAGGGCCCAGCCCGGGCCGCTTCCGTCGGACCGCAGGCCGCGGCCCTCCATCTCGCGCACGAGGAGCCCCTCGAATCCGGATTGGCAGACCACAAGGGCCCCGTTGGATGACATGGCGGCCGAGCTAACCCGAGCAGCGCCGGCCGTTCAAAGCAAAAGGCCCCGCGGCAGGACGCCGTGACCCGCGTCTATGTGGACCACCGAGACTCGGCCCCCGTCAAGGGTGAACCCCCCCTCGAAGGGATTCTCGGCGAGGAACAGGGGGGTATCGAGGTCGGCGTACGCGAAGCCGCCGATGCCGGACGCAAAGCATGCCGAGGCGGTCATCGCGAGGATCGACTCGACGTTCCCCCCAATCATCAGGCCGATCCCGGTTTCGCGCGCGACGGCAACGACCTTGAGCGCCTCCGAAATCCCCGCCTTCATGAGCTTGACGTTGATCACCTGGGCCGCGCCCGCCCGGGCCACGAGGCGCGCGTCCTCCGCGGAGCTCACGCTCTCGTCCGCGGCCACCTTCCAGCCGGACTCCTCGGCGAGGGCGCGCATCCCATGGAGGTCGTCCTTCGCAAGCCACTGCTCGAGCAGCTCCGGATGGATGCCACGCGCCTTCAGCCCCCTCACGAGCCTGGCCGCGTCGGCGCGCCCGATGCCCGCGTTGCCGTCTAGGATGAGGGGCGAATCGGGCAAGGCCTCGCGGATCGCCGAGATCCGGTCGAGGTCGGCGTCGGGTCCCCCCGGGCCCCCGATCTTCGCCTTTATGAGCCGAATCCCGCGCCGGGCGATCTGGAGCGCCGCCTCCCTCGCCTCCCCGGCCGTGCCGGTCGTGATCGTCATGTCCGTCTCGAGCTCGGAGCCGGCGCCCCCGAAGAAACGGCACAGGGAGACGCCGGAGCGCCGCGTGACGGCGTCGAGGAGCGCCGTCTCGAGTGCGCACAGCGCCGACCCGAATCCCGGCACGCCGGTCGCGCGAAACTCGAAGGCGATGCCCTCCCAGTCCGCGGCGTCGCGCCCCGGCAGCCAGTTCGCGGCGCGCGACAGGTGCCCCATGGCGGCGGACTGCGTCTCGCCGTTGTAGGCGGGAAAGGGCGCCGCCTCCCCGTGGCCAAGCGTGCCGTCGGAGAGCTCGACCTGGAGGAGCACGTTGGCCGCCGTGCCGAGGGAGCCCCGGGAGATCCCGAACGGCGCGCGCAGCGCGATGTCCAGCGGAGCCACGCGCACCGCGCGCACCGATGTCGGCTGGAGCGCGAAGTCCATCCCGCGACGCTCCCCCGGCCGCGGTTTAATTGCAAACCAGCAGGCTCCGGGTCTAGCATCCCGGCCCGATGCGCGTCCTGGTTGCGTTCGACAAGTTCAAGAACTCGATCTCCGCCCCCATGGCGTGCGACATCGCGGCCGGAGCGATCTCCTCGGCGCGGGCCCCGTGGGAGGTGGACCGCTGCCCGCTCTCGGACGGCGGCGAGGGATTCGCGGAGATCCTCACGCTCTCTGCGGGGGGCTCCCTCCTCGCCGCCGAGGCGGACGGCCCCCGCGGGGGGAAGGTCGCGGCATCGTTCGGTATTGTATCTGTTGACAGGATACCTGGTCGCGCGCGGGCCCTGCTCGGCGCGGCTGCGGCCGGGAACGGTGGCTCGGTCGGCGTCGTGGAGATGGCTGCGGCGAGCGGGCTCGCGCTTCTTGATCCGGGGATGCGGGATCCCGCGCTCGCGACCACCAGGGGCACCGGCCAGCTGATCCTTGCCGCGGCGGCGGCCGGCCCGAGGACGATCCTGCTGGGCGTCGGGGGGAGCGCGACGCACGACCTGGGCCTGGGGGCCCTTGGCGCCCTGGGGATAACCTTCGCAGGCGCGGGAGGCGAGACGCTCGATCCGCCCGTCCCCGCGGACTGGGGCGCCCTGCGCAGCATCGCAGGGCGCGTCCCCTGCACCCTCCCGCCGATCTTCATAGCATGCGACGTCGAGAATCCCCTCCTCGGGCCGCGCGGGGCCCTGGCGGTCTACGGTCCCCAGAAGGGCCTGAGGCCGGAGCAGGCCCCCGCCCTCGAGTCGGGGGGCGCCCGGATCGCGCAGATGCTCTGCCGGCATTTCGGGCGGCCCTGGGACCTTGCCTCGAGGCCGGGCGCCGGGGCGGCGGGCGGGATCGCATTCGGGCTCATGGCGGCGGCGGGCGCAACGCTGCTGCCCGGCTTTGATTTCGTCGCCTCCTGGCTCGACCTTGACGAGCGGCTTGCGGCGGCCGACGTCGTCGTGACCGGGGAGGGCCGATTCGACGACTCCTCGCTGAGCGGGAAGGGCCCGGGCTCCCTGGTGCGCCGCGCCCTCGCCCTGGGCAAGCCGGTCCATGTGTTCGCGGGCCAGGTGGCGCTGGCCGAGGACATTCCCGGATTGCTCACGCACGCCGTGGCTCCTCCCGGAATGGCGCTTGCCGAGGCCCTCGCCGGGGCGCCCGCCCTGCTCTCAGCGGCCGTGCACCGCGCCTTTGCGGGCCGATGAAACGTCTCGACCGGACCAAGCCGCCGCCTGATATGTTGCCGATGCCCATGCACGTCCCCCGGTCCGTCAGGTGCGCCTTTCTGGGATTGGCGCCGCTCATGGGGCTGATCGGATGCAGCGCGACCCCGCCCCCGGCGCCCTCCTCCCCTCCGGCCCGGACGGCCGCCGCTCCGACCCCGACGGCGGCGCCCAAGGCCCCGTTCGACCCGGCCCATCCCGTGATGCTGGGGATCGACGTGCTGCAGGAGGAGGGATTCGCGCCCATAAGGGGGAAGTCGATCGGACTTCTGACCCATCCGGCCGGGGCGAACATGCACGGCGTGAGCTCCATCGAGATCCTCCGCCACGCCCCGGGAGTCCGCCTGGTGGCCCTTTTCGCCGCAGAGCACGGTCTCTATGGGGAATACTCGGCCAGCGTCAACTACCCCGACCGCGTGGACCCGCGGACGGGCCTGATGGTGCACTCCCTCTACAATGGGATGAAGGTGGATGGGGTGGCCAACCGCCCGACGAGGGCGCAGCTGAAGGGCATAGACACGATCGTCATCGACCTGCAGGACATCGGATCGCGCAGCTACACGTACATCAGCGCGATGAAGGTGTGCATGGAGGGCTGCTTCGAGAACGGCGTTGAGGTGGTCGTGCTCGACCGGCCCAACCCGCTCGGCGGGCTCAAGGTCGACGGCCCGCTGCTCGACCCGCAGTGGACGAACACCTATGTCGGCGAATTCCGGGTCCCGTATGTGCACGGCCTCACGATCGGCGAACTCGCGAGGATGGCCAAGGAGGCCCCCGACGTTCTGAAGATCCCGGATGCGAAGCGCGAGAATGGTAGGCTGGTCGTGGTCCCCATGCGCGGCTGGCGCAGGAGCATGCGCTGGCCCGACACGGGGCTGCCCTGGATACCCACGTCGCCGTACATGCCCGATTTCTCGGCCGTCGAGGGCTACCCGATGACGGGCCTCGGCTCCCAGCGGGGCGGGTTCAAGAACGGCATTGGAACCGCCTATCCCTTCCGCGGCATTTCCTATCACGGGGTTCGGCTCGAGACCCTGGAAAGGGACCTCAAAGCCTTTGAGATCCCAGGGATAGGCCTGCGCAGGGTGAGCGTTCCCGATCCCAAGACGGGAAAGCCCGAGCTCGGCCTCTATGTCGAGATCACCGACTGGGACCTCTGGCGGCCGACCGAGCTGAGCGCGTACCTGATGAAGCTCGCGTGCAAATACGACCCGCGCAACCCGTTCGCCTCGATGACGCAGGGTGAAGTCCGCTCGCTGCTGATTTACTGGGGCTCGACGGCGTTCTACAAGGACCTCGCCGCCCACGGCGCAAGGGTCGACGTCGCGGACTACGTGCGCGAGTGGCAGGATAAGGCCGCGGTCTACCAGCAGCAGAGCCGGCGATACTGGCTCTACAGGTGACGGCGCCCGATCCGCGGCCAGGAGGGCCCCGTGGGCGCCAAAAGAATTCGCCAACGGCCCCGGATGGGGCAACGGTTGGCTCCCCCCGTTCCCCGCGCATCGATTTATGAAGATCAATCGCAAGAAGACCCATTTCAAGGTTGCGGTGATAGGAGCCGGCGCGATCGGCACCGACCACCTGGCAAGCTTCAGGCTTCACCCCGCGGCCACGGTGGTCGCCATCGCCGAGGCGTCCTCCAAGAGGGGCCGCGAGGCCGCCGAGAGGTTCAACATCCCCGAGGTCGTGCAGGATTACCGGATTCTCCTCTCGCGCGCGGACATCGACGTGATCTCGATCGCGCTCCCCAACTACCTCCATGCAAAGGTCGCGCTCGACGCCCTCCGCGCGGGCAAGCACGTCATGCTCGACAAGCCGATGGCGACCAACGCGCGGGACGCGGAGAAGCTTGTCGCCGAGGCTCGGAAGCGCGGCGTCCTCTTCATGGTGGGCCAGAATTTCCGCTTCAATGCGGACACGCAGACGGCAAGGCAGATTGTCGAGGCGGGCAGCCTGGGGGACATCTACCACGCCAAGACTTCCTGGAGCCGCAGGTCCGGAATCCCGCGGATCGGATCCTGGTTCACCCAGAAGCGCTTCGCCGGCGGCGGATGCACCTACGACATCGGCGTCCACGCCCTCGACCGATGCCTGTACCTCCTGGGCGAATTCGACGCGGCGGCCGTAAGCGGCCGGACCTTTGCCAAGTTCGGGCCGCGGGGCCTGGGCAACGGCGGATGGGGCAAGAGCGAGATAGACCCGACGGCGCCGTTCGACGTGGATGACCTCTCCGTCGCGCTCATTAAGCTGAAGAGCGGCAGGACCGTCGTCCTGGAGGCCTCCTGGGCCGCCCACGGGCCGCACCTCGACACCAATGCGACCCAGCTCTTCGGGACCGAGGCGGGGCTCAGCATGCCCCCAGTCCAGCTCTTCAGGCAGACGCGGACCGGCTACTGCTCGGAGGCGGTGGACCTGCTGCCCCCACGCGTCAACACCAACCGGATGGTTCACTTCATCGACTGCCTGCTCGGGAAGGCGAAGCCGTTCGTGAAGCCCTCGGAATCGCTCGCGGTGCAAAAGATCCTGGACGCAATCTACGTCTCGTCGTCAACCGGCAGGGAGGTGCGCATCAAATGAAGGCAAAGACCGCGATTTCGACGAAGAGAAAGACACCCGTCGCGCTTCAGCTCTGGTCCGTTCGCGAGGACATGAGGCGCGATTTTGCCGCGACCGCCGCGGCGGTCGCCGAGATCGGTTATGACGGCGTCGAGCTCGCCGGGTACGGCAACCTGGACGCCCAGGGCGCCAAGGCCGCCCTCAACGCCGCCGGCCTGAAGGTGGCGGGGATGCACGTGAGCTACGCCAGCCTCAGGAGCGACCCGGGCTCGGTCATCAGCGACGCGCTCCTGATGAAGACCCGGTTCGTGGCGTGCTCGTGGTGGCCGCCCGGCCACTTCGTGTCCGCGTCCGCGTGCGAGCGGATCGGCGAGCAGCTCGGCGAGGTGGGGCGCGCGCTGCGCCCGTTCGGAATCCGGTTTGGATTCCACAACCACGACACCGAATTCAGGATGTTCGAAGGGCGCCCCGCCTTCGACTGGATCCTGGGGGCGACCGAGCCCCGGGACCTGTTTGCCGAGGTGGACGTCTACTGGGTGCAGCAGGGCGGCTATTCGCCCGCAAGGTTCCTGCGCGACCACGGCGCCCGCGTCCCTCTCCTGCACCTGAAGGACGAGAAGGAGCTCGGCAAGGGACCCGTCAACTTCGATGAGGTCTTCGCCGCGACCGACTCGGTCGGCGCGGTCGAATGGTTCATCGTCGAGCAGGAGGAATACAGCCACGCCCCCATCAAGTCGGTGCGGCTCTGCTACGAGCAAATGAAAGCGTGGGGGCGCGCCTGAACACCTGCGCAAACTGGGAGAACAACCACAACCATTCCAACCATGCCCCGCCCCGTCACACTATTCACCGGCCAATGGGCCGACCTGCCCCTGGAGAACCTCGCCCCGCTTGTCAGGAAGATGGGCTATGACGGCGTCGAGCTCGCCTGCTGGGGGGACCACTTCGACGTCGACAAGGCCCTTTCGTCCAAGGGCTACGTCCGGGAGAAGTGGGACCTGCTCAGGGCGAGCGGCCTCTCGTGCCAGGCGGTCTCGAGCCACCTCGTCGGGCAGGCCGTCTGCGACCTGATCGACGAGCGGCACAAGTCCATACTTCCGCCGGACGTGTGGGGAGACGGGAAGCCCGAGGGGGTCCGCCGCCGCGCGGCCAGGAAGATGATAGCGACGGCGAAGGCGGCCCGGAAATTCTTCGACGCCCGCCCCGGCAAGCCGTCGCCCGGCGATTTTCCGGCGGTCGTCAACGGCTTCACGGGCTCGTCGATCTGGCACTCGCTCTACGCGTTCCCCCCGACCTCCCAGGACTACTGGGAGAAGGGATTCCAGGATTTCGCGGCCCGATGGGGCCCGATCCTCGAGGCCTTTGAGGCATGCGACGTCAACTTCGGCCTGGAGGTGCATCCCACCGAGATAGCGTTTGACACCGCGAGCGCGCAGCGCGCCGTCGAGGCGGTCAGGGGCCACAGGCGCTTCGGGTTCAACTACGACCCCTCGCACCTGGGCTACCAGGGCGTCGACTACGTGAAGTTCATCCGCGCCTTCGGCGGGCGCATCCACCACGTCCACATGAAGGACGTGTGGTGGGGGCATGGCGACGGCTCCGCGGGCGTCTTCGGGGGCCACACGAGCTTCGGCGACCCCCGCCGCCACTGGGACTTCCGCTCGCTCGGGCACGGCGACATCCGGTTTGAGGACATCATCGTCGCGCTGAACGACGTTGGATACCGCGGGCCGCTCTCGGTCGAGTGGGAGGACATAAGGATGGACCGCGTCCACGGCGCGACCGAGGCGGCGGCCTTCGTGCGCAGGGTGGACTTCCCTCCCAGCGCGCTGGCCTTCGACGCCGCCTTCGACAAGAAGAACCAGTGATCCGGGCCGCGCAAGGGCGCGGTCCCGCCACGAAAACGATTCGGGAAGAATACAGAGAACAGGAAAAGCAGGGTCCCTTAGAATTATGAGTACCAAAATAGGCATCATAGGCGCCGGCGGAATGCTCGGTTATCATGTGGCCGGCTTCCGCAGGGCGGGCGCCGACATCGTCGCCCTAGCCGACGTAAGGAAGGCCGCCGCGGAAAAGGCGGCCGCCAGGCATGGAATCGGGCGCGTCTTCGGCAGCCTGCCGGCGATGCTCCGGCGCGTGCCGGACCTCGATGCCGTGTCGATCATCGTGCCCAACAAGTACCACGCCCCCCTGGCTCTGCAGGCGCTGAAGGCCGGCAAGCACGTGTTCTGCGAGAAGCCACCCGCGCTGAACGCCCGCGAGATGCTCCTGCTGCGGGCCGCAGCAGCGAAGGCCCGGCGCGTCCTGATGTTCAATTTCAACAACCGCGCCCGCCCCGAAAGCTACGCGATGATGAACTACATCGCGGGCGGCGCCATCGGCGAGATCAACACCTGCCAGGCCAAGTGGATCCGCCGGGCCGGCATCCCGGGATTCGGGGGCTGGTTCACGACCAAGAGGCTTTCCGGTGGCGGGCCGCTCATCGACCTCCTGCACATGATGGACCTCGGGCTCTACTTCATGGGCTATCCCAAGCCGGCATACATCCTGGCGCGGACCTATCGCGACCACATCAGCAACAAGGCCTTCAAGGGCCCGTGGGGCATACCGGACGTTTCCAAAGGGGTCACCGACGTGGAGGCCGCGGCGCACGGCTTCGTGACGTTCAAGAGCGGCCAGGCCATGTCGTTCCAGGTCTCGTGGGCGGAGATGATCCAGCGCGAGGAGGTCTCCGTGTCGTTCCAGGGCAAGAAGGCGGGAGGGATGGTGCGGAGGCTCTTCGGGTCCGACGGCCTTGACCAAACCGGCATCGACACGTGCGAACTCTACACCCTGGAGCACGGGCGGATGGTGAACCGCAACATCCTCGTTCCAGCCGACGAGACGATGGGCCGCGTCCGGTCCGCGGAGAACTTCGTGCGCGCCGTCGAGGGGGACGAGAAGCCCCTGAACACCCCCGACCAGGCTTTGACGTTGATGAGCATCGTCGACGGCGCCTATAAGTCTGCCGCCACGGGACGGCCGGTGGCGCTCTGAGCGCCGCGAAGGCATCCCGGGCAGGCCACGGCGCTTCATCCGGCCGGAATCGAGAACCTCAAAATAACATGCGTAGAAAACTTCGTTTTGGAATGATCGGCGGCGGGCGCGGGGCGTTCATCGGGGGCGTGCACCGGATCGCGGCGGTGATGGACGGGCGCGCGGAGCTCGTCGCAGGCGCATTCTCGAGGGACGAGATGCGCTCGCGGGCGTCCGGCGCGGACTTCTTCCTCGACCCGTCCCGCGTCTACGGGAGCTATGCGGCGATGGCGGCGGCGGAGTCCGCAATGCCCCCGGAGAAGCGCCTGGACTTCGTCGTCATCGTCACGCCCAACCACGAGCACTTTGGCCCCGCGAGCCTCTTCCTGAGATCCGGCTTCAACGTGGTCTGCGACAAGCCGGCCACGTTCGACCTGGCCCAGGCGAAGAAGCTGAGGACGATCGTCCGAAGGACCGGAAAGGTGTTTGCCCTGACCCACAACTACACCGGCAACGCGATGGTGAAGCAGGCCCGCGAGCTCGTCAGGGACGGCACCTTGGGCAGGATCCGCAAGGTCGTTGTCGAGTACCCGCAGGGCTGGCTGTCCGATGCGGTCGTTCTCCTGGGGCCGAAGCAGGCCGAGTGGAGGACGGATCCGAAGCGGAGCGGGGCCGCGGGCTGCATGGGCGACATCGGCACCCATGCCGAGAACCTCGCGCGCTACATCACCGGGCTTGAGATCGAGGAGCTTTGCGCGGACCTGAGCACCTTCGTGAGGGGCCGGAAGCTCGACGACGACGGAAACGTCCTCGTGCGGTACAAGGGCGGCGCCAAGGGGCTGCTGCACGCGTCGCAGGTCTGCGTCGGCGACGAGAACAACCTCAACATCCGCGTCTATGGAACGCGCGCGGCGCTCGAGTGGCACCAGGAGCAGCCGAACGAGCTCGTGGTGAAGTATCCCAACAAGCCGAGCGAGGTGTGGCGCAGGGGCAACCTCTACCTCGGGGACGACGCCAAGCGGGTCTCCCGGATCCCGCCCGGGCACCCCGAGGGCTACCTCGAGGCGTTTGCCAACATCTATCGCGAGGCGTTCCAGGCCATCGCTGCCGAGGTGGAGGGCCGGCCGATTCCGCGCAAGCTCGACTTCCCGACCATCGAGGACGGCGTCGAGGGGATGGCGTTCATCGAGGCCGTCGTGAGGAGCAGCCGCCTCGGCGCAACGTGGGTGAAGCCGCCCAGATAGGGCCGGCGGGGGATCCCGATGGGAACGGGGACACTGCTCGGCCGCTCGCTTCCCGGGACGCGAACCGCGCGGCGCCGCCCCGGTTCGCCGCAGCCGTGAAGCGCCATGCGGTAGCCAAGGAGGGCGAGATCCCCCAGGGGGGCAGGAAGATCGTCTCCGTCGGCCGGCTCGAGCTCGGCATATTCAATGTCGGCGGCGAGATCCGGGCCTATCGGAACGCCTGCCCGCACGCGGGCGCGCCGGTCTGCCTCGGCAGGCTCTCGGGCACTTCGCTTCCGTCCAGGGTGTATGAGTACATCTTTGGCAAGGAGGGGTTCATCCTGCGATGCCCCTGGCATGGCTGGGAGTTCGACCTGAGGACCGGCGAGCACGTCGTCGATTCGCGGGTCCGGCTCAAGTCGGTCGCCGTCGAGTCGGGAAAATCGGAGGATCTCGAGGGGCTCCCGATGGAGCAGAGCGGCGGGACGCTGTACGTCTTGCTGCCGGAATGAGCGGCCGCCATGCTGCACCCGATCCGATGCCCCTGATCGACGCAGATGTCCACAACGCGTTCGCGGACGCCCGGACGGAGCTCAGGCCGTTCCTTCCGCGCCTGTGGCAGGAGTTCGCCGACCGGCATGGGATCGCCGTTCCGCCCGCCGGGTACGTCTCGCCGGTCGGGGTTCAGCGCGAGGACGCGCGCCCGCCGTCCGGCGGCATCGCGGGGAGCGACCCCGACCACATGATCAAGGACCACCTCGACCGCTACGGCGTGGACTACGCGGTGCTGACCGGCTCGCACATCCTCGGGGTATCGACGCATTTCGACCCGGATTGGGGCTCGGCCCTCGCGGCGGCGTACAACATGAACCTCGCCGTCCGCTGGCTCGACCGGTCGCCCAGGTTCCGC
>Ga0265318_10002166_pt1 | contig 10647 bp, 8 predicted proteins | sample 4821metaG_FD_192431 | JGI IMG/M metagenome (GOLD analysis project Ga0265318, IMG submission 192431) | Rhizosphere microbial communities from Carex aquatilis grown in University of Washington, Seatle, WA, United States - 4-8-21 metaG | ecosystem: Host-associated > Plants > Roots > Rhizosphere >... | reverse complement strand
CTTTTGCTTCTGAAGTCGGTCCCAAAAACGATGTGGGAGAATTACGGCATGCATTCGGAACGTGGAATGGAAACTGTTGCGAGACTTACTGAAATGGTTGCGGGACACGATATCAATCACATGGCACAGATTGAAGGAATTGTAAAACGCGGCAAGAAGATTGCCCGAAAATGATTTTCAGGACCGCCGTTGTTTGACGGCCCTGGGCGCAACATACCATGATTAATTGAATCACAAAGGACATTGTTCGTAAATGGGTTTGCAGCGCAGAGACTTTCTTAAACTTGTAGGGGCAACGACGGTCGCCACGGCACTCCCCGGCTGCGGCATAAAACAGCCGAAGTCGCTGATTCCGTACGTGATTCCGGAGGAAAATATAACTCCTGGGAAATCGGTATGGTATGCGAGCGTCTGCCAGGAATGTCCGGCGGGATGCGGAGTCTCCGTGCGAGTTCGCGAAGGTCGGGCTGTCAAAGTAGAAGGCAATCCGCTTCACCCAGTCAACAAGGGAGCGCTGTGTGCCCGGGGGCAGGCATCACTTCATGGATTATACAATCCGGACCGCATTCAACAGCCGTTGAAGAAGAAAGCCGACGGGACCTGGGAGACACTAAGCTGGGAAGAGGCAGAAAAATATTTTCTCGAAGAGCTGCAGAAGATTCAGAAAAGCGGGCGGGCCGGAGATGTTGTCTTCATGACACAGCATTTGAGCGGTGCGCTCGACGAACTCATCGATGGTTGGCTGGCCGCGGTCGGGTCAAAGAAGCGTATTCGTTATGAGCCCCTGGCGCACGAATCAATCAGGAGGGCGAACGAATTGATGTTTGGCGTCGGTCAGGTGCCCGTCTACAATTTCGCGGAAGCCGAAACGGTGATGGCCTTCGGGGCTGATTTCTTGGAAACGTGGATTTCTCCTGTCGAGTTCACAAAAGGGTTTACGAAACATCGCGGGTTCAAGAACGGGAAACGAGGAACGTTTTATTTTGTCGGTCCCCGTTTATCGATGACTGCCACGAATGCGGATGAATGGCTTTCCGTCAATCCCGGCACTGAAGGGATATTCGCTCTTGGCCTTGTGAAAGTTATTCTGGACAACAAAGCGGCAACCGGAATTTCAACGACCGACGAAGAGCGCGTTGCGGCCATGGTGAGCGCCTATTCACTCAGTGAAGTTGAGAAAGCGACCGGCATACCATCAGAAAAAATTGTGAATACCGGCCTGGCGTTTGCCAAAGCCAAATCCAGCCTCGCAGTTGCCGGCGGAACAATGATTGAAGGAGGTGATGGCGCCGCGGTCATTGCTGCCGTGAATTTACTCAATTATGTTTGCGGCAACGTTGGGAGGACGATCACATTCAACAATTTCGTCATCTCGCGATTGGATTCGTACGTCAATCTCGCGAATCTTGTCGATGAGATAAATCTGGAGAAAGTATCTGCTCTCATTGTTGCCGACGTGAATCCGGTATTCAGCACGCCGCAAAGTCTTGAATTTGATCAGGCGATGAAGAGGATCCCGTTCACGGTCAGCCTTTCCAGTTTCATGACGGAAACCTCGGCGCTCGCAACTCTCATCCTTCCGACACACTCACCGATGGAATGTTGGGGCGATACAGAAACGGAAACTGGCGTATATGGACTGATGCAGCCTGCGATGCAGCCGGTATTCAAGACAAAGATGCTCGGTGATATTCTTCTTGAATCCGGAAAGAAGTTGAGCAAGCCTCAGGACTTCAGCGCTCCCACGATGTATGATTATGTGCGCGAACGATGGAAAGCAATTCAAAAGAGGTCAGGCGATAAGACTGATTTTGAAAACTTCTGGATAGAGAGTTTAGCGCGCGGCGGCTATTGGGATAAACCAAACGCCAAAAACCAATTGTTCAAACTCATTCCGACCTTCAGCGGCGCGATCTTTTCTCGGATGAAACCTGTCGACTCTGAGCCGGGAAAGAACTTCGCCCTCATCGTTTATCCTTCGCTTAGTCACTATGACGGACGAGGCGCTAACCGCCCATGGCTTCAGGAACTTCCTGATCCCATGATGATGAATGTGTGGGATTCGTGGGTGGAGATCCACCCGCAGGATGCTGCGGCGGCAGGAATTGCAACCGGCGACGCGGTTCAAATCTCGTCCCCCTATGGTCAGTTCGACCTGCCGGCTCAGGTTTCAACGGTTGTGAAACCTGGTGTTGTTGCTATTCCGATCGGTCAGGGGCATACGTCCTACGGCAGGTACGCCAGCAACGTCGGCAGCAATCCGATTGACTTGCTCGACCCGAAGCCTTCCGAACGAACCGGTGGTCTTGAATGGGCAGGAATGAAGGTCGAGCTGCTGAAGAAATCGGACCGGCTCGTGTTAGCTTCCGTTTCCGGGAGCGACACTCAGCACGAAAGGGGAATTGTTCAGAGCGTGCCTCTTGACGCATTGGTAGAGACTCGCACACCAGCAGCCGAGGTGCAAAAGAAAGAAGAAGCTCTTTCGATGTATGCCGACCACGAGCATCCCAAACACCGCTGGGGAATGACGATCGACGTTGACAAGTGCACCGGCTGCAGCGCATGCGTCACAGCGTGTTATGCTGAAAATAACATCCCGATCGTCGGCAAAGAAGAAGTTGCCGTCGGACGGGAAATGGCGTGGATTCGGATCGAGCGGTATTTTGACGAACACAGTTCGACCCCGCACGCCGATTTTGCACCGATGCTCTGCCAGCAATGCGACGATGCTCCATGCGAAACGGTGTGTCCGGTCTATGCGGCATACCACACGGAGGAGGGTCTGAACGGGCAAGTCTACAATCGCTGCATCGGTACCCGGTACTGCGCAAACAATTGTCCGTACAAGGTTCGGCGTTTCAATTGGTTCGAGGCACAATGGGTGGAGCCGCTCAACTGGCAGCTGAATCCCGATGTAACCGTCCGAAGCAAAGGCGTGATGGAGAAGTGTACGTTCTGCGTTCAGCGAATCAGTGATGGAAAGAATACCGCAAGAAACGAAGGCCGCCCGGTTCGCGATGGTGAAATTATTCCGGCGTGTGCACAGACGTGCCCTGCCGAAGCCATTACCTTTGGCGATCTGAAGGATACGATCAGCGCTGTCTCAAAACTGATCGCTGAAGAAGACCAGCGGGATTACAAAGTGCTGGAGGAATTGAATACACGTCCTGCGGTGACGTATTTGAAAGCGATCGAAAGATAATTAAGAATTAAGATAGCTTCAAGAGAAATTGAATGGTAAGAGTGCAAGTGGATCGACCTATAACTTATGACTGAAGACTTCAAACTTAACTATACTGAAACGGACATCGACCTGATGCAGTCGCTCAAGAAACCGGGCAAAGGCTATTGGGTTCTGTTGACGTTTCTTTTCTTGTTGATTTGCGCCGGCGGCTATGCCTGGGGTGTGCAAATCGCCAACGGCATCGGCGAGGCGGGAAAGAACAACCCTGTCGGCTGGGCCATGTATATCGCCACGTTCGTCTTTTGGGTCGGCATCGCTCACTCCGGTACGCTCATCTCTGCCATCTTATTTTTGTTCCGTGTAAAATGGCGGGCCGCTGTTTATCGCAGCGCCGAGGCGGTCACTATTTTCGGGCTCGCGACGGCGGGATTGTTTCCGTTCATCCACCTCGGAAGAGTGTGGGTAGCGCATTGGATCCTCCCCATTCCGAATTTCGGCGGACTCTGGCCCAATTTCCGCTCGCCGCTGGCCTGGGATGTTCTTGCGATCACAACCTATCTCACCGCGAGCACGTTGTTCTTTGCTTTGGGAATGATGCCCGATGTTGCGATCGTCCGCGACAAGACGAGCGGGTGGAGGAAAAAAGTGTACGGCCTACTTGCGATGGGCTGGCAGGGAAGCGATAACCAATGGCGGCATTACACTGCGGCATACGTGTTCCTCGCCGCCCTTTCTACGCCGCTCGTCATATCCGTCCACAGCATCGTGTCGTGGGATTTTGCGATGAGCGTGATTCCAGGATGGCACAGCACGATCTTTGCACCGTATTTTGTTGCTGGCGCCATCCATTCCGGTTTGGGCATGGTCGTGCTGCTGCTTGTGCCGATGAGAAAGGCTTTCAAGATCGAAAAGTATATTACGATTCATCATCTTGAAAGCCTCGCCAAGTTCATGATCTTCACCGCCCTCATCGTCGGCTTTGCGTATTCGATCGAATTGTTCATTGCGTGGTACAGCGGGAACCAATTCGAGCGCGCGATTTTTATCTACCGGATGACGGGCGATTACGCCTGGGCATTCTGGCTGCTGATCACGACCAACGTCGCCGTTCCGATGCTCCTCTGGTCAAAAAATATTCGAACGAGCGTGCCTTGGCTTGTAGGAATTTGCATATCAGTTGAGATAGGGATGTGGCTGGAACGATTTATTATCATCGTCACATCCCTTGCCCACGATTATTTGCCGTACGCATGGGGCATCTACAAGCCGACGCTCGTGGATAGCTTTATCGTTGTCGGGAGCTTTGCGTGGTTTTTCTTTCTCTTCATAGTGTTTTCAAAGACCCTTCCCGTCGTTTCAATGTGGGAAGTGAAAGAACAGATCGAACCGCCAATGAAAGAGCAGCCGTAATGCCGATGCCGACCCAAACATATCGCTTCGGCATCTTTGGGCATCTCGATACCTGCCTTGCCGTCATCAAACAATTGCCGGCAGAAGGCTTCAAAGAGATCGAGGTCTATTCTCCAACGCCCGATCATGCAATCGCTCACGCGCTCCATAGAAAGCCCAGCCAGGTCCGCGTCTTTACGCTCTTGGGAGGATTGACCGGATTACTCACCGGATGGGCTGTGACGATCGGTTCGACGATGCTTTATCCCATTATTGTGGGGGGGAAACCGATTATCTCAATTCCTCCGTTTGGCGTCGTCGCGTATATCACCACCATTCTCTTTGGAACAATCGCCACATTCATCGGATTTCTGGTCAACGCGCGCATGCCTCAGGTCAAAATTGTCGAAGGATATGATGAACGTCTTTCGTCCGACCACTACGGAGTGCTGGCGTACTGTCTGCCGGAAGACGTGGTGAAACTTGAAAAACTTCTGAAGCACTTGGGAGCGGAGACCGTTACCCGATCACAGGGACTGTAATTGAGAAATCTTCATTCGACATATTGGTTTGCTGAATTCTTCGCTGCCGCTCTTCTTTTCATGACGTTATTCGCCGGATGCGAGAGCGAACAACCGGGCGAGCAGACGGAATACCGTACGGACATGTATTACCAGCCGTCGTTCAAGCCGCAGGAAGACCCCATTCTGCACGCAGCGGGAACGGTCCCGATGTCCGGTTATGAGCCCGCGATCAAAGATTCGATTAAGGCAGCAAAATTGAAGAATCCATTCCTGTTCACGCGGACATCCGAAGACACCGGAAAATTTTTGTTTAACACGTATTGTTCCGTCTGCCACGGAGTAGCTGCAAAGGGCGACGGGCTGGTAGCGCCGAAATTTCAGACACCGCCGGACCTCACGGCACCTCTTTATAAAATGGCTCCGGACGGTTATATTTACTTTGTGATCCGCAAAGGACATAATATCATGCCATCGTATTATGAACATACAACCCAGCGGGAACGATGGCTCATCGTAGCGCATTTACGGAGACTGCAGCTGCAATGACCGATCCTCCGATGACATTCCCTGCGCAAGAACTCTCACAGCGAGTCCGAAATACGCTTTGGACGTTCGTTCTGATAGGAGCCGCCGCGTTTGCCGCGTCTCTTGTCCTTGGATATGCACAGCGCGCATGGCAAATTTATTATGTCAATTTTGTTTTCTGGACTGCGATCGCACAGGGCGGAGTTGCATTTTCTGCCGCATACCGTATGACGAACGGCACATGGGGCGAGCCGTTTCGCCGCACCGGTGAGGCGATGGTAAGTTTTCTTCCGGTAAGCTTCATTCTTTTTATCGGCGTATTTTTCGGACGTTCGGAGATCTATCCGTGGCTGCACGTATCAACCGGAAAAGAATCGTGGTTAAACACACCCTTTTTCTTCGCGCGTGATGCGGTTGTCTTCTTGTTTATGATGTGGCTGAGCTACAGGTATGTCCGGACATCTCTTCGCCCCGAAGTCGGTCGATACCGGGTGCGCGTCCCGGAAAAATTCCGGAGCTTCATCGGACGACTCACGCGCGATTGGGCGGGAGACGAAGTGGAAGCCGTCAAAAGCAGATCGTCGCTGGCAAAACTTGTGCCGGCGCTTTTGATCGCATTTGCCGTTTCGTACACACTTCTCGGATTTGACCTCTTGATGTCGCTTTCGCCGCAGTGGTACAGTACGTTGTACGGTTGGCTTTTCTTTCTCCACGGCTTTTACGGAGCGCTTTGCGTTATCACTATTCTCGCGATCGCGGCACGAAAGGCCTTTGCGCTTGAAGCCGGATTCAGAACGAGTCAGTTCCATGACCTCGGAAGATTGGTCATGGGTTTCTGCATGTTGTCCGGAGGATTCTATTGGTCGCAATATCTCGTGATATGGTACGGCAACCTCACGGAAGAAATTCCGTACCTCCTCATTCGCTTTCACAGTCCGCTCTGGGCGCCCTTTACCTGGTATTACATCATCTTCGCCTTCTTTTTCCCCCTCGCAATCTTCCTCAGCAGGCGCGCGAAAGAAAGACCGGCAGTTCTTGTTTCCGTTGCATCAATCATTCTTTCGGCGTTGTTCGTCGAACGGTTCATCGCGGTAGCGCCGTTCTTATGGCATGAATCGAATCTGCCCTTTGGCATTCTGGAGCTATTGGTTACTCTCGCGTTTGCAGCAGGCTTCGCGCTGGCATGGTTCAGCTTTATATCGATGGTCCCCTTGGTCTCAAAGAAGGTGTGAACCGCAAAGGTTCGAAGAGAGCCAAAAAGATTATTGTGCTTAATCCCTCTTACTGTTTTCTTTTCAATTCTTACTATTTACGCTCTTGAGCATGTCTTCGCCAGACCTGTCATCAACGAACATTCTTTGCGACCAGTGCGGTTTGCCGTACAGCCGGTCCGAGAACGGCCGCGGCGGAGTGACACAATTGAAAGGGAACATTGAATTCCATTTTTGCTGCTACGGTTGCTCGTTCACCCATTCGTTGACCGGAGAAAAAGGGGAAGGGGGCGTGGCGTCGATGTTTCTCCTCCGGTTGGGCTTCTCCGCCTTTTTGTCGATGAATATCATGATCCTGAGCTGGGCGCTCTATGCCGGAAAGGCGAGTTGGTTCGGCATCGATCAGGATGTGATCCCGGCTATGAATATGCTCTTATTCGTTCTTTCGACGCCGATCATGGTGTTTGTCGGCTATCCCTTTTTCAAAAATTCAATAGATGAAATTCGCACGCTGCGTCTCTCGATGGACAGCCTTATCGCACTCGGTTCTCTTTCCGCGTACGGGTTTTCTACGTACGAAGTATTCACCGGCGGTACTGCGCTTTACTTCGACACTGGCACGATGGTGATCGTGCTGGTAACGGCAGGCCGGTTTCTCGAATCAACCGCGAAGGTCCGAACGTCGTCCGCTCTTCATTCACTGCTCGACCTTCGCCCCAATACGGCGCATGTTCTCCGAGAAGGGCGTGAGGCTGACGTCAGTACTTCCGAGATCGGTATAGGAGAAAAACTCAAAGTATATCCGGGCGAACGAGTTCCGATTGATGGAATACTGATCGAAGGGGCGACGTTCGTGAACGAGTCGTTCCTCACCGGCGAGTCGCTCCCTCAACCCAAACAGTCAGGCTCGACGGTCTTCGCCGCCACCGTCAATGGCGAGGGCTCCATCCTCGTCAGGGCAACGTCGACCGAGAACGATACGCTCCATGCTCAATTCATTCGTCTCATGGAAGAGGCGCAGCGGACCCGTTCACCGATCCAGCGCCTGGTCGACAGGATATCGTATATTTTTATCCCCGCAGTCATCGGCATCGCTGCTGCAACGTTCATCGGATGGATGGTTGTTGGAACGTGTGCTTCGGCGCTGCTCCATTCATTGACCGTCTTGGTTGTGTCGTGTCCGTGCGCGCTGGGGATTGGAACGCCTCTTGCTACGACGATCGCGATCGCCCGAGCTGCTGAGGAAGGAATCCTCATCCGTTCCACGGCTATTCTCGAAAAGCTCCACTCTGTCTCTACGGTCGTTTTTGACAAGACAGGAACGCTGACGGAAGGAAATATCAATGTCTCGAGCGTGATCGCTCCCGAAGTTCTCCCGGAAGAACTGTTGTCAATTACCGCAACACTTGAAAACTCCTCGGAACACCTGATGGGAAAAGCGGTTGTTCGATATACAAAGGAGAGATGCATTCCTCTTACCGAATGTCGGAACGCAGCGTCGATTCCCGGACTAGGCATGAAGGGAGAGGTTCTTGCAGAAGGGCGGTGGACGGAAGTCGTCGCCGGCAGACGGATATTAATGGCAAAGGCAGGGGCAGATTTTGGCAGAAACAAAATGTTAATAGAAACAGGCTCAGCAAAGACTAGTTCATTGTTTGTCTCCTGGGATGGCAGAGTCCGAGGAATCATTCATCTGGCCGACACTCTCCGCGGCAGCGCCATTCCGGCAGTGGCATTGCTTGTACAAAACAATATTGACGTCGGGATATTATCGGGAGACTCACGTGCGGTTGTCGAGGATATTGCAGAGCAAGTCCGATCTCGTTTCGCGTTCGGGGAGTTGATGCCCGACGAAAAAGTTGAGAAGATACGCGGCATGTGCGCGTCGGGCAAAAGTGTTCTTATGGTCGGCGACGGCATCAATGATGCACCGGCCCTTGCGTCAGCCGACGTGGGCGTTGCCCTCGGTTCGGCAACCGACCTGACGAAAGAGAACGCCGACATCACCATCATCGGGACTCACCTGATGAAAATACCGTGGCTGCTGAACCTCGGGAAGAAGACGTATAGAACCATTCAATGGAATCTCTTCTGGGCATTCATTTACAACATTATCGGAATTGCCCTCGCCGCATTCGGATTGCTGGACCCCATTGTTGCCGCGTTTGCCATGATCATGAGCAGCGTCTTTATCATATTCAATTCACGCCGGCTGAAGAGCATCCAATTCGTCAAGACATAAGTCTTTAAAGGAGGAGAATACTCTAAGGAACCGTTTGGTGCGGTTGCCTTGTTATGAGTAATGGCGTGTGGTTAGAGAACCCACAAAATTATCAATAATTAGTCGCGATGGACTTTTAGTATCATCGGCGCAGAGATGAGGCAGGGTTATGTCGATACGAGCAGTGAAACAGATAATTCAAGCTCAGCCAACGATGGAAGGGGCAGGTGTGAAATTGCGCCGTGCATTCGGTTTCGGCAAAACGGGAGATTTCGACCCGTTTCTTTTGCTGGATGATTTCCGAAATGAGCATCCGGAAGATTACCTCCCCGGGTTCCCATGGCACCCGCATCGGGGCATTGAAACCATTACGTACGTTCTTGCCGGCACGGTCAATCACGGCGACAGTCTTGGAAACCGCGGCACGCTGGGAGCGGGCGACGTTCAATGGATGACAGCAGGCAGCGGAATACTTCACCAGGAAATGCCGAAGGGCGATGAGCGGGGAAGGATGCATGGCTTCCAACTATGGGCCAATCTTCCTGCAAATCTCAAGATGACTTCGCCGCGTTACCAGGACGTGACATCGAGCGAGATTCCAGAGGTGGTTGATGACGACGGGACCAGCGTTCGGGTTGTTTGTGGAGAATTTTGGGGGAAGAGCGGACCCGTGGATGGCATTGCGGCAAATCCCCGCTACCTCGACGTCTGGGTTCCGCCAGGTAAGAGAAAGGCGCTTCCTGTTGAAACAAACCGTCATGCATTTGCGTACGTGTTTGACGGAACCGGAACGTTTCGCGATGCTTCCGACCCTGTTTCGGTTCAGACCGACATCGTGGGGTCGGACGGCAAATCGAATATGAGTGTTGCGGGAAACAGATCGCTCGTTCTCTTCGACAATGGAGATGAGGTAACGGTGCAGGCTGGAGAGTCGGGCATCAGGTTCCTGCTTGTTTCCGGAAAACCCCTCAAGGAGCCGGTTGCATGGAGTGGTCCGATCGTCATGAACACGGAGGAGGAACTCCGGCAGGCATACGCAGAGCTTCACAACGGATCATTTATCAAGGAACGTTAATAGGGGTAAATTGAAAAGAAGACTATGGAAATGAAAACGGGAACGAATCCGATTGAATCGGCACTTCGCATTCTGCGGCAGTATAAGACGCTGGCCGAAAAAGGGATGGAGCAGGTAACGGACGAGGAATTTTTCCGAACGCCGGAGCCGGAATCGAATAGCATCGCCGTTATCGTCAAACATGTGAGCGGCAATCTGCTCAGCCGGTGGACCAATTTTTTGACGACCGACGGCGAGAAGGAATGGCGAGACAGGGACAGTGAATTTGAATTGGATGAAATGGAGAGAAGCGAATTAATGCAAATGTGGGATCGGGGCTGGCAAAGCTTGTTTTCATCCCTAGAGGTCTTAAGGCCGGAGGACCTCGGAAAAATCATCACGATCCGAACTGAGCCGCACTCGGTGCTGGAGGCTGTCAATCGGACCCTGACACACATGAGTTATCATGTCGGGCAGATCGTTTTACTTGCGAAAATGTTCAAATCAAGTCAATGGCAGACCCTTACTATTCCGAGGAA
>Ga0265318_10002165_pt1 | contig 10650 bp, 17 predicted proteins | sample 4821metaG_FD_192431 | JGI IMG/M metagenome (GOLD analysis project Ga0265318, IMG submission 192431) | Rhizosphere microbial communities from Carex aquatilis grown in University of Washington, Seatle, WA, United States - 4-8-21 metaG | ecosystem: Host-associated > Plants > Roots > Rhizosphere >... | reverse complement strand
GGAACGCTCCGGGCGAAGTTCCCAAGCTGGCACGCCGCCGTCGCGGAGAAGGACTGGCTCGGCGCCGCGGCCAACTGCCACCGGGTGAACCCTCATCCGGGCGTGACGCCGTGGGATTCGAGCGACGAGCACGAGCGACGACAGATCGCCGTGCGGGACCTCTATCAGCAAGCGGCGCGAGCCGCGTAACGAACGTCAACAACCGAAAGGACCGCCATGAACCTCGAACGCTTCAAGAAGATCGTCACCGGCCTCATCGCCTTCGCGGGCGCCTACCTCATCGCCAATGCGGCCGGTGTCTTCGACGGGACCGTCTTTCACCTGTCCGCCGGCATCGTCCACAACATCACGGCGGCGGGAATGGCGGCTGGGTTGTTCTCGAAGTCGGTGTTCGGGATGCCGATCCCAGGCATCGGCTCGATCCCGGGCACACCTACGGCCCCCGTCGGTTCGGGAGCGCCTGCCGGCCCCGGCGGATCCGCCCTGAGGACGCTCGTTCTCGTCCTCGCGTTCGCCGGCCTCGCGCTGGCGGCCTGCGCGACCACCGGCACGGCTCCCGGTCCCATTGCGTCCGCGCCCGTTCAGATCGCCGTCGACTGCGGGACGCCCGCCGTTCGGGACGTGGCCCTCCACCTGGTGGACGACGTCGCCTCGGCTCTGCTGACCGCAGGGGACTGGCAGCAGGCCCTCGCGAACCTCGGACAGACGGAGACGGCGCGCTTGAAGACCGACGCCTGGCCGGCCATCGCGTGCGCGGTGCAGGAGATTGGAGCGCGGACGGGCCTGCAGCTCGGGGCGCGGGCGAGCATGGGCCAGGACGCCGCCGAGCAGACCCAGGCGTTGCACGATCGGGCGGCGACATGGGCCGGCGCGCACGTAGCGGCGGCGCACTGATGATCGTCACCGTCAAAGCCGACGACGGGGTTGACGTCTCCGACGGCTACCACACCTTCGGCGAGCTGTGCGAGCACCGATTCGAGCTCTACCTAGCGCTCTGCCGGCTGGCGGCGAGTACGGGCCGCTCGGTGTGGAAGAGCAAGGTCCACAGCGACGGCACCAGCTACCCGGGATGGTTCGTGGTCGGCATCAACGATGGCCCGGGCGAGCAGATCACGTACCACCTGCCATTCGCGCGGTGGGATGCGGTCGACTTTGTCGAGCGCGTTCCACCTCCGTTCGATGGGCACTCAAGCACGGACGTGCTGGAACGCCTGAAGAGGATCGCCTGATGCCCATCATCGCGGTGCTCAATCGCAGCCGCCTCGACGATGCCGACGTGGCCTTCTTCACGGCGGCCGTCGACGCGCAGCTGCGCGAGGACCTCCCCGGCGTGTGGCCGGCGATCGAGTACACACCCGCCACGTTCTTCGCCTCGGCGGCCGACCTCCCGGTGGCGAGCGGCATCGCCCGCCTGATGCTCATCCAGGACACCATCGACAGCCCCGGGGCCCTCGGCTACCACGACTTCGCAGGCGTCCCTCGGTCGGTCATCCTGGCGCAGGGCGAGCAGACGTCGGTGACGATGTCCCACGAGGCCCTGGAGATGTCCGCCGACCCGAACGCGGACCGCTGGGTAAAGATGTCCGATGGCCGCGAGGTGGCGGTCGAGGTGTGCGACCCCTGCGAGGCGGACGCCTACTCAAAGCTGGTCACGATCATGGGGCTCGACCGGTATGTGACGGTCAGCAACTTCGTCCTGCCGTCGTGGTTCGACCCCAGCGGGGCGGGGCCATACGACCGCATGGGAACCATCAACGCCCCCTTCGGAATGGCTCCCGGGGGCTACGAAATCGTCCTGGGGACCGACGGGAAGACGTCGGACGTCTGGGCACAGTCCACCCCGGCGAGCATCGTCAAGCGGTTGCTGAAGCTCACCAACTCGACGTCGCGGGCCTTTCGGCGGGGGGTGCGCCTGTGAACGGGGCGGCGGTACAAGCCATCTTCTTCGTGGCGGCCGACGTCGTGGCGAAGCTGGTACCGCCGGCCGCCCTGCCCAGCGGCGCCGCCGAGCTGGCGATTCAAGAGCTGGAAAAGCTCGGGTTCATCCGCCTCGCCCCGTCGGACGCGGAGGTCGCGAAGATGCGCGAGGTGCAGGCCCACATCGCCGCAGACATCGCCGGGGCACTGGCGAGCGCTCGAGCTAACCGTCGGCTCTGAGGAGCTCGACCAGGGCTGTCACCGACATGCAACCGGCGTCCAGCCAGCGTGACGGCCGTCCTCCGACCCCGCGATTGCGTTGTGGACGCGACTACGGTCCGAGGTTTGCTTACATGCGGGAACCGTGGCACACGAAATACACCAGCAGTCAAGTGACAGGCCTCTCTATCCCGTCCGCGTCCTGGCAGACGGAGGTCTCGACGAGCCGGATGAAATTATCCGGTTCGGCGGGTATCCGTTCGTCAGGACGTCGGCGGGCGGGTGGTCAATCGCCGACCCCGCGGCCGCGCCTGCGGCCGACGACGACTAGGGCTTTCGCGTCAGCAGCTCGGTCACGTCAAGCAACACCCGCTGGGCGTCAACCGGCAGGGCGTCAATCGCCCCGTGCAGCCGCCTCGCTACGGCCGAGACCTTCGGCGCTGGCCGCTCCTGCGGCTCGAGCTCGCCCACCAGTTCGCTGACGCTCACTCCGAGGGCGGAGGCGATCGCCAGTAGGCTGGAGACCCGCATCCCCAGCATCCCTCGTTCGATCCGGGAGACGGTCTCCGCGTGAATCCCCGAGGCTGCCCCCAAGTCCGCCTGCGACAGTCCGGCGCGCTGACGTGCGGCGACAATCCGCCGGGCAAGGGCGGCCATTCTGGCGTCGACGGTCAAGGGCCCGGCTTATCGGGAGGGAGGGGGTCTGGTCAAGCGGGCATCGCCGCTGCGCACGCCCGCCACTCTTCCGCCGTGAGCGCCTTCGACCCCACGGCCGCCTCCGGCCCGATCCACCGGCCCATGTTCACCCGCCAGCGACGGGCGTGCCAACGGCCGCGCTCGTCTTTGTGGACCCTCAACTCATCGCCGTCGTCGTCGATCGCGACGAGAGCGCCCGATTCGCGGTCGACAGGCTGATATGGCGGGTCGGCGTCCGATCCGTGATTCACCGACCGGCCCTCCGGTCGCGCATATCCTCGCGGTGGCAGCCCTTGCAATAGCGTTGGCCCTCGCGCGGGACGCGCAGGCGGCAGCGGGAGCACAGCGGCGGCGGCGGCGATGGTTCCAGGCTGTGGCGCTTTCGATTGTGGCCCGGCTCGCCGCAGGCGGCGCAGAGCCGTGGAACCTGACTTCCACGTGACACCTTCGCGCCTTGGCGGTCCGCCGCGCCCTGTGGCATCGTCCCGCCCGGCGATGACACCTCGACAGATGCGAGCGAAGGCCGAGAAGCTGGAGGCCCAGGCCGCGCCGATGCTTGCCCGAGCGAAGCAGCTTCGGGCCGCGGCGGACACGATTGAACGGGCGTTGCGCTCGGCGGGCTTGCAGACACGAACGGATTATAATACGTTCAAGCCGATGCAGGACCAGGAAAAATCCGTTCCGCCGCCGAGGGGCAAGCGCCGAGGGCCTCCGTTGGAGGCCAGGGGCCGCCTCGCCGCGACGATCGCCGATGAACTGGGCGTGAGCCTCCGCGCCCTAGCCGGCACCATCGGCGAGAAGGAAGACAGCCTTCGGACGTGGGACCGCCGAAACTCCCACCCGCCTCGCGTCCTCGAGGCCCTGAACGCCGCGAAGTCGCACGGGAATCCGGGCAGCGCCAAATAATTCGTTCAATCCGTTCGATTTTCAGTTGACGGGTTGAACGGATTACGCTACAAATCCGTTCATGACGAACGGATCACTGGCCACGGTCGCGAAGCCCTTCCGGCTCGGCGACTACCTGCTCCCTCTCTTCGCCATCACGGCGTACCAGACGCCTGACGTCGAAGCCGGCGCCCCCGCGTGCCGGTCGTGCTCGGGCTCCGGCGCCGAGTTCTCCAGCGACGAACTGGACGGTCCCATGGACGACTGCTCGCGGTGCTCCGGGGGCGGCGTCGAGCCTTGCGCTTGCTGCGGCGAGCCCAGCGAGACGGTGTTGCGACGGATGGCCCTGTGCCCGGACTGCGCGTCCGGCGAAGCGGAGGTGATGTGATGAAGACGATTCGCATGGCGTTCTTTCTGGCCGCGCTGGCCTGCGTGATGATCACGGGCTGCGGGGGCGAGCCAATTGCCGACGACGGCGTCTCTGCCGCCAACGTCACGGCAGCTGGCGCGCTCCCGGCGTGCGACCCGGCGCTGGTAGGCGGATCGCGCAAATGCGGACCGCTGACGGTGGCCAACGACCAGCCCGTGGCGCTCATGGAATGCACGACCTACGCATTCGCTCCCGACGGCACGTACCAGGGGATCACGCCGGTCTCGGGGTGCACGCTGGATTTCGTGGCGCGGGCTGGCGTGCCTTACACGGCGACTTGCGTGGCGGTGTGCCCGACGGGGGCGCCATGAGCCTCTCGGCGGCGGTCATGAGTGCCGTCTGCGGCGTCTGTGGGCGCGCCTGCCCGCCCGATGACCGCCTCCCGTACCGCGGGGGCGTTTGGCACTTCGCTTGCGCTGCCAAGGCGCAGCTCTCGACGACCAGGGGAGGGCGCCTCCGGGTGCTCGCCGGTCGGCGGGGAAAGTGGGCGCGATGAAAGCGGCGATCGAGCTACTGGGGACGGAGTGCCGCGATCCCGAGTGCATGGATCGCCTCGGAATCGAGGTACAGGACGACAACATCCCCGTCGAGGATAGGTGCTTCTGCATCCACGACCTTGAGGCCGTGGCGCAGCGGGCCCGGGAGGAGATGCGCGAAGCGGCGGCCCGAAAGGCAGAGGCGTCGTCGGCGCGGCTGATCGCGAAGGACATTCGCAAGCTTCCGGTGAAGTTGTGAACGCCCCCGTGCCAGCCCTGTCGCCTGTCGCCGTCATCCTGGACACGACCAGCGACGAGCGCGAGCGGCTCATCGCCTACGCCTCGGCGGCCCGCCTCACCGTCGACGAGGTCACTCATCAGGCGACCATGGCGATGGTGGATGCGGCGGTCTCCTCCGGGCGGCGCAGCCAATCCCCTGCCCAACTGCATACGTGCGGTGACTCGCGAGAGGTACTACGGCTGGATCTCCTGCTGCGGACGCTCCGCGAGGCGTTGCGGGTGGCCCGTGGCCAGGTACTCACCGACGAGGTGATTGAGCAGCGCGCCAGAAACGCGGCCCAGGCGGTCGACTATGCGCTGGCCGCGTTTGACGACGAGGTCACGGAGCCGATATGAAGCTCGCAGTCGTCGTCATCATTGCTGCGGGCGCCCTCTTGCTCCTGCTGGTGCTACTCGGCCTCGTGGCGTTGCTCCGCGCCGCCGTCGAGGCAGCCGGAGAGCGGTACGCGACACATCGGTGGTACCGCCACGGACGTCGGTGCGAGCACTGCCACGCCGTAGTGATGTCGTTCGGTCCGCCCTGGTTGCTGTGCCAGCGGGGGCGCGAGCTCGGCGGGGCGGCGTCGAGTGGGAAGCCTTGGCCGGGGATCGAGGATGTGCTGCGGGCGACGACCGGCGTGCCGGCAGAGAGGAGGAATTGACCATGATCGAAGTGATAACCAAGTCGCGGCTGGCTGCGTACAACCTGTGCGCTCGTTACCATAGCTACGTCTACAATCTCGGCTACAGATCGATCCTGCCGCGCGAGCTGGCCGAGTGGGGGACGCTGTTTCACGCGGGCCTAGATGCATGGTGGTCGACGTACGCCAGAACGACTGCGGAGGAGCCGCCGCTCGACGGGATGGCGCTCGCCAACGCCCTGGCGGCATTCGCGAAACTCCGGTCAGAGCTTCCCGCGCTCGACGACACCGCGATCGCCAAGGCTGAGATCATGATGGCCGCCTACGACGCCCGCTGGGCGCCGACGATGCACGAGTGGGAAGTGCTGGGCGTCGAGGTGGAGTTCATCACGACAATCCCGGGGCGGAAACGGCTCCGGGTGGCCGGCAAGCTCGACAAGCTGCTGCGCCGTCGGGCCACCGGCGAGATCTTCTACGGCGAGCACAAAACTACGGGCGCCGACCTGTCGGCGGGGTCGACGTACTGGAGTCGACTGAGAATGGACCCGCAGGTTTCGATCTACTTCGGGGGATGCCGCGAACTGGGTCACGAGCCCGTCGGGTGCCTCTACGACGTCATCGACAGGCCCGCGCAGAAGCTGTTCAAGGCGACGCCCGTCGAGCTGCGCAAGTACACCAAGGCCACGGCGAAGGAGCCGAGCCGTCTGTATTCGACCCAACGGGAGAACGACGAGACGGTGGAGGAGTTCCGGGCGCGCCTCGGGGCGCTGATCGCCGAGAACCCAGACGCCTACTTCGCCCGCGCCGAGGTCGTTCGCCTCGAGACCGAGCTTGAGGAGTCGGCCCGCGACGTCGAGGCGGTGGCCCTGCAGATCCGAGACTCGGCCAGCGCCGACTACGCGCCCAGGAACCCGAACGCCTGTTTTCTCTACAACCGCCCGTGCGACTTTCTCGACGCCTGCAGCGGCGTCGCGTCGCTCGACGACGGAACCAAGTTCACCCGGATCGCGAACGTCCACCCGGAATTGTCCCTGGTCGGATGAAGCGACTAACCCACGAAAGAGGAGTGGAACCATGCCCGCAGCAGCAGTTCAAGCAGTCCAGCCACAACCGCCCGCGAGGGTCAGCCGCTTGGCGAAGGTCCAACGGGGGGTCCTTCGCCTGCCGCCTCGGATCGTCATCTACGGTCCGGAGGGTGTCGGCAAGACGACCCTCGCCGCGGCGGCCCCGAACGCCATCATGATCGACGTCGAGGACGGGTCGGCCGACATCGACGTAGCCCGGTATCCGTTCCGCGATGGACCACAGGGGCACGTCCCGCTGACCTATGTCGAGGTGCTATCAGCGATCGACGACCTGATCGCGTCGCCACACGACCACCAGACTCTAGTCATCGACTCCGTCGATCGCCTGGAGTCGCTGATCTGGAAACACATGCTGGAGCGGGACAGCGCCTCGTCGGCACGCAACCCGAAGGCGGTCCCGCTGGAGTCGATCGAGGACTACGGGTACGGGAAGGGCTACCAGCAGGCAGTCGAGGAGTGGCGGGCGTTTGCCGCCAGGCTGGATCGCCTGCGCTACGCCCGGCAGATGGGAATCGTCCTGGTCGGGCATGCCCAGGTCAGGACCTTCAAAAACCCTGAGGGCGAGGACTACGACCGCTACCAACTCCGGCTAAACGACAAGGCCGCTGGCTTCCTGAAGGAGTGGACGCAGGTGACTGCGTTCGCATGCTTCGATGACGTCGCCGCGAAGGCCCCCGGCGCCTCGAAGAACGCGAAGTCGAAAGGGTTTTCGACGGGACGTCGGCTGCTGAAGACCAGCCGATCGGCCGCCATCGACGCGAAGTCTCGGCTCGCACTGCCCGAGGAGGTCGAGATCGACATCACGAATCCGTGGGCACCGTTCGCGGAGGCCATCGAGCGCAGTTACGAGAGCGAGATCGCGACCCTGGCGGAGCGCCTGGCTGCCGAGTTGGAGAGGATCGGAGACCCGGCCGTCTCCGAGAAAGCGAAGCCCGCCGTCGCCGCGGCCGTCGATGCCAAGGACGTCGCGGTGCTCGGTCGCTACCTGTCCGAGCTTCAGAAGCGGCCCGCCAAAGAGCCACAGCAGTAACCACCAACCCAAGGACGAAAGAGGTCAACATGCTACCAGCAGGAACATACGCAGCCGTCGTCGCCCCGGCAGAAACCGATCACGGGCGGGCATCGATTCAGTGGGGCCCGGCCACGCAGAGGAGCCCGTTTTCGGCGGCCGTCGGATTCGAGGTCATCAACGGCCCTGAGTCTGGCCAGAAGATCACCGCCTTCCTGTACTTCGGGGACGCCTCGTTCCAGCGGTCGCTGGAGTCCCTGCGCGCGTGCGGGTTCACGGGCGATGACATCGACAAGTTCGCCGACCAGACGCCGGACATCGAGTGCCAGATCGTCGTCGAGCACGAGACCTACGAGGGCAAGGTCCGCCCGAAGGTCAAGTGGATCAACAAGGCCGGCGGCGTGTTCACCTTCGAGAAGCCCCTGCCGCAGTCTGACCTTCTGCGCTTCTCGGCGCAGTTCAAGACGGCGCTGAAATCGGTTCCCGTGGTGCAGGGAAAGAAAGCCGAGCGGCAGGCGCCGACCGCCGCCCCGCCGCCCGCCGAAGACGGGTGGCGCGGGAATGACGATCCCGATCCTCCTCCGCCGAGCACGACGGACGACATTCCTTTCTGATTCACAGGGGCGCGCCAGTGGTGGCGCACGACGCTCGGTTCGACTCCGGGGCGCCTCGCCGACGACTTTCCCACCGATTCAACAGGGAGACCCACATGCCGACCAAGAAGAAGCCCAAGGACGCGAAGACCGCGATCGACGCGCAGCGGACGTCCGCCGACTACGTCATCTACCCCGAGGACCTGTACGTCGAGACGAACCCGAAGCATCCCCTCTACGATCCGCGCTTCGCCTTGGAGGTGACGGCCGAGCAGATCGAGACGTGGGCGATCGCCGGGCAGACGAAGGACATCGTCTGCCGGAAGAATGGGGCGCGGATCGAGGTCATCGACGGCCTGCAGACCTGGAAGACGGCGGTCGCGGTCAACAAGAACCGGAAGGCGCACGGGGCGCCGCTCATTCAGGTTCGGATCACGTTGAAGCCGATGTCGGACAGTGAGCTGTTGCTCTTCCGGGGCATTGCCAACAAGCACCGGCGCTCGCTCCCGTCGATGGTCGCGCATCAGGTCGCGAACATGGTCCGCGAGGGACTGCCCCGCGAAAGCATCGTCCTGGCGGTCGACGGCATCGAGTCAGAGCGGGACCTCGACAGGCATCTCGCGTTTCACCAGCTCGCACGCGAGGTCAAGGACGCCGTCGACCAGGGCGAGGTCAAGATGAGCTACGCCGTGCGCGAGCTCGGAAGGCTTCGGCTCGACGAGCAGCCGGCCGCGGTGGCAAGGCTGCTGGTCGAGGGCCGACCGACCGCGCCGAAGACCGGCGAGAGGGCGCGGCCGTATCCCGCGATCGATAACGTCCGCCGCGTACACGCGAAGTCGGGGACGGTCGAGCACATGCACCCGCAGGCGCAGGCCATCCTCGGGTGGGTCGCCGGCAAGGTCACCCAGGACGAGTTGCTGACCGTTCACCCGGCGCTCGCGCCAGCGTTCGCGTAGGGCTCGGGAACAAGAAGAGAGGAGGAGGACGGGAGGGGGTCGAGGCGCGCTGTCCGGCGTCGGGCTCTACCTGCGTCCAACGCATGACGCTGACAGCCGCGACCACCGACAGCAACTCACAGATGGACCGATCTACGGTCGGCGCCGTTCTTGAATGCCGGAACTCCAAATGAGCCCCGAACAGATCCGTATTGCGATCGCGGGACTACAGGCGCTCCTTCCCGAGAACGAAATTCGTTTAACGGTGGCCGAAGTCGTCCAGCGGTACATGGGCAGTGTTGAATTTCAATCGCTACAACAGAACTGGGCCGAGGAAATTCGGCTCCGGCTACACATCGTCCCCGGCCTCGGCGCCGAGAACGTGATGGCCTTGACCAGCGAGCGGATTGCGACCTATCGCAACGAGCGCAAGGCGCAGGCCGGCAACGGACTCGCTCCGACGAAGCCGGCGACGCGCAATCGCGAGGTCAGGCGTCTGTCGGCCGCGCTCAACTGGGCGGTCGAAGCGAAGCTCATCCCGTCGAATCCTCTGGCCGGCGTGCCGATGGAGATCGAGGACAACCTGCGACAAACGTGTCCGACTCCCGCCGAGATCAACCGCATCCTCCTGGCGACGAAGAGTGCTCGACTCAGAGCCATGATCGCGGTCGGCTTCTGGTCTGGTCTGCGTCGGGGCGAGATCCTAACGCTCGAAGCGTCGCAGCTCTCGTGGGACGATGGCCTGATCGTTCTGCAGCGTCGGAAGACGAAGGGGAAGAAGGAGCGGGTGACGATCTTCCCGGACCGCGCGAGCGACCTGGTCCGTGCGTACCTGGACAGCGCACCGACGGGAAAGTGGCTGTTCTCGACGGACACGGGGAACCAGATTTCGCCGCGCAACTTCCTGAGAGACTTCCAGCGGACCGTAGACCGGTCGGGCGTCCAGGCGGCGCCAGGTGAGCGGATGGTGCTGCACGACCTCAGGTCGGGCTTCGTTGGCCGACAACTCGAGCTGGGCACGCCCGAGAAGACCATCATGGAGATGACGGGACACAGCACACACGCGGCGTTCGATCGCTACGTGCGCGTGCAGAAGAGGTGGCTGCTGGACGCGCGCGAGCGCACAGAGCTGGCCGACCTCAACGGAGCTATGCGAAAGCCGCCAGCTCGCGCGGGAATAGGCCGGGCCAAAGAAAAAGCAACGGGCCATGAAAGAATTCCTTTGACAGCGACCGGTCACTCGTGAGACACGTTGATGGTCGACGCCAATGAATTCGTACTCGAACATCGTGGCCCCTGCATTGGTCCGCTATCCAGGCGTCGACAACCTGCGTATGACCGGCGGGGGGGCCAGGGTGTTCGAGGCGAACGGACAGGAGACGATCATGAGCATTGCGCAAATGAACGTTTCCGGGTCGGGTGAGCACAGGTCTACGAAACCTGGGGTCGGAAGTTCGAATCTTCCTGGCCGCACAAGAACTCAGC
>Ga0265318_10002164_pt1 | contig 10656 bp, 6 predicted proteins | sample 4821metaG_FD_192431 | JGI IMG/M metagenome (GOLD analysis project Ga0265318, IMG submission 192431) | Rhizosphere microbial communities from Carex aquatilis grown in University of Washington, Seatle, WA, United States - 4-8-21 metaG | ecosystem: Host-associated > Plants > Roots > Rhizosphere >... | reverse complement strand
GTCGAGGCTCCAGGCGACGATAGGCTCGCCTGCATGGCCGACGTGGAGCGCCCGGAGACGCTGGGGACGAAGGTTCCGTTTCCGCCGATGGAAGCGGAGCTCGTCTCGGAGTTGCCCGAGCGCGCCGGCGCGTGGCGCTACGAGCCGAAGTGGGACGGGTTCCGCGGGCTGCTCGAGCGCAACGGAGACGAGGTCGCCCTGTGGTCGCGGAACGGCAGGCCGTTGCTGCGCTACTTCCCCGAACTGCGTGCGGTCGGCGAGCTGCTGCCTCCCGACTCCGCGCTCGACGGCGAGATCGTGATCTCGCGCGACGGCAAGCTCGACTTCGACGCGATGCAGATGCGGCTGCATCCGGCGGAGAGCCGTGTGCGCAAGCTGTCGGCGGAGATCCCGGCGACCTTCGTTGCGTTCGACCTGCTGCTCTGGGACGGCAAGCCGGTGCACGAGCGACCGATCGAGGAACGCCGCGCCGAGCTCGAACGCGTTGCGACGGGTATCCCGCTCTCACCCGTGTCCGACGACGTCGCGCAGGGTCGCGCGTGGTTGCAGACACTGCAGGCGGCGGGCTTCGACGGTGTGATCGCGAAGAAGCTCGGGCTTCCGTATCTGCCGGGCTCGCGCGACGGCGTGGTCAAGGTGAAGCCATACAAGACCGCGGATTGCGTCGTCGTCGGTGTGCGCTGGAAGAAAGGCGGCCGCTCGACGATCGCGACGCTCTTGCTCGGTCTCTATCGCGAGGACGGCGAGGTCGACTACGTCGGCTCGTGCGCGGTAGGTGCCAAAGCGCAGGCGGAGATCGCAGCGAAAGTGCTCCCGCTGCTCGACGAGAACGACGACCGGCGTTTCTCTGAGCCGAACCGCTGGGGCGCCGGTGAGCTCGAGGAGACGCCGATCCGGCGGGAGCTCGTCGTCGAGGTGCGCTTCGACAAGCTCGAGAAGCACCGCTTCCGGCACGGGACGAAGCTCGTGCGCTTCCGCGAGGACAAGGATCCCGCACAGTGCACCTGGCGCGAGGTGCGCCCGCCGCGGCGGGCCGACGATCTCTCGGTCGAAGAGCTCCTCAGCTAACCCGAACGGTCACGTCCGGTGCCCGGCACCAGGACACGGCTCCGGCGCACACCCTCCTAGGTGCCGATGCAGCCCCGGCGCCGCACCGATCCAGAAGTCGGGACCAGGTCCGGACCAGGTCCCGATGTTGGAGCCTCGCGGCCTCAGGGTCTCGCGATCCGTGTAGGCAAGCCGCTTCTGACGCGTGCGAAGCACCGCCAGCGTCCGACGGTGCGAGCGGAAGCCCGGAATCGGGACCAGGTCCGGACCAGGTCCGGAATGTGGGCAACGCCAACCGGAGTGCGCGGCGCCGAGCTACGCCGTGTCCGCGTCCCTCTTCGCGCGCGACGGCTGCACGCGCTTCGGCTCACCGGGCATCTTCGGGAAGTTCGGCGGATACGGCGCCTCGCCCTCGCCGCGAGACTCTTCACGCTCCACCCACTCGAGCAGCACACGCAGGTCGCACACGGCGTCGTCGATGCCGGCGTGCAGATCGCCGAGCTCGGCGAAGCGCGGCGGCATCGTCGCAATCGTGAAGTCCTCCATCGCGACGCCCGGAAGCTCGTCCCACGTCACCGGCGCCGAGACGGTCGCGTCGGGCCGGCCGCGCACCGAGTACGCAGAGAGGATCGTCCGGTCGCGCGCGTTCTGGTTGTAGTCGACGAAGACCTTCTCGCCGCGCTCTTCTTTCCACCAGGCCGTCGTGACGAGGTCAGGCGCCTGCCGTTCGATCTCGCGCGCGAACGCGAGCGCGCAACGGCGCACGACCTTGAAGTCCCAGTTCGGCTCGATACGGCAGTACACGTGGATGCCGCGGTTGCCGCTCGTCTTGGGCCAGCCGACGTAACCGATCTCGTCGAGCGTCTCGCGCACCACCGCCGCCACGCGCTTCGCCTCTTCGAAGCCCGTCCCCGGCTGCGGGTCGATGTCGATGCGCAGCTCGTCCGGGCACTCGGGATCGCGGCGGCGCGATGGCCACGCTCCAAACTCGAGCGTGGCGAGATTCGCGGCCCAGACGACGTGCGCGAGCTCGGTCACGCAAAGCTCGTCGGCGTGCCGTCCCGACGGGAACGTCACGCGCGCCGTCTCGATCCAGTCCGGCCGGCGCTCGGGCACGCGCTTCTGCCAGATCACCTCTCCGCCCGATCCCTCCGGCTGTCGCTTCAGCTGGCAGGGCCGCTCGCGGAGCGCGCGCACAATGCCGTCGCCGACCGCGATGAAGTACTGCACGAGGTCGAGCTTCGTCTCGCCGCGCGCCGGAAAGTAGACCTTGTCCGGGTTCGTGACCTTGACGACGCGGCCGCCTACCTCGAGCTCGATGAACGGAGACGCCACAGCGCGGAGTATCGTCTCAATCGTGCTCGAAGATCCCCGCACAGATCCCAGCCCCGTCCGACTCTCGCTCGAGCCGCTCGACGACTACGTCGTGATCGAGCCGACCGACGAAGAGGCGGAGACGCGTGCCGGGCTGATCCTGCCCGCGAGCGCCGAGGCGGATTGCAGCTTCGGCATCGTCATTGCGGTCGGCGCCGAAGCCGAGGGCCTGAGCCCCGGCGACAAGGTGCTCTTCCCGGCGGACGGCGGCTACGACGTGCGCCTCGGCGGCACCGCGGCCAAGGTGATCCGCCGCCGCGAGTTGATCGCCCGCATACACGACTGAGACGCATCGCTTCGCTCGCTTCACGGGGGAAACCAGTTTCCGCCGTGAGCCCCTTCTGGTGGTGTGCTCGCGGCGAACGTCTCACTGCTGCGCCGAGCAACCTCGGCTCCGCCACGCTGTTGCTCCAGCTTTCACGTCGCGCCCTGTCGCCGGAAAAGGAAAGCCCGCCGAGGAGGTCCGCAGCGGGCTTCTAGTGGGGCGGGGAGTGTGACGCCGGAGAGGGGGGAAGTCCGGCACGTGAATCTTCGACACGAACCGGGGCGCGGTCCTCCCGCTAAAGGGGGATTCGCGTCTGAAGGCGTAGGGACGAGTTCGGTAAGGTTGGGCCCCGAGGAGAAGTGGCCGAGTGGCTGAAGGCGGCGCCCTGCTAAGGCGTTATGGGGATGAATGTCTCCATCGAGGGTTCGAATCCCTCCTTCTCCGTAAGCCGCACGCTCCGCCCGGACTCCGAGACCTCCGTCGCGGAGCGGAACTTGTTCCACGCGGCAGCGACACGCCCCACCGCGAGGCCACCGACGAAGGGGGCTCACGGGGGAAACATGGTTTCCCCCGTGAAGCGAGCGCAGCGAAGCGCTAGTTACGATGCGTCTAGGAGGGGTGGCAGAGCGGTCGAATGCGGCGGTCTCGAAAACCGTTTCGGGCTTTTGGGTCCGACGAGGGTTCAAATCCCTCCCCCTCCGCTCGACGACACCGGGACCCGCACGCAGACGCGGGTTCCGGCGTTGCTCGGTTCAGCGGTTGTTGAGTGCAGTGCGGATCGCGCTACGCGTCTTCGGGCCGACGACTCCGTCTGCTGTGAGACCCGCGGCGTGCTGGAACTTCGCGACCGCCGCCTGCGTCGACGGCCCGTAGCTTCCGTCGACCGCACCGGATGCGTAGCCGAGGGTTGCAAGCGCGCGCTGCAGCACCTTCACCTGGGCGCCGCTGTCTCCGGGCTTGAGCGGAACCGAAGGAGCGGCGATCCGGCTCGGCTTCGTCAACGTCGGCGCGGTGGTCGTCCCGCCGGCGCTCGTCACTGTCAGGCTCGTCGTAGTGCGTGCCTTCGAACTGCTGAACACCCCGCCCACGGCGAGGCCGATGATCAGCAAGACGACGAGCGCGGCGCCGAGCGCGGCGATGGCGCGTCCCCGCTCCGACAGGGCGTCGAGAGGACCAAGGCGAGGCCGCCTGCGGAGTGGCCGCGCGCTGCCGGCGCCGAGCCAGTCGTCCGCGCCGGCCGTCGTGGAACGGTCGTCCGGCCGCGCCCGCGACCCACGCCGAGGCTGGGGGTCGTCGAACCAATCGTCGGCGTCCCGGCCATGCGGCTCGTCACGACCTGCCATTGTCGTGAACCGTAGCGCGCCGGGACCCCTCGCGACACGTTCGTCGAGGGCCTCAGGCTTGGGCGTGCAGCCAGGCGCCCAGATCCGCGAAGACGCCGGGGACGAAGCCGGGCGACGTCCGCTCCTCGGTGATCAGGCCGTTCGCGGTCAGTCGCAGCGAGTGCGCACCGCCTGGATAGAGACGAATCGTGAACTCGTGCGCGCCGTCGCCCGTGATCGCCGCGAGGTCGGCGAGGGTCTCGGGCGTGTACATCCGCTTGTCGACTGTCCCGAGCTGCCAGAGGACCGGAATCGTCAAGGCAGCAAGCGCAGGTCGCGGATCGAAGCCGCTGTCGGGCACGCCGTCGAGCGCCGCATGAATCCGCTCGTCTGTTGGAGCGACAGCCCCGTCGCCGGTCAGTGCGCTGTAGGCGAGCTGACGGCCTACTGACATCGCGGGACCCGACTGCAACGCGGCAAAGCGCACGCTGCGCGACTGCGACGCGGCGAGCACGATCACCCAGCCTGCCTGGCTGCCGCCTGAAAGCCCGATCCGCTGCGGGTCGACGTCCGGCTGCCGGCGGAGCCAGGCGACGCCCGCGAGCACGTCTGACGCGAGGTTGCGCAAATTCTCGTCGGTAGCTGCACGGATGTACTGCCCGGTCGAATCGCCGACGCCGCGCTTGTCGTACGTCAGCACCGCGAAGCCACGCGAGGCGAAGAACAGCGCCCAGAGATCGTACGTATCCCGATGCGCGGGCACCGAGCCGGGCACGATCACCACCGCCGGGAACGGGCCCTTGCCGGCCGGCAGGATGAGGCGACCGGCGAGCCGAACGCCACCGCCGCCGAACGCCGCCGAGCGCGTGACGAGCGGGATGCGCATCGCCGTCTGCCCGTCGACGCGCAGGGAGGCGACGTTGCCTCCGCGACGCGAGCCGAGCGTGACGCGCACGCTTACGGGTGCCGGCACCGACACGCCGGGGCCACCGACGAACGACGCCGGTGTGCGCTGCGTGAGCTGCCGCAGCGCGCCCGTTCGGTAATCGACGAGACGCAGTGCGCCGTCCTGCTCGACGAGCGCCACAGCCGAGCCGTCCGCGAAGCGATACACGCCGACTGCTTCCGCGAGGTTGCCTGCCGAGGAGGCCAACGCGGTGGACGTCGTCAGGGCGCCCAGCAAGAGGGCGACTCCCGCGCAGGCAACCGTCAGAGATCGCAGCGAAGCATGCACGGGACCACGAGTAGCAGGTGCGCGCTCATCGCGTCGCTCGGCCGGCTCGGGTCGATCGGCGAGCGAGCCAAGATACACGGTATTTGCAGGTCTTTTAGCCCACCTCTCCCACGAGCTTGTTCCGCTCGTCCGCGATCTTCGCGGTGAGCGAGGAGATGCGCGCGAGCCTTGCGTTGTACGCCTTCGCGGCGGCGATCTGATTGCGTTGCGCGCGCACCACGGCCTTCTCCGTTCCGAGGCCGGTGAGCGCTCTGATCCCGGCTGACGTCTTCTTCGCGCTGTGCTTCGCGAGTGCAGTCTCGATCGACGCGCAAAGCTCGACGCTGCGCCCGAGTGCTTCCCGCTCCGCATTGAACGCCGGCCGCATCGTCGGCGGCGCCGACAAGTGGTCGATCTTCGCGAGCACGGCAGCGATCGACAGCCGGTACCGCTTGAACGCGTGCGCGATCTTCTTCCAGCCTTTGGCCGCCTTCAGCTCGCTTGCGAGCTGCACGTGAGCCGGCTTGAGCGGCGCGAGTGCCGAGTCGTACCGCGGCACGAAGTGCGCCATCGCGATGAGCTCGCCTGCGACGCCGGCTTGCAGTTCGTAGAGGTGAACGATGTCTGCATGTACGCCGCGTGCGTCAGCCGGCGGCTGGATCCGTTGCACCTTCGCGTGTACGCGTTCGAGCACTGTCTGTGCATGCACGAGTGCGCGCAACTCGCTCTTCGAGTTGCGCACAGTCGAGAACCGGGTGAACGCCTGCTCGATCGGAGTCGCCTGCACCCGGACCTGGGCCTGCGCCGCCTGCACAAGGTCGAAGTACTGGTTCACGGCGTCACGCTGCGCGTGACTCGAGCCGCCGCAGGCCGCAACGGTGAACGAGGCGACGACGACGATCACGGCTCCGGCCGTCCGCATCCGGCTACTTCGTCAACTCGACGGTCGACACGCTGTGGTCGCCGTGTGCGAACACGAGCTTGACGAGCCCTCTTCCGGGAGCGAACCACGATGTGCGCGTACCGCTGCCGTACGGGAAGCCGGCCTGCACGAGCGTCGTGCGCACCGCGAGCGCCTGAAACGTGCCCGCAGGAACCGTCACCTTCTGCACGCCGAGCACCAGCGTCGTCCCGGTGACGCCGTAGACCGCGAAGTCGTGACTCGCGGGGTCTGCGGGCCACGTGGCGCCCTTGACGGCGTACGCCTGGATAATCGGGTTGAAGCCGAACGTCATCAGGTCGAACGGCGTCACGATGTGATTTCGATCGGCGGCCGCCGCGCTCTTCGGGCCGAGCGGCGGGAACTTCAGCTTCGTCGCCGACTGCGTCGTCCCCCAGAGATTCGTGATCCCGTCGAGCCGCTTCGAGAAGCCGTACGTCCCTGCGACCTTGATCGGGCCCGAGACGCTCTTCACGGTGAAGCGCGCCGAGCCGTTCGCAACGGCATCGGTCGTGAAGCGCTCGACCTCGGGCTGCGCGAGATGCTTCGTGTTCGTCCAGCTGTACGTCAGCGTCTGGCCTTTCGTGAGCGGGAAGTAGTCGACGTCCGAGGGCGGAGGCTGGGGTGTCTGGTTCGTGCTCTGGAGCATCACCGTCGTCACCGCCGCTCCACTCCCGCCCGCGTGCTGGAACTCGATCTTGACCGGGCCGACGCCGTACACCCACCAGATCGTGCGCGTGCCGCTGCCGTACGGATCGCCGAGCGCGCCCGCCTGCGTGATCGTCGAGCGCACCTTCGCCGCGGTCACCGGGCCGGAGAACGCGGGCACCGTGACCTGCTCGTCGCCGAGATACGTCGACGAGGCCGATACGTCGCCTTGCGCGCCGCCGGCCCCGGGCCACGTCGTCCCCTTCAGGAGCGGCTCCGCGAGCACGGGCGAGCGTGAGCCCCAGATCACGTTGTAGTACGTGCTCGAGAGCGAATTCGGACAGGACACGCTGGTGCCGCACAGCACCGGCCACGACGTCGGTGGCGCGTTGCTCGTCCAGTCGGTGTTCACGAGGCCTGTGTTCGTCTCCTGGAAGGAGACCTGGCCGGTGGTGCTGACCGCGTCGACGGGATTGTTCAGGCCCACCGTCGTCCATGCGAGCGTGAACGTGCCGCCCTTCGTGTCCTTCACGGTGACCTTCTCCGTCGTGGGCGTCGTCGAGTAGACGCTGTCCGTCCACTGATACGTCCACGTCGCGTCGGCGGGGTGCGGGAGCCACCCGGCCGCGAGCGAGCGCGGCGCCGCGACAAGTGACGCCACGACGAGCGCGACAGCGAACGAACGCTTCCCCCCCACCCTGCGAACGCTAGACGACCTCGCCCTGCCTTTCATGGGCCGCTCGGCCTACTGGTGGCGGCGAAAGGGACTACGGCGCTAGGTCACCCTGACCGTGAACGTCCTCGTCGAGCTGTTCCCGGCAGCGTCCGTCGCCGTCACGGTGACGGTCGTCGTGCCGACGGCGAAGAGCGAGCCGGACGCCTTCGAGTACGTGATCGTCACCGGGCCGACCGCGTCGGTGGCGACGGCGGCGGCGAAGTTGACGATCGCTCCCGACGAGCTCGTCCTGCTCACTGTGATGTTCGCGGACACGGAGGTGATCACCGGAGGCGTCGTGTCGCGCACCGTGATCGTGAACGTGCGGGTCGTGATATTCCCCGCGCCGTCCTTCGCCGTGACGGTGACCGTCGTCGTGCCGAGCGCGAAGACCGTGCCGGAGCCCTTCGAGTACGTGATCGTCACCGGGCCGACCGCGTCGCTCGCGATCGCGGCCGCGTAGCTGACGGTTGCGCCGGCCGCGCTCGTCGCCTCGATCGTGAGATTGCCGCTGATCGACGTGATCGTCGGCGCGGTCGTGTCCTGCACGACGACGGTGAAGCTGCCGGTCGTCGTATTGCCGGCCGCGTCCTTCGCGGTGAACGTCACGACGGTCGAGCCTCTCGCGAAGGTCGTGCCGGACGCCTTCGAGTACGTCACGGACGTGACGCCGACTGCGTCGGTGATCAGGCCGGCCGGATAGGTGACGACGGCGCCGGAGGAGCTCGTGGCCTCGACCGTGATCGTCGGTGTCGTGAGGACGGGCGCGGTCGTGTCACGGACGGTGACGGTGAAGGTCTTGCTCGCGGAGACGTTGCCGGCGCCGTCGGTCGCGGTGACAGTCACGGTCGTCGTGCCGATCGCGAACGTCGCACCCGAGCTCTTGGAGTAGGTGAAGGTCAGCGGGCCGACGAGATCGGTACCCGTCGCCGCCGCATACGTCACGACCGCGCCGGACGCGCTCGTCGCCTCGACGGTCAGGTTGCCGCTCCACGTCGCGAGCACCGGCGGCGTCGTGTCCTTCACCGTCACCGTGAAGGTCTTCGTCGACGAGTTACCAGCTCCATCCGTCGCCGTGATCGTCACCGTCGTCGTGCCGAGCGCGAACGTCCCGCCGGACGGCGTCGAGTAGGTGAGCGTCACGGGGCCGACCGCGTCGGTCGCGGTCGCCGGCGCGTACGTGACGACCTTGCCGGACGGCCCGGTCGCCTCGCCCGTGATGTTCGCCGGCACGTTCGCGATCACGGGCGCGGTGGCGTCGCGGACGGTCACCGTGAACGTCTTCGTGGTGACGTTCGAGAAGCCGTCGGTCGCCGTAACGGTCACTGTGGTCGTGCCGAGGGCGAAGACGGTGCCCGACGCCTTCGAGTAGGCGATCGTGACCGGGCCGACCGCGTCGGTCGCCGTCGCCGTGCCGTACGTCACCGTCGCGCCTGCGGCGCTCGTCGCCTCGACCGTCAGGCTCCCGCTCACCGTCAGCGCCGGGGCCGTCGTGTCGTGCACGGTCACGGTGAACGTCCTCGTGGAGACGTTTCCTGCCGCGTCGGTCGCGGTGACGGTGACGGTGGTCGTCCCGATCGCGAACGTCGAGCCCGAAGCCTTCGAGTAGGTGATCGTCGCGCCGACTGCGTCGGTCGCGGTCGCCGCGGCATACGTGACCGCGGCGCCGGCCGGGCTCGTCGCCTCGACCGTCAGGTTCGGGCTCACGCTCGTGATCACCGGCGGCGTCGTGTCATGCACCGTCACGGTGAACGTCCGCGTCGACGTGTTGCCGTAGGCGTCCTTCGCCGTGACGGTCACGGTCGTCGTTCCGATCGCGAATGTCGAGCCCGAGCTCTTCGAGTAGCTGATGGTCACAGGGCCGACGATGTCCGTCGCCGTGGCGGCCGCGTAGGTGACCGTCGCGCCGGCAGCGGACGTCGCCTCGACGGTGAGGTTCGGGCTCGCGGTCGTGATCACCGGCGGCGTCGTGTCCTGGATCTTGACGGTGAACGACTTCACGACGACATGGCCGACGCTGTCGACGAAGGTGACGTAGACGGTCGACGTCCCGATCGCGAATATCGTGCCGGAGGCCTTCGAATACGTGATCTGAACCGGCAGGAGCTGATCTGTCGCCGTCGCGGGCGCGTAGGTGACGACGTTGCCCGACGGGCCGGTCGCTTCCTGTGTGATGTTGCCGCTCACCGAGGTGACGATCGGCGGCGTCGAGTCGCGGACGAAGACCTGGAAGGTGCCGGTCGACGTGTTGCCGTAGGCGTCGGTGGCGGTCAGCGTCACGCTCGTGAAGCTGAGCGGGAAGAGCGTGCCTGACGGGATCGAGTAGACGACCGTGACGGGACCGACCGCGTCGGTCGCCGTGAGCGGATAGGTGACGTTGACGCCGGAGAGGCTCGCTGCCTCGGCGACGACGTAAAGCGGGGCGACGATCGTCGGCGCCGTTGTGTCCTGCACCTTGACGTTGAAGCTGCTCGAGGTCGAGTTCCCGTGGCCGTCTGTGGCGGTGACGAGGACGGTCGTGGTGCCGATCGCGAACGTCGCGCCGGCGAGCTTCGAATACGTGAACGTGATCGGGCCGGCGGCGTCCGTCGCCGTCGCGGCTGCGTAGTTCACGACTGCGCCCGCGGCGCTCGTCGCCTCGATCACGAGATTCGAGCTGACGAAGGTCAAGACCGGCGGCGTCGTGTCGACCACCGTCACCGTGAACGTCGCCGTCGAGATGTTGCCCGCCGCGTCCTTCGCCGTGGCGGTGATCGTCGTCGCTCCGAACGGCAGGATCGTGCCGACCGACTTCGAGTACGTGAGCGAGGTCACTCCGACGAGGTCCGTCGCAGTCGTCGTGAACGTCCCGACCTTCCAGCCGCCGGACTGATTCGCCTCGACCGTCATGTTCGGAGCCGTGATCACCGGCGGCGTCGTGTCCTTCACGCTCACCGTGAACGTCTTCGAGGAATGGTTCCCGTAGGCGTCGGTCGCCGTCACCGTCACCGTCGTGGTGCCGATCGCGAACGTCGCGCCGGAGGCCTGCGAATAGGTGATCGTGACGGGGCCGACCGCATCCGTCGCCGTCGCCGCGCTGTAGGTCGCGACCGCACCCGTCGGCCCGGTCGCCTCGAATGTCACGTTGCCGCT
>Ga0265318_10002163_pt1 | contig 10669 bp, 5 predicted proteins | sample 4821metaG_FD_192431 | JGI IMG/M metagenome (GOLD analysis project Ga0265318, IMG submission 192431) | Rhizosphere microbial communities from Carex aquatilis grown in University of Washington, Seatle, WA, United States - 4-8-21 metaG | ecosystem: Host-associated > Plants > Roots > Rhizosphere >... | reverse complement strand
CAGATGCGCGAGACGATCCGGCTCACCGGCCGGCTCGTGCCGCAGGACTTCTCTCCCGCGATGCTCGCGGAGTTCAGCGAGCTGTTCCGCAGCTGGCGCGAGGACTCCGGCTGAGCGAAGCGGCGCCCGCTCACCCGCACGGGCCGCCGCTCACGCGCACCGGCAGCTCGGCCGCACGGTGCGGACCTCAGACCGGCGCCGTCCGGGAATCGGCTGTGCTGCCCGCCGCCGCGCTGGAGGCGCGCTTGAGCAGAAGCAGCGAGCGCGCCGTTACCGTCACCGCGCTGTGCGCGGCAAATCGCTCGGCGCCGGGCTCGAGCTCCGGGTCGAGCGTCGACAGCTCGAGCGCCCACTCTCGCCCAAAGCTCTGGTTGGGCAGCCGCATGTCCACATCGCCGAAGTGCGCGTTGAACAGCAGCAGGAAGGAATCATCGACGATCGGCTTCCCGTCGCGCGTGGTTTCGGTGATCTCGTCGCCGTTGAGAAAAACCCCGAGCGTGCCGGTTGCAGTGTCGGCCCAGTCGCGCTGGGTCATGCGCCGGCCGTCGGCTCGGAACCACCAAACGTCCGGAAGACCGGAGCCCTCCTGCTCGCGCCCGGCCAGGAACTGCGTGCGCCTGAACACCGGATGCTCGCGGCGCAGCACGATCAGCCTGCGAGTGAACGCGAGCAGCCGCCGCTGCCATTCCGCATGCTCCCAGTCGTACCAGGAGATCGCGTTGTCCTGGCACCAGGCATTGTTGTTGCCGTCCTGGCTGCGGCCGAACTCGTCTCCGCCGAGCAGCATCGGCACCCCCTGGGAGAGAAACAGCGTGGCGAGGAGGTTGCGCTGCTGGCGTTCGCGCAGCGCCACGATCGCTGGATCGTCGGTCGGGCCCTCCGCGCCGCAATTCCAGGAGCGGTTGTCGTCGGTGCCGTCGCGGTTGTCCTCCCCGTTGGCCTCGTTGTGCTTGTCGTTGTAGGAGACGAGGTCGCGCAGCGTGAAGCCGTCGTGTGCGGTGATGAAGTTGATCGAAGCGAACGGCCGCCGGCCGTCGGACTGGTAGAGGTCGCTCGAGCCGGTGAAGCGTGACGCGAACTCGGCGACGCTCGCGTCGCCGCGCCAGAAGTCGCGAATCGCGTCGCGGTACTTTCCGTTCCACTCCGACCACAGCACCGGGAAGTTGCCGACCTGGTAGCCGCCCGGACCGACGTCCCACGGCTCGGCGATCAGCTTGACCTGGGATAGCACCGGGTCCTGGTAGATCACGTCGAAGAACGCCGACAGGCGGTCGACGTCGTAGAACTCGCGCGCCAGCGCCGCGGCGAGGTCGAACCGGAAGCCGTCGACGTGGCACTCGATCACCCAGAAGCGCAGGGAGTCCATGATCAGTCGCAGGACGGTCGGCTGAACAGGATTCAGCGAGTTGCCGGTGCCCGTGAAGTCCATGTAGTGACGGAGGTCGTCGGGCATCAAGCGGTAATAGGCGCTGTTGTCGACGCCACGGAACGACAGCATCGGCCCGAGGTGGTTGCCCTCGGCGGTGTGGTTGTAGACCACGTCGAGGATCACCTCGATGCCGGCGCGGTGTAGCGCCTTGACCATCCCCTTGAACTCTCGGACCTGTTCGCCGAGCGCCCCGGTCGCGGCGTAGCCGCCGTGCGGCGCCAGATAGCCGATCGAGCTGTAGCCCCAGTAGTTGGTGAGGTTCCGCTCGGCGAGAAAGCTCTCGTCGACGATGTGGTGCACCGGGAGCAACTCGACGGCGGTGACGCCCAGCTCGCGCAGGTAGGCGATCGCCGGCTCCGAAGCCATTCCGGCGTAGGTTCCGCGCAGGTCCTCGCGTGCCGACTGCAGACACCTGGTGAAACCCCTGACGTGGGTCTCATAGATCACGGTCTCGGCCCACCGGCGCCGCGGATGGCGGTCGTCCTCCCAGTCGAACGCCGCGTCGACGACTACGCAGCGGGGCATCGCCGGCGCGGAGTTCTCGTCGTCCGGCTCGAGGTCTGCGTCCGGGTTGCCCGGATCCGGCGAGTAGGGAAGGACGTTGGCTGCGTCCCAGCGAACCTGGCCGCCGATCGCCTTGGCGTAGGGGTCGAGCAGCAGCTTGGCCGGGTTGAAGCGGAGGCCCCGCTCTGGCGCGTAGGGTCCGTGCACGCGGTAGCCGTAGCGCTGCGGCGGCCCGACTCCCGGCAGGTAGCAGTGCCAGTTGTGCGCGGTGTGGTGCTCGACCTCGATCCGGGTCTCGTTGTCCTCTTCGTCAAACAGGCACAGCTCGACCTTCTCGGCGTGCTCGGAGAAGATCGAGAAGTTCGTGCCCGTTCCGTCCCACGTCGCCCCGAGCGGAAAGGGCTGACCGCGCCAGGCGACGCTCATCCGGCGGGGCCCGCCGCGTCCGCGGGCGCGACAGGGGCGCCGGCTCTCTGTTGGGTGCTGCGCTGGGCGTGCGTGCTCGGCAGCACGTGGCCGCCCTCCTCGATCGGTTGCTCAGATGGTCGCCGGCGAAGCTGCACAGTATTTCGCCCCAGTCGCAAACGCCCGCCAGATCGCGACGGCGGCCGCCGGACGGCGCCGGCGTCTCGCCCGCGGCCGCGCCGCCAACGCCTGCGCCAACGCCCGCGACGACGTTCGCCGCCGCCGCACCACCGCCACCGCCGGTGCAACGTCTCGTAGCCCGGCCCGGCGCAGCGACCGGCTTGTCAGCGTGGGGGCGCCTGTTCCTCCGGGACCAGCCAGAGAACCGCGAGCGGGGGCAGCGTCAGCGCCGTCGAATGCTCCTGGTCGTGCCAGGGGAGCGGCTCTGCGGTCAGCGTGCCGGAGTCGCCCACGGCCGAACCGCCGTAGCGAGCCGAATCGGTGTTCAGAAGTTCGCGCCAGCGGCCGCCGCGGGGCAGGCCGATCCGGTAGCGCTCGCGCACCACCGGCGAGTTGTTCGCGACACACACCGCGACTCGCTCAGCGTCGGCGCTGAAGCGGGCGAACACGATCACATTGGCGGCCGCGTCGTTGGGCTCGAGCCAGCGGAAGCCGTCGCCATTGGAGTCCTGGCTCCACAACGCGGGCTCGGCGCGGTAGAGGTGGTTGAGGTCGCGTACGAGCGACTGAATCCCGGCGTGCTCGGGCTGCTCCAGCAGGTGCCAGTCAAGGGAACGGTCGTGGCTCCACTCCGCGTCCTGGGCGAACTCCTGTCCCATGAACAGAAGCTTCTTGCCCGGGTGCGCCCACATGTAGCCGTAGAGCGCGCGCAGGTTCGCGAACTTCTGCCAGCGGTCACCGGGCATGCGCGCGATCAGGGAACCCTTGCCGTGGACGACCTCGTCGTGACTGAGCGGGAGGACGAAGTTCTCGCTGAACGCGTAGACCATGCTGAACGTCAACTCGTCGTGGTGGAAGCTGCGGTGGACCGGCTCGTGCTGGAAGTACTCGAGCGTGTCGTGCATCCAGCCCATGTTCCATTTGGCGCCGAAGCCGAGGCCGCCGAGATAGGTCGGTCGCGACACGCCGGGCCACGCGGTCGACTCCTCGGCGATCGTGACGATGCCCGGCTCGCGCCCGTAGAGCACCTCGTTGCATTCCTTCAGGAACGCCACGGCCTCGAGGTCCTCGCGGCCGCCGTACTCGTTGGGCACCCACTCGCCGGCCTTGCGGGAGTAGTCGCGGTAGAGCATCGACGCGACGGCGTCGACGCGGATTCCGTCGGCGTGATACTCACGCAGCCAGAACAGCGCGTTCGCGATGAGGAAGTTGCGCACCTCGTTGCGCCCGAAGTTGAACACCAGCGTGCCCCAGTCGGGGTGTGATCCGCGACGCGGATCGGCGTGCTCGTACAGAGCGCTGCCGTCGAAGCGCGCGAGCGCCCAGTCGTCACGCGGGAAGTGCGCCGGGACCCAGTCCAGGATCACGCCGATGCCGTGGCCGTGCATCGTGTCGATGAACGCGCGCAGATCGTCAGGCGACCCCAGCCGCGGCGACGGAGCGAAGTAGGAGGTCACCTGGTAGCCCCACGAGCCGGCGAACGGGTGCGCCATCACCGGCAGCAGCTCCACATGGGTGAAGCCGAGGTCGACGACATAGGCGGCGAGCTCGTCGGCCAGCTCGCGGAAGCGCAGGGGCCGGTTGCCATCGAGCGTGTTCCAGCGCCACGAGTCTGCGTGAACTTCATAGATCGAGGTCGCACCGGCGATCGGGTCTCGCGACGGACGCATCTCCAGCCAGTCGGCGTCCGACCAGACGTGGGCCGGCATGTGCACGATTGAGTTGGTGCCCGGCGCCGGCTCAGCTTCGAACGCGACCGGGTCGGCCTTCAGGCGCAGCTCGCCATCCGCCGTGCGGATCTCGTACTTGTAGTGCGCCCCGCGCGCGACGCCCGGCACGAACAGTTCCCAGACGCCGGCGCCGCCTAGCGAGCGCATCGGGTGCAGCCGCCCGTCCCAGCCGTTGAAGTCGCCGACGACGCTGACCGAGCGAGCCGCGGGCGCCCACACCGCGAACGAGGTTCCAGCCACCGCGTCGAGCTCGCGTGGGTGGGCCCCGAGGCGTTCGTAGAGTTCCTCGTGTCGGCCTTCGGCGATCAGGTGAAGGTCGAGCTCGCCGAGCGTTGGGAGGAACGCATACGGATCGTGCAACCGAGAGTGCACCCCGTCGCGGTGGTGGATCTCGAGCTCGTAGGCCAGCGGCAGCACGGCTCCCTTCGCCACGCCGGAGAAGAAGCCGGCGGCGTCGACGCGGCGCAGGCGCAGCGGCGATCGCTCGGCCGCTACGGTGTGTACGAACACCGCCTTGGCGTCCGGCCGAAAGACGCTGAAACGTACGCCGGTGCGCGCCGGGTGGGCGCCCAGCACGTGATGGGGATCGGGGTGATCGCGTGCGACGATCTGCGCAACGTCGATCTTGCTCAGCGCCACGACGGCCATCTCTGCTGCCTGCCCGCACTCACGCCGGCATCTGACCCAGCAGACGCGAGATGCAGGCGACCGGGATCCCGACCCAGTCGGGGCGGTTGTCGAGCTCGTAGCGCAGCTCGTAGATCGAGCGCTCGAGCTCGAAGATCGCGAGCCGCTGCTGCACGCCGTACTCGCCCGCCGGCAGGATCGCGGGATCGACGGCTGCCATGTACCCGTCGAGAAACCGCCGGCGAGCCTCCTGCTCCCAGTCCGCAGGCACGTTCGCCCCGTGCAGCTGCTGGGCGGCCGAGGCGGCATACGCGAAGGACCGCAGCATGCCGGCGACGTCGCGCAGCGGAGAGCGCTTGCGGCGGCGCTCGAGCAGCGGCCGGCCGGGTTCGCCCTCGAAGTCGAGGATCACCCAGTCGTTCGGGCCGTAGACGGTCTGGCCAAGGTGATAGTCGCCGTGGATTCGGATCAGCCGACCGCCGATCCCGACGTGGGAGAGCACCTGGAGGTGGTCGCGGACCTCCTGGCCGCGGCCGGCGATCGGTTCGAGGGCGGGCAGATCGGGCAGGTCGTCGAACACGCGCTCGATGCGCTCGTCCAGCGTCGCCGTCAGCAGCGAGAGGTTCTCCACGGTCGGCTCCTCGGGCGTGAAGGCGGAATCCTCGGCGCCGCTCGCGAGCATCGCGTGCATGCGTCCGGTGACGGCGCCCAGCTCGCCGAGGCGGTCGAGGAACGTCCGGTCCTCGGCGCTCAGCGCCTCGAGCGCCAGCTCCCAGCCGTCCCGGGCGCCGCCGACGTAGCGCTGGACGACGCCGAGCGTCGCGTCCATCAACTCGCCCGCGTAGACATACCAGCCGGCGAGCGCGGCGATGTGGGTGAAGCCGTGGGCGGCGAGGAAGCGCAGCATCTCCAGCTCGGGGTTGATGCCCGGCTGGATGCGCCGGAACACCTTCAGCGCTAGGCGCTCGTCGAGCACGACGGAGCTGTTTGACTGCTCGGCGCCCATCGTGCGCATGCCCGGTTGGGGTGACGGTGGCGCAACCGTCTCGTCCCAGTGGAAGCTCACGCATCCCGCCGGGCGCTCGATCTTCGTCAGTGTCGCGAATCGCTGCGCCAGCACCGCGGCCGCGACCTCGTCCACGAGCGCGTCGTAGACGACGTGGTCGTCGGACTCCCAAATGACGCTCTCGGACCAGCCCGAGCTGCGCGGGCGAACGGCGATCGGCAGCTGGTAGAGCTCATGCGTGCCGGCGTCGAAGCGAGCCTCGGCGATCAGGATCGCCACCACGGGGTCCTCGGCCGACAGGACCACGAGGTCGAGCACGCGGAACTCGTTCGTGTCGCGGGACTTGGAGCCGAACCAGCGCTGCCGTGTGACCCAGGAAGCGAGTGCTTCTTCGGAAAGCGCGCTCGCGTCGCCGGCGGCGATGGCCGCAGCCAGATCAACTGGTGGCATCGGCGTCATCCTCCTCCCTCGGGGCCATGAGCAGGAACCAGAAGAAGCCACGAGGCGCGAGCGTGAGCAGGTACGGCAGCGTGCCGATGCGCGGGAAGCGCGTGCGGCCGAACATCTCTTCCGGAAAGCGTCCCTCGTAGGGCGACAGGTCGAGCTCCACGGCCTGCGCCGAGCGTGCGAGGTTGTGCACGCACAGAGCAACGTCGTTCTCGTAGCGGCGGACGTGGGCGAAGATCTTCGGGTTCGACGGGCTTAGCGGCTCGTAGGTCCCGAGCCCGAACACCGGGTGCTCCTTGCGCAGCGCGATGAACCGGCGCAGCCAGCGCAGCAGCGAGGTGGGCGTTCGCAGCTGTGCCTCCACGTTGACCGCCTGGTAGCCGTAGACGGGGTCCATCTGCGGCGGCGAATACAGCTGCGCGAAGTCCGCCCGGCTGAAGCCGCCGTTGCGGTCGCCGGTCCACTGCATCGGGGTGCGCACGCCGTCGCGGTCACCCAGGTAGACGTTGTCGCCCATCCCGATCTCATCACCGTAATAGAGGACCGGGCTGCCGGGCAGCGAGAACATGATCGCGGTGAGGAGCTCGATCTCGGCGCGGCCATTGTCGAGCAGCGGGGCGAGCCGCCGGCGGATGCCGAGGTTGATCTTCATCCGCGGGTCCTTCGCGTACTCGTTGTACATGTAGTCGCGTTCCTCGTCGGTGACCATCTCGAGCGTCAGCTCGTCGTGGTTGCGCAGGAACAGGCCCCACTGCGCGGAGTCCGGGATCGCGGGTGTCTGGGCGAGGATCTCGATGATCGGCGCGGCCTGTTCGCGTCGCAGCGCCATGAACATCCGCGGCATCACCGGGAAATGGAATGCCATGTGGCACTCGTCGCCGTCGCCGAAGTATTCGACGACGTCCTGCGGCCACTGGTTTGCCTCGGCCAGCAGCACGCGATCCAGGTATTCGGCGTCCACGGTGGCGCGTAGCCGCTTCAGCAGCTCGTGGGTCTCCGGGAGGTTCTCGCAGTTGGTGCCGTCGCGCTCGAACAGGTACGGGACGGCGTCGAGGCGGAAGCCGTCCAGCCCGAGGTCCAGCCAGAACCGCAGGACGTCGATCATCGCCTCCTGCACGGCCGGCTCGTCGTAGTTGAGGTCCGGCTGGTGATGGAAGAAGCGGTGCCAGTAGTAGGCCCCCGCCTGCTCGTCGTAGGTCCAGTTGGAAGCCTCGCTGTCGACGAAGATGATGCGCGCGCCCGGGTAGCGCGCCGGGTCGTCGGACCACACGTACCAGTTGCGCTTGGGCGAGTCCGGCGATGAGCGCGACTCCTGGAACCACGGGTGCTCGATCGAGGTGTGGTTCATCACCAGGTCGGCGATCACGCGGATGCCCCGCTGATGAGCGGCGTCGATGAACGCTCGCACGTCCGCGATCGTGCCGTAGTCGGGATGCACGTTCTTGAAGTCGGAGATGTCGTAGCCGCCGTCGCCGAGCGGCGAGGAGTACATCGGCAGCAGCCACACGCAGTCGATGCCGAGCCACTCCAGGTAGTCCAGCTTCTCGGCAAGCCCGCGAAAGTCGCCCGAGCCGTCGCCGTTGCCGTCGAAGAACCCGCGCGGATGGATCTCGTAGAAGACCGCGGTCTTGAACCACAGCGGGTTGGACTCGAACCACTGGCCGGGCGGATTCACGAGCTACTCACCGCGGCTGCTCGACGGCCAGCACGTGTGCCGCACGAACGTCGGGGTCAAGGCGGACGAAGTTGCGTCCGGTTCGCCAGTCGAAGCGCTCCCCATCCAGCAGGTCGACGACCTCGAACACCGGCGGGAGGCCAGGTCGGGCCGGGACGACCACGACGCCCTCCTGCACGCGGTGGGGGTCGAGATTCGCGACGACGATCAGGGTCCGGCCGTCGGAGGTCTTGTCGTAGGCGATCAGCGAGTCGTTCTCGACCTCCAGGAAGCTGACGTTGTCAAGGCGCCGCAGCGCCGGGTGATCGCGGCGGATCGCGTTCAGCGTCGCCACGAGCGGCAGCAGCGGTCCATCGAGTGAGCGGTGCTTGAGCTCGTATTTCTCCGAGTCCAGGTACTCCTCCGAACCCGGCTCCGCGGCGAGGTTCTCGTAGTGCTCGAAGCCCGAGTAGATGCCGTAGCTCGGCGAGAGCGTCGCGGCGAGCACGAGCCGCACGGCGAAGGCGCCGGGCCCGCCGAGCTGGAGGTAGCCGGTCAGGATGTCGGGCGTGTTGACGAAGAAGTTCGGGCGGAAGTAGTGCTGCATGCCCGACCCGGCGAGCTCACCGACGTACTGCTCCAGCTCGGCGCGCGAGTTCTTCCAGGCGAAATAGGTGTAGGACTGGTTGAAGCCGAGCTTGGCGAGCGTGCGCATCGGCGCCGCGCGCGTGAACGCTTCGGCCAGGAACAGGACGTCGGGTTCGCGCTCGCGCACCTTCTCGATCAGCCACTCCCAGAACGCGAACGGCTTGGTGTGCGGGTTGTCGACGCGGAATATGCGCACGCCGCGATCAACCCAGAACTCGACGACCTCCGCCAGCGCCTGCCACAGCCCGCGCCAGTCATCGCAATCGAAGTTGACGTTGTAAATGTCCTCGTAGCGCTTGGGCGGATTCTCGGCGTATTTCAGCGTTCCGTCGGGCCGATGGTGAAACCACTCGGGGTGCTCGGTGAGCCATGGGTGATCCGCAGAGCACTGGACCGCGAAGTCGAGCGCGATCTCCAGTCCGTGCCGCCTGGCGGCTGCGACCAGCGCGTCGAAGTCGGCGAGCGTGCCGAGGTCGGGGTGCACGGCCATGTGCCCGCCCTGCGGCGAGCCGATCGCCCACGGGCTGCCCGGATCTCCCGGTGTCGCGACGAGCGCGTTGTTGCGGCCTTTGCGAGCGGTTTGGCCGATCGGGTGAACGGGCGGCAGGTAGATGACGTCAAAGCCGAGCTCGGCGAAACGAGGGAGCTGTTGCGCCACCCCGGCAAAGCCGCCCCACGACCGCGGGAACAGCTCGTACCACGAGCCGAAGCGGGCTCGCTCGCGATCGACGGCGACCTCGGCCGCGGGCTCCATGCGGGCCGCGTCTCCGCGCGCTGGATGGCGTGCGAACGCTGCCAGCAGCTCCGGGTCGCTCGCGCGCTCCAGCCGCTTCGTTTCGGTGTTGGAGGCGTCCTCGAGCGCCGTCGCAGCCCGATCGAGCAGCCGTCGGTCCGCTGCGCCAGCGCGACCGGCGGCCGCTCGCAGCAACACGGCTCCCTCGGACAACTCGCCGGCGAGGTCGTGCTGGCCGGCGGCGACCTTGCGCTCGAGCTCGTCGCGCCACGTCGCGTCGGCGTCCGTCCATGCCTCGATGGCCCAGCGCCAGCGCCCTTGCGAGGAGACCGTGAACGAGCCGGCCCAGCGGTCCCCGCCGAGGTGCGCGTCGACGCGCCGCATCGGCGCCTCGCTCCACGACTCCTGGCCCGGGCCCTGGTAGCGCACGACAGCGGCGATCAGGTCGTGCCCGTCGCGGAAGATCGTCGCGCTGACCTCGATGGTGTCGCCGACGCAGGCCTTCACGGGGTAGCGGCCGCAGTCGAGCAGCGGCTGGGGATCCTCGATCTGGATCCTCGCTGGCTGGCTGGCGTCGGAGTGCTTGGACACGGGCGGTTGTTGTTCCCTTTCGACAGCTTTTCCACGACCACGTGAAGATCCAGGTTGCGAACGCCTCGTGCCGCGGCGCTCCGGCACGTGGCGCAAACGCTCGAGGTAGTGTCGCACCGGCGTCGCGCGCGCGCCGGCGCTCGCCGCCGCCGCGGCAGGTAGCGTCGCCGTGTGGACCTCCCGCGCTCGAGCGGCGTTCAACTGCACCCGACGTCGCTGCCGGGCGGAACGCTTGGCAACGAGGCGTTCGCCTTCGTGGACTGGCTGGCGTCAGCCGGTCAGACCTGGTGGCAGATGCTGCCGCTCGGGCCGCCCGACCGCTACGGCTCGCCCTACAGGTCGCGCTCCGCGTTCGCCGCCTCGCCAGCCCTGCTCGCCGATCCCGCGGCGGCTGTCTCCAGCGCCGAGGAGGTCGATTTCCGCGCCCGCCACTCCTACTGGATCGGCGACTGGGAGCGTTTTGGCGGGGGCCGCCGGGCGCTGCACGACCAGATCCGATTTGAGCGCGAATGGACGGCGCTGCGCGAACATGCGGCCCGGCGCGGGGTGCGGCTGATCGGGGATCTGCCGATCTACGTCGCGAACGCCGGCGCCGACCGGCTCGCCCACCCGGAACTGTTCCAGCGCGGCTTCGTCGCCGGGGTCCCGCCGGACGCCTACTCGAGCAGCGGCCAGCTATGGGGGAACCCGCTCTACGACTGGCCGGCTCTGCGCC
>Ga0265318_10002162_pt1 | contig 10671 bp, 4 predicted proteins | sample 4821metaG_FD_192431 | JGI IMG/M metagenome (GOLD analysis project Ga0265318, IMG submission 192431) | Rhizosphere microbial communities from Carex aquatilis grown in University of Washington, Seatle, WA, United States - 4-8-21 metaG | ecosystem: Host-associated > Plants > Roots > Rhizosphere >... | reverse complement strand
GTGGCCTACCTGCCCCCCGGCATCGTCGCCTACGACTGGTACTACTACCCCTTCGGCGCCCGGCCGAGGATCGAGCTTCGCAACTTCGCGGAGTACGACCTCGCCCCGGCGCTTCGGGCGCGCGGCGTCGAGTACTGGGGCTGCCCGATGAACGGCTCGTTCCGCCACGAGCCCCTTCCCGTCTTCGGGGAGAGGATCGCCAACATCCGCGACTGGTGGCGCCGGTGCCATGCGGTCGGCGCAGGCGGCATGCTGGTCACCTCGTGGGAGCCGAACCGGCTCGCGGCGGCGATGACGACCGTTGTCGACGCGGCCGCGGCATGCCTCTGGCTGGAGCCGGGGATCGACGACGCCACCGGCATGCTCGAGCGGGGCTTCAGGCGGGTCTTCGGCGGCACGAGGTGCCGGGAGCTCGCCCGGGAGGCGCTCGCGTGCGACGAGCGGGCCTTCGTCGGCTATGCCCGATGGGAGCTCAACGAGCACTGGGACACCTGTGCGACCCGCCTGGGCGTCTCCCGCTTCGAGGCCGAGCGCGCGTTCTTCCGGCGCCTCGCCGCGCGAAGGGGCCTGCCGGCGCCTTTTCGCGCGAGCGTCGCGTTCCGCGGCTACCTGGCGGAGCGCGACGTCTACGTCCGGTCGACCGCCGCGCACATCCTCTCCCTGCGCCGCAGGCTCGCCCGGGGCGGGCCCGCGGACCCGCGGGTGGCGCACGGGATCTCGATGCTCCGCGGCCACGCGGCCGGCTTCGCCGCGACGATCCGCGCCGGCCGGCGCGCGGCGCGCACGCTCTGGGGACTCACCCGCGATCGCCGGGTCACCGGCCCGAACGAGCGGATCGTCGGCAGGGACGCCGCCCGCCTGCGCGCCCTTCGCCGCTGGCTCGAGCGCGCGCAGGCCGAGCCGGCGCGCCTCGCCCTCGCCTCGCCCGTCTGCGGCGCGTGGCAGCTGCGCTTCGACGTCCTCCTCGCCGAGCCCGCGCTCCAGAGGGTCGTGGTCGAGTGCCGCGACGCCACGGGGGCGTGGCGGACCCTCCACGGCCGGATGACCCTCGAGTTCCGGGCGGAGGCCGCGCGCCCGAGGACGGCCATCCGCAGGGAATTCAGCGTCCCGGTGCCCTCGGCGGACACGCGGCTGCGGATCGCGGTCCGCGGGATCGGTCGGGTCTCCCTCTCCCAGGTCGAGCTCACGAACGGGCCGCGGGTGCTGCACCCGCGGGGCTGGCCCGGGACCCGGGCCCGCACGATCGGCCGTGCGGCCCCGAGGGCGGGCTTCCCGGGGCTCGACTGGTCCCGCAACGCGGGATCGGCGGAGCTCGAGTTCCCCGGGGCGTAGCCGGCCCCGGGGGGCCGGGCACAAAAAGGCGGCCCGGCTTTTCAGCCGGGCCGCCCGAGATTCCAGGCTATACCGTCAGCCTTAGAAGGAGTACTTGCCCTCGACGTAGAACATGCGGCCGATGGCGCCGTCATAGGTTCCGACGTCTCCGTTCGTGTCCGGGAACACGTCCGGAGCGAGCGGCGGCAGCTTGTTGGCGACGTTGTTCACGCCGACCGAGACCGTGAGGCCGTCGAGGCCCTTGCCCATGTGCAGGTGGCTCAGGTCGTAGGTCAGGCCGATGTCGAAGGCGACGAACGAACCGACGGTGCCCGTGAAGGCTCCGCCCGATCCACCCGTGCCGTTGTCATCCACGCTCTCGACCCAGGTCATGCCGACGAAGGCGTCAGCACCCCAGTTCTTCCAGTCGAGCGTGGTGTAGGTCCTCCACTTCGGGACCGTGCCCTCGTTGATCGTGGCGGAACCGGCGTAGTTGTAGTACGGCTCCGTCGGGATCTGCTGGAGCTTGTAGTCGTTGTACCAGGTCCATGTTGAGGTCAGGTCGAACCTGCCGATCCCGGCGAACTTCTTGGTGTAGTCCACCTTGATGTCCGTGCTGTTGATCTTCTGGCCGGCAAGGTTGACGAGGTTCTGGATGACGTAGATCGACTGCGGCGAATGGCTGCTGATCCCGCCCGGGCCGGTCGGCTCGGGGCCGTTCGGCGTGTTGTAGTGGACCTCGGCGAGGAAGGGCGAGGAGGTTCCGTTCGTCTCGACGTTCTGGATGATCGTCTGCGCAGGGATGGTCCCCACGATGGCCTTCTCGTCGATCTGCGAGTAGTCGACCGTGATGCTCAGGCCGTCCAGGGCCTTGGGCGTGAACACAAAGCCCGTCGACCACGATTTGGCCGTGGTCGGCTTGAGGGCCGGGTTTGCGCCACCGGTCTGGTTGAACTGGACGGTCTTCGTCCCGCCGCCGACCGGCGTGTACGTGATCGAGGAGGTCGAACCCGAGCTCTGCGGGCCGTAGAGGTTGTAGAGCGTCGGGGCGATGAACGACTTGCCGGCCGACGCGCGCAGCTTGAACTGGTCGTCGATGGGCTCGTAGCTGAGGCTGACCTCGGGGTCCGTCGTCGAGCCCACGTTGCCGCTGTAGTCGTCATAGCGGATGGCCGCGTCGACGTTGATCTCGTGCACGCCGGGGATGTTCTGCTTGGCGCCGACGATCGGGACGTTGACCTCGGCATATTCCGAGGTGAAGTCGCGGACGGCCGAGAAGTCCTTGAAGGTCGTCGCGTTCGCCCAGCCCTGGGTCGTGCCCGAGGAGTTCGGGAGGCTGTTGATGTCGGGCGTGGCGCCGAGGGACTCCCGGACGTAGCTGACGCCGACCGCGAACCCGAGCTTGCCGCCGGGCAGGTCGAACGGGGTGCCGTCGACCTTGAAGTCGAACTGCTGCAGCGTGCTCAGCATGTTGACGAACGCCGTGCCGACAATGCCCGTGAAGGCGCTGGCCGGGGGGTTCGGGTCAAACGGGTTGAGCTGTCCGTCGGCCCAGGCGGCGTTCAGGGCAATCGTGTCCCAAAGGCCCGGGTTCTGGTACGAGAGCTCGTACCGGTTGATGTTGACGGCGCCCTCCCAGTGGTAGTCCTCGTTGATATCACCCTTGAGGCCGCCCACGATGCGGAAGAAGTTGGCGGTCTGCTCGTAGATGCGGGGGTGCGACGTGTAGCGGTCGCGGACGAACACGTCCGAACCGGAGCCGTCGGCGTTGCCGGGGCCGGACTCGGGGTAGATCGTCGCGGCGCCGCCCTGGTCGATGAAGTTCTGCGAGAACGGGTTCCCGGCGATCGTGGTGGGCACGTAGTTGACGCCGGCCGGGGGCGGGTAGCCCGGGAAGCCGTAGTCGTTGACCGAGATGAACGGGTCAAGGAGGTACGGAACGAGCGGCTGGGCGTTCAGCTGCGAGCGCGTGAACGTGTTCGCGAACAGCGTGTTGCCGAAGACTTGGAGCGAATCACCGAAGATCTTGTGCTCCGCATTGATCATCGCGCTGTAGCGCTTGAGGGAGCCGATCAGGGTCTCGCCGTTGGCAAGATTGAACGTCTGGAAGTCCTGGTCAGGGGTGACTGCGTTGTAGACGCCCTGGGAAACCAGCTGCTGGATCGTGTACTGGCTGCCTCCCGGGGGGGGAGCCGTATGGTTCGCCAGCTGGTAGAAGTTGTCGGACCCGGTGCCGTTGTCATAGATCTCGATCGTGCCACCCGGCGCCGTGTACGTCCCATAGATCGGGTTCGTGTACGGGCGGGACGAGAGGAACAGGGAGTTGTGCTGGGCGTAGTCGAACGAGACCGTGATGGAGGTCTTGTCGTTGCTGACGCCGCCAACCAAGTATCCCGAGCGCTCCTCATAGCGGCCTGTCGAGGTCGCGAAGCCGTAATGGGCTCCCGTCTCCCAACCGTTATAGTTGGTCTTCAGGATGATGTTGATCACGCCGCCGACCGCGTCCGAGCCGTAGATGGCGGAGGCGCCGTCCTGCAGCACCTCGATGCGCTCGATAGCGGCCACCGGGATGGTGTTGAGGTCGACGAACTGGGAGCCGCCGGTGCTCTCGGCCGGGTCGTTGGCGACGCGGCGGCCGTTGAGGAGGACCAGCGTGGACAGCCCCTTGATGTTCACCGAGGCGCCACCGAAGTTGGAGCCTGTCTGGATCTGCGCATTCTCGGCGCCGATTCCGCTGATGTTCGGGGCCACCTTGCGCAGGAGGTCCAGGGTGTCCGCCGCGACGCCTGATTCCTTCATGGTCGTTGTATCGATCACGGCGACCGGAATCGAAAGGGCCTCGGCAGCCATCGGGATGTTCGATCCGGTGACGACGAATTTCTCGAGAACCTGCGGCTCGCTGTCCGTCGTCGCCACCGTGGAGGAGGTCGTCGTCGTGGTTGTAGTGGTAGTGGCCGCAGCTGCCTGGGCCTTACCGGTGTTGGTCAGAAGGCTGTACGCCGCAAATAGCGGCAGCACAGCTAGAAACTTCCGTAAACGGAGGTTTTTCATAGCTCGTTGTAGTTTGTGTTGTTGTGTTAAGCCTACGCGGCCCGCGCCGCATTGTGCTTGGCCGAGAGGAAACTTCGGATTCACCCAATTGCAACTCCGATTTAACCCGTCCAAGATGCAAGTCAGAGTCGATATCGGTTCCCAAAACCCATCCCTTTCCGCTCAACCAAGTGTATTGTCAAAGGACGTAGGCAGGTCCGTATGTGAACTTGCGCGGATGATGCATGTTCCGTACCGTTCACCCTCTGTTCCTTGATTGCGCACGATTTTTCACTTTCGGGGGTGTTCTGGATTCTACCCTTGGTTGGCGTGCGTCGCTGCCTGTCGAGAGCCGAAGGACTCTCGTAAATCTCCCTTCGAAAAAACAAGCGGCACACACGAAGAAATGCCCCTGGCAGCCTAAATAAGGCAGCCACGTAGTTCCGGCGACACCTGCTAGCCGAGCGCTACGACGACAGCAGGAATAGCGCGCGGAGCGACCCGCGGTCTGCGCGCCGTATCTTCATCCGGGGGTTGGCTTGGGCTTAAGCGCGCGTTTACGCATAACCCCGGCGAGACTAATGTGACGCTACACAGGTAGACGCGGCGTGCAAAGGCCTGGGGCACCCGGGTTCAAATCCCGGCACCTCCACCATTTCAGTCGTCCTAGTGGGCGGACACCGGCCCCGTCGCGGCTGGCGCCGAAGCGGCGCCCGGCGACTTGGCGCTGTCGGCCGAGGGCGCCGCGCCGGCCTTCAGCTGGCGGTCCAGGAAACTCGCAGTCTCGTTCAGGCGGCGGACCTTGTCGGTGAAGGACCATTGGGACTCGGAGTGGCCGGCATTTGGAAACAAAAGGAACTCAACCTGCGGATTGGTGCTCTGCAGCCTCTTCGCCATCATCTGCGCCTCGTCGGCATCCACGACGGGGTCGTTTCCGCCCTGCAGGATGTAGATCGGCTGCTTGATCTCCCCTGCACGGAGGTAGGGGTCTATGATCGGCTCGTCATTCTTGAAATCTTGCCCCTCGAGCAAGGCCCTCCAGAAGACGTAACTATACTCCCGCGAATCCTGCCAACGGTCCTTCTTCAGGAAGTTGCGCCAGTGGGCCACGCCGCAGGTGACGACACCCGCGCGGTAAAGCTCGGGATAGCGGATCAGGCACATGTAGGTCGCCCAGCCGCCGAAGCTTCCTCCCATGACGGCGACCCGCGCGGGGTCCACCCTGCCCTGTTGGATCACGTGCCGCGTGCCGTCGGCGACGTCGTCGATCACCACCGTGTCGAGGCGCGCCTTGAGGCCCGCCGCCTGGTACTTGGCGCCGAAGCCCGACGAGCCCCGGTAGTTGACCTGCAGAACGGCGTAGCCGCGCGCGGCGAGGAACTGCCGCTCGGCATCGAATCCCCATGTGTCGCGCACCATCGGCCCGCCATGGATGTCCACGACAAGCGGGACGGGGCCGGACGCCGCGGATGGGTAGGTGATGTAGGCGTGCACCGCGGCGCCGTCCCTGGCCTGGAAGTCAAATGCCTCGGTTGCCGCCAGGTTCCTGCCCTTCAGGCGCTCTCCAAGCGAAAGCAAGGGTGCGAGCATCCCCTGTGCCGGGCGGAATATGTAGTAGGTCCCGGGGTCCCGGTCACTCATCGAAAAATAGATGAAGGTGCCTCCATCGTTGGACCAGTCCAAGGGAAGGTTCACGTGGTCGGGGAACGCCGCGTCGAGCGCGTGCTGCACCTCCTTGAACTTGGCGTCCAGCCAGATCACCTCCGGGCGCTCGCCCTGGTAGATCATCCCCAACAGCTCTCCCGAGTGCTTCCGGAAAAGGAGCCTGGTCAGCCCGAAGTCGGTGTCCGAGAGGTCGTATTTTGGATTGGCCGCAATGGTCTTCTTGATCACCCCCTCTGACATGCTGAACGCATCGAGCTCATACACGTCGCGATTCAACCGAGATGAGAGGTAGAGGGTGTCGCCGTCCGGACTTATCGCCAGGATATCCGCCACGCGTTCAAGGGCGTCCTTCGCCCCGAAGTTGAACCGGAGGCCGGGCGTCTTCACGTGGGAATCCATCTCCTCCCAGGGGGCCTTCGCCCGCGGCCTGAATTGGAAGTCCTCATGGACGCCGTCGACCCGGAAGTGGATCCGCGTGTTGCCCTGCTCGTCGAAAATGAACTCTCCGCCGTCGGGGTTCTCCAGGTCCCAGCTACGCCCGGTGCGGATGTCATATTTGTAGAAGCTGCCGCTTTGGGCCAGCACGAGGGTCTCGGGGTGCTCGTGAAGCGACATGACGATCTGCGAGACCTTGTCGTCGAGCTTCCTTGTCCTTCCGGACCTCACGTCGAGCAGCATCAGCTCGCTTCGCTGGCGGTACCAACCGTAGTTCCATACCCAGCCGCTCGCGGAGAGATAGACCAACTCGTGGTCCGAAACCCAAGTCAGGCGCGAAATCGTCGTCTCGTGGTCCTCCGTCTTGATCTCGCAGAGCACCTTTTTCCCATCCAGGTCGTACACGACGATCGCGTAGTACGTGTCGCGGTCGCGAAGCGCAGCAAGCAGACGACCATCGTTCGAGAGGACGTAAGGGAACGACTCGTTGAGCTTCAGAAGCTCCAGGGCCGACGGACCCGCCTTCTGCACAAGTGAGGAGTAGTAGGCCCGGACATCGTAGGCTTGCCGCACCTGCGAAGATTTGAGCTCTGCCCCCTCCACGAAGACGTGGAGGCGGCCGACCGAATCGACCCGGTCATGAAAGGCAACGACCACGTGCTTCAGTGTCGACTGCTCAAGGCGGCCGATCGGAATAAACCAAGTTCCCACCGAACCCTCGGAAACGAAGGTGAGCAACGCGAAGACCGGCTTCAGGTCCCGGTCGGCCGTGATGTCCGCTTCGAAGCGGAAATTTGAGGCTTTGGGATCCGACCGCTCCTTGGCAGAAGCAGACCTCAGCGGATCGAGGTCTGCCTTAACGTTGCTGATCTCAATGAAGCCGGTACCGAACTCCTTGGCCGGGCGCATCGTGTAATCGTCAATGCCGGTCTTCTCCCTGTCTCCGTCCTTTTGGACGTAGAGGTATGCGTCACGGCAATCCACGACCGGCAGCATTTCACCCTCGTACTTCGCAACCACCTGCATCTGCGCAAGGCCGAGGGGAACCTGCGCCAAGGCCAAAAACAAAAGCAATGAAACGCGCACGGCCGGCATCAAGTTCACGGCCGGCGCTCTTTTGCGGCAATCTGCTTCGAATTCACTTTGGATCGGAATCCGAACCGAAAGCTGCGCATGCCGCGACTCGAAACGGCGTCACACTTTGATATCGGCGCCCGTTGGACCAGGGGCGTTCATGGGACTGAGCGTCAACGTTGTTGGCAGACGAAGGCCGCCCTCACGGCCCAAGCCCGATTCGATCCGGACCCACATTGCCAAGAATTGCCAGAATGCATGGTCTTGCCTTCTCCTTGCTTCGTTTCCACACACGTTGCTTCTCGTTCCTTTCTATTTGCGCTCAACTAAATCGCGGTCAGCTGGCAACTTAGCTTTGGCGCGGAGCGCCGGTTCAAATCCCGGCACCTCCGCCATTTTATTCCGGTCTCTAAGGCGTTGCTCATGGCTCCGCAGCCTTGCCATTGGGAATGAGGCCGGTCTCATCGGGTACCCCCTACTCCGCATGAGTTCCCCCGCAGCCCGAGTTCGCAACCCCTGGAGCTGGGTGCCCAGTTCCTACCTGTCCGAGGGCATTCCCTTTGCCCTGGTGATCTGGGTGGCGGGGACCATGTACAAGGATCTCGGGCACTCGGACGGCGAGATCACGCTTGCCACCGCGAGCATCGGGATCGCGTGGTCGCTGAAGCCCCTCTGGGCGGCCTTCCTCGACATGTACAGGACGAAGAAGTTCTTCGTCCTGTCGATGGAGATCGTCATCGCGGCGCTCCTGTGCGCCATCGCGGTGGCGCTCCCGCTCCCGAACTACTTCCAGATCTCGATAGCGGTCCTCTGGGTGATGGCCTTCGCCTCGGCCACGCAGGACATCTGCGTGGACGGCATCTATATCACCACGCTGGACCCCCACCGCCAGGCCAAGTTCATCGGCGTCCAGGGCGTCTTCTGGAACGTCGGACGCCTGTTTGCCACGGCGGTGGTGGTGTGGGCGGCGGGCTCTATGAAGCAGGACCACGGCATGTCCGCAAACGCAGCCTGGGGCTGGGCCCTGGGCCTCGCCGCGGCGGCACTCTGCATGCTGGCGGTCTACCACTGGTTCATCCTCCCCACGGGCTCCATCACGGTGCGGCCGAAGGGCCTGGGCGAGATTGGCGCCACGTTCAGGGACTCCATCACCGACTTCTTCCGCAAGGACAAGATATGGGGGATGCTGCTCTTCGTGTTCCTCTACCGGAGCTCGGAGGGCCTCCTCCTGATCGAGGGGCCGCTCTTCCTGCAGGCCGCCCACGCCGTCGGGGGCGTCGGCTTGTCGCTCAAGGAGAAGGGCATCATCGACGGCACGGTCAGCACCTTCGTGAGCCTCTTTGCGGGCCTCCTCGGGGGCGCGTTCATGGCAAGGTACGGCCTGAAGCGCAGCACGCTCATCTTCATGGCGCTGCTCCTGAACATCCCGCACGTGACCTTCGTCATCCTCTCCCAACTTGCCGGGCCCGGCCACGCGCTCTCGCTCTGGACGATCGGCTCCCTCGTGACAGTCGAGAAGTTCGGGTACAGCTTCGGCTTCGTGGCCAACATGCTCTACATGATGCAGCAGATCTCGCCCGGGAAGTACCACATGACGCACTATGCGTACTGCACCGCGCTCATGAACCTGATGCTCGTGCCCACGCAGATGATCAGCGGCCCCCTGGCGGATCATTTCGGCTACAAGGCCTACTTCATAATCGTGATGTTCGCGGCGATCCCTTCGGTGCTTGCGGCGGCGTACGCGCCTTTCCCGAGAAAATTCGGTACGACTGAGGCCGTCACGCTGGCCGCAGAGTAGCGATGGTCCATCCCCGCCCCCGGGGGAGTGCGGCCGCGGGTTGATTTGCGGCGCCGAAAGACCCCGGGTATGGGCACCCTTTTCAGGTCCCGGCACCTCTGCCATTCCTGCCAGGCCGTTTTGCAATCGCTTGACCCACGCGCGTTTCCCATCCGGGACAGTGGAATCGCGTTAATTGAAGGCTGGTCTCGGGCTTGATTTTCCTCCTCTTGGAAAGCCGACTAATGCTCGCTCACGGCGACCTTCCCTCGACAGGACCGCGGCCGGTCGGCGTCCGGCGCGGCCTGGGCGTGGCTGCGGCCCTGTTTGCAACGGTCGCTGGCCATGCCGGTCCGGAGACACCCCGGCTGACCGTCACCGCCTACGACTTCACGACGCTGGCCGGCACCGCGGGGATCTCTGGCGACCTGGACGGCACCGGCGCGGCCGCCGTGTTCAGCTCCCCCAGCTTCGTCGCCGTGGACGCCTCGGGTACCGTCTATGTCAGCGACAATGGAAACAATTCAATCCGTGCGATCACCCCCGGCGGAACGGTAAGCACCTTCGTCCCTTATTATCCGAATTACAATTTCAACGGCCCCCAGGGCGTGGCGGTTGACGCCTCCGGAAATGTCTATGTGGCCGACGAGCTCCACGGGACGATCGACAAGGTGACCCCGGGAGGGGTCGTTTCCCTCCTCGCGGGAGGCAACCCTTCGAATGCCGGCAGCCCCGACGGGACCGGGGCCGCGGCCCGGTTCTCCTACCCGATGGGCATAGCGGTGGACGCGCAGGGCAACGTCTACGTCGCGGACATGTACGACCAGAGCATCCGGAAGGTGTCCCCGGCCGGCGTGGTGACGACGCTGGCCGGGAGCGATTCCGGGGCGGAGTCGGGGAACACGGACGGCGTCGGCAGCGCGGCCTTGTTCTTCAATCCCTCGGCCGTGGCCGTGGACGGCGCGGGCAATGTCTATGTGGCGGACACGGGCAACGGAGAGGTCCGAAAGGTCACGCCCTCGGGCGCGGTGACCACGCTGGCCGGGAGGCCCCAGCAGTTCGTGGCGCCGGCGGGCGTCGCCGTTGACGCAAGCGGCAACGTCTTCGTGTCCGACAACGACACCATCCGCGAGATCACACCCGGGGGCGCGATCACCACGGTGGGCGGGAGCGCCGCAGTCGCGGGCTCGGCCGACGGGATAGGAAGCAACGCGCTGTTCAACCATCCGGTGGGCATCGCCGTCGACGCCGCGGGCAACCTCTACGCGGCCGAACTCTTCAACAAGACCATCCGGAAGGGAATGCCCCAGTCGGAAAGCGCGCCCGCCGTCTCAAGCCAGCCCCAGAGCGCGACCGTAGGGGCCGGCCAGAACGCA
>Ga0265318_10002161_pt1 | contig 10675 bp, 8 predicted proteins | sample 4821metaG_FD_192431 | JGI IMG/M metagenome (GOLD analysis project Ga0265318, IMG submission 192431) | Rhizosphere microbial communities from Carex aquatilis grown in University of Washington, Seatle, WA, United States - 4-8-21 metaG | ecosystem: Host-associated > Plants > Roots > Rhizosphere >... | reverse complement strand
CGCCATAGTGCCGGCAACGGCGGCTGTAGATTATTTGGTGGTCCAGCCCATGGCCAACGAAAATAGCCAGACATCGCTATCATTCCAGTCAACGTTGACCTCTGAGTCCTTGCCGCAGCGCGCAGACACGGGTTGATTTTTAAACTGCGATTTCAGTCCTCACACGGTGGACGTGGATTTTGGAGCTGGTATTTGAATTTACGGTTGTACTGATTTGAACTCTGCGTTCCCAAACGGCCGCTATTGGCGCAAAGCGGACATTGGCCAGCCCTTTCGATGCCATCAATTAAGGCTTAGCCTGTCCCGGCTTCTGGGAAGGGGGCGGCGTCATGCGAGTCAGTCCACATCTGTGCTTTGATGGTCGGTGCCGAGCGGCTTTCGCGGTCTACGAGAAGGTTTTGGGCGGCACGATCCAGACGATGCTCACCTACCGGGAGTCGCCCATGGCGGACCAGGTGGACTTGAATTGGCATGACAAGATCGTGCACGCCACGATGCTGCTCGGAGATGTTGAACTCACCGGGGTCGATCTACGCCCCCAAGATTACCGCCAGCCGCAGGGATTTTGTCACGCTGACAATCGAAGGCCATGACCGATCCAGCCAAATCTTCGCGGCGCTCGCTGAAGGCGGCTCCATTCACATGCCCTTCCAGCGCACGTTCTGGTCACCCGGCTATGGCGTTCTGATTGACCTGTTCGGGGTGCCTTGGGAGATCAATGCCGCAGCTTCGGCGGTCGTGTGAATGTCCGCTTTGCGGCAGCCAATAGCGGACATTCATAGAAGGACGCACACGTAACGTCCCGAAGGTGATGAAAAAGCCCGGTCGGGCCGCCAGTTATCGGGGAGGAGAGCCTGGAGCAGCCAGCCGCGAGAAAAGTGGCGGCGGAAATTGGGGCGCGCTTCATGGATGTCGAAGCGGCCGTCCCTGGAATGGCGGCAGAGCTTCCCCGGACCTGGCCGAACGTCTTAGCCCCAGCTTGCCTGGATGCCCAGGCTATTGCCGAGGTCAAAGGCCGCGGCGGGAATTTCCAGCATCGGCGCGCCCAGCCATTTGCCCTGGCCACAATGGAAGCCCATGGTGCGGACGGCCTTGGCCATGGCCTCGTTTTCGATCCATTCGGCGATGGTGGTGACACCCATCTCGCCGCACAGTTTGGCCATCCCGCCCAATAGCGCATCGTCGCGCTCGGAGCGACCTATCTTCATGATCATGGCGCCGTCGAACTTCACGAAATCCACCTGGAAGGCATGCAGGTAATTGATCGAAGCCGCACCGGCGCCGAAATCGTCCAGCCCGACGCGATAGCCCATGGCGCGGAGCTCGGCGATCGCCTTGCCGGCGCTTTCCAGGTCGGTGATGGCGGCGGTTTCCGTGATCTCGATCAGGACGCGCGGCGCCAGCTTGCGGCGCTTGGCCAGAATCGTGGCCAGCATGCCGAAGCTGGCGGGCGAAGCGATTGTCGCGCCGGAGATATTAAAAGCGATATGGGCGCTGGTTTTCTGCTCGATCAGGCTGAGAACCTTGCTGGCCACCGCCAGGTCGAAGGCATTGGCGATGCCAAGCGCCTCGATGAACTTGACCGTCTCACCGGTGCCTTCGGGATTACTGAAGCGTGCCAACGCCTCGTAGTGCGAGACCTTGCCGGTCGTGAGATCGCAGATCCGCTGGTAGGCGATCTCGAAAGCTCCCTCGCCCACCGTCTTGGTCATGGCCGCCAGACGCAACAGGGTTTCGTCCATCATGCCGGCGAAGGCGCCGGCGATGTCGCCATTGCCCCCATCCGTCCTGCCCTTCTCGGCGAATCGCTCAATCACGTAGCGCATCGACAGCAAACGCTGCCCGGGGCTGAGACCGGCGCCCTGCAGTCCGATCTGGGTTTCCCCGATCCGGGGCGGCGCCAGGTTGCTGGCGGCGAATGCGCCGGAAATCTTGTGGGCGAGGCCCAAACTGCCGCGCGCCGCGGGCGACAAGGCGCCAAAGCCGGTGTCGGAGATACGTCCCGAGACGCTGGCACCTGCGGTCAGAAAACTGTCGCCGATGCGCAGCAACAGCTCGTCGGCGCCGTCCGGTGAAAGCTGGGCGCAGAGTTCGGGCAGGTCGGGCACATTGACCAGTGTCAGGGTATCGCGGTCGCCCGCCTTCTCGACAACGGCCATGAAACTGTCGCGGGAGGCCAGGCCGGTCTTGGGATCGACCTGGACGCGGGGATCGCGCACGCCGGGGCGCGCCAGGGTACAGGAAATATTGGCGCCGTTTTCCGGCAGCCGGAACATGGCGAGGTTGGCGTTGGCGCCCGTAGCCAGAGTCAGCATGAAAGGGCCGGCGCGGTCGCCGCTTTTCAGCGCCTTGGCGAAGCTGGCGAACTTGCTGCCTTCCGACGGCTGGAACAGTTGGCCAGCGGGCTTGCCCAACAGGTTTTCGCAGCTTTCTTTGACCAGATCGTTGGCCGCACCGGCGGTGAACAGGATCGTACCCTCCGTGTCCATCTCGAACAGGAAGTCGGCATTGGTGAAGGCGAAGCCTAGGATACGGGCTGACGGCGACATGCGATCCCCGATGCGGGCGGTCCCGTCAGACTGTCAGGAATACCTTAGGATGCCGTAAATGGCGTCACAGGGACGCCCCGAAGCCCGGAAAATGGCGCGACTGAGCGGGGTTTCGGCGAAACCCCATCCTGAAGGATATACCTGAGGCCATACTCGATAGCAGTGGCCGCGCTTTCATCTTTCCAAAAGCGATATATGGTCGCGAACATGGTTGGATGTTATCCCCAGGGTTGATGACATAAGTTTAAGAAGGGGAAATTTCTGGATCTTCGTCTTCCCTGAAGGCAACCAGTTAGCTCATGCTAAATGTAGCTCCTAAGGCTAAGCATGCACAGACGAAGCAATCGATTTCACCGCAGAACTTCCTCGAAATTGGCTCCATCCAGCGTCGCGCCATCGAATTTCGTTGATAACGTCACTCCACTTTTCAGCTGGAGAGGCAATAAGTTGGCCTGGCGAAAAATGGCATGAGCCAGGTTCGCACCTTGGAAAGACGCACCACGAAGATCAGCTCCGATAAACAATGCGCCTCGCAAATCGGCGCCGTCAAAATTTGCCGCTTGAAGTTCACAACCTGTGAAATCTGCATTTACAGCAAGTGTCTTGGTGCATTTAATCCCTGTGAGCTTGCGATTTTTCATTACAGGAGCGAGCAGACGGATATCCTCTCCCTCAAGGTTTGCGGCGGCGCCATGACGGCCACCCGATTCAGCCCAACGTTGGGCGGTTTCCAAAATTTGCATCAACTGAGGAAGGCGCGACTGCTGTTGCGGACCGGGGTCAGTGATGCAGTTCTTGAGCCTGGACGGCGGCAGACGAAGCTCTGCAATTTTTACGCCGATCAGTACCGCGCCTTCAAAACTGGCATTGCCCAGGGTCGTTCCGGCAAAAGAAGCACCGTTTAATAGTGCACCGTCAAAGTTCGCGTCCTTCAGGTTGGCATTTTGCAGTTTTGCTCCTTTCAGGGAACAATTCGCAAAGCTCACTATAGTTGACTTGTCTTTATCCTGTCCGACGATCGTCCATTTATCATTGCCGGTAACGACGATGGTCGCTTGGCGAAAATCGGCGCCATCCATATCTGCAAATTCAAAGCTCGCGCCTTGGACGCGGGCACCACGCAAATCCGCTCTCTTCAGGCTTGCTTCGGCCAGGTTGGCCCTGGTCAGATCAGCGCACGAAAGCGATGCAAGATCGAGGCTGGCGCCCGCAAAGTTGGCTCCTTGTAAATTCGCGCCTGAAAAATTAATCGAGTCGAGCCGGCGTTTTCTTAAATTCACGCCCGGAAACTTGGTGAGGCGCAAATCGGCACGCTGGCCTCCGCGACATCGCAACACATAATCCTCGTGCGCCCTGATTGTCGCAACGAACTGTGCGGCACTGATTGGCGCACCGTGGGAATCGCAGCCCGGGCTTTGCGCCTCCAGACTGCGGCCTGAGCCAATATCCGCGCCTGTCGCGCCACTGAGGCCGGGAGGACGTTGCTTTCCCGATGCAGGCATTGCCACTGCATCGCTTTCATTCGCCGTGATAATTCCAGACATAGCGATCATCCGTATAACAGGAAGCCAGCCGCTGCATGATGGGGAACATGTGTTTAGGTGTGATCTTTGATTAGTTTAAAATTTTATATGCTCTCGCATCTGGCTCAAGCCATTGACCTGCTTCCCATATTGCCCCGTTCATGAGGAGGTCTGTTCTGGTTAACTGAAAGGTCTGCAATATCACCAGAGTAGAACGCTCTGACTGAGGCAAGTCCGCCATGGGTCAGAAGCGGATATCGCCGCCGCTCAACGCGCCGCATCCTCGGCGCGATGGGCCGTTACGACCGATCCGGCAAGGTCTAGTTCAGAAGTCAGGAGCATCGGCAGACGCTGCCGAAATTCCGTGTCGCCGGCCCTGAATATCACTCCATCAGTAGGCGTAATCCAGTATCCGTCCTCGAAGGTGACGATGGCCGCGACCGGTGCCATGCAGTCGCGCAGGATGATGGAGCACTCCGACGATCGGCCCAGGCTGACCTTTCCGTTGAAGATGATCCACCTGGTCTCCAGCTGCCCCTTCAGCACAGACCATGCCTTTTCTCCAAGGTCAGTCAGAAGCGTCTGTTCGTCATATTCGAACTCCACCAGGACGGCATCCTGGTCATAGAACCGTCGCTGCAGCAGCAGCGAAACTGGCGCCTGGCCGCCGGAGGCAAGGCATATCTCCACCAAGGTATTGCCGACCGGAAGCAAATAAGGGCGGTGCGGATCGAGTCTGTCGCCATCGACAAGGTGGCCGTGCCTGCTGCCGGTATCCTCGACGAAATATTGGTCGTCTCGCCGAAATATGCGCAGGTTCCTGTCGCCAGGATTGAACCAGGAACACTGCACTGAAATATCGGGCGATGCCGTGGGTGATGGGCGCCCCAGTGTCACGCTGTTGCGGGGCAGCAGGCGGTAATTGCGCGAGGACGTCCGGATTTCAACCTCGCCATCTGAAAGCAATTCGCCTTCTAGTTGTGATTGCAGCTGCCCGATCCGGGAACAGGGCGCGTGCCCCCCCGGCATCTTTTCGAGCGCGCGCATCGCCTCGTGGCAGGAAGCAAGAGCCGGCACCGTTCTGCCGCCAAGAACGAGCGGCGGGATCTTCAGCACCAGATCCCTAGCGCGGTCGGCGGAAATGACCGGCACTGCCGGCGCGGCATAGGGCCCGACCTTCATGGGGACCGGAGGCGCTATGTCATTGGCAAGATCGTTCAAAAGCGCCTGGATGAGCGCGACTTTTGGCAACTGAAACGCCGCGGAACCCGATAGCGCACCACGCGATTTCTTCCAGTCTGTAAAGAAAGGAACGATCGCCTCTACCGGAAGGGATTTGCAGACGAAAAAGCCCTGCACTTCGTCGCAGCCGATGCGACGGAGTTCCTCAAACATCTTTTCCGTTTCAACGCCTTCGGCGACGACTCTAATGCCCATGCGCTTGGCCAAGGTCACCGCGGATTCGACCACCTCCCTGGCGCCTGGCTTCCTATCCATCTCGAGGACAAAGCTCTTGTCAATCTTCATCTCCGAAATGGGCAGCCGGTAAAGCGTGGCGAGCGACGAAAATCCAGTGCCGAAATCGTCTATGGAGAGCTTGAAGCCCTTTTCGTGCAGGTTCCGGAGTATCTCGCCAGCTTGCTCATCGGTCGCACCCGCTGCTGTTTCGGTGATTTCCAAGGTGATCCATTTCGGATCCATCCGGAATTCTGCACAACGTTGAAGGAAGGAGTCGAACCAATCCCGGTCGGCCAGCAGAAGAGGCGACACATTGAGCGCAAGCCGGATAGGAAGCCCAGCGCTATTCCACGATTGCCAGGCCCGGAAGGTATCGCAAGCCACCAAGTCCGTCAGTTTGAAAATCAGGCCGTTGGCTTCGGCAATGGCGATGAATGTGTCCGGTGAAATCGCCCCGAACGCCGGATCGCCAATGCGGCACAGGGCTTCGACGCCGAACTGCGACGTCTGGTTGCTGAGCAGGGCGACTTTCGGCTGGTATTCCACCCGGAAATGCCGGTTGTCCAGACAGGCCTCAAGTTCCCTTGGTCCGAACTGGGCGTTTCCGGCGCGCACGGTATGGCGGTCGCGCAGCGGCTTATCGCTGGGCGCGCTGCTATTTTGCTGGGCGTATTTGAGAACAGATTCTGCCATGCTGGATATCCGAACAGGAAAGCAGCATAACCGTGCCTTGGAAATAAGTTATTAACCTGGCCGGTTCCGCGACACCGGCAATGGGCAGACCACAGGCAATATCGAGGCCGAACCCAACCCGCGCCGGGGCCTGATCACCCCTGCCGGGCAATGTCCGTTTTGGGTCAGAGGAGACCATTAGAGCAGTTGGCTATCGCCGCGACCGCACTTTTAAGTCGCTGATCGAACCTACGTTTTCAGCAGCCAATAGTGGCTTTTCACACAATCACACTATTTGCGGCGGCGATTTTCCGAGCAAAAGCGGAGCTAGTCGGCGCGCTCCGCACCACATGACGATTCTCAATGTCCGCTTTGCGCGGCCAGCTCAACCGGTCGATGCAACGCGCCGGCATTGCGCACCTCGTTCAGCATGCGCACCTGGGTGTAACCCGACAATACTATGATGGGCACGAAGCGCAGGGGCTCCTTCTGCTCGCGCCGGATCCAGCGGATCAGGTCCGAGCCGGCCATGTCGGGAAGATCCGCCTCGATGATCGCCAGCGTGACCCAATTGTCCTTCATATATTCCATGGCGGTAGCGCCACTGTCGCAAGAGCGGATATGCTGCACCCCGAAGCCGGCCATCATCTGGGCCACTAGCGCGCGGTAATAATGGTTGCGGTCGACGAGCAGAACGCCGATGCCGCGCAGATTTAATCGGAGTTGAGCCATCGCGCCCTCCCCAGCTCGCGGCAAACTTATTGTACACAGTAAGGTCACGTTGGTTAAAGTTGTCTTATATCTCTTCTTCTGAGAGATTCAGCCCGTTTCCAACAATCAGCAATGTACGAAAGCGACAATATAGGGGCGCGCCACTCTGCTTTCGTCCGCGTTGTCGGGCTGACGGAGAATACCGGCCTGCATTTCGCGCACTATAATTTCATACGCTAGCCGGATCCGAAGGCAACGAGCCGCCTTTGATCACTTTGATCTTCTTGGGTACGCGGATGCGACGCTCCTCGCCGCTCCTGAGCGGGCGCTGGCGGACGCGGCGATCAGGACCGAAATATTCTGGAGCCTTGATGAAGGGCCGCGGATTGACCAGCGCCGCTTTTAGCTTGGTCATCACCGTCTTGGGGCTGATCGGGGAAGTGAGAAAGTCGGTGGCGCCCGTGTCGCGCGGCGCTTCCACGGCGCGGCGGCGGGCGCGCTCATGGAAGACGAAGATTGGGATCATGGGATTGAGGATGCCAGCCTTGTGGCGCACCGCCCGCGGGAAGGTCAAATCGTCCACCGTCTCGCTGTTTTCGTCACAGAAGATGGCGTCGTAGTTAGGCCCCCCAGAAGCGCGATTACTTTGATCCGCGAAATTGTCACCCTAGAACCCCCTGTTTGAGGGCCCTAAATGTAGCTCCTAAGGCCATGCATGCACAGACGAAGCCATCGATTTCACCGCAGAGCTTCCTTGAAATTGGCTCCATCCAGCGTCGCGCCATCGAATTTCGCTGATAACGTCACTCCGCTCTTCAGTTGAAGAGGCAATAAGTTGGCCTGCCGAAAACTTGTATGGGCCAGGTTCGCACCTTGGAAAGACGCGCCACGAAGATCAGCTCCAATAAACAATGCGCCTCGCAAATCGGCGCCATCAAAATTTGCTCCTTGAAGCTCACAACCTGTGAAATCTGCGCTTACAGCAAGTGTCTTGCGGCACTTAATCCCTGTGAGTTTGCGATTTTTCATTACAGGAGCGAGCAGACGGATATCCTCTCCCTCAAGGTTTGCGGCGGCACCTTGACGGCCACCTGATTCAGCCCAAAGTTGGGCGGTTTCCAAGATGTGCATCAACTGGGGAAGGCGCGACTGCTGTTCCGGACCGGGGTCAGTGATGCAGTTCTTGAGCCTGGACGGCGGCAAACGAAGCTCCGCAACTTTCACGCCGACCAGGACCGCGCCTTCAAAGCTGGCATTGCCCAGGGTCGTTCCGGCAAAAGAAGCACCGTTCAATATGGCGCCGTCAAAGTTCGCGTCCTTCAAATTGGCATTTTGCAGTTTTGCGCCTTTCAGGGAACAATTCGCAAAGCTCACTATAGTTGACTTGTCTTTATCCTGTCCGACGATCGTCCATTTATCATTACCGGTAACGACGATGGTCGCTTGGCGAAAATCGACCCCATCCATATTTGCAAATTCAAAGCTCGCGCCTTGGACGCGAGCACCGCGCAAGTCCGCACTCTTCAGGCTTGCTACGGCCAGGTTGGCCCTGGTCAGATCAACGCACGAAAGCAAAGCATTATCGAGGCTGGCTCCTGCAAAGTTGGCCCCTTGCAAATTCGCGCCTGAAAAATTGATCCCGTCAAGCCGGCGTTTTCTTAAATTGACACCCGGAAACTTGGTGAAGCGCAAATCAGCCCGCCTGCCTCCGCGACACCGCGATACGTAATCCTCGTGCGACCTGATCGTCGCAACGAAATGTGCGGCACTGATTGGCGCGCCCTGGGAATCGCAGCCCGGGCTTTGCGCTTCCGGACTGTGGCCCGAGCCAACGGCCGTGTCTATCGCACCATTGGGGCCGAGAGACCGTTGTCTTCCTGATGCAGGCATTGCTACCACATCGCTTTCATTCGCCGTGATAATTCCAGACATAACGACCATCCCCATAACAGGAAGTCAGCCGCTGGATGATAGGAAACATTTGTTTAGCTGCGTTTCTTGATTAGCTTAAAGTTTTATATGTTCTCGCATCATCGAAGCGGTCGACTATTTATTCAACCTGCCCTGATTAACGAGAATTTATCTTGTTAGCGACTATGCTGATTGGTAGCGCCAGAAAAGGAGCGCGGTGGGTGTGGTCATGCAAGCAAAGCAGAGAGCGGAAACGCTCTCGTCAAGCCATGAACAGCGTGAGTTTAAGCAAAACGTTGCCAACCTTCCTGGCAGCCTGATCGTGCCCGCCGAAGACGCCGCTCTCCCATGTCAGGTCTTAAATCTGTCTGGTGTTGGCGCTGGTGTGCGCTGCGAAGACCCGCCACCCCTGCATACCTACGTTATTCTCTACATCGATGGATTCGGCCGATTAGAAGCCGTGATAAGACGATTTGTTGAAGGCGAGCTGAGTCTGCAGTTCGCCTTCAACGAAGCAAAGCGGCAACGCCTTTTGGACAAGATCTACAATTATGCAAACGACGGCGTCACAGGCAAAACTGGACTGCGCCGTCATTCCAGGCTCCCATCGATATCTAATATCCGCTTCACCCTGCGCAGCGGCGCCGAATTTCACTGCGAGATCATCGATGTTTCCGTGCAAGGACTCTCCCTCCGAACGGATATACGCCCTTCCATTAATGAGCTCATCAGCATAGGTCAGAAATGTGGACGTGTAGTGCGCCATCATAGTGAAGGCATTGCCGTTGATTTTTCCGACATGACAGACGGTCAATCCCATGGCCGTTGAAGCCCCAAGTCGCAACTTGAACAAAATACGCGACGCATCGTCGAACCGCATCCTCAACCTAACCGCAATTGGGCTTAGCAACGCCGACAACCCGGCGCATCGTGCAAAGCCACTGTTTCTTTCTCCAGCAATAAACAATGCGATAATTCTGAAACACAGGCTTCGCGCAAATGAGGGCGATTGTTTTTCGGATACCCGCACGACCGTAACCAAGATTATTATTCCGTTCGAAAGAACGAATCTGCGTTCGGGCGGCCGTTCCTTGTATGTCGATCATGAAGATTTTGAACAACTGTTCGGAGAAATGGGTAATTACAGGACCGAAGCGAAATTGGCGCGCGACCTGGCTGTGATGCGCCTGATTGACAAATTGCCTTCCCTTGATCCTTTCCTGCTTCGAGAACAATTGCGTAGCAACGGTATAGACGCCGATGCGTCATATTTTGAGATATCTCCCGCTGACCGGCAGCGTATGCATGGTTACGCCAGCAAGGAATTAAGCCGTCTGATAAGCTTGGTGAATCGCGGTCCGGCGGGCGCGGCGGAAAACTCCACATTGAAAATGGTTACGGCGCTTCTTTCCAATGAGGTCAACGAGAAGCTGGAACCGATGCGGGTCACGCTTGGTCTGAATCGCAACGAATTTTGTGAAGGTGTATTCAGTTGGCGCGGATTTATTTATTACAAATGGACCATGAATGACTTTTGCCCCAGTCTTCTAAAATCGCTTGGTGAAATAAGAGAGCTGGCGCCCGTCGGAAAAGTGAGCTCCGACCAGAAAGCATATTTTACGAAATGCAAGACGGCCATCATCCGGGGGGCCAAATTAAGCATCGAAAGGGTTGGAGAGATTATCGGCATATATGATTACGCATATGGAGGCCTTATCGAGCGCGGCGATCCAAAATCGTTCCGCGACTTCTTGATCGCTGCGCCCTCATTATTCTTGGAAATAGGCGAAAAGTTGGGCGCATTATATCATATGAGCAGTTTTTGGAAGTATCGCTTCCCGGATGGCTCAT
>Ga0265318_10002153_pt1 | contig 10697 bp, 11 predicted proteins | sample 4821metaG_FD_192431 | JGI IMG/M metagenome (GOLD analysis project Ga0265318, IMG submission 192431) | Rhizosphere microbial communities from Carex aquatilis grown in University of Washington, Seatle, WA, United States - 4-8-21 metaG | ecosystem: Host-associated > Plants > Roots > Rhizosphere >... | reverse complement strand
CCGATCGGCGGCGTCGCCGCGGCGGCGGCAACGTATTCCTCACGCGGCGGCGAATAGACATCCAGCATCACGGCATTCTCGCTGCCCAGCACGACAGTGGCGCCGTGCGGCACGTTGCGCTTGATCACCATGATATCGCCGGCGTGGAGCGTCACTTCTTCCTCGCCCAGCGTGGTGCGCACGCTGCCCGCCAGCATGATGCAGAACTGCTCGTGCTCGGCATGGGAGTGGATCGGCGTCGGCGCGCGGCCGACCGGGAAATCCCAGCGCACCAGCGTCACCCTCTCGCCTCCGATCAGCACGCCAGCGAGATCGGGCCGGATGCGGTGAAACGGCCCCTCGCCCGCGCGAAACACCACCTGCTCACTCATGCGAACTGCCTCCACCGAAAAGAAAATGGCCGGCGCCGGAGGGGCGCCGGCCATTCGATCGGCTAGAGCTTACTGCACTCCCCAGATCTTCTTGTACTGGTCCTGATACCCGTTCTGCGGGTCGTAGCGGTTGTCCTTGCCACCATCGAGGTCGACGTTGTCCTTGGTGACGAGGTGCACCTTGGTCACGTACCCGGACGGGGGCTGACCGGCGAAGGCGCGGTTGAGCTCGTCGATGAGCTGCCAGCCATGCATGTAGGCCGGCTCCGGAACCGTGGCGATCTGGAACTGGCCGGTGCGGATGCGCTCGTAGGCGGAAACCGAGCCGTCACCCGCCGAGATCAGGAACGGAGGATTGCCGGGCTCGACGCCGGCCGACTTCAAGGTCGGCACGACGAAGTCGAAGTACACGTCGTTGAAGGTCAGCATGTAACCGAGGTTCTTGCCGAACTTCTGGAGCAGCGAGTTGGTCAGTGAGGGAGTGCGCTGCGGCACCTCGCCGAACGGCCCGTTGTCCTCAGACAGCAGCTTGCAGGTGTCGCACTCCTTGATCGCCTTCTCGATCGCGTCCGACTTGGTGACGACGATCTGGTACTGGCGGTCGGAGATGACTTCCGCCTGCGCCGTGCCGTTCGAGTGAACGACGGCGTATTCGCCGGCGAGGTAGGCGATCTGATCCGGCGGGGTCGAGACGTTGACGATGATGTGGGCATCAGGAACCGGGCCCGGCGACGACGTCGAGTGCCAGGAGACGATCTTGATGCCGGCGGCGGAGGCCTGATCGAGGGCGGCCTTGTTGGAGGCCGGGTCGATCGAGCCGAGGATGATGCCGTCCGGCTTCAGGGCGATCGCCTGCTGGAGGGCGTTGGCGCTGTCGGTGGCGTTGCCCTTGCCGTCGATGACGGAGAAGTTCCAGCCGAGGACCTTGGCGGCATCGCCAGCGCCCTTGGAGGCGTCGGCATTGCCCGACGAGTTCTGGGTCAGCGACACGAAGACGACGGTCTTGCCCTTGGCGGCCGTCGGGCCGCTGGTCGGACCATCCCAGGCGCCGCCGCCGGGCGCGGTGGCCGCAGCGACGTCCGCTTTCATGCGATCAAGGAACCCCGTGTCGGCGGAGGCCGGCACGGCCAGTGCGGCCGTAATAGTGAGCCCGGCGGTCAGGAGCAGCGCTCCCCTCGGGCTGAACAAAGACTTCCGTTTCATTTCACATTCCTCCCTAGGATTGTGCCCCGGGCGCGGCACGCACGGGGGTCTTCATGTAATCGCCTCAGGCTTTCCTGCGGCGGGCGGCGTAACCGGCGAGGCCGACCGAAATGATCAGCGCCCCGCCCTGGAAAATCGGTTCGACGAAGAAGGAGTTGCCCAACTGCTGGAGGCCGGCGATGCCGACTGCCAGCACGAGGACGGCGATGATCGTGCCGGCAGCGTTGACGCGGCCGGGACGAACGGTGGTGGCGCCGAGCAGCGCGCCGACAAAGGCCGGCAGGAGGAACTCGGGCCCGACGGAACTCTGGGCGACCTGCAGACGGGCGGCGAGGATGACGCCGGCCAGCCCGACGATGAGGCCGCCGCAGACGAAGCTGCCCATGACCAGACGGCGGCTGTTGACGCCGCTGAGTTCGGCGGCGCGGCGGTTCGCGCCGATGGCGTAGAGCTGGCGGCCGACCGGAAAATGCTCGAGCCCAAGCCAGGCCAGCACTGCGATCACCGCGACGATGTAGGTGGGGAACGGCAGGCCGAGCACGCGCCCGTCATTGATCAGGGCAAAGGGTGGCGGCACGACGCCGACGACCTGGGTGCCGTTGGTGATGAAGGTGCCGACGCCGTAGAGGATGGTGCCGACGCCAAGCGTCGCGATGAACGAATCGATCTTGGCGTATTCGACGAGCACGCCGTTGATCCAGCCGATGAGTCCGCCCGCCGCGATGGTGATGATCACGACGACCGGCCACGGCACGCCGGCCCACACGATCAGGCTCATCGCGATGATGTGCATGAGGCCGATCGAGTAGGCGATCGACAGATCGTAGTTGCCGCAGGCGATGACCAGCATCTCGGCCATCGCCAGCAGCGCCACAGTAGTGTTGTTGCCGAGAATGGCGCGGAGCGTCTGGATGCCGGCGAAGGTGCCGGGCAGCAGGATCGCGAAGAGGGCGATGAGCAGGATGCCGAAGACGAGCAGCCCGTTCGTTGCAAGAATCTGCAGCGCCATGCTGCGGACGCCGCTTCTGGGCGGTGGCGGCGGAGCATCTCCACCGCCGTCCTTCACCTCGAGTTCGGGATCGGCGCTCATGCGACCCTCCCGTGTGGCTGGGGCGAGGCTTCGGCGATGCCGCCGACGGCCTGGGTCAGCGCCTCGACGCTGATCTCGGCACGGCTCAATTCGGCGACGATGCGGCCGCGGCTGAAGGCAAGCACGCGGTCGCAGATCTGGGCGAGTTCATCGAGGTCGGACGACACGACGACGATCGCGGTGCCAGCCGCGGCATCTTCGGTCAGCATGCGATAGATCTGGGCCTTGGCACCGACATCGACCCCGATGGTCGGATCCTCGAGCACGAGCACGCGGTATTTGCGCCCGGCCCAGCGGGCGAGCACGACCTTCTGCTGGTTGCCGCCGGAAAGGGTGCTGATGTCGCGGTCGGGCTGCGGCGGCCGCACATCGAACCGGCGCAGCACCTCGGCGCAGTCGCGGCGCTCCGCCTTGAGATTGCGGTAGGTCAGGCTGGTGGCGCCGAAATTCAGCGGGTTGAGGTAGAGGTTTTCCTTCACGGTCATGGTGCCGGCCAGCGCCTCCTCGGCACGCTTGCCGGTGACGAAGCCGATACCCGCTGCGATGGCATCCGCCGGGCTGTGGAGATCGCGCTGGCGGCCGCCGACGATGACGGCGCCGCTGGTGCGGGGCAGGACGCCGGCGATGCCGCGACCGATCGCCTCGTGGCCCTGGCCGCGCAGGCCGGCGAGGCCGACGACCTCGCCCGGACCGACTTCGAATGAAACCGGGCCGAACAGGCCGACGCGGAAATCCTTGACGGCGAGCGCGGGAGCGCCACCGGCCGCGGTGCGCGCGCGGGTGCGGGTGACGAGCGTGCCGCCGACGATTTCCTTGACCAGTTGCTCCGGCGAAATGTCGAGCGGGCGATGGACGGCGACGACGCGCCCGTCGCGAAGCACGGTGACCGCATCGGCCAGGCGGAACACTTCATCGAGGCGGTGGCTGACGTAGATGATGCTCATCCCGCTGTCGCGGAGGCGGGCAAGGATGCGGAACAGGCGGCCGACGTCAGCTTCGGGCAGGCTCGCGGTCGGCTCATCGAGCACGAGCAGCTCGGCCTTGCGCGACAGGGCGCGGGCGATCGCCACGATCGATTTTTCGGCGCGGCTGAGATCGGCGACCGGACGATCGAGCGGCAGCGGCGAGCCGAGGAAATCCAGCGCCTTCTCGGCCGTCGCGGAAACCGCGCGCCAGTCGATCATGCGATTCTTCTTGCGCGGGTAGCCGTAGCCCATCGCCATGTTCTCGCCGACGCTCATCGTCTCGATGAGGCCGAGATCCTGATGGACGAAGGCGATGCGATGATCGCCGCGCGGGGCGACGAGCTTGCCGTCGATCAGCAGCGTTCCCGAGTCGGCGGTGTAGATGCCGGCGAGGATCTTGATCAGGGTGGACTTGCCGGCGCCGTTGGCGCCGAGCAGGGCGTGGATTTCACCGCGCAGGACGGAAAAATCGACGGCGCGAAGCGCCTGCGTGCCGCCGAAGGTTTTGCTGAGGCCGGTGAGGGAGAGGACCGGCGGCGCCGTCTCGGATCTAATGGCGGCGGCGGGTTTCACAGCGCTGCCCTCTGCTTCGTCGCATCCGCCTCGGCAACGATCGGATTGCTGAGGACGCCAATCTTGTCGATCTCGATCTCGCAGATGTCGCCGGGGCGCATCCACACCGGCGGCTTGCGGGCATGGCCAACGCCGGCCGGCGTGCCCATGGCAATGACGTCGCCGGTCTCCAGCGTCATCACCTGCGAAAGGAGGCCGATGGTCTTGGCCACGCTGAACATCATGTCGGCGGTGTTGCCGTCCTGCATGACGGCGCCGTTCAGGCGCGACTTGATGCGGAGGCCCATGGCGCCCGGCGGCAGTTCGTCGGGCGTCACCAGCTCGGGCCCGAAGGCGCCGGTGCCGTCGAAATTCTTGCCGGGCGTCCACTGCGTCGTGATGCGCTGGTATTCGCGCACGGTGGCATCGTTGAACAGGGCATATCCGGCGACATGGCGGAGCGCCGTACCCTCGTCCGCCCAGCGCGCCGGCTGGCCGATGACCACCGCGAGCTCGGCCTCGTAATCCAGCGTATCGGAGAGCGACGGCCGGACGATTGGTTCGCCGGCGGCGGCAAGCGAGGTCGGGCCGCGCATGAAGAGTGTCGGCCACGACGGCAGGTCGTGATGCCCGCCTTCCTTGGCGTGATCGACGTAGTTCAGCCCGAGACAGACGAATTTCCCCGGACGGGGGATGACCGGGAGCAGCGCCAGACTGGCCCACGCGCGCACGGGCGCACCGCGCTTCAGGGCCTCGTCCGCGAGTTGCTGGATCGCGACCGGCGACAGGCGCAGCAGATCGAACAGCGCAATCCGATCCGAAAGATCGACCACGCCTCCCGGGACTTTCACGCCGAAGCCGTCGCTGCCGGCGAGACGGTACGAAACAATCCGCATACGAACGCCTTCCTCCCGCTCTGTTTTTATAACGACAAAAGTGGATTGCAAGGCAATTTTGTCGATAAAAAATGCCGCAATGCCATATTTCTCGACAATGCGACGACCGCGAATTACAGTTGATCGAGGCGGGGATTCCAGAGAAGGGCGATGGCGGACACGGAATCGGGCCCAGCCCCAGGCACCAGCCTCGCCCAGCTCGCCTACCAGCGCATTCGCGGCGACATCCTCGGCGGCGAGTTGAAGCCCGACGAGAAACTGAAGATCCATGCGCTCCGCCAGCGCTATGGCACCGGCGCCAGCCCGCTGCGCGAGGCGCTGAGCCAGCTCACCGCCGACGGCCTCGTGAAGCGCGCGGACAAGCGTGGTTTCCGCGTCGCGCCCGCGGATGACGGCGATCTCGACGAACTGGTGCAGACGCGCTGCTGGCTCGAGGGCAATGCGCTCCGTGAATCGATCACGCACGGCACCGCCAAGTGGGAACACGCGGTGGTCATCGCGATCTACGAGCTGGCGCGGGCGCCGCGTTCGATCGGCGATCGCGAGTTCCGCGCCAACCCGGAATGGGAGCGGCTGCACAAGCGTTTCCACATGGCGCTGATCTCCGGCTGCGGCAACCGCATCGCCGTGGATCTCGCCGACCAGCTCTACGATCGCGCCGTGCGTTACCGCTCGCTGTCGATCGCGCGCTCCTTCGCGCGCCGCGACGTGGTGAAGGAACACCAGGAGCTCGCCGACGCCGTGCTTGACCGGAACACCGAGCGGGCCGTGGCGCTGCTCAACGCCCATTATCAGCGCACCGCGCGCCTGCTCGTTGAGCCGGGCCAGGAAGGCAGCGACAAGTAATCGCCGGCTTGCGGCAGCGGCTCCCGCGCACCTATTCGCGCGTGTCGACCGTGATGACCACCTCCGCCGTGCCGCGGGATGCGGTGACGAGGTCGTAGTTGGGGAGATCGACGCTTTCGACATGCCGCAGGTTGCGTTCCGCGGTGAACAAGCCTTCCGCGGCGTGGCGTTTCAGCAGGCGTTCGCGCACCAGCAACCGCGGCACATCAAGGAAGATGCGCCGGTCGAGGGCCGCAGCGACCTCCGGCCAGGCGCCATCGGAGAGCAGCAGGTAGTTGCCCTCGACGAGCAGCACGTGGGCTCCAGCCGGGATCGCGATCATGTCGTCGACGACATCTTCGATCTTGCGCGAATACCCTGGACCGCGAACTGATCCCCGCGCCGTCTTCGAGGTGGCGAGGAAGGCCGCGAAGGCGGCCGCCTCGAAGGTCTGCGGGGCGCCCTTGAAGCGCGCGAGATCAAGCGCCTCCAGCTTGGCGTGCCGCATGTGGAAGCCATCCATCGGGACGACGACGGCTGACTCCGCATGGCCGTCGTTCAGGGCGCGCGCTACCGCTGCCGCCATGGTCGACTTGCCGACGCCGGGACCGCCGGCGATGCCGTACAGCACGCGCCGACCGAGTGACCGGGCGACCGCCACGGCATCGCGCGCCAGGAAGACGACCGCCTCCGGAAACGTCAGGGTGAGTTCAAGCGGCATCGCGCCGAGGTCCGTGGCGGGCAGCGTGCCCGCCTTCCGCGGCGACGTTACGGCAGCGGCGGCTAGGGCGCTACGGCGACTTCCCGGCCCGCGGCGGCAGAAGCGTAGATCGCATCCACCACGCGCTGAACAATGAGCGCCTGGTCGCCGGTGACCCCCGGCGCGCGATCGTTGCGGATCGCATCGACGACGTCCTCGAGCAGCGCGGCGACCGACGGCGGGAACGCAACATCCGACGTGGTGCCTGCAGGCAGGGATTCGACGACCGCGCCACCCGGCCCTTCGGTGCGGATCGCCAGCGGATCGAACCAGACCTGCGCCTTTTCGCCGATGGCATCGAGGCTGTAGTCCCACGAGGGCACGCCATCGACCGACGGGCGGTTATCAATCCACGAGCCGTCGAGCTCCATCCAGAACCCATTGGCAAAACGGATGTGCGCTGAAATCAGATCCTCCGCCGTGAAGCGCGCGGCCGCCTCGGCGCTGGGCTCGGTGCCACCGCGCTTCCTCGGATAGAGGCGCGCAGCGTTGGCCGATGCGGTCAGCGGCTCGGGGAAGCCGGCGAAGTAGAGGGCGAGATCGAGGAAATGCACCGCGGTCGCGGCAAGCGCGCCGCCACCGGAGATCTCCTTACGATAGTGCTCGCCCCACCACGGCACTTGCGAGGCGCGCGCCCAGGCGCGGGTGAACACCGGGGCGCCGAACTTACCGCTGGCGACAAAGCCCGCGATGGCGCGGGCATTCGGCGTGAAGCGCATGTTGTAGCCGATCGCCAGCATCCGCTTGGCGCAGCGGGCCGCGGCGACCATGGCCGCGCCCTCGACGGCGTTCATCGCCAGCGGCTTCTCGCAAAGCACGTGCGCGCCGGTCTCGAAGGCGGCGATCGTCATGGCGGCGTGATGGACCGGCATGGTGCAGATCGTGACGAGGTCGTAGGGACCGGCATCGAGCAGCGCGCGGTAATCGGAGAAGCGGCCGGGCACGGCGAAGCGATCGGCGACTTCGGCCAGCCGCCCCGCGTCGGTATCGGCAACGGCCACCACCTCGACGCCCGGGATGCGCTGCAGGCACTCGACGTGCAAGCGGCCCTGGAAACCGCAACCGATGACCGCGACGCGCATGGGATACTACCCTCCCCCTCGGGCGACCGGCTTCTTCTTGCGGACGCGGGCGAGCACCGCTTCCGTATCCGCGCCGAATGGGCGGCCGGCGTGACGCACCCTTCCCGGTGTCTTCGACAGGCGGGCCACGACGTTCTGCATCTTCACGCCGTCGGCCTCGGTGATCGAGCCACGGGCGCGATAGTGCTCGTCCTTGAAGATCTGGCTCATGTCGAGAACCGGCGCGATCGCGGCATCGACGCGGCGGAACTCGCTGATCACGTCGGCGGCCGTGCGGGTGCCCACCCAATCCCGCACGTGCGCCTCGAGCTCCTCGCGGTTGGCGCTGCGGCCCTGGAAGGAGGCGAAGCGCTCGTCCTTGCCGAGGCCGACGAGATCGAGCACGCGCGCCGCCACGCTGTCGGACGAACTGGAGATCGCGACCCAGACACCATCGGAGGTGCGGTAGGTGCCGCGCGGCACGGTGTAGGGAATGCCCGAGCCGAGGCGGGGCTGCAGGTAGCCCATGTGGGCATAGGCCGAGACCAGAGGGCCCATGATCTGGAACATCGATTCCAGCAGGTTCACGTCCACGACCTGGCCCTCGCCGCTGTGCTCGGCATGGCGAAGTGCCAACAGCACGCCGAGCGCGCCGACCAGCGCGGTCACCTCGTCGGTCACCGCGATCGGCGGAAGCAACGGCTGGCCGCCCGGCTCGCCGAGCAGGCCGGAGAAGCCGCTGAGCGCCTCGGCGATGGTCGCGAAGCCGGGCTGCTGCGCGTAAGGTCCGGTCTGGCCAAAGCCGCTGACCCGCAGGATCACCAGCCGCGGATTGTGGCGGAGCAGAACGTCAGGCCCGAAGCCCAGCGCCTCGAGCTTGCCCGGCCGCATGTTCTCGATGAGCACGTCGGCATCGTCGAGCAGGCTCCACAGGTCTTCCTTGCCGGAGGCGGTCTTGAGATCGAGCGTGATCGCCAGCTTGTTGCGATTGAGCAGCTTCCAGAAATAGGCGTCCTTTTCGCCCGGCCCGCGCCAGCCCATGCGGCGCGTCGGGTCGCCGCCCGGCGCCTCGACTTTGATGACCTCGGCGCCGAAATCGGCGAGGTATTTGCCGGTGCCCGGCCCGGCAACAACCGTCGCAAGCTCGATGACGCGCACACCGGCGAGTGCCGACGGCGGCGGAGAAGAGGTATCCATCAGGCGCCATCCTTCGGTCGCATGGGAAGCAGCACGGCGCGGGTGAACGTGCAGACGTGGCGGCCGTCCTGGTCGTGGCCGTCGGTGCGCACGGTGATGACGCCCTGTCCGGGGCGCGAGGCGGACGGCTTCACTGCCAGCACTTCGGTCGAGCCGTAGAGGGTGTCGCCGTGGAACAGTGGAGCGAGATGCCGCAACTCGCTGACACCGAGGCTGGCGATGGCGCGGCCGGAAATATCCGGCACGCTCATGCCGAGCAGGGAAGCGTAGATGAACGTGCCGACCACGATGTTGCGGCCGTACTCGGTCTCGTGCTCGGCGTAATGCCGATCGATATGGATCGGGCTTGCCGCCATGGTGAGCATGCAGAACGTGTGGTCTTCGGCTTCGGTGATGGTGCGGCCGGGCCAATGCTTGAAGACATCGCCGACCTCGTAATCCTCGAGGTAGCCGCCGAAGCGCCGCTCGCGTGCCGAAAACACCCGCCCCATGGTCAGCTCTCCAGCGCGAAGGTCGGCGCGCCGGTCGCGACTTCCTCGCCGACGGCGACCTTGATCTCGACCACGGTGCCGGCGAACGGCGACGGCACCTCGACCTGGGTCTTGTCGGTCTCGGCGACAAACAGCGGCTGTCCGCTCTCGACGCGGTCGCCGAGCGCCACCTTGGTCTCGGTGATGACGACGGCATCGACCGCATCGCCCAGCTTCGGCATCTTCAGGGTACTGCGCATGTGAACTCCTCGCCCGACGCTCTTTTGAATCTCAGCCGCCGAGCTGTTCCCGCGTGGGATAATTCAGTGGGACGCCGGCGACGCCGAAGCGGCCACGTGTCAGGTGCCAGCGGCCGAGATTAGGGACGACCAGCGTTTCAAGGCCCGGGCCGACAAAGGCGACGTTGGTGGGCGCCGCGATCATCGTGCCGCGTGGATCGGCGGCCAGAATCGACAGGCCGTCCTTCGGGTGCCAGCGGTAAATCACGTCCGGCCGGTAGCAGGCGATGATCAGCGATCCGTCGGTGGCGCAGGCGACGCCATCGGGGACCGCGATGCCCAGATCGACGACGACGCGGCGCTTGCCGGCCTTGCCCGACTTCTCGATCGGAATCTCGACGATCGCCGACGGCACCGTCGCGACGTCCCTGGCTCCGGCGACGCTTTCCACGACGTAGAGGCTGTGGTCGTCGTGCGACAGGCAGCAGCCGTTGGGGAAGGCGCGGCTCTCCTCGCTCCACAATTCGACCGCACCGCCGGGCCGCACCACCCAGATGCAGCCGTCGTTGCCCATCCAGTCGCCGGAGTCGGTCAGGTAATAGTTGCCGTGCGCATCGAAGGCGCCCCAATTGGGCACGCGCAGCTTCACCTTGGCCGGGCCAGCGAACGCACTGAGCGCGCCGTTGGCGGGGTCGTAGCGCCACACGGTCTTGGCGACGTTGTCGATGGCGTAGATGCGGCCATCGGCGTCAGCCGCCAGCCCGAGCAGGAAGCCGCCGGTATTGGCGACGAGGCGGGGCTTGTCGTCCTCGATGAGATAGATCTGGCCAGCTTCGCCGCCGACATAGATCTCGCCCTTCGGCGTGACGGCGATGCCTTCCGAATGATCGAGACCGACGGCAAAGGCCTCGCACTTGTCGAGGGCGACCGGTTCGGTGGGGGTGAGTGTCGGCATGATCTATTTCCTCCCCTTCAGGTCAGAACGTCTTCACGGCGGTGAAGCCGCCGTCGACGACGATGTTGGTGGCGGTGATGTAGCCGGCGTCGTCGCTGGCCAGGAACACTACG
>Ga0265318_10002151_pt1 | contig 10702 bp, 9 predicted proteins | sample 4821metaG_FD_192431 | JGI IMG/M metagenome (GOLD analysis project Ga0265318, IMG submission 192431) | Rhizosphere microbial communities from Carex aquatilis grown in University of Washington, Seatle, WA, United States - 4-8-21 metaG | ecosystem: Host-associated > Plants > Roots > Rhizosphere >... | reverse complement strand
GAAGGAGGACGGAGGACGGAGGGCGGTGGACGGAAAGCGGGGAGCAGGGAGGAGGGCGTGGTCAGACTGGCAGGCAGTCCAGGGCGACGGTGGTTTGACCACGGATTATGCGGATGAAACGGATAAAGGTCACAGGCGGTTTTTTAACCGGAGCCCGCTGAAGAAAGGCACGAGTTCAGTCTCGGTTCACTCTGTTTCCTCCTGTGAAATCACCCTCCGGATTCATCCATGGAATTCGTGGTCAGAACCACCGGTGAATTTCTCCGGAGGAAAGGGCTTGCCTAGGGGCGGGGCATGGGTCTTCTTCGCCCTTCCGATGAATCATCGGGCTGTAGCGTAGCCTGGTAGCGCGCTTGCATGGGGTGCAAGAGGTCGTGAGTTCGAATCTCACCAGCCCGACCATTTTCCCCTTGCCGCATGGAGAAGACTTCATGCGGCATTTTGCGACTTAGAGCGCAGTTTCAACATGTTGCAAGTTTTCATTATTGCGCACCCTAGCGCCACGTTGCGTCCGACCATGACACCAAAAGACCCGAGTCTGGACACGTTTTTGGACACAGGAGTTACGACCATCCTTCGCCAAGATTGAATATCAGTTTTGGGGATTTCAACATTCGGAATACCGGCTGCGGTGATGCTGCTGCAGCCAGCATGTGGATCTTTAGCGCGGCGGCCCCACATAGAAATTTTACCACCTGAGTCTCATACCATGTGTGGCTCGAATATTCTGCATTCGAGCCATTAACCTTGCGGCTGACAAGTTTGAACACAGTGACAATATCACCACCGTAGATCTGGTTCGCAGAAGCAATGAAGTCTTCCACGTTCTTTTTGACCTCAGGGTCATTCAAATCGAAATAGTCCTCTCTGTGCGCATATTTATTTCTTACATCTGCCACCATCTTCAGCATTTTTCCTGTCGGATCATCTAAGATCTTCATTGCGACTAAAGCTTCAACCTGTCGCGTGAATGCCCACGGTTTTGCTATAAGAAGGTGTTTGGCGCACACATCTTCAACCGCTGCTTCGAGCCCAACAAAGCAAACAATTATAGCCGCGCGCAGGTTGCTCTCACTGAACAGCCGTATAGTCGATACGAGAACCTCTTTAATCTTGTCCGGTGGAATCTCGAACTGGATTTGTTCATGCAATGACGCCATTTCATTGTCAGATACTACGCTGTTCCTTCGCCGGCAAGACCACAGAAAGCGAAGGCAGCTTACAGCAGTCTTTTTAGCTCATCGGCAGATAGTGCGCGCCGGTATTGCTGGCCACGTCCCCGAGTGTCTATTCGCTGAACATGCTTCAATGGATTTTCCACCGTGTAACGCTGATGCTCCAGTCAATGCAGGAATGTCGCCATTGCTGCCAGCAGGTCTCGACGCCTGCCCATCTCGTCAATGAACGGAATCCCTGCGCGCAGCAGATCCCGCCGCAGGGTCGAAACACGCCGGACAGACTGCGCAAATGGGCACTGAAACGGCGCGGCATCCGGTGGCTTGATGGAACGTAGCTGCGCCTGCACGTCAGGCGTGAGAGGGAAGACCTTTGTTTTTCCGTTCTTCGATATTGAGGACCTAAATTTCACCGAAGGGCCGACGGACGCTTTGCCGCGGGCGACGGGTTCGCGTTCGCCTTGGCGGGCCAGCTCTGTGGCTGGCAATCCCGCCAAGCCCTCATCCTCAAGGTCAACATCACCCCAACGCCATCCGCCAGAATTATCACGCGGGCAAGAGTCAAGACGTGACGTGTTTTGACTTCGCATGACATATTGCAATCACGCCCTAGGCATCTTTTTGGAGGTCGCTATGGGTCGACCGGCGAAGCGCCAGGCCAACTGCATCGCCAACCGCAACCACCACAAGGCTGAAGATCGCGAGCTTCGCAATGGAAGCATAGGTGTTCGGATGCAGCGTGTCGTGTAGTCCAAGCATCTTTTTCACCACGTGGGTAAGCGGCAGCCATAGCCAGACGACCCCCGTCAAAAGCGCTCCCTGGGCTCTCCACAACGCCGCCATCACCGCCGAAGCGACCAGCAGCAGGCCTACGATCACGATCGGGCTCACCTCTCCCTCGAACACCAGATTATCCACCCCCGCGATGACCAGACCGACGACAGTGGCGAGCACGCCTCGCACCAGCAACATTGATTTGGCCCCGGGCGACCTCATGTGGCTGGCCGAGGCAATTGCCCCAACAATCAGGCAAACGCTTATAAGGCTTTTCTTCATGGGTGAGGCCTAACGATTGAGGTCAGACACGAGGGCCGAAGGCCCGAGTTGTCTGTGCCACCTGGTTAGCCCCTTTTTTCATTGGGTAGGCGAAAGACAATCGGCTCCAGCATGGTCTCACCGATTTTCCAAGCTGCATCCCAGTCCTTCACCAGCGCGCCGATGCTGTAGACATAAACTAAACCCGCGGGCGGTATCGCTCGCACAATCGTGCGAACCCGATACTTCTCTTTGGGATGTGGTGCGTTCGGGAGAATCACGTCGCCCTCTATGCGCGGGTTGCTCCCGGAGAAGGAGCCTATCCGCATGGGTGCGGCGGTAAGTCCAACAACCAAAAACGGAGACAAGCACATGAAGACGTTAAATAAATACGTGGGCCTGGATGTCCACAAAGATACGATCATGGTGGCGGTGGCCGAGAGCGGCCGCGACGGCGAGGTTCGGCTCTACGGGCAGATCGACAGCGATCTGACGGCGCTGGAGCGGGTCCTGCGCAAACTCGGAGGCGAGGGATCGTTCTGCACGTGGTCTACGAGGCCGGCCCGACCGGCTTTGTGGGCTGCCGGCGACTCAAGCAACTGGAGATCGACTGCATCGTAGTGGCGCCCTCGAAGACACCGCAGGCGAAGGGCCCGCGGCAGAAGACCGATCGGCGCGACGCGGTGCAGCTCGCTCGGCTCCATCGGGCCGGCGAGCTGACGGCCATCCACGTGCCGGACGCCGTCGATGAGTCTGTCCGCGATCTGACCCGGGCGCGTGCGGACGCGGTGCATGACTTGACGCGGGCCAAGCAGCGTCTGAAGGCGTTCCTCTTGCGCCTCGGCTAAGCGTCAGCCCCAGTTTCAAGGTTAGGACGATGAGCGGCAAAAGCAAAAACTAGCCAAGCTAGAGACAGAACAAAAGCAGCGATAAAAACCAAGGCCTTGGACTTCGGTTGTTGCTCGATTGAATCCGGGCAGCACGAGGGAAACTGACGGGATGGTGAACGGATCATGCAAGGATGGTGCAAGGATGAACGAAGCAGCATTATGCCAGAACTAGGGCACAATGACACCAACCCGGGCCGAACTTGAGACGATTGACTGGCGGATCTCGCTCATCGAGTCCTGCCCGGGGCGGGTGAGCATTAATCTGCTTGGGGGGGGTGTATCCCTGATAACCATTAGTCTCTCGAAGTCTTAAACCCGATGGGTATCGACCTGATGGCAAAATGGAGGGGGATTCGTGTATGGTCTGGGCGGACGTGGATGACCCGCGTCCTGGAGGAGTCCTCTGATCCAGCAACATACGAACTAACGCCACGAAATGACAAATTCCAAAGTCAGGGTCGAACTTCCCCGCAAGGTTGATGATATCATCAGCCTCGCAAAAGCCATCGCGGACAAGCATGCCGAGCTTGAATCGGCCTCGCCGCTCACCCGGATGGATTGGACGGAATTCAAGCCTGCGATCGATGTCGCGGATGATGCGCACCGTGCGGCCAGACGGCTCGCGGCCCAGGCCGAGTCAGCCCTCAAGGAGCGCGATGACGAGATGGAGACACTCAACCTTTTTCTGCGCCGGGCGCTCGTGGTCCTGAGCGAGAAGCACGCCGGGGATATGCGCCGGCTCGAGGAATATGGATTCACCGTGAATGTCCCCGCCGCCGTCACGAAAAAATCCTCGGGTATACCCTGGTCGGAACGGGAACATTGGCTCGACCGGCACGGCGCTGTCACCGTGCGCTGACGGCCGTCGGGCCCGTTCGACTTTCTCAGGGCAGGCGGTGGTACGGAGGATTCCAATCCGGGATCGGGGCGGATTTGTTTCCTGTGGGGTCAATGCCACCAAGCTGGTTTCAGCATGGCTGGAGGCGGGACTATCAGTCCCGCGGTCTATCGGCCACGCTGTGCATGTCTCGCAGGACTGATAGTCCCGCCTCCCCTTGGCTGCTTTATTCGCTATGGGTCCAATACCCTGAAGCCCTCTTCGGGCTGGATGTAGCTGGCCTCGCTGAGGCCGGTTCCGAAAAGGTCCGGGGTCAGCGACCCCGGCTACATTATTTCCCGGGCACGACCTCGATGACCTTCAGGTCGCCGAGGGTGACATTGCCTTCGGAGATCGGCTTGTGCTTGAGGCCCTTGCTGTCCTGGCCGAAATATTTCGAGGCGGTGTCCGCCATCTTCGGCAGCGCCTCGCCAAAATGGTTGCCGTGTTCGCGGATGCTGAAGCGGGTCAGCCAAAGCAGCTTTGGTTTCTTCTGTTTCCACATCAGTTGGAAGTCATACGCCATCAGCACGACAAAATAGCGGCTCTCCTCGAGTTCCCCGATCATGTTTTGCTTGTACCCCGCCAGCGGGGTGAACTCAAGGCCCTCGCTGTGGGCCAGTTCATCGTCGTATCCCAGGATGGTGGCATTTTTCCAATCCATCCGGTCGCGCTCGCGATTGGCCATGGCAATCATTGTGAGCATGTTATCCTTGGCCGTAGCCTGACCGGCCTGTCCTGCGCGTAGCGGGGTGGATCCGGCGGGCGGGACCCCGGGGCCGACCGTGGTGTTGGTTTGGGGCAGCGGCCGGCTGGCTTCCACCATATTCTGGAAGGCTACTTGGCTCATGGTGTCATCGGTGCCCGCGGTGGTGCCCCAGTACACCATGATAAGGAGCTTGGTCTGGGCCGGATCACGGTTCGGGAGGTATTTCTGCCCGGCCAGCGCGCGGGACATGGTCCGCGCGATGTCGAGGAAGTGCAGCTGGTCGATCGTGAAGTCTTTCATCCGGCCGCCCCATTGCCCACCCTCGCCGAAGGCGTAGGTCTCGGGCTGGAACGAGCCGTCGGGCCGTTTGGCCCGGACATAGCCGGCACTCACGTGTGAATTCACCACGACCACCTCGTCGTCCGCCGCCGGCAGCGCGACCGGGAGGGCGAGCAGGGCGAGGAGCAGCAGCGGCCATGGCCCGGTGCGTGCGGGCGCTGCAGCTTTCTGGGCACGGTTCATCATGATGGGTTCGGGCACGGCCGGGGTGCAGCCGCGCAATCGTCGCACGATGCGCACGGTGCCGGGCATTGGCAAATGATATCCGGCTCTCCCGGCGGCATCACACGCCGCCGGGAGAGCACGCATTATTTCCGCGACGGCGGGCGGAGTTTCATTTACGTTGCGGCCTGCTGATGACCCCCACCGAGGCCAAGAAACGGATTGCCGGCCTGCGCGAGCAGGTGGCCGGGCATGACGAGCGCTATTACCGCCAGGCCCGGCCGGAGATCTCTGATTTTGCGTACGACGAGCTGAAGCGCGAGCTGGCCGATCTCGAGGCGCAGTTCCCCCAATTTGCCAGCACCGCTTCCCCGACGCAGCGCGTCGGCGACGACCGCGCGCAGGGTTTTCAGCAGATGGCCCACCGGCAGAAGATGCTGAGTCTCGACAACACCTACAACGAGGCGGAGCTCCGCGCCTTTCACACCCGGCTGACCAAGCTCCTCCACACGGACGACCTGTACTACACCGTCGAGCCCAAGATCGACGGGCTGGCCGTCAGCCTGACCTACGAGCAGGGCCGGCTGGTCCGCGCCGTCACCCGGGGCGACGGCGAGAAGGGCGATGACATCACGGCGAACGTCCTCACCATTGCCTCGCTCCCCCGGGAACTGACGGGCGACCGCGTGCCCGGGGTCGTCGAGATCCGCGGGGAAATCTACCTGACCGCCGCCGAGTTCGAGCGGATCAACGCCGAGCGCGCCGCCGCCGGCGAGGAGCTTTACGCCAATCCCCGCAACACCGCCGCGGGCACCGTCAAGCAACTCGACTCCGCCGAGGTGGCGCGCCGCAAGCTGTCGATCGTCCTCTACGGCCTCGGCTACTGTGACCCCGTCGTCGTGCATTCGCAGACCGGCCTCCACGCGCAGTTGCGCGCCTGGCAGCTCCCGGTGGTGGAGCGCATCTGGACCGTGCGCGGGATCGACGAGGCGTGGGCCGCCATCGGCGCGCTCGACCGGCTCCGGCGCGGCTTCGCCTACGGCACGGACGGCGCCGTGGTGAAGCTCGACGACTTCAGCCAGCAGCGCGAGGCGGAGACGACCGCCAAGGCGCCGCGCTGGGCCATCGCCTTCAAGTACAAGCCCGACACCGCGCGCACGCGGCTCAACGCGATCACCATCCAGGTCGGCAAGACCGGCATCCTCAGCCCCGTGGCCGAGCTGGAGCCCGTGCTGCTCGCCGGCAGCACCATCGCCCGCGCGACGCTGCACAACGAGGATGAGATCCGCCGCAAGGACATCCGCGTCGGCGACCTGGTCGAAATCGAGAAGGCCGGCGAGGTCATCCCCGCCGTGCTGCGCTCATTTCCCGACGAGCGGCCGAAGGGCGCGAAGGAATTCGATTTGAGCGCGGCGGTCGGCGGCAAGTGTCCCGTCTGCGGCGGCCGGATCGCGAAGGTAGAGATTGCGGGGGATGAGGCGCAGGGCGTGGCCTGGAAATGCCAGAACTACGACTGCCGCGCCCAGCGCACCGGCCGGCTGGGCTTTTTCTGCAGCCGGCGTGCCCTCGCGATCGACGGGGTCGGCGGCGTCGTGGCGGCGAAGCTGGTCGAGCTCGACCTCGTGCGGGATCCGCCGGACCTGTACGACGTGCCGCTGGAGACCCTGGCCACTCTCAACCTGGGAACGGCGGAGGAGCCGCGCGTCTTTGGCGAAAAAAACGCCACCAAGGTCGTCGCCGCCCGCGAGGCCGCGCGGGCGCTGCCGCTGGAGAAATGGCTCTACGCGCTGAGCGTGCCCGACGTTGGCGAGTCCACGGCCCGCGCGCTCGGCCGGCGGCACCGCAGTTTTGCGGAGCTGACGGACTCGGCTCTGTTGCGCGCCGTGCTGAAGAAGGCGGAGCTGCTCGCCGCGCGGGAATTGCAGGCGCCCAATTCCCGGAAAAATCCGCCGAAGTCGGAGGAGGACAAGGCGAGGCGAAAGGAGCTTTGCGCGCAATGGGATGGGGAGATCGCCGCGCTGGAGGCGGGGCCGCTGGCGGGCGTGCCGGCCGATCTCGGTCCGGTCGTGGCCGCGAGCGTGCTGGATTATTTCGCCGGTGTCCCGGGCCGGCGGCTGCTGGCCAAGCTGAAGCAGCTCGGGATCGATCCCGCGGGCACGGTCGCCACGGCGGGCGGGTTCACGGGCAAGACCTTCGTGCTCACGGGCACACTGCCGACGCTGAAGCGCGAGGAGGCCGAACAGAGGATCCTGGCGGCCGGCGGCAAGGTGAGCGGCAGTGTCAGCCGGAAGACCAGCTACGTGCTGGCCGGCGCCGAGGCGGGCTCGAAGCTCGACAAGGCGCGGGAACTCGGCGTCCCGGTGATCGACGAGGCGGATTTCATCCGGCTGCTGGGGGCGGGCTAGAATATTAAATAATCGCGTAACCGATTGCCGCAGGGCTGCCCTTGGTGCAGCCGGATCAGCGCACTGCTTTGCCCGTTCGCGGCTGGACCACAAGGTCCAGCCCTACCCAGGAAGAGCGAATGACTATGATATTATTTAATCCCTTTGGGTCTAATTCCCCGGAGCTTGCTCCGGCTTGGATGGTTGGGAAGATGAGGGATGGAGAGTCGGTATATCCACAAGCCGCACAACGTATCTGTGCTGATCTATCACTTGGTGTGCGCGGCGAAGTATCGGCGGGTGGTGATGAGCGAGCATGTGGACGAGGTGTTACGCCAGGCGTGCCTTGAGATAGAGAAGCGATGGGAAGTGCGGTTTTTGGAGATCGGGCTGGACCGGGATCATGTCCATTTTCTCATCCAAACCGTGCCGAGTTACAGCCCGAGTCGGATGGTGCAGATCGTGAAGAGCGTGAGCGCACGGGAGATGTTTGCGAAGGCGCCGGAAGTAAAGCAGAAGCTGTGGGGTGGGGCGTTCTGGGGGGAAGGGTATTTCGTGAACACGGTGGGCCAGCACGGCAGCGAGAAGGTGATCGCCGCGTACGTGCAGGGGCAGGGCGGGAAGAGTGAGTATCGTCAGTTGCACAAGGGGCAGTTGGATTTCGAGCTGTCTTGATCAAATGCCCCGGAGCTTGCTCCGGGGATCTTTACTAAAAACCGGGGAGCTGGCTCCGCGGAGCTTCCCCCAACTTGATCGGCGCCACCCCGGTTGGCCCACCCAGATGGCTCCTGGATGATGGGCCGGTATCGACCCGTCAGGCAACTCGATTTCAACTCCGGTGCGGTCGGTCGGGGTTTGCCAACCGTGATGCGCACGACCACGGCGGGGTCGCCGTGGCTCCAGGAAATGTTCTGCTGTGACCCCTTACCCCAGCCGGTCGAACGTCTCGCGCAGGGTCAGGCTCAGGCCGTCCTGCTTTGCCTGCAAGGCTTGATACAGCGCCAGGCGCGGCTTTTCGGGGGCGCAGCGCGACTGGTCGTTGACCGCCACCGCGCGCGCGGCGAGCTCGGCCAGGCCGGTCTTCGCCCCCTGCCGCAGACCGTCGCACCAAGCCGCCTGCAGGGCGCCGCCGAGCGCCGCGCCCTCGTCCTGCACCATCGCGACCACGGGCACGCCGAAAATATCCGCCATGATCTGCCGCCACGCGGCCGAGCGGGCCCCACCGCCGGTGAGCCGGATCTCCCTCGGCTTCACCCCGAGGGCGGCGAGCCGGCGCAGGCCGTAGTTCAGACCGAGCGTCACGCCCTCCATCGCCGCGCGGGCCAGGTGGCCGGGCGTGAGCGTGCGGCGGTTGAGACCGTAAAGCACGCCCGTGCCGTGCGGCACGTTCGGTGTGCGCTCGCCGTCGAAGTACGGGACGAGCGTCAGCCCGTCGGCCCCGGCAGGCGCCGCGGCCACGGCCTGCTCCAGCGCCGCGTGGTCCCAGCCGAACAGCGTGCGGAACTGCTCCGTGACCAGCGTCAGGTTCATCGTGCAGAGCAGCGGCAGCCAGCCGCCGGTCGATGAGCAGAACGCCGCGATCTCCCCATTCGGGTCGACGACGGGTTGTTTGCTGAACGCGTAGATCGTGCCGCTGGTGCCGAGGCTGGCCGTGACCACCCCAGGCGCGACGTTGCCCGTGCCGATGGCGCCCATCATGTTGTCGCCGCCGCCGGCGCTGACGACGACGTCGGGTGAAAACCCGTATTGCCGCGCCAGCGCGGGCCGCAGCGTGCCGGCGGCGTCCGACGAGCGCGAGAGCGGCGGCAGCCAGTCGCCGAGATTCCGGTCGATGGCCCGGAGCGCGGCGGGCGACCACTGCCGCTTGCGCACGTCGAGCAGCGCCGTGCCGGAGGCGTCGCCAGGTTCCATGAAATAATTCCCGGTCAGGTGGAAATTCAGATAGTCGTGCGGCAGCAGGACGTGGCGCAGCCGCTTGAAATTCGCGGGCTCGTGCCGTTTCAGCCACAGGATCTTGGGCGCCGTGTAGCCGGGCAGGAACGGCAGGCCGGTCTGGCGGATAACCGCCTTGGGTCCGCCGAGTTTTTTGGTGAGCAGGGCGCATTCGGCGACGGTGGAGGTGTCGCACCAGAGCTTCGCGGGGCGGATGACGTCGCCGCGTTCGTCGAGCGGCACGAAGCCGTGCTGCTGGCCGGAGACGCCGATGCCGCGCACGCGCGTGCGGTCGATCCGGACCGTGACTTCGCCGATGACAGCGTCGAGCGCCGCGGTCCACTGCCGGGGCTGCTGCTCCATGTGCCCCGCGGGCAGGCCGGCGATGAGGGCGTGCGGCGCGCGCGCCTCGGCGACGACGCGGCCGGTGTCGAGGTCGAGGACGACCGCCTTGGTGCTTTGGGTTCCGCTGTCGATGCCGAGGTAGAGGCTCATGGAGGAAGAAGAGGGGCCGGGTTGGGAGCGGGCGACCCTTGGCCAAACCGACGGCCGGCTCAAGCCATTCTGTGTCGACCGTTGCGCTAACAATGTTGCACGGCCTGCCTGGGAGCCTCGGTAGGCCAGCGAGCTTGCTCGCGCTCCGCCCCGACCAGCGCGAGCAAGCTCGCTGGCCCACCTTACTTGATCAGGTCCTGGATCAAGGGCTCCGGCGTTGGCTTGGCAGCGGTGAACTGGACGGCCTCGCGGATGAGCGCCTCGGCGCGGGCGCCCTTCTCGTCGTCGTTGACGTGCAGGGTGCAGAGCAAGGTGCCGGGGGCAGCGGGTTCGCCGATCTTGATCAGGTCGGCGATGCCGACGGCGTGGTCGACCGAGTCGGTCACCGCGGCCCGGCCGCCGCCGAGCGCCATGATGGCGTGGCCGCACTTGAGGGCGTCGACCTCGCTGACGAAGCCCTGCGTCCCGGCCGGCGCGCGGACCTCGCGGAGTTTCTTCGCGGTGGGCAGGATTGTATAGTCGTCGACCACGCGCGAGTCACCGCCCTGGGCAGCGCACATCTGGCGGAATTTTTCGAGCGCGGCGCCGTTGGCGATGGCAGCGTCCATCAGCTCACGGGCGGCGGCCATGTCCTGCGCCAGGCCGCCGAGGACGAGCATGTGGCCGGTGAGCGCGAAGGTGACCTCCATCAGGTAGGCCGGGCC
>Ga0265318_10002149_pt1 | contig 10711 bp, 12 predicted proteins | sample 4821metaG_FD_192431 | JGI IMG/M metagenome (GOLD analysis project Ga0265318, IMG submission 192431) | Rhizosphere microbial communities from Carex aquatilis grown in University of Washington, Seatle, WA, United States - 4-8-21 metaG | ecosystem: Host-associated > Plants > Roots > Rhizosphere >... | reverse complement strand
CAGCTGGCGCCGGGGCGCTCATGTCGGTGAGGTCGGTGCCGGTGTAGCCCTCGGGCATGATCTCGCCCTTGTTGATCCAGCACTTCACGCCGATTCGGCCGAACGTCGTGCGCGCCTCGTAGAAGCCGTAGTCGATGTCGGCGCGCATCGTGTGCAGCGGGACGCGCCCGTCCGAGTAGGCCTCGGTGCGCGCCATCTCGGCGCCGCCCAGGCGGCCTGACACCTGCACCTTGACGCCCTTCGCGCCCGAGCGCATGGCGCTCGTCAGCGCACGCTTCATCGCGCGACGGAAGGCGACGCGGTTCTGCAGCTGCTCGGCGATCGACTGCGCGACGAGCTTGGCGTCCAGTTCGGGGCGCTTGATCTCGAGGATGTTGACCTTGATCTGCTTGCCGGTGATCCGGTGAAGATCCTTGCGCAGGGCGTCGACCTCGCTGCCGGACTTGCCGATCACGATGCCCGGGCGCGCGGTGCGGATGTTGATCTCCACCTCGTTGGCGTCCTTCTTGATCGTGATGTCGGACAGGCCGGCGTGCGCGAGCCGCTTGATGATGTGCTCGCGGATCTTCACGTCCTCGGCCAGGAACTCGGCGAAGTTGCGTTCGTTGAACCAGTTCGACTGCCAATCGTGGATGTAGCCCACGCGCATCGACTCGGGATGAACTTTCTGTCCCATCGTTACTCCTTCGGCGCGAGCGTGATCGAGAGGTGGGAGGTCCGCTTGTTGATCGGCGTCGCACGGCCCATCGCGCGCGGGCGGAAGCGCTTGAGCGTCGGACCGACATCCGCGGTGACCGCCTTGACGTGCAACTCGTCGGCGATCAGCTCGTGGTTGTGCTCGGCGTTGGCCACCGCCGAGTCCAGCAGCTTCGCCCAGTCCTTCGCCACGCCACGCGGTGCGAACGCAAGAATCGCGCGGGCTTCGGGCACCGACTTGCCGCGAATGTGGTCGCAGACGATGCGCGCCTTGCGCGCCGACGAGCGCACGTAGCGGGCGTGCGCATGGACGAGCTGGCGCTCGAGCGCCGGGGCGCCCTTCGCGCGGCCGCGCCCGGGAACCAGACGGCGCGCGGGCCGGGCGGCCGGCGCGGCCGGCTTCTTCGCGGCGGCACGCTTGGGCGCTGCCGCCTGAGCCTCCGCCGCCGCCGGCTCGACCGCTTCGGCCGGCGTCTGGCGTGCGCGGATCCGCCGCGGCTTGGGCGCCTTTTCGGCGACCGCCTCGTCCGGCGCGGCCTTGGCTCGAGCCCGCGTGCGGCGAGGCTTGTCCTCCGTCACCGCCGCGGTCTCATCGTCAGTCTCGGTCGCCTTGGCACGCGGTGCCCGGGCCGGCCGCGCGCTCGCGGGGGCCGCGACCGGGTCAGCGGCGCCGCTGCGGCGCCGGCGCGGCGGACCCGACGGTGGCGGGGTCTGCCCGTCAGCCTCGATCTCGGGTGTCTCGTCGGCCACGCTAACGCACCTTCCCGGAGCCGGCGTGGCCGCGATATGTGCGGGTCGGCGCGAACTCGCCGAGCTTGTGCCCGACCATCGACTCGCTGACGAAGACGGGAACGTGCTTGCGGCCGTCGTGAACGGCGATCGTGTGACCGACCATCTCCGGGAAGATCGTCGAGGTCCGCGACCAGGTCTTGATCATCTGCTTGCTGGAAGAGGAGTTCATCGCCTCGATCCGCGCCATCAGGCGCTCCTGCACGAACGGCCCCTTCTTGCTTGAGCGGCTCATCGCTTGCCCTTCCCGCGGCGGCGGCCGCGCACGATGTAGCGGTCGGAGAGCTTGCCGCGCTTGCGCGTGCGGTAACCGAGCGTCGGCACGCCCCAGGGCGTGACCGGGTGGCGGCCCGCGGTCGTCGAGCCCTCGCCGCCGCCGTGCGGGTGATCGACCGGGTTCATCGCCACACCACGGGTCTGCGGACGCACACCCATGTGACGCTTGCGGCCGGCCTTGCCGACCTTCACGTTCTGATGCTCGGCGTTGCCGATCACGCCGACCGTGGCGCGGCACTCGGCGCGCACCAGCCGCATCTCGCCCGAGGGCAGGCGCAGCGTCGCCATGTCGCCGTCCTTGGCCATCAGCTGGATCGACGTTCCGGCCGAGCGGCCGAGCTGGCCGCCGCGCCCGGGTTGCAGCTCGACGTTGTGCACGACCGTGCCGGTCGGCATCTTCGCGAGCGGCAGGCAGTTGCCGACGGTGATGTCGACATCCTCACCCGACGACACGGTCATCCCTACCGCGAGACGGGCAGGAGCGAGGATGTAGCTCTTGACGCCGTCGGCGTAATGCAGCAGCGCGATGTAGGCGGTGCGGTTCGGGTCGTATTCGATCGCCGCGACGCGCGCCGGCACGCCGTCCTTGCGGCGCTTGAAGTCGATCCGGCGGTACAGACGCTTGGCGCCGCCGCCGCGGTGGCGCGAGGTCTTGCGGCCGAACGAGTTGCGGCCGCCGCTCTTCTTGAGGCCCTCGACGAGCGAGCGCTCGGGCTCGGTCTTGGTGATCTCCGCGAAGTCGGGGTAGGAGACGAAGCGCATCCCCGCGCTGGTCGGCTTCGGCTTGCGAATGGCCATCAGGACACCGAGCCTTCCAGCCCGGCGAAGATCGGGATCGACTCGCCGGCGCGGACCTGCACGATCGCCTTCTTCCAGCTGCGCGTGCGTCCGCGCGAAATGCCGCGGCGCTTGGGCTTGGACTTGACCGAAATCGTGCGGACCTCCTCGACGTGCACGTCGAACAGCGCCTCGACCGCCTGGCGCACCTGCGTCTTGTGTGCGTCGGGGTGGATGCGGAAGGTGTACTTGCGGGCGGCCGCGAGCACGTAGCTCTTCTCGGAAACGACGGGACAGATGATCACCTGCGAATGCTCCATCAGGCTGCCGCCTCCTCGGCGTCGGCCTTCGCACCGAGCGCCCGAGCGGTCAGCTCGGCCAGCGCGGCCGCCGAGCAGAGCATCGACGCCGCGCCGACGATGTCGGCGACGCCGACGCTCGACGGGGCGAGAACCGCCACGCGGTCGATGTTGCGAAACGACAGGCCGGCGCCCCGCTCCTCGCCCGTCACGACAACGAGCGTGCCGCGAGGCTTGCCCCAGTCGGCCAGCAGCGCTGCGGCCGCCTTCGTCGAGGGCTCCTCGAAAGCCGCGGTGTCGAGCACCGCGATCGTGCCGCGGCCGGCGTGCAGTGACAGCGCGCTGCGCAGCGCGGCGCGGCGCTCCTTGCGGTTGACCTTGAACGTGTAGGAGCGCGGGTGGGGCCCGAACACGACGCCGCCGCCCGAGAAGATCGGCGAGCGCGTGGAGCCGGCGCGCGCGCGACCGGTGCCCTTCTGGCGCCACGGCTTGGAGTTGCCGCCGGACACCAGCCCGCGAGTCTTGGTCGCCGCGGTGCCGCGGCGCTTCGCAGCCAGCTCGGCTCGGACTGACTCGTGCAGCAACGGGCCGTTGAAGCGCGCGCCGAACGCGGTGTCGTCGAGCGCGAGCGGCTTGGCGGCCTTCGCGCCGCCCCCCAGCACGGGTGCTTCAGCCATCGCTGCGCACCTCCACGTAGCCGTTGCGGGGGCCCGGCACAGAGCCGCGCACGAACAGCAGGTGCTCGCCGGCGCGCACCTCGACGACCTCGAGGCCGCGCTGCGTGACGCGCTTGTTGCCCATCTGGCCGGGGCCGCGGATGCCCTTCATCACGCGCGCCGGCCAGGCCGAGGCGCCGATCGAGCCGGGAGCGCGAACGTTGTGGGAGCCGTGACCCGCGGGACCGCGGCTGAAACGGTGGCGCTTGATCGTGCCCTGAAAGCCCTTGCCCTTGGAGACGCCCGAGATCTTCACCCGCTGACCCGGTTCGAACACCGAGACCTCGACGGTCTCGCCGACGTGCAGGCCCTCTCCCTCGCCGCGGAACTCGACCAGGTGGCGCAGTGGCGGCGCATCGGCCTTCGCGAGGTGGCCAAGCTCTGGCTTCGTCAGCGCCTTTTCACGGACGCTGCCGAAGGCGAGCTGCACGGCGTCATAGCCGTCGCGCTCGCTCGTGCGGATCGCCGTCACGTGGCACGGGCCGGCGGACAGCACTGTCACGCGCGCCACCGCGCCGTCCTCGCCGAACAGCTGCGTCATGCCCAGCTTGCGTGCGAGGATCGCCGCCATCAGCTCGCCAGTCGGATCTCGATGTCGACGCCGGCGGGGAGGTGGTCGAGCCGCTGCAGCGAGTCGACCGTCTTCGGGGTCGGGTGATGGATGTCGATCAGCCGCTTGTGCGTGCGGATCTCGAAGTGCTCGCGGGAATCCTTGTCCTTGAACGGGGAGCGGATCACGCAGTAGACGTTCTTCTCGGTCGGCAGCGGCACGGGTCCTGAGACGGTCGCGCCGGTGCGCGTCGCCGTGTCCACGATCTCCTTGGCGGCCGTTTCGATCGCCTGGGTGTCGTATGCCTTCAGTCTGATTCGAATCTTGTTCTGGGAGGAGGCCATCGGGCCGCTGCTCTCGTTTCTTGCTGTTGCGCTGCGGGAAATGTCTGTCCTGGCGGTCGATTCACGCACGAAGGGCGCGAACGCGCGAGCCCGATGGGCGTCACCGCTGCCCGCTTCGCCGGTCTGGCGAGACCGGCGTATGCGGTGTCAATGTCGTATCTGTCTTTGACGACGGGCAGCGGACCGAGCGCTGCCCGAATGTTGCCCTACTTGATGATCTCGGTCACGACCCCGGAGCCGACCGTGCGGCCGCCCTCTCGAATCGCGAACCGCAGACCCGGGTCCATGGCGATCGGCTGAATCAGCTCGATCTCCATCTGGACGTTGTCTCCCGGCATCACCATCTCGACACCCTCGGGCAGGTTGGCCACCCCGGTGACGTCGGTTGTCCGGAAATAGAACTGGGGCCGGTACCCGGAGAAGAACGGCGTGTGGCGGCCACCCTCCTCCTTCTTGAGCACGTAGACCTCGCTCTTGAAATGCGTGTGCGGCGTGATCGATCCCGGCTTGCACAGAACCTGCCCGCGCTCGATCTCCTCACGCTTGGTGCCGCGCAGCAGGCAGCCGACGTTGTCGCCGGCCTGTCCCTGGTCGAGGATCTTGCGGAACATCTCGACTCCGGTCACGACCGTGTTCGCGGTGTCCTTGATGCCGACGATCTCAACCGTCTCGCCGGTCTTGATGATGCCCTGCTCGATGCGCCCGGTGGCAACCGTGCCGCGTCCGGTGATCGAGAAGACATCCTCGACCGGCATCAGGAACGGCTTGTCGAGGTCGCGCTCGGGCTCGGGAATGTATGAGTCGAGCGCCGCCGCCAGCTCGAGGATCTTCTCGCGCGACGGCTCGTCACCCTCGAGCGCCTTCAGCGCCGAGCCGGTGATGAACGGGATGTCGTCGCCGGGGAAGTCGTAATAGGAGAGCAGTTCGCGGACCTCGACCTCGACCAGCTCAAGCAGCTCCTCGTCATCGACCATGTCCGCCTTGTTGAGGAACACGACGATGTAGGGGACGCCGACCTGACGGGCGAGCAGGATGTGCTCACGGGTCTGCGGCATCGGGCCGTCCGCGGCCGAGACCACGAGGATCGCTCCGTCCATCTGCGCCGCGCCGGTGATCATGTTCTTCACGTAGTCGGCGTGGCCCGGACAGTCGACGTGGGCATAGTGGCGGTTCTCCGTCTGGTACTCGACGTGCGAGGTCGCGATCGTGATGCCGCGCTCGCGCTCTTCCGGAGCGTTGTCGATCTCCTCGAAGCTCTTGGCCTCGCCGCCCATCTTTTCCGCCAGGACGTTTGTGATGGCAGCGGTCAGCGTCGTCTTGCCGTGGTCGATGTGACCGATCGTGCCGACGTTGACGTGCGGCTTGTCGCGCTCGAACTTCGCCTTACCCACTTGTGTTGCTCCTGTGATCGACGTTTTGGCGTTCGCCGCGAAGGCGAACCCGGGAATACTCTCAGAAACACCGCGTTCACCGCGGCGCGGTCACTTCTAGGCAGCTCTTGATTCGCCTCCGCGGCTCTCCACGACCTTCTCGGCGATGTTCGGGGGCACTTCCTCGTAGGCCTCGAACTGCATCGTGTAGTTCGCCCGCCCCTGCGTGTTGGAACGCAGGTCGGTGGCGTAGCCGAACATCTCCGACAGCGGCACGCGTGCCGTGACCGTGAGCGCGTTGCCGCGGCGCTCCTGTCCCTCGATGCGTCCACGACGGCGCGAGAGGTCCCCGATGACCTCGCCGAGGAAGTCCTCGGGCGTGACCACCTCGACCGCGAAGATCGGCTCCAGCAGCACCGGCTTGGCGCGCCTCGCGGCCTCCTTGAAGGCCAGCGACCCCGCCACCTTGAAGGCGATCTCCGACGAGTCGGTGTCGTGGTACTTGCCGTCGACGAGCGTGACGCGGATGTCGACCATCGGGTACCCGGCCTTGACGCCGTTCTCGAGCGCCTCCTCGCAGCCCTTCTCGACCGCCGGAATGAACTCGCTGGGGACCGAGCCGCCCTTGATCTTGTTGACGAAGTCGAAGCCCTCCCCCGGCGCCGGCTCAAGGTCGATGTAGACCACGCCGTACTGGCCGGAGCCGCCGGTCTGGCGGATGAACTTGCCCTCCACGTGGCGCGCCTCGCCGCGAACCGTCTCGCGGTAGGAGACCTGCGGGCGCCCGACGTTGGCCTCGACGTGGTACTCGCGCTTCATCCGGTCGACCAGCACCTCGAGGTGCAGCTCGCCCATCCCGGAGATCTCGGTCTGCCCGGTCTCGTCGTTGGTCTGCACGCGGAAGGTCGGGTCCTCCTCGGCGAGGCGGCCGAGCGCGACCGACATCTTCTGCTGGTCGATCTTGGTCTTCGGCTCGACGGCGACCTTGATGACCGGCTCGGGGAAGACGATCTGCTCGAGCTTGATCGGCGCGTCCGGCGCGGCGAGCGTGTCGCCCGTCGTCACCTGCTTGATGCCGACCGCGGCAGCGATATCGCCGGCGTAGACCTCGTTGACCTCGGCACGGTCGTTGGCGTGCATCATCAGGATCCGCCCGATCCGCTCGGTCTTGCCGGTCGAGACGTTGAGCACGCGCGCGCCCGCCTCGAGCTTGCCGGAGTAGACGCGGAAGTAGGTGAGCTTGCCGACGAAGGGGTCGGCCATGATCTTGAACGCGAGCGCGGCGAACGGCTCGCTCTCGCTGGCCGAGCGCGTCGCGTCGCGACCTTCCGGCTCGCCGCGGACCGGCTCGATGCCGTGCACGGGCGGCACGTCGAGCGGCGACGGCAGGTAGTCGACGACGGCGTCAAGCAGGGGCTGCACGCCCTTGTTCTTGAACGAGGAGCCGCACAGCACGGGCGTGAAGGCGATCGCGAGCGTCGCCTTGCGGATCGCCGACTTCAGCAGCGCCTCCGGGATCTCGGACTCCTCGAGAATCAGCTCGACCAGCTCGTCGTCAAAGTGGGAGACCTCCTCCAGCAGGTGCTCGCGCGCGGCGGCGGCGGCGTCCACCAGCTCGGCCGGGATGTCTCGTTCCTCCTGCTCGGTGCCGAGGTCGTCGAGGTAGTAGATCGCGCGCATGCGGACCAGGTCGATGACGCCGGCGAAGTCGCCCTCGACGCCGATCGGAAGCTGGATCGGTACCGGGTGCGCGCCGAGGCGGTCGATCATCGTCTGCACGCCACGCTCGAAGTCGGCGCCGATCCGGTCCATCTTGTTGATGTAGGCGATCCGCGGGACCGAGTACTTGTCGGCCTGGCGCCAGACGGTCTCCGACTGCGGCTCCACGCCGGCAACGGAGTCAAACAGCGCGATCGCGCCGTCGAGCACCCGCAGCGAACGCTCGACCTCGACCGTGAAGTCGACGTGGCCGGGCGTGTCGATGATGTTGATCCGGTGGTGGTTCCACTCGCAGGTCGTGGCGGCGGAGGTGATCGTGATGCCGCGCTCCTGCTCCTGCTCCATCCAGTCCATCGTCGCCGCGCCCTCGTGCACCTCGCCGATCTTGTAGGTGCGGCCGGTGTAGTAGAGGATGCGCTCCGTCGTCGTCGTCTTGCCGGCGTCGATGTGCGCCATGATCCCGATGTTGCGGGTTTTTTCGAGTGGGAAGGCTCTTGGCATCGTGTTCTTGGGGTCGGTGCTGGCGGGCGTGCAAGGGGCGGCGGCGAGCGCCGGGAGCGGGCAAAAAAATAGGGCCGGCGGGCCCACGCAGAGTCCTGCTCAAGCCCTCGTCTGCGTCGCTATGCGGTCGCTGTCTCCATGTTCGTGATCCTGCGCGTGGCCGGTCGCTCGCAGACGAGCGTGTTCGCCTTCAGCGCCGGGCGATCATAGCAGAGGGGTGCCGCTGCGCCGGGGGATCGCCGGGCCGCTTGCAGCCCGCCCGGGCGACGGGCACGACCGCTACCAGCGGTAATGCGCGAACGCCTTGTTCGCCTGCGCCATGCGGAAGATGTCGTCCTTGCGCTTGTAGGCGCCGCCCTGCTGTGACTGCGCGTCGAGCAGCTCGCCGGCGAGCCGCGCCGACATCTGCTTCTCGCGGCGGTTGCGCGCGAATTCGACGAGCCAGCGGACGGCCAGCGTGCGGGCGCGCCGGGTCGGGACCTCGACCGGCACCTGGTAGGTGGCGCCGCCGACGCGGCGCGACTTGACCTCCAGCGCGGGCGTGAGGACCTTGATCGATTCCTCGAGCGCCTCGACGGGGTCCTTGCCGGTCTTCTCGGCGAGGATCGCCAGCGCGTCGTAGACGATCCGCTCGGCCGTCGACTTCTTGCCGTCGAGCATCACCTTGTTGACGACCTGCTGCACGAGCCGGGAGCGGTGCACGGGGTCAGGCTCGAGCGGGCGGATCTGGGCGGCTGCGCGACGGGGCATCAGGAATCGGCTACGGCTTCTTGACGCCGTACTGCGAGCGCGCCTTCTTGCGGTCACTCACGCCGGCGGCGTCGAGCGCTCCGCGCACGACCTTGTAGCGCACGCCCGGCAGGTCCTTGACGCGGCCGCCGCGAACGAGCACGACCGAGTGCTCCTGCAGGTTGTGGCCCTCGCCCGGGATGTAGGCGGTGACCTCGATCGAGCCGGTGATCCGCACACGGGCGACCTTGCGCAGCGCCGAGTTCGGCTTCTTCGGGGTCGTCGTGTAGACGCGCGTGCAGACGCCGCGCCGCTGCGGTGCGGCGACCTTGCGCTTGCGACCCTTGCCAGACTTCAGGCCGGGGGTCGCGAGCTTCTTCTTCGGCGGCTTGCGCCCGATCCGGACGAGCTGGGAGGTGGTCGGCATGCGGCGTGGGATGCTACCAGAGGCCGCGCCAAGGCCCGCCCGCCCACCGCGCGCAGGCTCGCCCGCCCACCGCGCCGCCGACTGCGCCGCGCGGTTCTCAGGCGGTCGCGCCGAGCGCCTGACGGGCGCCGACGGACGGCATCAGGGCCGCCGCCAACATGATCGCTACGAGCCCGAGGCTCTGCGCGAGGATGCCGAGCGCGCCGCCCGGCATCGGGTCGCCGAAGACGAGGATCCCGCCGGCGATCGAAGAGATGTTCGCTGTCGCGCTGGTGATCGCGATCACGGGGACCGCGTCGCCCTCCTGGAACGACTTCGCCGAGGCGAAGAAGGCGACGACGGAGGCGAGCAGCGTCAGGGCCAGCCAGGGGCTGAGCGCGCCGAGCACGCCGTGCGCGCCGACGATCCCCGTCAGCGCCTTGATCGAGACGTCGGAAACTCCGAACAGCAGGCCGCTCGCGGCGCCGAGCATCGTGCCGTGGTGATGGCGAGGAGCGCCCGCGCGCGGACCGACGATCAGCAGCGCCCCCACCGAGCACAGCCCCGCCTCGAAGGCGATCATCGCCGCGGGCGAGAAGGTCGAGTGCACGCCGTGCACGGTCGGCACGGTGAGCGCGAACGCGACCAGGCCGCTCGCGGTCAGCGCCAGACCGAGCCACTGGCGGCGTGTCACGGGGAAGCCGAACACGCGGTCGGCGAGGACGCCGATCAGCACGACGCCTCCGGCCAGGACGACCTGGACGGTGCTGAGCGGCGCGAGCGCCATCGCACCGACGTGCAGGATCCATGCGACCGCCGCAACGACCATGCCGATCGCGAACCAGCGGGAGCGAAACAGCGCCCGGCCGGAGCGCAGCGGGTGGCTCGCGAGCACGCGCGGTGCGCGGCGGGCGCCGCGCTGCTTGAAGAAGAACGCCAGGTTCGTGACGATCGCGCAGCAGAGCGCGAGCAGTATTCCGAGTTGGATGGTCAGGCCTCCATGAAGAGTGATGCGGGCGCGTCCGTTGCGCCCTTTTCCCTATCGGCCGGCCGATGCCTGCGCTTGACTTGCCGCTCGCAGGAGGCGGGTCACGTCTCGGGATGCACCCCCAGCGTATCGCAGGGGGCGTGGAGCGCGAGCCGCTTGCGGCTTTGCCGCACCACGGGCGTCGTGCCGACCGCTCCGGCCCGAGCCATGCGGGCACCTCGGACGGACCTCACGCGGATCGCACCCGACCCCACTTCCGGTCGCTTCGCCGGCCACCCCGGCCGCGGGCCGCCGCCGCTGCCCTTGAGCCGCTGGTGGCCCGAAGTCGCCGCGCCCGCGGTATCGTCGCAGGCATGCGGCTCGCGCGAATCGCAGCACCGGTCGTGTTCGGATCGCTGGCGCTGGCAACGGCCGTCGCCGGCGCAGCGCCGGCGGGATGCGTTCCGTCAGGGTCAAGGCCGCTCCGGGCCTCGGGCCCTGCGCGGATCTACTCGCGGAGCGGCAAGCTGTACGGCTGCATTGGAAGCCGGCAGACCCTGCTCGGATCGCTG